>Ga0326597_10007125_pt1 | contig 15251 bp, 13 predicted proteins | sample RVTome_12_FD_203789 | JGI IMG/M metagenome (GOLD analysis project Ga0326597, IMG submission 203789) | Soil microbial communities from uranium-contaminated site in the Upper Colorado River Basin, Wyoming, United States - RVT100D185 | ecosystem: Environmental > Terrestrial > Soil > Contaminated >... | reverse complement strand
TTACGCCTCCCATGCGTTTGCGCCGGCGTCGAGCCGACCACGCGGCCAAACCGCGATTACGTGGACGAGCAGGACCGGCGCGCAACCTCCATCAGTCCGTTTCGGACGGAATACGTGATAGCGACGCTCACCATACCACTTCGCCGTAAGCGCCGTCAAGAATCGCAGTCAGGCCGAGAAGCTCGAGCCGCAGCCGCAGGTGCTGGTGGCATTGGGATTGTTGAAAACGAACCCCCGCCCCATCAGCCCGTCCTTAAAGTCGACCGTGGTGCCTTCGAGGTACAGATTGCTTCTTGAATCGCAGATCACCTCCACGCCGTGTTGGTCCCACGACTCGTCGCTCTCCTCCTTGCTTTCCGTGAGGTCAAGTGAGTAGCTGAACCCGCTGCAACCGCCCCCCTTTACGCCCACCCGGAGATAGAGTGGCGCGGGTTGATCACCGCGCTCCTCGGCGGACTTGTGCTGTTGCTCTATAATGGATTTTACCTCGCGTGCGGCGAGCTCCGTCAATGTCACCATAATTACAACTCCCTCGAATCTCTACAAAACTTCAGTGCAAACTAACAAGTTCAGCCGCGCAGCGGTGGTCCGGCGCCTCGGAGTCCGTGGCGACCAACTCAGACAGCGGTACGCTTTGCAAAAAGCGCTTCAACCTGTCGTGAATCCTCTGTGCGGGGTGTCTCACGGGGCACGACCGCTCCAAGTCACATTTTCCAGAGCCGTGCGATTCCGGCCCGGCTATACACTGAACCAATTGCAGCGGACCTTCGATCGCCGTGATTATCGTATCAACGCTAATCGCGTCCGGCGATTTAGCCAAACGGTAGCCGCCGTTAGCGCCGCGCTCGCTCTCGACCACACCCGCGTGCGCGAGCAACTTCAAAATATTTGTGAGCACGGGTAGAGGTACGCCACTGTTTGAGGCAATCGAACGGGCACTGCTCAAATCTCCCGGCCGAGCCGCCAAGTGCGACAGGGCAACAAGGGCATAATCGGTCTTCTTCGTGAGAGTGAGCACGTCGTCTCCCCGGATCGGGATCGCCATTCTCTACTGTGTTAGGAATATAGTACCTCCACGGTACTATTTCAATCGGGGCGAATGGCGTCTGAGTTAACTGTTCTAAATCGGCACAAGCTAGACGAACACCTTCGTCCTTGCATAAAATGAAGTGTATATGAAATAGGGCGTCGGGCCGGCCGTTTCGGCCAATTTCCGTTGATGCTGGGATACTCAGCGCATATTCTGCCTTTCTGGCAAGGTCCCGAGCGCCATCAAGAACCTCGGGGAACACTCGAGGAGTTGCTGTGTCCGGCTGGCCGCAATTCATTCAATCGCAAATTGCCCACGGCGCGAAGGCTGTCGATTGCGCCGGTCGCCAGATCATTACTGTCTACCGTGATCCGGCGGACGAGTACCGACTTGCCACAACGGGCCCCGGAGTGGTGGACCGTTCCTATCGTGCGCTGCTTCAAGTTACGGGCAAGGACCGAGCATCCTGGCTCCATAACCTAACGACCAACCACATCCAAACGCTGTCCGTAGGTGACGGCAACTATGCGTTTGCAACCAACGTGCAGGGGCGGATCCTCTTCGATCTAAACGTGTTCGTGCGCGAGCAGTGCCTTTGGGTAGATCTCGACGCGGGCTTTACCGCCACGGCCCGTGCCCATTTCGACAAATACAAGATCATCGAGGACGTTGAAGTTACGGACATCAGCGTCGAAGTATTGCGGCTGGGATTGATCGGAGCGCGCGGCGCCGACGTTGTCGCATCACATGGCGCTCCGCATGCGCGCACGCTGCCCGCGCTCGGCTCCGCGGTGATTTCCGTTTGTGGCGTCGAGATTCCCGTAGTTCGAAACGACTTCTGCGGCGTCCGAGGCTACGATCTCTTTGTTCCTGCCTCATCTGCGGTGGATGTTTGGCGGTGCCTGACTGAGTCGGCGCGGGATGCGGCAGCGTTTCCGGTCGGCGATCATGCAGTGCAGGTACGCCGAATAGAGGCGGGAATTCCCTGGCCGGGCCGCGAGATAACGGAAGACTATCTCCCGGCTGAAACCGGACAGTCGGAGCGCGCGGTGAGCTTCAACAAGGGCTGCTACCTGGGCCAGGAGGTCGTCGAACGCATGCGCTCGCGCAACGTCGTTGCGCGTCGACTCGTTGGCGTGCGGATTGAGGGCGATCGCTTGCCACACGCCGGAGCGGTTTTTTCCCATGATGGGCGGACGGTCGGAACGTTGACCAGCGCGTGCAAGTCGCCGGCGTGCGGTTCGGTGCTCGCCCTCGGCTACGTGAAGACCGCGGCAAGCGCGACGGGCACACGTTTAACGGTGTCATGGGAACAAGAGTCCGCGGGAGCCGAGGTCGTCTCACTGCCGGTCAACGGAACCAGCACCACGTGATCGGCAACCCGATCGAACACCAGCGAGGCTTATGAATCGTCAAAGTGCGATTTCGCTTTCGACCGTGGATGTGTTGTTAAGCGCTGCAAACCGGGACGGTCCAAACGATACGAATCGGGAGGGTTCCTTGTGAATGAACCGGTGGTCGTGGTTACCGGAGCCGGACGCGGAATCGGCCGTGCGATCTGCCGCCGTTTTGCCGCACACGGTGCCGAGGTCCTCGCGAGCGCTCGATCGGCCGAGGAGTTGGACGAGACGTGCCGGATCATTAAGGCCGATGGCGGGAACTGCGCGTCTCACCCTGGCGACGTGCGCAGTGCGAGCGACATGAAGAACCTCGTCGACGTGGCGCTCAATCGTGCGGGGCGCGTGGACATGCTGGTCAATTGCGCGGGCGTCGTCGCGCAGGGCTCCGTCGTCGAATTATCGCCGGAAGCGTTCGAGTTGCTGTTGGACGTGAACGTCAAGGGCGTCTATTACGGTTGCCGCTCGGTGTGGCCGGTGATGAAGGCGCAGCGCGACGGCGTGATCGTCAATATCTCGTCCGTGGCCTCGGTCGACGCGTTTGAAGGTCTGGGTGCTTACGGAGCCTCCAAGGCCTGGGTGAATGCGTGGAGCAAGTTCCTCGCGGAGGAGGGGCGCCCGTTTGGAATTCGGGTTTTTTCGGTGGCTCCCGGCGCCGTTGAGACGAGAATGCTGCGCGATGCCTACCCCGACTTTCCGGCGGATGAAGCGCTAACGCCGGAAGACGTGGCAGGCATCGTATACGCCTTGGCCCAGCCCGACTGCCGCCACGCCTCGGGGCAGACAGTGTTCGTAAGGAAGTAGCCGGGGCAAATTGACTCCGCGTTTTGGAGGGTTAACGATGAGTGTTTTCCTGGGCATGGCCGCCGGATACGCGGCCGGCGCCGCCGCCGCGGAAGCGCGGACCGCCGGTTCGTCGCGAGAAGCGGAGCGCGTTGAAGAGAGGTTGGAGCGGGCATTGCTGGCCTGTGAGGGCATGTGGACGCTGATGAAGGAGAAGCTTGGAGTCAGCGACATAGAGCTGATCGAGAAGATCAATGAGATCGACCTTTCCGACGGCCGGCTGGACGGCAAGGTCCGCAAGACCGCGGTGGCTTGCCCTAAGTGCAATCGCACCATCTCGGCGCGCTTCCCCAAGTGCATGTACTGTGGCCAGCAGATCGTCCACGACCCGTTTGCGTAGCGCGATCGCCCGAGTATTCGAATTGTTGATACTCTGACGGATCACTTCCTTGCCCACGTAGCGCCACGATTGAACCGCAAGCACCCACGATATCAGCATGCAGGCTACGCACGGCGACCCCAAGCAAACGGGCGCAGGCTGCGCCGGAATTGTAGATCAACGCTGGACAGACAGGGCAATGTCTCTTATAGACCCGTCTCGTCTTCATGTTTACGATCTTCATCGAATCTCTGGCCGGCGGAATGCTCGCGGTGTTCGGCACCGCGCGGCAGGAGCAGGTTGCGTGGCGTTTCGTAAGGCTCGTCGGCGTGCTGGTTTTCGCGTTGGCCGCCTTGGCGATCGCCTGGGAGGCACGCGCGCACGGTCTGCCGGTTCAGAATACGGAGATTGCGGCGGCGGTGTGCAGCGCCGCGCTGGCGTTGAATGCGGCCGCGGTCGTGCTTGCCGCGCCTTTGAGTTGGCGATTGACGGCCGCGTTTCGCGTGCTCTGCATTATGGGCGGCGTTGCGGGGATCGCGGCCGGATTGTGCCTCAGCCTGACGCGCTATTCCGAAGTCCTGCGGTCGCCAACGGCGGACGGACTTCTTATCGTAAGTCACCTTCTGGGGTCGATCTTGCTGGGTAGCGTCACCGTGGCCTGGCTGCTCGGTCATGCCTACCTGACCGCCACGAAGATGACCATCGCCCCGCTCATGCACTTCAGCCGGGTGCTTTCCTGGGCGGTGGCGGCGCGGGCGGCGTTTCTGGTCCTCAGTCTGGGCGCTGCCTGGCTGGTCGGCGCGGAGGGCGGGCAGGCGGTTTCAGCCGTCATCTATAACTCCTGGCTCGTGACATCCCTGCGCATACTTATGGGGATCGTCGTGCTCGGCGTCTTTGCGTACATGGTGGCGGGCTGCGTCCGGATCCGCTCGACGCAGTCCGCAACGGGGATTCTCTACTTCGGCTCGGTTTTCGCATACATAGGTGAGTTGGCCGGCTTGCAGTTGATTCAGGAGTGTGGCTGGCCGTTGTAGACGCCAGACGCTAGCGAAGCGGTCCTTAGTACTACTTTACGTCCTTTTCCTTGCTCCGACAGGGGCAAAGGACTGTAGCCACGGGTGGCGCGACCTGCCTGCGTCGCGGACGCGACAGGCAGGAGCGGAACCCGTGGTGTCCTTACGCCCCCGAACGTCCCGCCCCGGATGGGGCGGAGCAGCGGCACGCAAAGCCTTGCCTTCATGGCACGACTCGGCCCATGCTCTCAATAGAAGCGAACGCTTGTAGGATAGTCGTGTTAGGGAGCACCGGGCGTCGACTCGGCCGCAGAGAGACTTTCGCGAAGGGTCTGAACTTCTTTCCGGCACCTTTGGTCAGGACAGAGTTGTTCGCAAAGGGTGATGAATTCGCCGGCGGCGTCGAGTCGGCCGTCGGCGAGCCAGAGGCGCGCGGCGATGCAGAATGTCCAAGGCTCGCCGGGGCGTTGCTGTACCACCTGCCCGAGGGCGCGCAGTAGCCGGCCACGGGCGTCCGTGCCTCTCGGACCAGACGCCGCGAGGGCGGCAGCACTTTCCGTTGCGGCGTCGTAATCGCGGCCGGCAAGGGCGAGATATGCTCGTGCGGCCAGGACGAGGGGAATCCCCCGCTGTGCCGCTTCTTCGGCTTCGAGCGTGTCGAATTCCCGCTCCGCCGCCGCAGTGTTACCGGTCAGTGCGTAAGTCCACGTGAGGAACGCGCGAGCTTCGGCCGATTCGGAGTTTCGCCCCAAGAAATCGCTCCAAAGCGCGATGGCGCGCTGGAGGTCCTCTTGGGTCACGAGGAAATCATGTATCGCGGCGGCCTGCTCAATCGACACGTTCGCGCCGGACGCCGCCAGGTCGAACAGCGGCCGGGCGGCCGCGACATCCCCCGCGGCGGCGTAGACCTGAGCGAGGTTCAACGCGGCCGAGGCGTTCGACGGTTCCATCCGAAGCACCTGCCGGTATTGCTCGACAGCGGCGCGCACGTTTCCCAGCGCATGATGCACGACGCCCAGGCCGACGCGCGCCTTCGTATTCTCCGGCATCCACGTTAGCAAGCCGCGCAGACCCTTCTCCGCGGCACGCAACGACTCCGGCTGGCCGATCTCGATGTCCAGTTCGGCAAGCCCCAACGTCGCGGGGACCTCGTAGGGATTGTTGACCAGGGCCTGCGCGTAGAGCTTGCGGGCTTCATCACTTCTGCCCCGCGCGCGAACGATCGACGCCAGTTGGATGATCCAGGGGTTCTTCAGAGGGGCCTCGGCGACCGCCCGTTCGAGCAGGGGCAGCGCGTCGTCGATCCGCCCGAGCTCCTCGAAGGCACTCGCCAACCGATGCTTGGCCGTGGAACTGTCCGGATCGACTTCGATGGCGCGTTGGAGTGACGCGAGAGCGTCATCGGTCTGTCCAAGCCGGAGCTGCGACATTCCGATCACCTGAAACGCGGCACACTGCGCTTTTACGTCGTCGCGGTCGAGCTCGCGGCGGGCATACTCGATCGACTCCTCGAAGCGCCCGTCATTGTGAGACGCCCACGCGACGCGCTCCCAGACGTGGGCCGTAGTGGGGTGGAGCTCGGCAATGCGCAGGGCCTTCTTTGTCGGTGTTTCGTAGAACCATCCGGTCCACCAACTGTTACACAGAAGGACGATCAAGAAAGCGCACCCGGCGATAGCACCTGCTTTCCGCGCCCGTGGCGGTCCTATCCACCGCACGGCGCGGCGATTGAGATTCACAACGGCAATGCCGGCGACCCACAGCAGGCCGACAATCGGCAGGTACATATACCTGTCGGCCGCAAGGGCATTTCGCGTCGGGACGAGCTGCACCGTGGAGGCGATGCTTGCGAAAAACCAGAAGAATCCAAGTGCGACCGTTCGAGAGCGCAGCGACGACCAGAACACGATAGCGAGACCGGCGAGTACGGTGACTATGGCACGTATTACGGCTGCGTCGGACCAGCGCACCAGTCCGGGCGTGGGATACCAACTCGCGAGACCGGCCGGCCACACGAAGTGTTGAAAGTACCATGCCAGCGCGAGCAGGGCCCGCGCCACGCGCGGCCCGTGCAGGTTTTCCGCGGCACCTTCGAACATTCCGGCCCCGGCCGTGGCCAGGTAGTTTACGTATACGAACACACCGGTCACGGCCAGACAGGCCGCCCACACCACGACGAACCCGCGCGAAAGAGGCTTGCGCCGGCTCAGCAACGCAATGATCAGCAGAAGCGGAAGGGCGACGCGGATTTTGCTGACCGCGCAGAGTAAGACGCACAGGACCGTAAGCAGCGCCCAGCGCGGCCGCACGTCCGAAAGCCAGCGATTCACGGCCACGATCGAAGCCAGTGCGAAGAGCGTGGAGAGCAGCATCATCCTTCCATTGACCCACGCCACGACCTCCATCTGAATGGGATGAATCGCGAACAGAATGGCGGCTATCGCCGCGACCGCGTCCCGCGACGCGCTGTCATCTCGGCCGTCGAGATTGCGAATCACGATCCAGAGCAACAATGAGTTTATCGCGTGGAGAATCGTGTTGGTGAGGTGAAATAGCCACGCCCCGCCGGCAACGCCTTCGTCAAACAGGCCGAGGGTCTCCGCGACCGCGAACTCCAAGGAAAAACTCAGTAGAGGAATGGGCTGGTAAAGGTCGCGGTGAACGATCTTGAAGAGCTTTACCGCGTGGTCGAGTGACGGATGATTCACGAGAGCGTGATTGAGCACGAGGCGATGATCGTCGCCGCCTACAAAACCGCCCCGCAGCGTGGGAATCCCCATGAGAAGGGCGGCCGCCACGACGGCCACCCACGGGCGCATTCCCCAAAGACGTAAAGGACGCGCCGGACCATTGCCGGGTTCGGGAACTGTCACACAGGTTTCCTCGTTTTGCCGGCCGCGGAGTGCAGACGGCTGCCGTCACCGGATCGACGCCGGCCGATCGTCGTGCAAGTCGCGCCCGCGACGAAACAGCGATTGTAATTTGATGTGCGAACTGAGGCCATGCCGAGGCTCCGAGCTTGGTTTCGCACAGGAATGTTCGTCTCGGGCTTGCGGTGAGCGTCCTGCCGCGTAAGAATCGACCCGGGCTTGGCGGCACCGCTTGTGCCGCCACGGACCGGCGAACGTTCACACAACCACAGGCGGCAGGTTTCGTAGAGGAGAGAACGATGGCAAGTGCAAAGGACGTGGTTCTTCAGCAGCTTCAATCCGGCCGGAAAATGATCGAAACGTTCACGGGCGATCTTTCAGACGAGGAGTATTTCAAGCCGGCCGCCCCTAACAGCAACCACGCCGGCTGGATCGTCGGTCATCTTGCCGTAAGCGAGGACTGGCTCGTCTCCAAGACCACGGGCAAGCCGCCGCGCATTGAGCAGGCGCTCCACGAGCTTTTGGGCGGCTCGTCCCAGTGCATCGCCGACGCTTCGAAGTATCCCTCGCGCAGCGCCCTGAACGAGCTCTTCTACAACTCGCGCGCCAACACCGTCGAAGCGCTTAAACAATTCGACGAACGCCGGTGGGACGAGCCCGCCCCGGAAGAGCTCCCCAAGGAGTTTTTTCCGACACTCGGAGCGATCTGGGGAATGCAGGGCGTCCATCAATACTGGCACATCGGACAGTTGACCACCTGCCGCCGGGCGCTCAACAAGAAGCTGCTCCTCGGCTGACCAACGCTGATGCGCCCCGGAAGATGGTCCAGTCTGGCCCTGGGGATGCTCGTCTGGCTCTTGGTCCTGCTCGGGCTCGCCATCTCCGTGTCAACCGTGCGCGCCAGGGCCAACCGCGACGTCGCTTACGTGCTCTTGCAGAGCGCATCGCAATGCGAGCTTGCCCCCGGCGACCTGGTGTTCACCTCGACTCCCGCGGGGCTGGTATTCGCGGGCGAAGTGTCCGCGGGCAACGGCGAAGTTGATGTAACCACACTGGCGATTGGCCGGTCAGTCTTTCCCCAGGTCAACGCATCCACCCTGGCGTATTGCTGGCGGACCCCGCTTTCCGCCGAGGACGCGATCGAACTGCTGCTTCCTCCGGCTATACAGAATCGGGCCGCGGAAACGCTCGCCGATGATTGGCGTGCGCACGACAGCAAGGTGGCCGCGGCTTGGAGCCCCTTGATCGCGGAGCTCACTTCGGCATACCTGCAAGTGATAAGCGATGATCTCGAGGCGGCGCTTCAGCGCCACCAGGATGAGTTGCTCGCGATAGCAAGAGCGCACGGCCGGCAAGTCGCCCAAGACTGGCCCGCGATCCACGAGAAGCTGCAACCGATTTTGCAGTTGCACGTTACCCCGGTCCTCGGCAGACTGGTTAGCCGCGGAATACTCGAAGCCCCGAAGCTCGCCGTCGCATGGAACCTGGCCCGCGGCCGGGATGCGGAGGCCTATCAGATCATGCTCGACTGGCTCGCCGAGTATCTATCCAACATGCCCGCGGCCGACAAGGCCGAGATGAGCGAAGCCGTCCGCACGGCGTGGGATGCGGCGCGGGACGATCCGCTTATTCGCGGGCGCATTTCTCGCATGGGGCGCCGAATCGTCGAAGACCGCAGGCTTCACGAGGTAATTGAGGAGATTTACCGCGAGGCGATTACACAGAACCCCCGCACCGCCGAGTTCATGCGCACGCGCGTGTTGGAGTCTCCGCGCGTGCGCGAGCGAATGTACGAGTTCATCGAGCTGTTCTCCCCGACGGTCCGCCGCGTGGCTGCTTTGTGTCTGTTCGACGAAACGGGCACGACGCGCCCGGAGGTCGTTCATCTGGCCCGCTCCATCGCACTGGGACGGCGCATTTCGTGGGTCACACTACAGACCCTTGATCCTCACGCGCCGTCCCTGGAATCGGGCGCATCCCTCGAGGCCCATTCCGTAGGCGCCGGCTCGTGAGCGATCTACGTGTGCCCGCGATCGCCGTCGATATTCACCGGCTCTCGGTTGCGCTCCCCGACGGACGGCGCCTGTTTGACGAGGCCAGCCTCAGCGTTGAACAAGGTGAGCTCGTCGTTCTTGTGGGCCGTAGCGGATCGGGAAAGACGACGCTCCTGAGACTGATCTGCGGCCTACGGGAGCTCAACGAGGACGGCCTCGAGATATCGGGGCGTGTTTCAGTAACGGATGGAAGCGGCTCAGGCGACGGCCCGCTTCGCGTCGGCGTTGTCTTTCAGGGCCATGCACTTTTCGACGAACTCACTGCGCTCGGCAACGTGCAGTTCGCCCTCGACCATCGCGAGGAGCGGGCCGGGTTTTCCCGAAGCACGGCGGCTGACCTTCTTCAGCTACTTGGCGTGCCGATTCCGGGAAGGCTGCATGAACTCAGCGGGGGGGAACGACAGCGCGTCGCCGTGGCCCGGACGCTCGCGCAGAATCCGTCGGTGCTGCTGTTTGATGAACCCACCGCGGGCCTCGACCCCGGCCGGGCACGAATAGTTGCCGACCGCATCGCTGACACACATCGTCAGGACAAGAGGACGACAATAGTCGTGACTCACGATTATTCACCGTACGTTGCGCACAAACCGCGGTTCATTCTGCTTGACGGAGCGACCGGCCGTTTGCTGAACGTCAGCCCCGCGGAAATCGATGACCACTTCAAACTCGGTGACGCGGAGGAAGACCGCCGCCCCATCGAGCGCAAAGCGAAGCAATCCGGGCTGGCCGCATCGGCGCTGGCTTGGATCGATTGGCCCGGCGCGGTGCTGATAACACTATTGGGCGGGGCGACCGCGGTTATCGGCGGTTGGCGAAGACCCAAGTGGCGGCTTCGCTACTTATGGCACTATCTGCGAATGGCGGCGATCGGGGTGACGGCCGTATACGTCGCAATTGCCGGGGTGCTTCTCGGCTTTGTCTTCATCTTCTTCAGCTTCGCGCAGCTTCCCTACAAGGAAGTCATGGTCCCGCTCTTGACCGAGGAGTTTCTTTCCGCGACCGGTTACAGCATGTTTCGCGTGCTCGTGCCGCTTCTGGTCTGCGTGCTGATCGCCGGGAAGTGCGGTGCGGCCCTGGCCGCCGACGTGGGCGTGAGACGGCTCACTCACCAGTTCGAGGCCCTCCGCAGCTTCGGAGTAGATCCCCGGCATTATCTCTACGGCAACGCCCTCCTCGCCCTGATTATAGGAGTCCCAGTGCTGTGCACGGTGGCCCTGGCGGTCAATTGGTATGCGGCCTTGGTCGCGTTCCTGCTGACGTCCTCTAAGGCCTCTATTACCGTGTTTGAGCGCAATTTTCTCGCCACGACGTGGCCGCGCGGACAGGGCCTGCCCGCCGGAGCCGGTTGGGTACTGCTCAAGGCCGCGGTAAGCGGAGTAGTAATCGCGGCGCTGGCGTACGCACTGGGTTCACGTCCCAAGTCTTCGTCCGTGGACGTCGGCAAAGACGTCGGACTCACCATCTTCTGGGCTTCCCTCGGCGTGCTCATGGTCCACTCACTTTTCTCGTTCGTCGAGTTCTAGGTCGTTCGTTGTTATTGCCCGCCCACTTCCGAATTGGAACGTTACGTATCGACTGTGACGGTAAGGCATCACGCGGCCCGGTGTGCAATGTGCTTTCTCCCGGACGGCCGATGCGTCCGATGTTCGCCGGTCTCACGTCGCGGCCGCGGCCTTGTATATCGCTACCTCGTCGATCGTCCCACACGTTGGCGTACACCGATAAGCCGCCGCGCCCCGACCGTGTCAAGTCCGCGTGATCCGCTGACGATAGCGATTGCAAGCAGAGATATGGCAGGGGGTCGGTGGTGATGCAAACTTGGGAATCGGGGGGCAACCCTTCTAATCTGGATGCGTGCCGGCGCGGCAGCCCGTGCCCGGCGACCGCCGGCCGGGAGCGCTCCCGCGGCGCGAGCAAACGCGGCACGAGGCAACCCGCCCGGGCCGCAGACGTGGCACTCGCAGGCGCTGCGCCAAGCGCATGCGCAACGGCGGGGAAGCGTCGGAAACGCACTCGGCCCGCGATGGAAGAACTCGGCACCTGCACCCTGGACGCGTCCATCCGCAGATTCGCACTCGTGCGTCGTCGGCTTCGCCGCGCGCATTTCGAAACGACCCTGGCCTTGGCCGCCGCGGCGGAGGCCAAGGACCCCTACATGAAGACGCACTCCCAAACGGTGGCGACTTACGCAAACATAATCGCGCAGAGAATGCGAGTCGACGCGCCGCTTATAGCGGAGTTGCGTGTCGCGGCCATGCTTCACGACGTCGGAAAGATCGCAATCCCAGACGCCATCCTGACCAAACCCGGGCCGCTGACCGCGGATGAGTTTGCCGTTGTAAAGCAACATCCCCAGAAAGGAATGGAAATCCTGAGCCACGTGAGCTTCCTTTCCGGCGAGCGCGCTCTCATCCTCTATCATCACGAGCGCTACGACGGCCAGGGATATCCCGCGGGACTACAGGGAGAACGAATCCCCCTGGGCGCGAGGATATTGGCCGTCGCCGACTCGATTGACGCGATGTTCTCACCGCGAATCTACAAGTCGGGCTATAGCGTCGAGCGCGTGCGGAGCGAACTCATCTCGGGCGCCGGCAAGCAGTTCGACCCCAACGTCGCCGAAGTGGCGCTAGGATGTTTTCGCCGGAAAGACCGTCGCACACACAGGACGCCCAAGGCGAAAGCGTTACGTTCTCAATGAAGCGCGTGAGACTCACGCAGAAGCGAGCTTCCGCAGCACGGTCGGAAGGATGCCGCCGTTACGGTAGTATTCAATCTCCGCGGGCGTGTCTATGCGGACGGTAAGCTCGATGGTCCGAGCTGAACCACTCGACGAGTCCGTCAGCGTGGCCGCAATCCGTCCCCGCGGCCGCAATTCATCCGTGAGACCACTGAAATCGAACGCTTCCTTACCCGTGATGCCGAGCGATTCCCAGGACTCGCCCTTCTTGAACTCCAACGGCAAGACTCCCATCCCCACCAAGTTGCTACGGTGGATCCTCTCGAAGCTCTCCGCGATTACAGCGCGCACGCCGAGAAGGAGCGTGCCCTTGGCGGCCCAGTCACGCGATGACCCGGTCCCATATTCCTTGCCCGCCAAAACGACGAGCGGGGTGTCCTCCTGCTTGTAGCGCATCGCCGCGTCGTACACGGACATTGCTTCTCCGGAGGGAAGATGGACGGTTTCGCCCCCCTCCGTCCCGGGGGCGAGCCTGTTGCGGATGCGAATGTTGGCGAAGGTCGCGCGCGTCATCACGCGGTCGTTTCCGCGCCGCGAGCCGTAGCTGTTGAATTCGTGCGGCTTGACGCCGAGTTGCTGAAGGTATTGGCCCGCGGGCGAGTCTGCGCTGATCGCACCCGCCGGCGAGATGTGGTCCGTCGTCACCGAGTCTCCCAGCAGCATCAAGACGCGTGCCGCCTTGATCGGAACGATCGGCGGCACTTCTTTGGAGACGTCCGCAAAAAACGGTGGGTCCTGGACGTACGTGCTCTCGGAATCCCACCGGTAGGTGTCGCCCGCCGCGCCGGTGATCGCGTTCCATTGGGCGTTGCCGTCGAACACGCCGCCGTACTTGTCACGGAATTTGTCGGGGGTCACCGCGGCAGCGACGGCGTCGCGGATCTCCGCTTGCGTGGGCCAGATGTCCTTGAGGAACACTCGCTTACCGTCGCTGTCCAATCCCAGAGGCTCGTTGATGAGGTCAATGTCTACCGTTCCGGCGATCGCGTAGGCCACCACCAGAGGAGGCGAGGCGAGATAATTTGCCTTCACCTGGGCGTGGACGCGGCCTTCGAAGTTGCGGTTGCCGCTCAATACCGACGCCGCAACCAGTTCACCCTTCGTCACGGCCTCGGCCACCGGCTCCGGCAGCGGGCCGCTGTTGCCTATGCACGTCGTGCAGCCATAGCCGACGGTGTGAAACCCCAACTGCTCCAGATACTCGGAAAGCCCCGCGCTGCGCAGATATTCCGTGACCACGCGCGAGCCGGGCGCCATGCTCGTCTTGACGAACGACCGTACCGACAGCCCCCTCTCACGGGCCTTCTTGGCGAGCAGGCCGGCCGCGAGCATCACGCTCGGGTTGGAGGTGTTCGTGCAACTGGTTACCGCGGCGATCACGACCGAGCCGTGCCGCAAGTCCACCGAGCCGCCGTTCAATCTGACCGGCACGGCCTTTCCGATCGACCGCTCGTCGAGGGCGAAGCCGCGCGCGCTCGTCGGGGCCCGCAGCGCCGCGGCAAAACTGTGTTTCATATCACGCAGGGCGATCCGATCCTGCGGGCGCTTAGGACCCGCGAGGCTGGGCTCGACTTCGCCAAGATCAAGAGTAACCGTTTCACTGAAGGTCGGCGCGCGCTCTCGGTCGGTTCGAAAGAGTCCCTGCTCCTTGCAATAGCGCTCTGCGACGTCGACGACTTCCGCGCTGCGGCCGGTACGGCGGAGGTAATCGAGCGTCTCCGCGTCTACCGGGAAGAAGCCGATGGTGGCGCCGTACTCCGGGGCCATGTTGGCCACGGTCGCCCTGTCCGGCAGGCTCATCGTGCTCAACCCGTCCCCGAAGAACTCCACGAACTTCCCCACTACGCCCTTCTTGCGGAGAATCTCCGTTATGGTCAGCACGAGATCGGTGGCGGTGGCCCCTTCCGGAAGGCGCCCCGTCAGCTTGAATCCGACGACCTGGGGAAGGAGCATTTGTATGGGTTGCCCGAGCATGACCGCCTCGGCTTCGATGCCTCCGACGCCCCATCCGACTATTCCCAGCCCGTTGATCATCGTCGTGTGACTGTCCGTTCCGACAAGACTGTCCGGGAAGGCCGTCGCTCTACCACCGACTCGGCCCACGGCTACAACCGAGGCAAGATATTCCAGGTTGACCTGATGAACGATTCCGGTCGACGGCGGCACCACGCGGAACCCGTCAAACGCCTTTTGCCCCCAATGAAGGAACTGATAGCGCTCCACGTTGCGCGTAAATTCGTAATCCGTGTTGATGCGCAGCGCGTCGGACGAGCCGAACGCATCCACCTGGACCGAGTGATCGATTACCAGATCGACGGGCACGAGCGGGTTGATGCGCTTGGGATCGCCGCCCAGTCGGATCATCGCGTCGCGCATGGCAGCGAGATCCACCAGTGCGGGTACGCCCGTAAAGTCCTGCATCAGGACCCGGGCGGGAAGGAATGGGACTTCCTTTCCTTGTTCGGCCCCTGCGTCCCAGGTGGCCGTCGTGCGTACGTCGTCCTCCGTAACGGTGAGCCCGTTGACGTTGCGTAGTGCGCTCTCGAGCAGCACTTTCATGCTGAACGGCAGCCGCTCCACTTCTGCAACGCCCGCGTCGCTCAGCTCGCGCAATCGGTAATAGTGCAACTCGCCTTGCGCAGTCGAAATGGTCGCGCGGGCGCCGAACACGTCATTATTCGAACTCTCGGCCATGGTCTGTCTACTTGCTTGTGAACTGCTCTCACCGCACCGTTTGCACGCGGCCAACCGGAGTATACGAGCCTAGATCAGGGCCGTCAAAACCACGGCGCTTGCCTGCCGGCGGTCGCTGCCGGTCGAGGCATATCTGGGTGTCGGCACGGTGCTTGGGGCGGAAAGGATGGGGCATCTATGAAGCAGTGTTTGTCAAGTGGCCGGTGCAAGGAATTTGACGGAGAAGTTTCCGCACATTCCCTCTCGCCGTCGGCTTCGGTCGATCTGCCCATCTCAGCCGAGGTCCACGGA
>Ga0326597_10007124_pt1 | contig 15251 bp, 16 predicted proteins | sample RVTome_12_FD_203789 | JGI IMG/M metagenome (GOLD analysis project Ga0326597, IMG submission 203789) | Soil microbial communities from uranium-contaminated site in the Upper Colorado River Basin, Wyoming, United States - RVT100D185 | ecosystem: Environmental > Terrestrial > Soil > Contaminated >... | reverse complement strand
TGCTGCGTGCTCTCGGACAGCGGCACGCTCACCGAGGAGTCATCGCTGCTGGCGTTTCCCGCCGTGATGCTGAGGGAGGCGCACGAGCGCCCGGAAGGCATGGACGAAGGCACGCTCATCATGAGCGTGCTCAAACCGGATCGGGTGCTGGCGGCGATCGACGTCACGCTCGACCATTACCGCGGCAACGACCGGCCGTTCCGCATCGCGCCCGATTACGAGAGCGACAACGTGTCGCGCAAGGTGGTGCGGACGATCCTGGGCTACGTGGACTACGTCAACCGGATGGTGTGGTTCCGCCAATAGGTCCCGGGCGCTCACGGCTGGAACCGTTGCCGGCAATAGTGCAGAAAGATCGCGAAGGCGTCGTACGGCGTGACCCGCGGTTCGCCAAGTATTTCCGCGCCGGTGAATGCCCGCACCTCGGCGCCCTCATGCAGCACCATGCGTGAGAATGCCGAAGATGTGACCGGCACTTCGTAGTAGATCCGGAACACCCGCTGCTGGCCGAGGCGGCTGAGGTCAAAGTCGAAACGGGTGAACTCCTCGAACGCACCCGCATCGAATTCCAGTTCTTCCTTCAGCTCCCTGCGGAGCGCCTGCGGCGGCGCCTCGCCGCGGTCCACGGCGCCGCCGAAACAACCCCAGTGGCCGGGGTAGAAGATGCCTTCCATGTCGTCCCTGAGCTGCAGCACGTAGCGCCTGTCCTCCAGCAGCAGGATTGCGGCGACGGCATCGGCGCCGCGCAGTTTGCCGCGATCGCGCAGGAACGTTCCTTCGGTCATGGGTGCGTGGCGTTCGCCGCCGCGGAAATCAATGGGTGGCGGCAGATCAGCGATCAGACGCCGCATTGCGCGGCGATCGTCTTGAGGTCCAGGCCATGCGCAGCCTGGAGGTCGCCATGGCTGCCATAGTTGTGGATGAAGGCGTCCTGCAGGGCAAAGGTATGGAGGCGGCAGGAAGCGCGCGTATCCCACGCGATTTCCTTTACGCGGGTGGTGAGGCCGCCGTGAGGCGCCATTTCTTCGAGCACCACCACCTGGCGGTGCGCCTTGAGCGCAGCGGCGATACCCTCCACGTCGAGCGGCTTCACGGTGTGAACCGAAATGAGCGACACACTCCTGCCCAGCGCCTCGAATCGCGCCGCCAGATCCTTGCCCAATTTCAGGATCGGGCCGTAACCCATGACGCACACGTCGCGCCCGCGCTGGAGATGGCGGATCTTTCCGAATTCGAAGGGATCGGGCACCGCCGCCGTGAGGTCGGGCTCGCCCGCCTTCCCGAGCCGGAGGTAGACCGGACCCCGTTCCTGCTGCGCGCACCACAGCGTTGCCAGACGCGTTTCAGCCGGATCGCAAGGCGCGATCACCGCCATGTTGGGGATGACCGAGGCGATCGCCACGTCCTCCTGCGCATGGTGCGTGCCGCCGAGCGTCGAATAGGTCACCCCGCCACCGATCCCGACGATGGTCACGGGCAGGTTCTGATAGCACAGGTCGTCGCGCACGAACTCGTACGGCCGGAACAGGGTGAACGTGGCGATGGTGTAGGCAAAGGGCTTCAGCCCCCGTAGCGCCATCCCCGCGCACAAACCGATCATGACCTGCTCGGCGACTCCGGTGTTGATGAAACGCGCGGGGAAAGCCTGCCGGAACCTGTCCATCGCTCCGGCCGGGGAAATGTCAGCCACGACCACGCACAGCCGCGGGTCCTGCCGGGCGGCTTCAAAAAACGTGTCGGCGAATGTGTTTCTCACGCCGCGACCTCAGCCAGCTCTGCCAGCGCCCTCTGGTATTCCTCCTTGCTGGGCGAGCGGTAATGCCAGATGGGAACGTTCTCCATGTAGGAAACGCCCTTGCCCTTGACCGTCCTGCCGACAAGAAAAAACGGTTTTCCCCTGCTGCGGGAGGTGATCGCGCGCAGCACGGCCTCCGCGTCGTGGCCGTTTACCTCGGCCGCCTCCCAGCCAAACGCACGCGCCTTGTCGAGGATGGGATAGAAGCTCGGATGCGTCTCGGAGGTGCGGCCCAGCCCCTGAAAATCATTGAGGTCGAGCAGCGCGACCAGGTTGCCGAGCCCGAGGTTGGCCGCCATCATCATCGACTCCCACGTCGAACCCTCCTGCATTTCGCCGTCGGAGAGGACCACGTAGACGACGCGGTCGGTCTGCTTCACTTTCTCCGCGTAGGCCATCCCGGCGCAGATCCCCATGCCGTGGCCGAGCGATCCGGTCGAGGCCTCGATCCCCGGCACGCCGTAGTCCGGGTGCGCGCCCAACCGCCCGCTGGGCGTGCAGTATGCCGCGAGGTCATCCCGCATCAGGATGCCGATGTCCTCGAGTATCACGTACTGCGACAGGCAGCCGTGACCCTTGGACATCACGAAGCCGTCGAGGAACACCGGGGCCGCCGAGGCAGGGTCGCGCCGCATCAGCGCGTGGTAGACGACGTCGACCATTTCGAGACACGAGAACGCCGGCGCGACGTGCAGCGCCGTCACCTGCTGCGAAATATCGAGGATGCGCCGCCGGTAGCGCAGGCAGCGCTGCCGGGCGCGGGCCGCGTCGAACCCGGTTGTTAGTTCGTTGTCCGTCATTGCGCACCCTGCTTCAAGCGCGCAGCACGTAGTCCATCGGCCAGTCGCGCAGCTGATCGAGATACTTGCGGCCCCAATCGACCATCTCCCGGAGCCCTTCTTCCCAGCCGATCTCCGGCTCCCATCCCACGTCCTTCCTGATCGCGCTCGAATCCAGCCAGTAGCGGGAGTCCTGGCCGAGGCGGTCGCCTGTCATTTCACACACCTGCTCGAACGGCATGCCCAAGGCCTGGGCGGTCAGCTCGACGACGCGGCGGATCGAGGTCGGCTCAGCGGGTCCCGCGTTGTAAACCGCTCCGAGCGGCGCTTTTTCCGATACCAGATGGATCGCCCGCGCCAGATCCCGGGCGTGGATGTACGATTTCTCGGCACGCCCGCCGCCCTGCAACGGCAGCTTCTGGCCGGTCAGTCCGCAGATGACCGTCTTCGGGATCACCCGGTGCAGCAACTGGCCGGGACAGTACGCGTTCGACGGCCGGATGATGTTCATCGGGAATTTGAGATAGCGGTTGACCGAGATGAGATACATGTCGAACGCCGCCTTCGACGCCGCATAGGGACTGGTGGGCTGGATCGGAGTCGTCTCCTTTGCCGCGAAGTCGACCGAACCGTAGAGCTCGGAAGTGCCGATCTGGATGAAACGCTCCAGATAATCGCGCGCCATCAACTCCTCGCTCAACTTGGCAAGCGCCATCGAGTTGGTCTCGAAGAAACGCCACGACTTCTTCCACGACACCGCGCCCTCGCCTTGCGCCGCGTAGTTGATGATGACCTGCGGCTTCTCCCGGTCAAGGAGCTCGAGCACCGAATCCATCTCGTAGGTGATGTGGTAGGCGTGGTAGCGGAAGTTCTTGCGCTTCTCGATGTTGAGCGAGAACGGTTCCGGACGCAGCGGATTGCGGCCGATGCCGATCACTTTTTTCGGGTCCGCGTGATCCAGCAGATAGAAGGCGGTGTGAATGCCAAAGGAGCCGCCCGCCCCCAGAATCGCGTAGGTCTTCATGCCATGTCGTCCCCGGAAATCGTCACGTTGGTGCTACTCGAGTATCGTCCAGTACCAGTCGCCAGTATAGCCCGCCTCCCGGAAGAGCCTGATCCAGCCGTCGGGATAGTCGTGAAATTTGGCCGTCAATACCCAGCTCATGAAGAGTTCGCGCTGCTCGGGCGTACGATACGAATCGACCTGGATGAACCCACGCCCGGGAGCCAGCCGCTCCACTTCGCGCATCGCGCGTATCGCGCCGGCGCGCTCAAGGTTATGGATGGTGTTGATGGAAATCACCGCGCTGAAGCTCTCGTCGGGGAACGGCAACCTGTCGGCGCTGCCGAGATGCAGCCGCCCGACCACCTCAGGCTCGCAGTGCGTCAGCGCATATTCCGAGATGTCGAGGCCGAACGCCTCCAGACCCGGGCAGACTTTCATCAGGTCTTTCACCAGGAAACCTTTGGCACACCCGACATCGAGCACGCGGTCGCCGGCTTTGAGGCCGAAATGGCGCACGATATCCTCGGCGATCGGAATCCAGCGCCCGTCGTAACGGTAACCGCCATAGCCGACTTCTCTGGGGCCATCGAAGTACTCCCGGCCGTATTGCCGCGAGACCGCGATATTCTCAGGGGTCTGCGCAGCATGCCGCTTCTCCAGGTTGCGCTTGGTGCTGGGCAGGCGAGCCAGCAGGTTCACTTCGGCCATCAGCCTTCTCCCGTCATGTGCCGCTCCGCGCGATTTCCAGCCCATGCGCCAACCCGGTGAGGCGAAATCCTGGGAACGCCTTGAGGCAGTCGGTGATGTCGAAGAAGCGGTGCAGGAGGTGCGGGCGCGGCCCGGGACGCGGCATGCTTTTCACGGTCGCGCCGTTGCCAAACTGCCTTGCCACCATGTGCGCGATGTCATGGAACGAGGTGGAGACGCCGGTCACCGCGTTGAGCGCGCCGCGGCTGCGATGTTCGAGCATCAGCAGGGCGAGCGCAGCGACGTCGTCCACCAGGACATGATCGCGCCGCTCCTCCCCTTCGCCGAAGATGGTGATCGGCTCCCCTTTCGCCGCCTGGCGCCGGAAGCGGTTCGGCCCGTAGCCGTTGTGGGGATCGGCTGCCCCGTAGATCAGCGTCGGACGCAGCATGGCCACCGGGGAGGTGGTTGCGCTCCTCAGCATGAGTTCCCGCGCCGCATGCATCATCCCGTGCAGCGTCGAAGGCGCGCAGTGCGAATCCTCGGTGACGGGGCTGGCATCGTCGGCGTAAACCGCGTCGGAACTGACGTAGACGAGGTGTGAAACGGGTTTCGCGGCAAGTGCCGCGCAAACCACCTCCGCCATGCGCAGGTTCTGCATCAACATCGGCACGGTCTTCACCGGAGCGACCGCGGAAACCATGACGACGCCGTCGGTGGGTCGAAGCATCTGCGCGAGCCGCCCGGCCGCGCCGTCGCTCAGAAGGTCCAGCTCCTTGCGTGTCAGTGCCAGAACGTCGACGCCCGCGGAATCGAGTTTTCGCCTGATCGCGCCGCCGACGAAACCGCCGGCGCCGATGATCACCACCCGCGCCGGCTTGACGGGTTCGGCGTTCAGGTGCTCAAGCATGCGGCTCCCCTTGTCGCATGCCGCGCAACGGCGCGGCGCCGAGGGCGAAGTAGTCGAGCCCGGCGGCCGCAACCGCGGCGCCGTCCAGCACGCGATAGGGATCGATCACCGTACGCCCCCGGAGCGCGCGCGCAAGGTCGTGCGCCTTGAGTTCCCTGAATTGCGGCCACGGTGTCATGATCACCAACGCATCGACCCCCGCCGCCGCCTCCAGAGCGGAATCGCAAGCGATCGTTCGCGGATGCCGGGCCGCTTCCGCCGGCACCACCGGATCGTGGATTCTGAGCTGCCACGGCGCAAGATGCCGGATCAGCGCGAGGGAAGGCGAATTCTTCGTGGAGTGCGTGTCCTCCTTATAGGCGAGGCCCAGCACCCCGATCACGGCATCGGGTATCACTGCAAGCACCTCCGCGTGCAGCATGCGCAACGCCCAGTCGCGGCGGTGGCGGCTGTTGTGAACGAACGATCGCACGAGGCCCGCCTCGCTGCCCGTTTCTTCGGCGAGATGCATCACGGTCGCAAGGTCCCGTTCCAGATTGCCGCCCGCGAGCCCCAATCCGGGCGCGAGATAGGCGTGTTGCCCGATGCGGCGGTCGAGCTTGAGCGCCGGTGCAATCTCGCTCCAGTCGGCCCCGACCCTCTCGCTCAGCCCGGCGAGCGTATTGGCGACCGTCACCGATGCCACGAGGCAGCAGTTGATCGCGATCTTCGCGAGCTCCGCGCTCTCGTATCGCATCGGCAACACGGGGCAGCCGAATGCTGCGAGAAATTCGCGATACGCCGCAGGCAGTTCACGCGCGGGGTCGACGCAGCCGACGACGAAGCGTTCCGGATGGAGCGCACGCTCGACCGCCCGGCCGAACACCAGCGTCTCGACCTGGTAGAAGAGTCTTTGCGCGGGCAGCGCGAGCCGGCGCGTAAAGCCCGGAGGCACCTGGCACAGCACCACCAGCACAGCATGCGCGCGAAGATGCCCCGCGACCGCGGCGATCAGCGCCTGAATGCCGCTCAAGTCGCTGCCGCCGTGCTCGTCGGTGGGAACATCCGCCGCGATGTAGATCACGTCGCACGCCGCGAGCGCTCGCACCTCCGCGCTGAATCGAATCTTCCCGGCGTTTTCCTGCAGCAATTCCGGCAGGCCGGGTTCGACCACCGGCAAATTGCCTGCGGCAAGCCCGTCGACCACCTTGCCATCCGGGTCGTAGCAGATGGTGCGAAAACCCCGCGCCGCGCACGCCGCCGCCGAGTTGATGCCGAGATGCGTCATGCCAGCGAAGCCGATCACGTGCTCGGTCATCGCGCGGCCTCCGCTACCGCAGCCTCGCCCAGCGTGCGCAGCGTGCGGTTCAGCCACAGGTCGTTGCCGAGGTCGGCCGCCGCGTTCGCCGCGCACTGCGCTTTGAAGTTTTCGTACTCCAGCGCCCACGTCGGGTCTTCCTGCTCCAGCGTCTCGACTTCCTCCGGCGGACGGCCGGAAGGCAGCACGCGCGTGCGATGGATGAACGTGGTCGGTCCCCACTTGCACAGCGAGCGGATGTGGGCGCTTCCCCGTTCGGCGAAGACGTCGCACGTGAAATGGTTGCGCCACGAGAGCAACGTCATCTCCAGTTCGAGGTGAGGTGCGTTCGCGCAGGACATGAGCACCACATGATCGGGCGCGTGGTTCTCGTAGCAGTTCGCCGCTGCCACCCGGAAATCGTCGCCGATGTCCCCGAACCAGAAGCGCGCGGTATCAAGGAGGTGCGATCCCAGATCGGGGAGCACGCCGGCGCCCCGGTCGCGCCACGCGGAGTCGCGCACGAGGCGCGCGGTGCCGTTGCCGTAGAACATGCGGCAGCGGTAGATGCGCCCCAGCCGCCCGGAGCGCAGCAGTTCGCGCATGCGCACGTAATGCGGCTCGAAGCGGTGGTTGTAGGCAGTGTAGCAGACGACGCGACGCGCGCGGGCGAGCGCCTCCAGTTCGCCGATGTGTCGGTCTTCCGCCGCCCACAATGGCTTTTCGACCAGGACATGCTTGCCGTGACGCAGGAGATAAGTGAGCACCTCGATCTTGGGCTCGTCGGGTATGCACACCAGCGCCGCATCATATGCAGCGAGCGGCACGTCCTCCATGCGGCGATGCTCCGCCTCGCGATTGACCGGATCGACGGCGGCCACGAAATCCGCGCCGGCAAACCTGCGCCGCTTGTAACCCTGCACCCCCAGGCCGATGACGATCGCGCGCATGGCGCATTACGGGTGGCTGTAGTTTGCCTGACGTTCGACGGAGCCGATCTTGCGGCGAACGTCGTCCGGCGTGATCGGGATGTTGCCGTCGCACTCGCATTCGCACGCAGCGGCGATCGACCCAAGGATGGTGGCGACCGTGTCGGTGCCGGCCACAAGCTTCGCAAGCGTCGCGTAGGCGAGCAACGCATCGCCCGCGCCCACCGCATCGACCACGCGCTCGGCGAAACTGTCGACCACGACGAAGGAATCGAGCGATGTGTGGTCGCTGCTGCGGCAGGTGAGCACTCCGCGCTCGCCGAGCTTCAGGATCAGAGTGCCGCACCGGGCCGCGTCATAGAGCGCGGAGGCGAGCGGGCGGATGCCGGTATCCTGGTCCCCCAGCGCGAAACGCGCCTCGCGTTCATTGGGCGTGATCAGATCGAAATTCCTGAAGTCGATGATGTTGCCCCAGCGGCTCGCGACCTGGCTGTCGGCGACTTTGTACGCCCCCTGCGGAATCGCCTCGATCAACCGGGGGATGGTGCGGCGGTTGAAGACGCCGTGGCGGAAGTCGCTGAATACCACCGCATCGGAAGGGGTTTCAGCCACCGCCGCGCATAGACCCGCGAGGATTTCGTCCGAGATCGACCGGTTGTCCAGCGTGTCCACCTTCAGCAGCCGGTAGCCTCCGGCGATGATCGCATTCTTGTTGGTGGTGGGGCGGGTGGCATCGATCACCGCGCGGCAATCGATGCGCGACTTGGCGAGGCCGCGCACGACGAAGTCGCGCAGCGCATCGTTGCCAAGCACGGTGGAAAATACCACCTCGGCGCCCGCGGCGCGCAGATGCTCGGCCACGACAGCCGCGCCGCCGATGTAGTCGTCACGCCGCTCGTAGAGCACGCTCATCGTCGGCGTCTTGGTCTGCCCCCCGATCATCGTGGTCTGGGTATAGCTGTCGACGATGGTGTCGCCCACCACGTGCACGCGCCTGCCCTCAAACCGCTCCAGCACTTCACGCAGGCCGTTGAACGTGAGCCCCTCCGAGTCCATCAGGGTGAGGAGCTTTTCGAGCTTGATCGAGGGGGGCGCAAGTTCGATCAGGCGGCTCGACGAATAAACGATGTCGCCGGGGGTGAAGATCATCTCCCCGCCGTAGGCGTGCAGAACCTCGGCCTCCTCCTGCGTCTTCGGGGGCAAGCCGCCGCCCGCGGTGTACTCGTATCCCTTCGCGAAGAAGTCGGGCTGCACGCGGGCAAGATTCCTGAGCGGGGTGGCTTCGGTATCGATGATCACGTAGTCGACGATCTCGAATGCCGCGAGGTTCAACGCGCGCAAATCCTGCGGCACGTGCGGCCGGAACTGTCCCTTGCTGATATGCGCGTCGGCGGTGACGCTTGCGACGAGAATATCCGCCTTGCTCTTGGCGTAGATCAGGTGCCGCAGGTGCCCCGGGTGGACCACGTCGAAGACACCGTGGCACATGATCACCTTGCGCGCGCGCGGCCGGGGGCCGATCACTGCAAGCAGCTCATCGGCCGTCTTGATCTTGTGACGGTATTTTTCCGTGAGCGAGGACAGCGCCATCCCTAGTTCTTCCCGAGATACTGGAACCAGGTGCGTGTCGCCCGGGCGATGGAGGCCGGATCCCACAGCGGCGCATCGCGCCACACCTCGATCTCCCGCAGCATGCGCGCCACCCCTTCCTCGAAGGACACCTGCGGCCGCCAGCCGAGATCATGGCTGATCTTGGTTATGTCGGCCCATGTGCAGTCGGGCTCGCCTGGGCGCTCGGGGATAAATATCTTCTCGCCTCCGAGCAGCTCAATCAGGCGGTTGACCGACTGCGGGTTGCCGGCGCCAAGATTCCAGACCTCGCCTTCCAGCGAGGTTTCCGCCGCCAGGCGGAACGCCTCGGCGACATCGGTCACGTAGAGAAAATCCCGCCGTTGGGTGCCGTCGCCGACCACGGTGAACGGCTTGCCCGCGAGCTTCTGCCGGAAGAAAACGCCGAACACCGCGCCGTAGGCGCCGGTCGTACGCACCCGCGTGCCGTAGGCATTGAAGATGCGTATCGAGTTGACCGGCAGTCGATACACCTGGCGCCAGTGAAAGCACGCCTGCTCGCCCTGGTACTTGCTCAACGCATAGGGATACTGCGGGGCGATCGGGTAATCCTCGCGTGTCGGCGTCGCAGCCAGCCCGTAGCACGACGATGACGCGGCATAGACGAGTTTGCGCACCCCGGCGTGGCGCGCGCATTCGAGCGCCTGCGCCGTGCCCTGGACGTTCACCGCCATGTACTCGAGCGGGCGCTCGATCGAAGGGACGATGTCGCCGATGCCGGCGAAATGAAAGACGTAACGGGCAGAGTCAAACAGCGCGTGCCCGGCAGCGAGGCCGCGGATGTCGCCCCGCTCGAAGGCGAAATCCGGATTGCCGGCGAGGTGCGCGATGTTGCGCTCGTGTCCTCCCACGAAATTGTCAATCGCCCGCACCCGATAGCCGTGGTCGAGCAGGTTGTCGACCATATGGCTGCCGATGAACCCTGCCCCGCCGGTGACGACGGCGATCGGCTTGCCGCTCATTGGATGCCGAGTCGCTTCATGCGCTTCACGTTGAAGTAAATGTCGTCGCTCATGCTTGCCGGCAGCTTGCCGGCCTTGAATGCCTTGCACAGGTCGCGCACGGCATCCTCGATCGTATGCCTGGGACGGAAGCCGATGATGCGGGCGATCTTGTCGGAATTGATGTGATAGGAGCGGATATCGTCGGTCGGCGTAGTCGTGATCTCGATCTCGCCCTTCTCCGGGAACTCCTCCTTCACCACCTTGCGCACGATCTGGGCGATTTCCATGATGCTCAGGTTCTGGTAGCCGGCGTTGAACGTCTGGCCGGCGATCTTTTCGTCGGGCAGATCGAGCAGCAACTGGTAGAGATCGCACATGTCCTGGATGTGCAGGTTGGGACGCAGCTGGGTGCCGCCGAAGACAGTGATCTTGTTGTTATTGACGGCGTGGTTGGTGAGGATGTTGACCGAGAGGTCCATGCGGGTGCGCGGGCTGTAACCGCACACGGTCGCCGGGCGGATGGTGACGCAGGTAAAGCCGGGCGCCTGGTGCTTCCACAGCAGCGGTTCGCACATGCCCTTGTACTTGTTGTAAAGCGACACCGGCACCAGCGGGTGATCCTCGGTCACGTTGGGCTGATCCGAGACGCCGTACACCGAACTCGAGGAGCAATACACGAAGCGCCTGATTCCCGCTTCTTTCGCCGCAACGACCATCGGCTCGAAGGCGTCCAGGTTCACGCTGGTGCTCAACTTCTCGTCCAACTCGAAGCTTGCGTCATTGGAGATGCACGCGAGGCTGATGACGCCCTCGATGCCCTTGAATGTAGCCGCGAGTTTCGGCGTATCGCGGATGTCGCCCTGCACGAGCTTCAGGTTGGGGTGGCTCGGCAGGTGGTTCTCGTACCACATCGTATCGCAGACGGTAATGTGGTAGCCCGCCTTGAGCAACTGCGGCGTCAGCACGCACCCGACGTAGCCCGCCCCTCCTGTGATCAGGATATTCTTCATGATTCCCCGGTAGCGAATGAAAAAGTCTAGCCGGCCGCGCGCCTGCGCTGCACGGCCCCGTCGCCTGTGGCGATGTTAAATCCTGCGGAAGCAGCGTCATGGTGGAACATCTGCACCGTCTCCAGCGAATAGTCGTCCTGATCCTTGCCGACCAGGCCGAGCTTGCCGAGGATATCGTTGGTCACGGTGATGATGTGGCAGCCGATGGCGTCCGCCTGCATGATGTTGAGCAGTTCGCGCGGGCTCGCCCAGATGAGCTCAGCCTTCGGCTTCGCCTTGAGCGTGTTCACCGCTTCAGCCATGAGCGGTACCGGATCCATGCCCGAGTCTGCGATCCGTCCGGCAAACACGGATACGATCGCCGGTGTATCGGGGGCGAGACAATCCGTCACCCGCCGCACTTGATCGAGTGTGAAAACCGCGGTGACGTTCAGCGCCACGCCCGCGGCGGAGAGACTTCGTATGAGCGGGCCTGAAAACTCGCGCCTGGTATTGGTGACCGGGATCTTGACGTTGACGTTGCCGCCCCAGGAAGCAATCACCCGCGCCTGCCGCTCCATTTCGTCGAACTCGTCGGCAAACACTTCCAGCGACACCGGACGATCGGGCACCGCCGCGAGCACTTTGCGCGCGAACGCTTCGTAATCCGATACACCCGCCTTGCGCATCAAGGTCGGGTTGGTGGTGAAACCCTTGATCAGGGGGTTCGCGTACATCTTCATGATGCCGTCGAAGTCGGCACCGTCGGCGAAGATCTTGACGCGCAGCTTGTCTACCGAATTCATGATGGTGGATTTGCCAGCTCAGGTTAAGGAAAGTATCAAACGCACTGCCGCGGGAAGGGATGAGGCATAACCATCGGGGGTGGCTTGCTGCGGCTCGGCGTAACCGCGGTCGATGAAAACAGTATAACATCCAAGGGCTTGGCCAGCAATGATATCGCCCCAGCGATCGCCGACCAGGAAGCTGCGCCGCGCGTCGATGCGCCAGTATTTTGCGGCCTCCAGCAACATGCCCGGCCTGGGCTTACGGCACGCGCACTTCGCGTCCTGCCGGTGCGGACATATTCTGACGTCGTCCACAGGAACGCTTCGCCGCAGTTTGTCATGCATCGCCTCCACCACGCGAGCAGGCACGAGGCCATTGCCGATGTCGGGCTGGTTGGTGACGACGATGACCAGAAAACCGGCGTCCTTGAGCGAGCGCACCGCGCCGCCAACGCCCGGCAGCAGCCGGAAGTCCTCCAAGCGCCGCGGCGCATACGGCTTGCCGCCGCGCACCTCGCAACGGTTGATGACTCCGTCGCGATCGAGGAAAACCACGCGCCTCTGGGTGATGAGTAATGGGCCGCGGCTCAGCGTTCGCGGGACACTTTTTTGACGTTGACGTGACCACGGCTCAGCGATCAGTGAGCAAGGCGCACCGCGAAGTCTGATATGCAGAATTGAGGTCTTGTAGAGCGAAAACATGCAAATCATCGATCGGCGAAATGCTCCAACTAGTGTTTCTTCCGTCCAGAGGTGTCCCGCGAACGCTGAGCCTCAAGTGTCCCGCGAACGCTGAGCCGCGGCCAGTAATGGGTAATGGGTAATGGGTAAAGGATGCACCGCTATTTCGCCCGTACTGTCTTGTGGAGACCGGTGACCAATCGCGAAACACGGCCGAGGAGATCAAACACAGGATCGTTTTCCTTCATGTAGCCGAGATCCGCGGCGATGAACAACTGAGTTTCCAGTTCGCTCAACGAACCCCTTGCAATGTTGAGAAACTGGGCGAACTCGCGATCTCCTGCGCGCGCGGCGCCCTCAGCGATATTGCTCGGGACCGAGACCGCCGCGCGGCGCATCTGGGCTACAAGCCCGAACATTTCCTCTTTCGGAAAAGTCCTGGTCAAGACATAGACGTTTCGAACCAGTTCCCGGGCCGTCTTCCACGCCTCCAGCTTGTGATGCCCCCTGCCACCGCTCTGAATCCCCTCGCCCATTGCCCCTCACCAGGTGCGGCTCTTTCCCATTACCCATCACCCATCACCCATCACCCATTACCACTTTGTAGGGCTCTGCTGCAGCTTCGGATGCGACACGAGGCAATGCCACACGACCGCGTGGAACGCCTCGGTGTGCGGCGTCACCAGCGCGGGATCAACCGTCGGGATGACGATCACGTGGTCCCCGACCTTCTTCGTGTAACCCCCGTCGCGGCCGACCACGCCGAACACTTTCGCGCCGCGGCTCTTCGCCAGTTCCAGGGCGCGCACGATATTCGGGCTCACGTTGCGCTCCAGGTCGCCGCCGCCGACGGAGAATACGAAAACGCCATCCTTGTTCGAGAGCTTGCTGGTCACGAGCCACGCCGCGAACACCGTCTCCCAGCCCTCATCGTTGGTGCGCGCCGTCAGTTCCGAAACATTGTCCGTCGGTGCATAGGCCTCGATGCCGCAGAGCTTGCGGAAATCGTTGACGGCGTGACCGCAATTGCCGGCGCTGCCGCCGGCGCCGATGAAAAACAGCCGCCCTCCGGCCTGCCGGAGTTCGGCGAGTGCGCCCGCCATGGATTCGATCGCGGCGCGATCCAGCGCGCCGGCAATCGTCCTTGCCTGGTCGAAATATCGTTCTGCGTGCGACGTCATGGTCACCGGGGCGGGCAAGATGTTAAATTGTCGGCGTTGCCGCGCTGCACGCAATTGTAGCAGCCACTGGCTGCCGGCCGAAAACGTGACTTAGGCCTCCATCTCCACCGCAGAGCCGACCGCATCATCGTGAATTGGACTGGTAAACATGGCTGCCGCGGCTGCGGTGAGCAGCGCCTGCGCGAGGTCGCACGGTTTACCGGTCTGCCCCGGGTGACCTCGGACAGCAAGCCATTCCGGCCGGGAGGCAGACTGTTCGTGTGCGAGCGCTGCGCGACCGCGCAGAAGATCGCTGACGAAATCTGGCTCGCCGAGATCGCCGAGATCTATCGCGACTACGACATGTATCACCAATCCTCGGCCAATGACCAGGCGGTCTTCGACGCGGAAACGGGCCGCCCCCGCGGGCGCTGCGAAGTGCTCGCCCAGCGGCTGCGGGAATCGGGTGCCCTGGCGGAATCGGGAACGCTGCTCGATGTCGGCGCCGGCAGCGGCGCGATGCTCGCCGCCTTCTCCGGGGCATGCGCGGGCTGGCGTCTCTTCGGACTGGATCTCGACGATCGCAAGGCGCAGGCGCTCAGTGCCATTCCGCGGTTCGAGAAGCTTTTTACGGTCGCGCCGGAGCAGGTCGCGCAGCAGTTCGACTTCGTCACGCTCATCCATTCGCTCGAGCATTTCGTGGATCCCGTGTCGATGCTGCGCTCGCTGCGCCAACGCCTCGCGCCCGGCGGCCGGCTCTTCATTCAGGTGAACAACCTGGACCGGGTGCCGTTCGATCTCGTCGTCGCCGATCATCTTTGTCATTTCACCCCGCGTTCGCTCCCGCTGCTGCTGGCGCGCGCGGGCTTCGGCGTGGAGGCGTTGCATCTCGACTGGATCGGCAAGGAGATTTCGCTGCTTGCCGGCCGAAACGCGAGATCAGCGGCGGCCACGCGCGAGAACCCGCATGACGCGATCGCGCGGGTTGAAAGCGAAGTCACGTGGCTGAATCACCTGATCGATGACGCGCGCAGCCTGGCTCCCGGCGCGCGTTTCGGCGTTTTTGGCACTTCGGTCGCGGCGACCTGGCTCGCCGCCGGTTTGGGGGAGGCGGTCGAATTCTTTGTCGACGAGGATCCCGCGCGGCAGGGGCGTACCCATCTGGGCCGCCCGATCCTCACACCCTGCGAGATCGCGGCGGGGGCCGTGGTCTATCTCGCATTCTCGCCCGAGGTGTCGGGTACGATCGGCCGCCGCCTGAAGCATCTGCCAGTACGATTCGCTGCGCCGCCCGCTGCGGCAGCGTAGATCACTGCGGCAGCCTCGCCCTGGGGACGCTCCCGGAACGATGAATTCTCCACTGCCCACCCCGAGATATCGTCCCGACATCGACGGTCTTCGCGCGCTGGCAGTAGTGCCAGTGGTCTTTTTTCATGCCGGGCTGCCGGTATTTTCCGGCGGTTTGTCGGGGTCGACGTTTTTTTGTCATCTCCGGCTACCTCATGGCCTCGATGATCGGTGAAGGTCTTGCGCGCGGCAATTTCTCATTTTCCGAGTTTTACGAACCTACTTTCCGCACTTTGAGATCAAGCTTTCTGCAATTTATTCAAGAGTCGTTTTGTGATGCGTAGGGAGACGGATTCCATCTGCGTCACGATCCTGTCGAACTGACGAGCGT
>Ga0326597_10007123_pt1 | contig 15253 bp, 11 predicted proteins | sample RVTome_12_FD_203789 | JGI IMG/M metagenome (GOLD analysis project Ga0326597, IMG submission 203789) | Soil microbial communities from uranium-contaminated site in the Upper Colorado River Basin, Wyoming, United States - RVT100D185 | ecosystem: Environmental > Terrestrial > Soil > Contaminated >... | reverse complement strand
GCTCCCACGCCTCCGGCAGCAGCGCGCGGGCGGCGCGCGTCACGATCCGCACCTCGGGCGTGACCAGGGCCACCCACCATTCGCCGAGCAGCGGAACCTTCACCACGTCCAGACCATCCATGCTGCGCACCAGGGTCAGCCCGCCGTGCAGCGAGGCCGCGATGTTGTCGAGGTGCCGGCCGGAGACCGTGATCTCCCCCGCCAGCGCCGCCTCCATGAGCGCGATCGGCGCCGGGTCCTGCTCGATCGCTCGCGCCGCGGCGAGCGCGCCCGCCACGCTGCTGGCGGCGCTGCCGCCCATGCCCCCGGAGAGGGTCAGCCCCTTTTCGATGGTCATTCGGAAGCGCACGTCGCGCGCACCGTGGGCGTCGAGGAACGCGCGCGCGGCGATGGCCGCGGAGTTGCGGGTCGGATCGCGGGGGATTTGCGCCGCGTCGCGACCGGTCACGTCCGCGATCACGTCCGGCCCCTCGTGCAGCTCGACCGTGACCGTGTCGCCGATCCCGCCCACGGCCAGGCCCAACACGTCGAAGCCCGGCCCCACGTTGCCGATGGTCCCGGGCGCGAACACGGTGGCGCGGCGGGGCACTAGGAACGCTCCTCCCTCTCCCGTACCGGGCCGCCGAGGCGCCCGGCTCGCAAGGCGCGCCGAGCGACGCGTACTCGTCGTACGCGAGCGAAGGCGCAACGCAGCGAGGCGGGATGCATCGGCGGCACGTCTAACCGCCCCCGGTGGCAATGGCCACGATGTCGTTCAGCACGCCGGCCGCCGTGACCTCCGCCCCCGCGCCGGGACCGGTGACCACCAGCGGGTTCGTGCGGTAGCGGCGGGTGTGCACCACCACCTGGTTGTCGGTGCCTTGCAGGCGGCCGAGCGGCGAGGCCTCGGGGACCGCCTCCACGCCGACCCGGATCCCATCCGCCGCGATGCGCGCGACGTAGCGCAGCACCTCCTTCCGCCGCCGCGAAGCGGCGAGGCGCTCGGCCATGGGCTCGTCCATGGCGGCGAGGCCGGCCAGGAAGCGTTGCGGGTCGTGATGACTCAGCTCCGGCGGGAACAGCGGCTCCAGCGCGATGTCCTTCATCTCCGCGCGGCGTCCGAGCGTGCGGGCCAGGATGAGCGCCTTGCGCGCGACGTCGGTGCCCGAGAGGTCGTCGCGCGGATCCGGCTCCGTGTAGCCGAGATCGAAGGCGCGGCGGACGGCCTCCGAGTAGCGAGCGCCGCCCTCGATCTGGGTCATGACATAGCCCAGCGTGCCCGAGAGGCAGCCGAGGACGGTGTCCACGCGGTCCCCCGCCTCGGCGAGCTTCTTGAGCGTGTCGAGCACGGGCAGGCCCGCCCCCACCGTGGCCTCGTACCGCAGCGAGACCCTGCGCCGCCGCGCGGTCTCCATCAGCGCGTCGAACTCGTCCTGCGCGCCGGCCAGCGGCTTCTTGTTCGCGAGCACGACGTGGCAGCGCTGGTCGAGGGCCTCGCGCAGGAGGGGAGCGGTCTCGTCCGCGGTCAGGTCGACGAGGACCGAGCGCCACGACGGCAGGCTCCAGACCTTTTCGCGGAGCTGCTGCGCGACCTCGTGGACGGAGAGCGACGTCCGCGCGAAGAGCGAGCGGCCGCCCTCCTTCCGCTGCGCGAGCGTCTCGAGCTGCGCCACCTCGAAGCCCTTCTCCCGCACCTTCACCCCGGAGCGGTCGGCCACCGCCACGCAGCGGAGCTGGAGGCCCAGCTCGTGGGCGAAGAAGCGCTCCTGCTGTGAAATCTGCCGCGACAGCTCGCGGCCGATCTTGCCGAAGCCGAGCAGGGTCACCGCGGCCTGGCGCCCCTCCACGTCCGGCAAGGGGCGGATCCGGTCGAGCTGGTACTCGCGGTGCAGCGCCTGCAGGGCGCGCGCCGTGTCCACGTCGCGCACGGCCAGCGTGATGTTCAGCTCGGACGAGCCCTGGGCCATGGCCACCACGTTGATCCGCTCGCGCGCCACTGCGGAGAGGGTGCGTGCGGCGATGCCGGGCGAACCGCGCATGCCGAGGCCCACCACCGCCACCAGCGAGATCCCCTTCTCCGCGCGCACCGTGTCCACGAGGCGCGTGGCCAGCTCGGGGGCGAAAGCCTCGCGCAGCGCGCGGGTGGCGTGGTCCGCTTCCGCCTCCGGCACCACGAAGCAGATGCTGGACTCGCTCGAGGCCTGGCTGATCATGCTCACCGAATGGCCGGCCAGGGCGAGTGCGGTGAACGTGCGCGCGGCCACGCCGGGCACGCCGATCATGCCGCTGCCCTCCACGGAGACGAGGGCCTGCCGCGGGATCGCGGTCAAGGCCTTGACCGGATAGGCGCCCGGCTGCACGTCGCCGGCGATGCGCGTTCCGGAGAAGGCGGCGTTGAACGTGTTGCGCACGTGGAGGGGGATGCCGCGCTCGACCAGCGGCAGCATGGTCCGGGGGTGGAGCACGCGCGCGCCGTAGTAGGCGAGCTCCGCGGCCTCCCGGTAGTGGAGCTCGGGCACCACGCGCGCGTCGGCCACGCTCCTCGGGTCGGCGGTCATGAGCCCGTCGACCTCCTTCCACAACGTGAGGCTGCGCGCGTGGAGGACGCGGGCCATGATGGCGGCCGAGAAGTCGGAGCCGCCGCGCCCGAGCGTGACCAGCTCGCCGTCCGGCCCCGTGGCCAGGAAGCCGGGCAGGACCACCACCGCCCCCGCCCGCAGCGAGGGCTTCACCTTGCGCGCCGCCGCCTTCTCGCAGCGCGCGAAATCCGGCCACAGGCTGCCGAAGCGGCGCTCGGTGAAGATCACCTCGGTGGCGTCCACGTAGGCCGCGCGGCGCCGCCGCTCCCCGAGCAGCGCGGTGAACAGCCGCGCGAGCAGGCGCTCCCCGCGTGCGACCACGGCGTCCTCCGCCCGCGGCGTCAGCTCGCGGAGGATGCGCACACCGTCGCACATGGCGACGAGCTCGGCGGTGGAGCGCTCCACCTCCCCGGAGAGGGCCTCCAGGCTCTTCGGCACCACGAGCGTCTGCCGCACCAGCGCGAGGTGGCGATCGCAAAACTCACGGATGGCGTCGGCCACACGGTCCGCATCGTTGTCGCGGGCCGCCCGCGCCCCCGCCAGCAGGAGGTCGGTGCTCCCGGCCATGGCGGAGACGACCACCACCAGAGGCGAAGCGTCCGCCTCCACGTGTCCCGCCGCCGTGCGCAGCGCTTCCGCCGTGCCCACCGACGTCCCGCCGAACTTGAACACCCGCACTGAGGAAGTCTTCTGCCGCGCCATTGAACCGCCGATTCTGACACGGCTAGGGTTTCGCCTGGCGCTCTATGGCCGTGAAGTCGCCATCCAGGATCTCCGGATGCGCCTGGAGGAGCCCCGCGACGGCAGGGAGCTCCAGGTGCCAGATAACGGCGCTCTTCGCGCCGACATGAATTCCGACCACCGGCGTCGGCGCGCCGTCCCAGAACGCATCCACCACGACCGCGTCCCTCGAATAGGTCTCGTGGAGCTCGCGCGACTGCCACTGGACGACCGGTCCCGAAAAACCGAGATCCCGGACGAGAAACCCGAGGGCGTCTGCGGACAGTGGGCGGGTCGATCGCTTCTTTCTCTCGATCAGCCACAGGACGAGAGCCCCGAGCACGAACGGCGCGAAGCAGAGGACGAGGACGGCGACGATCGCTCTCACGCCGTCATGCCTAGGGCGTCCGCGGCGTGGGCGGCAGATCGTTCCAATTCAAGATCACGTTCCAAACGAGCCGGAAGTCCGACAGCGTCAGGTACCGGTGGATGGGATCGAAGTCGAACGCGATGATGCGCCCCTTCCCGGTGGGGATGTCCAGGATGGCCGGCTTGCCCTCGATCTCGGAGGCGCCCTTGATCCCCCCGCTGATCACGATCGGCTCCGCCTTCTCCTTCTTTTCCTTCCCGTCGCCGGTCCCCGCGGCCGGCGGCTCGCCACCCGTTTCGGGCTCGTCGGCCTCCGCCTCGTCGTCGTCCTCCTCGTCGTCGTCCTTCGGCAGCGTCGCTCCCCACTGCAGGACGATGCGGCCCTCGTCGGCGCGGCGCACGGAATACAGCGGCCGGGACTCGCGGAAGGCCGAGGTCCGCTCCGGGTATCCGTAGGCGATCGGGTGATCGGGCCGGCGGAAGCGCGCCCGCAGCTCGCTTCCCGGTGTGTAGAGGTCCTTGGTGCGCGCGCGGCGCACGTTGCGCGCGATGCCGCCGTCGAGCGGCAGCGTGGAGGCGCCGCCGAGGGTGACCAGCACGCCGCCCGCGCGGACGAACTGCTCGATGTTCCCGACCCCGGCGAAGGTGAGCCCCCCGGTGATGTCCGGCGACGAGGTCGGCGCGCCGTGGGTCGGGAATGCCGGGGTCCTGGTGTAGGCGAGGGGCGCGTAGCGGGGATCGATGCCGGTGACGATGTCCCGGAGGCTGTCGTCGCTGTTCGGCATCACGATGAGGTCGAAGCGGCCCGCCAGGCCGCCGCGGCGCACGTCCTCGTCCATGATCAGCGTGTAGGGGACCTTGCGCTCGTCCAGGGCCATCCGCATCCACCCCGCGGACTGGGTGTCGGACCAGGCCTGCAGCACGGCGAGGCGCGGCCAGTCGGCGGGATGCCGCGCGACGTCGGGCGCGGCGGCGGAAACGAAGTCGAGGCCGAGGTCGGCCGCGGCTTCGGCCAGCGCGTCGCGAGCGCCGGCGTCGGCGCGCACGATCCACGTCCCCGCGGGATAGTCGGAATCGCCGGCACGGAATTCCCGCTCCGCGATCTCGATCGGGATCCGGGCCAGGCGGACACGGGCCGCCAGCAGCGCCTCCTGCCCGGCATCCTTCAACAGGAACACGGGGCCCGCGCCGGTCACCGTCCCCCGGTAGCGCGGCGCCGCGGCGAGCAGGCTCGTGGCCACGTCCCGGACCGCCGGGTCGGCGATCGTCTTCACGTCCACGCCGAGGCTGAAGGGCAGCGCCCACGCCACGTCGTCGTAGGGCTCGTACGGCGTCTTGTCCGCCGGGAACTTCTGTGCCGTGAGCAGGTCGAGCGCGTATCCGCGGTACGGCTGGTCCGTGCGCACGAGATAGCTGCCCGCCGCGAACTCGCCCTCCTTGACCTTGAACGCCGCCGGCGCCTGCCCCACCTCGATCCCGTGGGCGATCAGCAGCTCCAACAGGCGCTCCAGGCGCCGCGGATCGGCCTGCCCCGCCGCGATGGCCACCGCGTAGGGCGCCTCGCCGCGGCCCTTGCGCACGGCGTTGGCGCCGCGCCGCCAAACATTCCGCATCATGTCCGGCGCGTGCAGCGCCGTGTACTGCAGGGCGGCCAGCACGGCGGTCTGCTGGTAGTTGACGTTGTTCCGCAGCGACCAGCGGAACTTCTTCGGCGGCGGTGACGTGCGGTACCACTCGGGATCGGTGACCGAGACCCCGGCGTACTTCTCACTCTCGGGATCGAGCCGCCGCTCGACCGTCTCCGCGGTGGCGTTGCCGAAGGTCTCGTACCCGCGGCCGATGGCGTTGTGGTTGACGGCGACGGAGTCGGCGTAGAAGTGCCCCCAGCCTTCGCCGAAGCCCCAGGTCCACACGCCGGGCAGCCCCAGCGCGGTCAGGGTCGAGACCTCGTGAAAGGCGATGGCGTGCCATTCCGAGGTCAGGCTTGGGTCGAGGTGCACGTTGTAGGGCCCGGTGCCCGTCCAGATGGAGAGCAGCGGGATGGACTCGTGGAGGTCGTGGACGACGATCGGGTGCCAGCGCAGGAATGCGTCCTGGGTGGCGCGGGTGAGGGCCAGCTTGCGCTGGATGCCGTCGCGGTTGTTGTCGTGGAAGACGTACTTGCCCCAGTAGGGCGGCGACTTCGGAGGCAGGTCGTCGAAGTCCGTCTTGCCTTTCAGGTGGCGGTAGAACCAGTCCACCGAGCGGTCGCGCCCGTCCGGCTCCGCCACCGGGTTCACGAGGACGAGGATGCGGTCGCGGATCTGGCGGATGAGGGGCGACTCCGAGACGGCCAGGCGGTAGACCAGCTCCATGAGCATCTCGGGGCTGCCGGTCTCGGTCGAGTGCAGCCCGCCGTGGAGCATGTAGATCGGCTTCGTCTCGGCCACGATGCGCTCGAGGGCCGCCTCGTCGGTGCGGCGCGGATCGGCGATGGCCGCCATGGCGTCGCGGATGCCGGCCGCGCCGGCCACCGCCGCCGCATCGCCGACGAGGACGAGCAGGATGTCGCGCCCCTCCTCCGTCCGGCCCGCGACCTCCACCGTCACCCGGTCGGACGCCGCATCCAGGGCGCGGTAGTACGCGTAGATGCGGTCCGTGCGGGTCAGCTCCCCCGGCGCGCCGGCGATGTGGCCGAGGTGCTCGGTCGGCGACGGGATCGTGGGATGATCGGGCACGTCGGCTACCCATGGAGAGAGGAAACGCGGCTCGGTGGTGGCGGCCGCGATGGCCTCCCTCGATCCGAGCTCCGGGCGATCGGGGGCCATTTGCGCGGCCGCGGGAATCGCCGCGAAGAAGACGGCGGCGACGGTGCGCACGTTCATCAAGACCTCCAGGGCGCGCGACGGCTTCCGCGCGGCCGCCATGATACCGTCGTCAGCGAGCTGGGGGCGCTGCGCCGCACCCCCAGCTCGAAGATGATTCCTGAGAAGTTACTCGACCTCGGCTGGAACGGGATGTGGGCCGCGCACCTCGAAGCGACGGGGGCGAAAGGCCGTCCCGGGCGCGTCCTGGTCGCGCATCGCGGGGCCTGTATCGTCGGCACCGCCGAGGATGACCTGCCCGCGGAGCCTTCGGGCAACCTGCGCCGCGAAGCGCAGTCCGGCGGCCTTCGCCCCGCGGTCGGCGACTGGGTCGTGCTCCTGGCCCCGGGGGAGGCGTCGGGGCCGGCCGTCATGGAGCACATCCTCCCCCGGCGCTCCGCCATCTCCCGCAAGGTCAAGGGGAAGGCCGCGCAGGTGCAGGTCATCGCCGCCAACGTCGACACCGTGTTCCTGGTGGCGGGCCTCGACTCCGACTTCAACCTGCGGCGCATCGAGCGGGCGTTGGTCGCGGTGTGGGACACCGGCGCGCGGCCGGTCGTGGTGCTGACGAAGTCGGACCTCGGCGGAGACGTCCTTGACAAGGTGAAGACGGTGGAAGCGATCGCCGCCGGGGTGGCCGTGCACGCGGTCAGCGCCCGGCAGGACGTCGGCCTCGAGGCCTTGGGTCCCTACCGGCGGCGCGGGTCCACGATCGCGCTCCTCGGATCCTCCGGCGTCGGCAAGTCGACGCTGGTCAACCGGCTGCTGGGATGGAACCGGCAGGACACGGGCAGGGTCCGCGAGCACGATTCCCGCGGCCGCCACACCACCACGAAACGGGAGCTCATCGTGCTGCCCGACGGCGGCGTGCTCGTGGACACTCCGGGCCTGCGCGAGCTGCAACTGTGGGAAGGCGAGGGCGGCCTGGACGCGGTGTTCGCCGACGTGACCGCGGATGCGGGCGCCTGCCGCTTCCGCGACTGCAGCCATCACGAGGAGCCGGGATGCGCGGTCCGCGCGGCGTGGGCCGCGGGCGGCGTCACCCCCGAGCGGGTGGAGAGCTACCGCAAGCTGCAACGCGAGCTGGGGCACGTGGCGTCGCTGCGCGACGAGCGGTCCCGGCTGGAACGCTCGCGCCAGGAGAAGGTGATCCACCGCGCGGCCCGCAAGCACCAGCCGCGGGAGTAGAAAAGGAGGCCCGCCGTGTCCGATGACGCCCCGAAAAGCGCGCTGGAGCTGGCCATGGAGCGGCTCCGCAAGAAGGACCAGGAGGCCGGCGTCGCGGCGCCGCCCGTCAGCGACGCGCAACGCGCGGCAATCGCCGAAGCCCGTAGCGTCTCCGAAGCGAAGCTCGCCGAGCGCGAGATCCTCTTCAAGTCGAAGATGGCGGCCATCCGCGAGCCGGAGGCACGGGAGGTCCTCGAGCAGGAGTACCGCCGGGACCGCGAGCGGATCACGAGCGACCGCGACCGCAAGATCGAGGAGATCCGGGGCGGCCGCTGAAGCAGTCGGCGGTCAGATCACCGCGCCGTCGCGGATCACGCCGTTTTTCGGCACGCAGACGATCCCCTCGCGGATGTAGTATCCGTCGCCGTCTTTCTCCTGGACCGCCGCCTCGTTGAGGATCCGGACCCCGCGCCCGATGCGGGCGTTTTTGTCGATGATCGCCCGCTCGATCACGGTGTCGTCCCCGATGCCCATCGGGGGCCGCCCCTGCTCCGCGGCGCGCCCGCTCTCCTCCGGCGTCTCGTAGTAGTCGGCGCCCAGGACCAGGCTGTCCTGCACCCGGGCGCCCCGCCCGATGCGGCTGCGGATGCCGAGCAGGGCGCGGCGCACCTCCGCGTCGACGACGATGCATCCCTCCGAGAACAGCACCCCTTCGAGGACGCAGCGCTCCACCTTCGTGGCGGGCAGGAATCGGGGATGGGTATAAATCGGGCGCGTGAAGTCGTAGAAGTCGAACGGGGGCACGGGCCGGCTGAGAGCGAGGTTGGCCTCATAGTAGGAGCGGATGGTGCCGACGTCCTCCCAGTAGCCGCGATAGACGTAGGCCTGGACCCGGGCCTCGGGCACCAGCTTCGGGATGACGTGCCGCCCGAAGTCCGGCTGCGCGGTGTCGCGGACCGAGCTCTCCAGGAGCGGACGGTTGAACATGTAGATGCCCATCGAGGCCAGGTACGCGGGCCCGACCCCGGGCACCTCGGAGACGAGGTCGCCCAGCCGCTCCTGCGGCGGCTTCTCGTCGAAGTGGACGATGCGGCCCTGCTTGTTCATCTTGAGGATGCCGAAGGACGACGCCTGCTCGGCGCTCACCGGCGTGACCGCCACCGTGACGTCCGCCACCTGCCGCCGGTGGCTGTCCACGAACTTGCGGTAGTCCATCTGGTAGAGCTGGTCGCCGGACAGGATCAGCACTTCCTTCGAGCGATGGTTCCCGATGTGGCGCAGGCTCTGCCGCACCGCGTCCGCCGTCCCCTGGAACCACTCGGGGCTGTCTTCGGTCTGCTCCGCGGCGAGGATGTTGACGAAGGCGGGCGAGAACAGGTCGAACTTGTAGGTGAAGTTCACGTGTTTGTTGAGGCTCTCGGAGTTGTACTGCGTCAGCACGAACATGCGCCGCAGGTCGGAGTTGATGCAGTTGCTGATCGGGATGTCGATGAGCCGGTACTTGCCGCCGATGGGGACGGCAGGCTTCGAGCGGGCCAGGGTGAGCGGGAACAGGCGGCTGCCGCGCCCGCCGCCGAGGATGATCGCGATGACCTGATTCATGGCCGCTCCGTCGATGTCGATCCCGCTCGATTGTCACACGCCGGCGCCGGCACGGCCCCCGGCCGACTTTGATAGGCTCTGGGGCGTGGTGGATGCGCAGGACGCCGCGCCCGAGCCGCCGGCCGGCCCCGCGTCGCAACCGCCTTTCGAGAGGCCCGGCGCCCTGCGGCGTGCCGGCGCCGGCGCCTGGCACGTGCTTGCGGGCTTCGGGTTCCTGATCCGGCATCCTTCCCTCTGGCCGCTGGCCGCGTTGCCCGCCCTCATCGCCGTGGTCTGCCTGATCGGCGGCGTCCTGCTCGCCGTGTATTCCGTGGACTGGATCGAGAACGCGGTGCTCCCCGCCCAGAGCCGGCTGACGACCGTCGGCTTCCTCCTGACCATCACGATGTACATCGGGACCATCGTCGCCGGCCTGGTGCTGGGGCTCGCCGTCGCGCTGCTGCTCTCGGCTCCCGCGCTGGAGGCTTTGTCCAGCCGGGTGGACGCCATGGTGCGGGGCGGCGCGGTGGACCGCTCGAAGGGATGGAAGTGGGAGATGGCGCAGGCCTTCCGCGGCACGCTGTATTTCCTGGCCGCGGCCCCCGGGGTCTTGCTCCTGACGCTGGTGCCGGTGGCGGGACCGCCGCTGGCGGTGCTCTGGGGGTCGTACGCGCTGGCCTTCCAGCAGACCGACTCCGCCCTCGCCCGCCGCGGCTTGAACTTCGCGGCCCGCCGGGCCTGGCACCGTTACTGGAAGCTCGAGTGCATGGGCTTCGGCCTGGCCGGGCTGGTGACGCTGGTCGTGCCGCTGGCCAATTTCCTGGTGGGCCCGGCCCTCGCGGTGGGAGGCACGCTGCTCGTGCTCGAGCTCGAGGACCAGCTCATCCCGCCCGACGTGGCCGCGAGCAAAGCCTGACCACGCGGCTCGTGCTGCCCGCCGCGGGCCTGGCCGCGGTGGTCGCGGCGGTCCTGCATCCGCTGCTCAGGGGACGCATCCTCTTCGAGCGCGACATCCTCACCTACTGGTACGAGGAGGTGGAGGTCTTCGTGCTGACCGTGGCCGCGGGGTCGTGGCCGGTCTGGGATCCCTGGATCTCCTTCGGCCAGCCCTTCCTCGGCTACCCCGACACCCAGGTCCTCTACCCGTTCACGTGGCTGAACCTCATCGCGGGCCCGGCGTTCGTCCACACCGCGTTCGTCCTCTTCCATCTCGTCTTCTCGGGCCTCGGCGTGTTCCTGCTGGCGCGCCGCTTCGGGGTGGGTGACGGGGGGGCCTTCGTGGCCGCGGCGGCGTGGACCACGTCGGGGCCCTTGCTGTCGTTCGTGAGCCTCTGGCATCACTTCGCGGGCGCGGCATGGATCCCCTGGGCGATTGTCGCCGCCGACGCGTGCTTCGCCGCGTGGCCTCGCCGCCGCGCCGTGATCGCATGGGGCGTGGTGATCGGGGTGCAGTTGCTCGCGGGGTCGGCGGACATGGCGATCATGACCGGGCTGCTCACCGCGGCCCTGATGGCGCGGCGCCATCTCGCCGTCCGCGGCGTGGACATTAGCGAGAAGGCACGCATGGTCGCCGCCGCCGGCGCCGCGCTGCTGCTCGGGGCCGGCATCGCCGCCGCGCTCTGGCTGCCCACCTTCGAGATCGCGCGGCGGTCGGCGCGATGGGGCCTGCCCTCCCTGACGCGCGAGTACTGGTCGCTACATCCGTGGCTGCTCGGCCAGCTCGCCCTTCCCGTCTTCGTCGTGGACCTGCCCCTCCGTCCCGAATGGCGGCAGATCCTGTTCGAGGGGCGCGAGCCGTTCCTCGAGTCCTTGTACCTCGGGCTCTCCACCCTCGGCCTCGTCGCCGCGGCCCTCGTCGCGCGCCGCGGGCACCCCGGATTCCTCGCCGCCCTGGCCGCGCTGGCCACCGCGGCGGCGCTGGGCCGCCACACCTTCGTCTATGGCGTGCTGGTGAACACCGTCCCCGGCATCTCGTTCCTTCGTTATCCGCAGAAGGCCATGATCGTGACGGCGCTCCTGACGGCGCTCCTCGCCGGTCTGGGCTATGACGCCTTGCGGCGCCCCGAGACCTGGGCGGACCGCCGACGCAGCCGGCTTCTCATCGGGATCCTGGCCCTTCTCGCCGGAATCGGGCTGGCCGCCACCGTCGTGGCCCTTTTCGGAGCGGACACCCTGGGCGCGCGTCTGTTCCTGCCGCCGGCGCAGGCGGGTGCACCGCCGGACGCTTTGCTGCGGCCGATCGTGGCCTCCCTGGCGCCCGCCGCCGCCGCGTCGGTCGCGCTGCTGCTGGCGGCGCTGCTCGCCGCCGCCGGCCGGCTCGCGCCGTCGCGGCTCGCCGCCGTCGCCGGGCTCGCCGTCGTCGCCGACCTCGTGGCCGCCCACCAAGGGGTGAACCCGACCGCGCCGCGGGACCTCGTCGATTTTCGCAGCCCGGTCCTGGCGACGCTGCGCCCCTCACTGAACATCCGCGTGCTGACCTACGACTACAACGCGGTCCCGGGCGCCGCCGAGCGCCACCTAGGCCGGCGCGTTGCGAACCTGGTGGAGGTCCAGCCCCGGGGATGGTCCTATCGCGCGAGCGTCGCGCTCGGGCTTCAGAGTTATCTGCCGGCTCCCATGGGCGCGCGCTACGGGCTCTTCGGCAGCTTCGACGTCGACCCCCGCGGGCTCTACGCGGCGCCGCTCGAAGGGCTCGTCCATCTCTTCTGGACCCTCGAGGACCGTCCGTCGGAACGGCTGAGGTTATTGCAGCTCGCCGGCGTCAGCCACGTCGTCGCCCTTCATGCGGACGGCTTCGAATCCCTGGCCGAGATTGCGCGGCATCCGAGCCTTTTCGCGGAGCCCATCCGGATCTTCCAGGTGCCGGATCCCGCGCCACGAAGCTTCGCGGTCAGCGGCGTGCGCTCGGCGGCCGCAGGGCCGGCTGCCCTGCTCGACCCGGCCTTCGATTTCCGTACCGAGTTGCTCCTCCCCGGCGACGAGATCCGGCCGTCCATTCCCGGCTTCGTGGGAAGCTCCCGCATCACGGCCTTTGCCCCGGATCGCATCGAGTTGGAAGCCGAGCTTTCGCACCCCGGGTTCGTCGTCATGACGGACACCGCCGATCCAGGCTGGCACGCGCGGATCGACGGCGTGCCGGCGCCGGTGCTGACCGCCAACGTCGCCTTCCGGGCGGTGGCGGTGCCCGCCGGGCGGCACCGGATCGAGATGTGGTACTGGCCCCGGGCCCTCACCTTCGGGCTCGCGACCGCGTTCCTCTCGTTGGGGTTGGCCGCCGCCGTGTTCTGGCGGCGGCCGAAACCCGCGAGCTCCGGCTAGGACTCGTTCACGTCCGCGCGCCGCGGCGCCGGGCGCGTGCGGCGGGAGCGAGCCGCGCCGGCTCCTCGCCGAGCTTGACGATCAGATCCATCGACCGGCCCTCGCGTTGGACTCCGATCGTCGCGTTGCTGCCGGCGTCGGCATCCCGGAGGGCTTCGCGGAGATCCCGGCCGTCCTTCACGGTCTTCCCTCCCACCCGGACGATGACGTCGCCGGCCTTGATGCCCGCCTTCCCGGCCGGGCCGTTCTCCTCGACGTCGGTAACCAGCACCCCGCTTTCGACCTTGAAGTGCCGCGCGAGCTGATCGCCCAGCTCCTGGTACGAAAGGCCGAGCTTCCGGCCCTGTCCCGGGCCGAGATGAAAGGCGGGCGGCATGGGCGGCACGGGGGGCACGGGAAGATCGGCCATCTCGGGGAGATCGGGCATCTCGAAATGGAAGCCCTCGCTCATCTCGCCGGGGCCGGCGCCGAACAGGCGGTCACGGTCCGGCTTCGCCAGCGTGACTGAGAGCTTCTGGATGGACCCGCCGCGGCTCACCTCGAGGTCGACCGTCCGGCCCGCCGGCGTCTCGCGCACGAGGCGCGCCAGTTGCGCCGCGCTCCAGACATCCTGGCCGGCGAAGCGCACGATCACGTCGCCCTCCTTGACTCCGGCCTTCTCGGCGGCGGAGCCCTCCTGGACGTCGGTGACGACGGCGCCGCGCTCCGCGGACAGCCCGAGCCGGCCCACATCGTCCGCGCCCACCTCGTCGAGGGAAACCCCGAGGCGGCCGCCGCCCCCGAGCAACCGCATCACGTCGACCCGTCTCCCGGGCCGCCGGACCTCTTTCTGCCCCTCGTCACCCTGGGCGGCATCGGTGACGATCCAGCCCGCGAGAACCGCCGCCCCGACCATCCCCATCACCTGGAAACGCCGCATAACATCGTCCTCCCGCACGGGTTTGTCCCCGCTCGTTCGTCCAGTTAGACGCATCACCCGGGTGGAAAGTCGAGGGACTCGAGGCCTTAGTCTTAGTGCACCCTCTTGGGCGCATCGCCGGGCCCCGGCCCGCCGTGGGCCTGCTCGAGGGTCCGGAACTCGACGATCGCGGCGAGCCGCAGGTAGCGTTCGGAAATCGTGTCGCAGTCGAGCAGGCTCTGCCGCTCGATGGGATCGAGGGAGAGGGACTGGCACAGGCCGTTCACGAAGACCTCGTCGGGCAGGTCCGACACGACCAGCGTCGTGGGCCCGTCCGCGGCGCGGCCGATCGCGGCCAGCACCTTGCGACGCACGTCCTTCAGGATGGACGCCTCGCCGATCGCCTCGGGCAGGGCGGCGACGGAGGCGAGCCGGTAGGGCTCGCCCGCGTGCTCCTCGACGATCCGGAACCGCGTCATCCCCTTGAGGACGATGTTAGAGCGCCCGTCGGCCAGTATCTCCGAGCCGACGATCCGCCCCGCGCACCCGCGCTCGAACAGGGGCGGACGCCCTTCGTAATCGCCCTCCCACCCGGGCCGCAGCAGCACCATCCCGATCGTGCGATGCGAGGCCAGCGCGTCCAGCACCATCTTCCGGTAGCGGGGCTCGAAGACGTGCAGGGGCAGGCGCATGTGCGGGAACAGCACGACGTTCGGCAGCGGGAACAGCGGGATGATCGCGGGGAGCGAGGTCAAGGAGCTATCAGGCCAGAGCGGCGAGGCGAGACGGATTCACTCCGGTGAGCCGAGCGGGGGGTCCGGGGGGTGCGGCGCAGCACCCCCTGGCTCAATCAGGTCCCGATTATTTGTACGGCCAGATCCCGGTGGCGGGGCCCGTCGAGCTCCGCGGCGATGATCGCCTGGAACTGGCCGAGCACGAGCTTGCCCTTCGCGACCTGGAACGAAAGCGCGTGGCCGAGCAGCGTCGCCTGCAGGTGCGAATGGGCGTTCTGCCGGTCGCAGTCCGAGAACCGGGGGTCGTTGTGCTTCCAACCGTCCTTCGGGCTCACCACCTTGTCCAGCATCGACTTGACGTCCTGGAGCAGGGCGGACTGCCATTCGTTGACGAACAGCGCCACCGTCGTGTGCAGCGACGAGAGCAGCACCATCCCGTCCTGGATGTCGTGGCGCTTGACGATGTCCGCCACCCTCTCGGTCAGGTTGTAGAGCTCGAGGCGCTTGTCGGTGACGAGGCGCAGGGTCTCGGTGACCACGCGTACGGTGGCGAGCCCTTCGTCCTTATGGACGCGGACGGCGGGCTTCGTAGCGCTCATTGGACGGAGTCTCCCTTTAGTGCCCTGATCCGGAAATGCGGTTGCATTCGAGCGTCGATGCATCCCGGCTCGCTTCGTTGCTTCTCCCTTGCGTACCGCACGGGTACGCGGTGGTCGTCGCGCCTCGCGATCCGGGCGCCTCGGCGCTCTCGGTGCAAGCCTGACTTCTGGTACGAAACACTAGAGGAGCCTCACGTCGGTCCAGACTCCCGCCGCAAGCATGCGGACGTAAACGTCGGCGAAGGCCACGGAGACCAGGCTCGCCCAGGCCCAGCGCATGTGCCGCCGGTTGAAGACGTTGACGCAGCCGTAGGCGGTGCGGCACAGCGGAACCTTCGAGACCTCGTCCAGACCGCCTCCGGCGAGGTGGCGGAGGGAATGGCATCCGAGAGTGTAGCCGCCCAGGAGGACCACGTTCGTGGCCAGGACGAGCGTGCCCAGCCCGACGCCAAAGGCGATCTGGCCG
>Ga0326597_10007122_pt1 | contig 15253 bp, 9 predicted proteins | sample RVTome_12_FD_203789 | JGI IMG/M metagenome (GOLD analysis project Ga0326597, IMG submission 203789) | Soil microbial communities from uranium-contaminated site in the Upper Colorado River Basin, Wyoming, United States - RVT100D185 | ecosystem: Environmental > Terrestrial > Soil > Contaminated >... | reverse complement strand
GGCAAAGCCGTTGACGTGCAGGCCGTCGCAAAAGACCTCGGCGTGCGCTACATGCTGGAAGGAAGCGTGCGCAAGGCAGGGAACCGGGTTCGCATCTCCGCACAGCTAATCGACGGGTCAACGGGCAATCACCTGTGGGCCGAACGCTACGACCGTGAGCTTGCGGATATTTTTGACGTACAGGACGAGATCACCCAGACGGTAGCAGGCGCAATCGGCCCGGAACTAGTCAAGGCCGAGCAACAGCGGGCCAAGAAGAAACCGTCCGAACGACTGGACGCATGGGACTGCTATCATCGGGGCATGTGGCACATTAGTCGCCGCAGCCAAGAAGATATTGCGGAGGCACGACGGTTATTTGAACGCGCCGCGGAACTCGATCCAACCTTTGGGCCGGCGTTCGAGGGGCTTGGGGCGGTTGCTTTCTATGGATTCAAGTCAGGCGACTCAGAGCGCAATGTTGAAGTCGGCCTGCGCGTAGCCCGCAAGGCAGTTGAATTGGATGATCAAGACGCGAATGCGCATGCTCAGTTGGGGCATGTTTATATGATGGCGGGCGATGCCGAGTCGGCTATCGCGGAACTAGAAATCGCTATACGGTTAAATCCGAGTTTAGCGCTGGCGTATTATTACTTATCGAGGGCGAAAGCGTACTCCGGTCGGGCTGAGGAGGCGATTCAGCATGCGCAATCAGCAATCCGGTTGAGCCCCCACGATACCAACATCGGTGCCTTTTATGCATCATTGTCTTTCGCGTATCTTTCGTTGAAGCGGTACGAAGAAGCCGTGGAATGGGGGCGGAAAGCTGTCCGATCTCCAGTCATCGCCTGGGGCGGACATGCGTTTTTGACATCGGCATTGGCCCATCGGGGTCAAAATGAAGAAGCGCAACAAGCATTGAACGGGCTGAAACAGCGACAACCCGGCGTCACAGCCACGTTCGTGCGCAATCATATTTCGCTTTTGGATACCGAATACATGGACCATCTGATCGATGGGCTGCGCAAGGCGGGCCTTCCGGAATAACGTGCGGTGGCGGACTCGTATCGCTAACTCCGACTAAACGCTAAATCTGAAATTCGAATATCGAAAGCGGCGCCGCGGAACGAAACAAAACCCGAGAACAAAATTCGAAATCCGAAACACGAAATCCGAAACAAACCGCGGCCAAAATAAAATTCAAGCTAGGAAAATTCAAAACATCGAATCCGATTTGGGCTCGTTTTGAACATTGTATTTGTTTTCATCGTTTTGAATTTGTTTCGGATTTCGAAATTCGTGCTTCGGATTTTCCCCTCACAGCGCCCCTTACGCCGAGTTGATCGGCAAGGTAAAAACAAAGGTGCTCCCTTTGCCCACTTCACTCTCCACCCAGATCTTTCCCCCATGCAGCTCGACGAACTTCTTGGCGAGCGTCAATCCAAGTCCCGTTCCTTCGACCTTGTGCGCATAGTCGCCACCCACCTGGCGAAATTCCTCGAATATCTTGGGCTGGTCCTCCGGGGCGATGCCAATGCCCGTGTCCGTTACAGAAATCTCCACGCAACCGTCGGCCTGCCTCGCTTCAATTCCAACCCGTCCTCCCTCCGGGGTGAACTTGACCGCGTTGGATAACAGATTGAGAAGTATCTGTTTGATCTTCCGCTCGTCGCCGACGATGTCGCCCAGACGCTCGTCAACCGTGACATCCAGAGTGATGCCGTGCTTGGTGGCGCGCTCGCGCACAAAGGTGCGGGCGTTATCGATTGCGATCGGGAGATCGAAGGTCGCCAGCTCCAGCTCCATGCGCCCGGCTTCGACCTTGGAGAGATCGAGAATCTCATTGATGAGAGATAATAGATGGCGCCCGGAGGTGAGAATGTCGTCGGTGTACTCGGCTTGTTTCTCATTCAACTCGCCAAACAGCTTCTCCTGCAACACCTCCGAGAAGCCGATGATCGCATTGAGCGGAGTTCTAAGCTCGTGGGACATGTTGGCGAGAAATTCCGACTTGTGCCGGTTGGCAGCTTCGATCTGCTGACTCTTGTCCTCGATCTCCCGGAACAGCCGGGCATTCTGAATCGCCATGACCGACTGCGTGGCGAAGGTCTGAAGAAGATTGACGACTTCGGGCGGGAAACTTCCCGGCGTACGACGATATATGGTTATACCTCCCATGATCCGCGCTTCACGAAAAAGCGGCACAGCCAGCAGGGAACGATAACCGAGCTGGCTCAACATCGGTCGCAATCGCAGCTCCCTTGAATCCCTCTCATCTTGAATGTCTGCGACTTCCACCGGCGCCCGCTTCGACGCCGCTTGTCCTAATGGCCCTCCACCGAGCCGAATAGGGTTGGCCCGCAGCGCCTCTACGAACTCCTTATCGATCTGGTGACTGCCCCTAAGATTAAATTGTTCTGTGGCTTCGTTGTACTCGTAAATTGCTCCACCGGCTGCCCCGGTAAGCTGGACGGCGTGGGAGGCGATGCGTGTTAACACGGTTTCAAGGTCTAATGTCGAGCTGACGGCTTGGCTGACTTCGCCGAGGGCTTGGAGTTCGCCTACCGAACGTGCCAATTCGTTGGTTCGCTCATCTAATTCCTTGAACAATCGCACATTCTCGATGGCGATCACTGCTTGGGCCGCAAAGGTTTCTAGTAGCTTGATCTGCTGATCAGTAAAGGGTCGAACTTCCATGCGCCGTACCCCAAGCACTCCGATGGGACTCCCCTCACGAAGCAAAGGCGTACCGAGCGTGGTCCTATCACCCCTTCGTGCGGCTCGGCTTGCGGGATAATCTGAAGCAACTGCGACGAAATCATGGATGTGAATCGTTTCGCGGTCGACAAACACTCGTCCGACTTGCGTATTGCGATCCACAGGGGACTCGGCCCCAACAGGACTTCCTTGAACCGACCCATAACCCGCGACCTTTCGAAGACACGCGCCCTCCACCGCCAAGAAGATATTCGCGTCATCGGCTCCACAGATACGCGCCGCATTCTCGGTAATGACGTCAAGCACCGGCTGGATATCCGTCGGTGAGCTGGCGATGACCTGAAGAATTTCGCTCGTCGCTGTCTGTTGCTCCAACGACTCATTGAGTTCTTGGAAGAGCCGCACGTTCTCGATCGCGATGACCGCCTGGTCGGCGAAGGTCTCAAGCAGCTTGATCTGCTTTTCGGTGAACGGGCGAACCTCCATGCGGCGGATATGAATTGTCCCAATGGGGATTCCCTCGCGCAACAAAGGCGTGGCGAGAATCGTCCGAACACCGATCGTTCTGGCAAAGGGCGCTCGAAAGTCATCCTCTGGCAATGCTGCCAGGTCATCAATGTGAAGGGTTCGACGGTCAATTACGGCTCGGCCGGGAATAAAGTGACGGTCGATTGGAATGGGTCGGCTCTCACCATGTCGTGTTGGCAACGAACCGTAATTAGCCACTGAAAGAAGCTTGTCGCCATCAATGCGATGAATGACCGCGTCGGTGGCGTCGCAGAGCCGCGCGGAATTCTGTGCCACAACATCCAGCACCGGCTGGATGTCGGTCGGCGAGCTGGCGATCACGCCCAAGATTTCACTCGTCGCGGTTTGCTGTTCCAGTGACTCCTTGAGCTCTTGGAACAAGCGCACGTTCTCGATGGCAATGACCGCCTGATCGGCGAAGGTTTCAAGCAGTTTGATCTGCGCGGGAGTAAAGGGGCGCACCTCGTTGCGACGCGCGGTCAGTATCCCAACAAATTCCTCCTGCTGATGTAGGGGAACGCCCAGAAAGGTGCGGAACCCGGTGACGACACCCAACGTTGGGAAATCGTTCTGCGCGGCGCGGGCATCGGGAACGTGAAGCGTGCCATGCTCCCGCATCCAGCGAAACCACGGCTCATCCAAACTCATCTCGACTCGCCCAACGGGAATAGGTATAGGACCAAAATGAGCCCGCGCAACCAATTTGTTCCCTTCGTGGAGTCGCAGCGACACGTCATCAATTCCACAAACCCGCGCGGCGCTCTCGACGATGGCGTCGAGGACCGGCTGCACGACCGTAGGCGAGCGGCTGATGATGCCGAGCACCTCGGCCGTTGCCGTCTGATGCTCCAAAGCCTCGCGCAATTCCGCGTTGCGCTCGCCGAGTTCCCGGAACAACCGCACGTTCTCGATGGCGATCACGGCTTGATCGGCGAAGGTTTCGAGTAATTTGATCTGCTTCTCTGAGAATCGACGGACCTCGAGTCGGCGAATCAAAATAGCTCCGATCGGGATCCCCTCACGCAGTAATGGCGTGGCAAGGGCCGTCCGAATGCCCACACTCCTCGCGAAGGGCGCTGAGAGTTCCTCCTCTGGCACTGCTGCAACATCAGTTATGTGAATTGTCTGTCGATCAATGATTGCTCGACCTGGAACCCGCCCGCGCATGATGGGTATAACTTCATTCGCCTCTGGTACAGGAATTGATCCATGTGAGGCCACGTGCCGATACCCGTTCCCTTCAATGCGAACAATTTGGGCATCAGCTGCTTCACATAGTCGGGCAGCACTTTCCGCCACAGCATTCAGCACCGGTTGAACGTCAGTCGGCGAGCTGGCGATCACGCCAAGTATTTGGCTCGTCGCCGTCTGCTGCTCCAACGCTTCGGTGAGCTCGTTGAACAGCCGCACGTTTTCGATGGCGATCACGGCCTGGTTGGCGAAGGTCTTTAGGAGAGCTACCTGCTTGTCAGTGAACGGGCGGACCTCCATTCGACGAATGAGGATCGCGCCGATCGCAATACCTTCGCGCATCAGTGGCACGGCGAGTCTGGTTCTGGCACCACTACCGCCACGACGTCGCGTCTTATCCATATCCGGAAAATCAGCTTCGGATTCGGCCTCAATGTCATGGACGTGGATCGTTTGCCGGTCGAACACGGCGCGACCGGTCACCGAGCCCCGAGTAACCGGCAGCGCCGCTCCCCGCATCGGGATCGGCCCATGTATCGCTACTCGCTGAAGGACGTCACCATCGAGGCGAAAGATCACGGCGTCTTGCGCGTCACACAGCCGCGCCGCATTCTCGGCAACCGTATCCAACACCGACTGGAGATCGGTCGGCGGCCTGGCGATCACGCGAAGAATCTCACTCGTCGCGGTCTGCTGCTCTGTAGCCTCGGAAAGCTCTCGCTCGCGGGACTCAAGCTGCTCGGTGACGCGCTTTAACTCTTTCTTGAGTCGGCTCAGTTCGCCAGCGCGCGGGCTCTTTTTCTTTTTTGTAACCCCAAGCTTTGCCATCAGAGTTCTCCAAACCCGATTCTAAGAGAACTGTCGCTCGACTAATTGCGAAGCGCTGAACTTCCCGGCGGTGTTGAATCTCCCCGAGAACCTATCCGACCATGAACTGCACTGTCAACCGTGCCAAAACATCGACATTACCTTGGGTTGGCTAATGGTATTAAGGTTACTCACGCACCGGCGTGGAGAATGCAGGTGGCCGTTGACTTAAGAATTCAGAGTGGAGTAGTGGCTTGATAGGTGTGCCTCTTTCACTTATGCTGTATGCTCAGTAGCTTGCACGGTTTCGAGGTCGAATGGCAGCGCGGACAAAACTGAAGCGTAAGTCCTATTTCGTCGATGAGCGCGCGCTGCGCCGCGCCAAGAAAGCTCTCGGCGTAAAAACCGATGCGGAAGTCATTCGATTATCCGTCGAGCGCGTCGCAGAAATGGAAGAGTTCTGGGGTTTTATGAACAAAACTCGTCGCTCGCTCAAACCTGGAAGCGTGGAGAAACCCTAAAATGGCCGTGGCCATTTTAGATACCAGTGTTTACATCGATCATTGGGAACGCGGACTATACCAAGACACCCTGGAGAATCTCAGGCGCGCCTATCTCGTTCGCCACTCAGCAGTCGTCTTATCAGAACTTCGACGCGGCGCTCGTGGGCGTGATGCCAAGCGGCTAGTCGTCAGCCTTTTCGAATTGGCAACGGTTCGGTGGGAACCGTCGGTAGCCGACTGGTGGACGGCGGGCAGGCTCGTCCGTAACATCGGCGACAAATGTGGCTGGGACATTCACAAGCGACGGGAATTTCAAAACGACGCGTTGATTGCGCTGACCGCGCGACGCCACGGAGCCACCGTCGTTACCACCAATAATTCTGACTTCGAGTTGCTCCGATCGGAGCTTAGGATTTCAGTTCTGGTTCCTAAATAAATTTCTGAAAACTCTAGACGGCGCGGGCGCAGCGCAGATCACGACAGCGGAGGGATGTTCTGCTTTATGTTGAGAACGTTGCTCGCGTCGTATTTCGACTTGAGCTCCTCGGGCCGCCGGTCGTCAGGACCCTCGTTGGCGACGACGGGGGCGCCAACCAAAATTGTGCCAGCGACACTCCGCTATCCGCCATTGCATCAAGGCCGATTCGCCGTTACGTTACAGCCATGGCCCGACGAGCGAAATTGCCGTTGCCCGCTCGCTTCGGTGCGACCGCCCGGAAGGCGATATTGGCCAGTCCTTCGCCCTCCCTCGCCGAGAACCATCTACGCAGCCTGATGGAAGCGGGTGGTTCTGACGCCATCGATAAAATACCGGTGCGCCATTTGCCCGACCTTATTCGTCTCCTTGGCAGCAGCAGTTTTCTTAGCGAGGTGCTGATTCGCGAGGGTCAAAGCTGGCCCGATCTTTTTCTGCGCCAAATCGAGAGCAAGCAAAAAACCGCCGCCGAGAACTTAATGGACCTGAATGCCGCCATCCGAGGCGTCGTCTCGTTCGATGATTTCTGCGCCGCGCTGCGCCGGCACAAGCAGCGCGAATACCTGCGCATCGGTGTGAGAGATCTGGAAGCTTCGGTTACGATGGAGGAAACCGTCAGGGAGCTCAGCGCGCTCGCGGAAGCGTCGCTGGAGGCGGCGTATCAATTTTGCCGAGCCCAAGTGGAGAAAGAATACGGCACGCTGCTATTACCTGGCAAGCCGGAGCACAACGGTTTTGTCGTTCTCGGCATGGGCAAGCTCGGCGGCGCCGAGCTGAATTTCAGCTCCGACATTGACGTTATCTTTCTTTTCGAGGACGACGAAGGCGAGAGCTCAGGCGGTCGAAAGGGGAAAATTACGCCGAGGGAATTTTTCAGCGCCGTCGGACAAAAACTTATCCAGGCGATGGGCGATGTCACCGAAGACGGCTTCGTCTTTCGTATCGATCTGCGCCTTCGCCCCCTCGGCGCCAACGGGCCGCTCGTGCAGTCGGTGAATTCGGCGATGGTCTACTATGAATCCTGGGGCCAGTGCTGGGAGCGGGCGGCGTTGATCAAAGCCCGGCCGGTGGCCGGCGATCTCGAGTTGGGAAAGCAGTTTCTCAAAGAAGTAGAACCCTTCATTTATCGCCGCTATCTCGACTACACGACCGTCGACGAATTGCGCCATATGAAGGCGCGCATCGAGAATGAATTGCTCACGGGCGACGGCAAAGAACGCAATATCAAGCTCGGCTACGGCGGCATCCGCGAGATCGAGTTTTTCACCCAGGCCCTCCAGCTCGTCAACGGCGGCTACGAGCCCAGTCTGCGCGGCCCCGGTACGCTGCCGGCCCTCGAACAGCTCGCCCGGCACAACTTTATTACCGCGCAAGACAGAGACAGGCTGAGCGAGGCCTACCGGTTCCTGCGCCAAGTAGAACACAAAATTCAGATGGTCCAGGAAGCCCACACCTACTCGATACCGGAGGGAAAAGAGGAAGAAAAAGCGCTGGCGCGCCGGCTCGGTTACACCAAGACCAAGACGCTTAATGAGCGGGAACTTTTCTGGCGCGACCATCGCTCGCATACGACCCGCGTTCACAACGTCTTCGATCGCCTCTTCTATGGCGCGCAAAAGCAAATCACCGACGGCGCCTCCGAGGTGGGGTCCATCTGGCACGACCTGGACCAGCAGGAGGTCATCGTCAAACAGTTGAAGCAAGCTGGTTTCAGCGATCCGTCGAAGGCATACGAAAATCTCCTTGCCGTCCGCGATGGCGAAGTCTTCGCGCCGCCGAGCCCGAAACGGCGCACCGTGATGCGCACGCTGGGGCCGGCCTTGATCACGGAAATTGCCAAATCGAGCGCCCCCGACCAGGCACTGCTCAATCTGTCGAAGTTCAGCCACCGGATCGGCGGACGCACGGGGTTTTTGACTTTGCTTGCGGAAAATCCGGAGACCATGCGGTTGCTCATCACCCTGTTCGCCGACAGCCAGTTTCTGACCGATCTCTTTTTGAACCGACCAGAGCTGATCGACACTTTGATCCGCGTGGACCTCACGCATGTTGAAAAAAACCGGCACGATATGCTGCGCGAGCTGCACGAGACCCTGGCGGCAACAGTGGATCTGGAAAGCCGGCTCAACGCCCTGCGCCGTTATAAGACCGAAGAATTCATCCGCATCGGTCTTCACGATCTCGGCGGCGCCATCGAGTTAATACCGATCCTGCGCCAGCTCACGGACCTCGCCGAGGCCTGCGTCGAAGGCGCGCTCGGTGTGACCCTTGAAGAGATTCGCGGGAAATTCGGGACCGTGCCGCAGGCGCGTTTCGCGGTCGTCGGCGGTGGCAAAATGGGCGGGAGGGAATTGGATTACAATTCCGACCTGGATCTGGTGTTCATCTATGACGCGCCCGAAGACGCCGAAAGCAACGGCGGCGCCGGCGCAAGATTACCGGCGCACGAATACTACGTGCGGTTCGGGCAAAAACTTCTTACCTATGTATCCGCCCCCACGGAAGAGGGGATTGTCTACAAAATCGACATGCAGCTTCGGCCGTCCGGCAAGTCAGGACCGATCGTGTCGTCTTTGGAAGCATTTCGCAACTATCACAAGACCAGCTCCCAACTCTGGGAACGACAGGCATTGATCAAAGCACGGTTCGTAGCGGGCGACCCGACGCTCGGTAAGGAAGTGGAGAAAGTCGCCGAAGGTTTCGCCTATGGCTCAGCTCTTCCTGAAAGCGGCATCGGCGAAATCCATCATCTGCGCATGCGCATGGAAAAGGAACTGGCTAAAGAGGACGAGTCTCATTTCAATCTCAAAAAAGGGCGCGGCGGACTGGTCGATATCGAGTTTGTGACGCAGATGCTCCAGCTCGCTCACGGCCATCGATATCCCGCGCTCAAGCATCGCGGAACCTTGGACGCGTTGACGGGGCTGCGCGACGCCAACATTCTCAAGGCAAGCGAATTCAATTTGCTCCACGACGGCTACCTGTTTCTGCGGCGTTTGGACCATCGCTTGCGGCTCGAACAGGATCAGTCTATCGATGCCTTCGAGGCCGACCCTGCACGGCTGGATGGAATCGCGCGGACGCTGGGGTACGATGGCGGGGAAAAAATGGACGGGAAAACCAGCCCGCGGGCGGGGAAAAAACTGCTACGCGATTACGAAACAAGGCGGGATAAAATCCGCGCTTGCTATGAGCTCCACTTCCTCCCTTGACGAAAATCATGACCACAAACAAAGAGGATTTAAGAATATCGTTTTGTTTATTTACGGGGTTAAGTTCGGATTAGTTCACCTAAAAGCGGCAGATAATACACCACTCACCCTTACTCTCTAGAGGAGAGCGGATATTCCATAGATCGAATGGAATAAATTTAAAATGTTATTCTTGACAGCAACACAACTTCGCGCTATGGTCGGCTCATGAAAACACAATTGCTTAAGGGCATGGCCCTTGGATTGTTTATCGCCATAACTTGTTCTCCGCTGCACGCGCAGACGGCGGGCACAACGAATCAGCCCGCTGAACCTGCCGCTGGCGAAGAGGCCGGTTATGGCGTTGGATCAGTGGTCGCCAACCTTTTCTATATGCCGGCGAAAATCACTTATGCGGGCCTTGGCCTGATCACGGGCGGGCTTGGGTATGTGCTGAGCGCAGGTAGAGCGGACGTGGCGAACAATATCATCTACCCCTCGATCAAGGGCAACTATGTGGTTACCCCGAGTCATCTGAAGGGTACGGAGCCGATCTACTTCGTGGGCGCGCCGCCGCCTGAGACCGGGCCGCGGGCCGATGTCCCATCGACTGCGTCCACCGCGACCCGCTAGTCGCCGAAGCAGACTCCACGCTTCGAAGATTTGATAAACTGCAGGAGGGCCGATACGTCATCGCCAGCCCTCCCGCGGTCTTCTATTTCCTTCACCGCCAGCGAGAGATTGCGTCCTTTCCGGAATAATACCCGAAAAGCCTCTCTGATCTCGCGAATGCGCCGGTCGTCGAAGCCGGCGCGCTTCAAACCGACGACGTTGACGCCGCGCACCGTGTGCTGCCAGTCCACAATAGCAAACGGCGGTACGTCCCTGCTCGTGCCGCTCAACCCGCGCATCAGCGCGTGATCACCGATGCGGACAAACTGGTGCACCACGCAATTGCCGGAAATAAATACGTTGCTGCCCACCTCCACGTGTCCGCCCAAAAGCGCGCCGTTAGCGATGACGATTTGATTGCCGAGCTTGCAGTTGTGCCCGATATGGGAATTGGCCATGAGAAAATTATCGTCGCCGACGATGGTCGATGATCCCGCCACGGTGCCGCGGTGCACCTGCGCATGTTCGCGAAAGATGTTTCGATCGCCGATTTTTAGATAGGTCTCGGCGCCCTTGTAAGCTTTGTCTTGCGGCGCGTCGCCCAACACGGCGCCGGGGTGGATCTCGTTGTCCGCGCCGATCTCGGTCCAGCCGGTCAGATAAGCGTGCGCCATTACACACGTGCCTCGTTTGATCTTAACCGGGCCCTCGATGACGACGTACGGGCCGATATCGACTTCGCCGTCGATCTCCGCCTTGGGATCGATAACGGCCGTGGGATGAATCGTCATGGGAGCGCGGCCGATCTAATCGGAGTTTGTGTTCTCGCCGCCGTTGTCGTCATCCGGATCACCGTCCTGCTCTTCCGCTGGCATTTTATATCTTTCCGTCGCCCATGCGCCAAGATCGATCAACCGACAGCGCTCGGAACAGAAGGGTCGATACGGATTGTTCTCCCACGGGACTTCGGTCTTACAGGTTGGACATTTGACTCGCATCGGCGTCGCAGCGCTTCTCAAGTATCCAGCGTACTCGGCGCGAAAAGCTCCTCCACTTCGAGCTTTTTTCCCATCAGACCCTGATCGAGAGAGTAGCCGATGAACTGTTCGAGGTTAGCACGGTTCTTCTTCACGCCATGGGGCCAGGGATCTTCCCCAAAGGCGATTCTTTCTTCCTCGAATAAATGGCGTCCCCAGACAAAGCGCGACCAGTTCGGATCGTCGTAATATTCAACGCAAGCTGCTTTCGCCTTGTCGAATGCCCCCATGACGCTCCGCGCCAGCCAGGGGTTCTGCGCCAGTACTTGGTCCTTGAAAGCAACCACGTGCATGATCGGATAATATCCGTTCTTCCGGAAATACTTCGTCTCTTCAGCCTTGGGATCGGTAAACAAACGGCAGATATTGCCGCCGCCGCGCAGCGCTTCTTTGGGCGGATGCGGCACGAACAGCGCGTCCATTTCCCCTTTCGCCAGCATGGCGCCGATTTTCTGACCGGGCTTCACTATCTGCATCCTCACACCATCGATTGGCTTGATCGGCACCGCCTCGTCTTTCGACATATACCAATCGAGCTTGCGCCAAGGGACGCCGTATTCCGCCTGCAAATCGCCCTTCGCCAGCACGGACAGCGTCGTCTGAAAAGTGCTGAGGCCGACTTTTCTTCCAACCAAATCCTGGGGCGACTTGATGCCCGCGTTCTTGTTGACCCACATCTGCGACAAGCTGAACAGGCGGCGCGGGAAAATCGGAATCGCCGTGAACGGCATGCCGCGGCTTTTCGCAATCAAGTATGACGACAACGAGAGTTCGCAAATGTCGAACTCCCGTTTCTGCAGCATGCGCTCGTGACGGTCCTGGCCATGCTTCAACGGCTGGGACTGGCCGACCTCCAGGACTTGCAGATCGACGCCCTCGGACTTCACCGACCCGTCAAAGAACGGAATATGCCGGTCGTAGTGTGACAGCGCCAAGGTCAATCGCAGATTCGCCATGTCAACCTCTTTAAAGAATTATCGCGGTTCGCTCAACAGTTGCGCTAATGAAGATTCTTGATAAACCCGCTGTCATCGAGCTGCTTGACGAAGCTCGCGTCGAGGGCCGACTTGGGATCGATCGCTTTGGCCTTGGGGTCGCGCGTCTCGCCGACAAAATCTAAAATGGTCTTGAAGCCCTCGACGGATGGATAGGGCGCCTTGAGAAACGCCTTGGCGACGTTGGCTTGATACGTTTCTTCGAGCATTTCCGGATCGCTCGTGCGCGTATAGTCGGCAATCACCTTGAGTGTGAAATCTTTATTCTTTAGAGACAGGTTGATCCCCTCGATATAGGCCTTGAAAAACTTCTGGAGAACGTCGACCCCGTCTTTGCTCTTGAGATACTCACGCATGGTCACAATGCCGTTAAACGGAAACGGCCCGCCGATCTTCGTCATATCCACCAGCTCGGGGAAACCCATTTTGCGCGCCTGCGCCGTGACTGGCGCGACTACCACGCCCGCCTGGATGGCTCCTACTTTCAGCATCGTCAACGTGTTGGGCAAATCGTTGGTTTGCACGATGCCGACGTCCCGGTCGGCAACGAGTCCCTTGGTCTTAAGCGCGTAACGGCCGAAGAAATCGGTGATCGCACCGAACCGGGTGACGCCGATTTTCTTGCCCCGTAGATCTTCGATCTTGGTCACCGACGCTATGCTGTGAATCGACGCGACCATCGAATCGATCACCGAAGCGAGATAAACCAGATCGGCGCCGGCCAACCGGGCGTCCACCACCGCCGTCCCGCCGATCTGCGCGATCGATACTTCCTTGCCGACCATCGCCTGCACGACCAAGGAACTTCCCGCTAAACGTTTCAGCGAGACGTCAAGCCCATATTTCTCGAACAGCCCCGCCTCTTTTGCGACCCAGAGAGCGGTCTCCGTTCCCGCAACCGAAGAGTAGGCGACGCTTAGCGGTAGTCCCTTACCTTGAGCCCAGGCAATCTCTGATGAAAAGATCTGAATGCCCGACAAAAGAACCATAATCCCAGCCAAAGCTTTCATCTTTATTCTCCGTCCGTTAAAATTTCCAAATCCACTAGACGCAACAACTGTTCTCCGCCGGATCATTTCGATTTTGTATCTTAATGTCAAGTTGATGTGCAGTTCGCCCCAGTAATTGAGCCACCGCTTTCTTCCCCTTTGTGAAGTTTTCCTGGTATAAAAGGCATCACTATGGCGAAGGCCAAGAGCGTTTTCTCCTGCCAGAGCTGCGGCTACCAGTCGCCCAAGTGGCTCGGCAAATGCCCCGACTGTAATCAGTGGAATACCTTTGCCGAAGAGCGATTCGAAAGAGCCGCGACGCCGCGCGGCGAACTAAGCCTCGGCACCAAAGAAGATCCCGCGCCGATCCACGAAATCAATACCGCCGAGGAAGGCCGCGTGCTCTCGGGCATCGGCGAGTTCGACCGCGTGCTGGGCGGCGGCCTGGTTCCCGGGTCGGTAATTCTCATCGGCGGTGATCCCGGCATCGGCAAATCGACGCTGCTCTTGCAAGCGTTCGCCGCGGTGAGCCGGAAAGGGCTTACCTGTCTTTATGTTTCCGGGGAAGAGTCGCCGCGGCAAATCAAGATGCGCGCCGAGCGGCTCGGCATCGACGCGCCAAACCTGCTCGTGCTCAGCGAGACTGCGCTCGAAAGAATCATCGAACAGGTAAGGAAGATAAAGCCCGGCCTGCTCGTCATCGATTCGATTCAGACAATCTTCAGCACGGCGATCCCGTCGGCGCCCGGCAGCATCGCCCAGGTAAGAGAAAGCGCCGGCTCCATTATAGTCCTGGCGAAGAAGACCGGTTTGACGACCTTCCTAATCGGCCATGTCACCAAGGACGGCGCCATCGCCGGGCCGCGGCTGCTCGAACATATGGTCGACACGGTGCTCTATTTCGAAGGCGAGCGCGGCCACAGCTTTCGCATTTTGCGCGCGGTAAAAAATCGCTTCGGTTCGACCAACGAGATCGGCGTCTTCGAGATGAAAGAAGCGGGGCTCAAGGAAGTCAGCAATCCCTCGGAAATTTTTCTCATGGAGCGCCCCCTCGCCGTGCCCGGCTCCGCCGTCGTTTGCAGCATGGAGGGCACACGGCCAATTTTGGTGGAGCTGCAAGCGTTGGTGTGCCGGTCGTTTCTCGCCGTGCCCCGGCGCACCACCATCGGCGTCGATCACAACCGCGTCGCTTTGCTGGTCGCGGTGTTGGAAAAAAAGATGGGCGCCAAGCTCTTCGATCAGGACATCTTCGTCAACGTCGCTGGCGGAGTTCAGATCGACGAGCCCGCCGTGGATCTCGGCATCGTCGCAGCGGTCGCCTCGAGCCAGAAAGAACAAGTGCTCGACCCCAAGACGGTGTTTTTCGGCGAAGTGGGATTGGCGGGCGAGATTCGCGGCATCTCACAAGCCGAAGCGCGCGTGAAAGAAGCCGGCAAGTTAGGCTTCGAGCGTTGCATCCTGCCGTCGAGCAACAGCGTGCAGCTCAAACATATCAAGCATCCTGAACTCGTCGGCATTGCGTCGCTCCGGGAATGCTGGAAATTGCTTTTCGGAAAGGACTGAGTTCTCTCAGGACTGAGGACTGAGGAAAAGTTTTTCGGCGCCCGCAACCCTCCAAGACGGGGATTTACTCCCGCCAAGCATGTCCTGAGCCCGGTCGAAGGGACGCCAAGTAAGACTTAGCCCCGTGCAGCGCCTCATAAACCTTTTCCGCCGTAATCGGCAGGCTCTTGATTCTCACACCGCAGGCGTCCTCCACCGCGTTGGCGATAGCCGCCGCCGTGGCGATATTGGCGGTCTCCCCAATCGGCATGCTGTTATATGGGCCGGCGCCCTTCGGCTGCTCGGTCACGGAGCTCCTGAACGCCGGCACATCTTTGATCGTGGGAATCTTGAATTCCCCGAAGTTCGTTGTCGCCACCTTGCCCTCGTTGATGATGAGCTGCTCCATCAGCGCGTAGCCGATACCCATCATCGATCCGCCCTCGATCTGCCCCTGGTGCATCAGCGGATTGAGCACGGTGCCGGTGTTGTGGGTGGAGGTGAATTTTTTTAACTCCACTTGCCCGGTCTGAGGATCGACTTCGACTTCCGCCACCTGCACGCACACGGACGCGGCGTGGATCTTGGATGTGTTGTTAAATGTCCCCTCGGCTGTGATCGGCGAACCTTTGGCCTTGACGATCTCGCCGTAGGTGAGTCGCCGTTCCATGCGCGGATGCAACGCA
>Ga0326597_10007121_pt1 | contig 15253 bp, 12 predicted proteins | sample RVTome_12_FD_203789 | JGI IMG/M metagenome (GOLD analysis project Ga0326597, IMG submission 203789) | Soil microbial communities from uranium-contaminated site in the Upper Colorado River Basin, Wyoming, United States - RVT100D185 | ecosystem: Environmental > Terrestrial > Soil > Contaminated >... | reverse complement strand
ACGGTCTCCGGTGGAGCCGCCGTGGTGGCGGGTTCTGAAGGGGCCTCCGTGGTCGTTGCCTCCCCCTCCGTCGTAGTCGTCGCGGTATCGCCACCACAGGCGGCGGCTACCAGAGCTAGGACGGTGAGGAGGGACGCCCATCGGGCGACCCGCTTTGTGCGCAGGGCTCGCACTATTTTTTCCTCCCTTGTGGCTTGCTTCGGGCTCGGGGCGGAATGCCCTTCACCCAGGGTCGCTCCCAAACGAACGTTGGGAGCAGCCGTCCCGGAATATATCCCGGTAGGCGGAAAAGGTAAAGCAGCCCTCCGCCAATACCAAACACCCACGTCGGCTTCTTGTCATTCTTCCGCGACTACTTCCGGTCGTACAGAATGACTTCGTGCTGCCTTCTCGTCTCGGAGATCAGTGCCTGGATGATCCCGGTCATGGGGAGGGCGAGCACCACGCCGATCGGTCCGAGCAGTGTCGACCCGATGATGATGGCCCCGATGGAAACCGCCGGGTGGATCTCCATCGTCCGCTGGGTGATGCGGGGGGCGATGAGATAGTTCTCGATCTGCTGATAAGCCACGAAGTAGAGGATGACCCACAGCGTGGTGGCCACGCCTCGGGAGGAAAGGGCAACGACGGCAGGCAGGATGGCGGCCAGATACGTGCCGATCACCGGGATGAACTGGCTGAGCATGCCGACCCAGATCCCCAAGGAGAGAGCGAAGGGCACATCGAGGATGGTGAGGTAGACGACGGTCAGGGTGCCGCTGAGCACGGCGAGGATGAGTCTCGAATAGATGTACCCGCCCATCTTCTCCACGGCCACGTCCCATACGTGCAGCGCGTGCCGCTGCCGATCCTCGTTCATCGTCGAGAGCACGGTCCGCTGAAGCTGGGGGAGCTCAGCCACCATGTAGAACGAGAAAAGGGCGACGGTGGCGGCGAAGAAGAGGAAGCTGGCGATGCCGGTCGTGACGCTGACCACCCCGCCGAGGATGGTGCCGCCGGCTCCGATGATGAGGTCGGGCAACCCTGCCGCCTCCTGTTGCAGCGACTCGGTGGAGATCTCGATGTTGAACCAGTCACGCAACAACTGTGAGACCGTGTCGATGTAGCCGGGGAGTGAGTCGATCAGGTCGTTGGCCTGGCCGACGAACAACGGGGCCAGAGCGACCAGGAACGTCACGAAGAGTACGAATGCCACCAGGAACACCAGTCCGGTGGCGAGCCCTCGCCTCCAGCCCCGCTTCTCCAGATAGTGAACCGGGGGCTCGAAGGCGACTGCCACGAACAGCGAGACGAAAATCATGAAGATCAGGTTGCCGAGCCGGTAGACCAGGAAGACCGCCACCGTGGTGAGGAGTAGGACCGCGGCCACGACCAGGGTTCGTCTCCGGAAGCGCCGATTGTCCTGCCGGTCCGGGCTCGCGCTCATTACGTTGAGATTAGGGACCATGGGCCTCGCCAACCGGCAACGCTCTAGCCTCGGCCCCCTGACCCGAAGGGAGGGCAATGGACAGCTTCGATGTCGTCTGGCGGCCGACCGCCGAGCGCGCCGCGGCGACCAACACCTCCGCCTTCATGAGGGCGCACGGGATCGGGAGTCTGAGCGAGTTGGGCCGGCGGTCGTCCCAGGACCCTGAGTGGTTCTGGGCAGCGGTGGTCGAATTCCTCGGCCTCCCCTTCGACCGCCCCTGGAGAGCGGTGCGAGACACCTCACGTGGCCACCAGTGGGCCACCTGGTTCGTGGGCGGGTCCTTCAATCTGAGCCGGGCGTGCGTCGACCGGTGGGCGGAGGACGAGCCTGAGCGCATTGCGCTGCGCAGCGAGAAGGAGACGGGGGAAGTCCGGGAGCTCACTTTCGGCGGGCTGAAGGACATGGTGAGCCGCCTGGCCGGGGCCCTGAGCAGTCTCGGTGTCGGCCGGGGCGACGCCGTGGCCGTCTATCTGCCCATGGGAGAGGAGGCGGTGGTCTCACTCCTCGCCGTGGCCCGGGTGGGCGCGATCTTCATCCCGGTCTTCTCGGGGTACGGGGCAGAAGCGGTAGCCACCCGCCTCGAAGATCCCAAACCAAAGGTCATGGTATGTGCCAACGGCTTCCAGAGACGGGGGAAGCTGGTCGAGATGAAGGAGATGGCCGACCGGGCGGTGGAGGCCGTGGGCGGTCTCGAGCATCTTCTCGTCATCGACTACACCGAGCGGGCGGCGACGCCGATGAGCGAGGGTCGCGATCTGTGGTGGCATGACCTCGTTCCCCACGCCGAGCCGCTGCCACCCCTCCGAACCAGCACCGAGGACCCGGTGCTGATCGCATACACGTCGGGCACCACGGGCAGACCCAAAGGCGCCGTCCATGTCCAGGCCGGGCTCACCGTCAAGCTCGCCGCCGAAGGCGCCTTCCATGCCGAGCTCACCAGGGAGGACGTGGTGATGTGGGCCACCGACATGGGATGGATAATGGGCCCCTGGATGGTGCTCGCCGGGCTGGGAAACGGCTCGGCTCTGGCCACCTACGACGGGGCACCGGACCATCCGGGACCGGATCGGATCTGGCGGGTTGCGGCCAACCTGGGAGTCACCTTCCTCGGCATCTCCCCCACCCTCATCCGCGCCCTCCAACCCCACGGTGCCGAGCAGGCCCGAAAGCACGACCTGTCCCGGCTCCGCACCTTCGGGTCGACCGGCGAGCCGTGGAACCCGGATCCGTGGTGGTGGCTGTTCGACGAGGTCGGGGAGCGGACCCGTCCCATAGTCAACATCTCGGGTGGCACCGAGATCGGGGCGGTGATCATCGGGGTCAACATCCTCCAGGGGATCAAGCCGACCTCGCTCGGTGGCCCGTCCTTGGGGATCGACGCCGATGTCTACGACAGCGAGGGCAACCCGGTCCGGGGAGAAGTCGGTGAGCTGGTGATCCGTGGCTCTTGGCCCGGCATGACCCGCGGCTTCTGGAATGAGCCCGAGCGATATCTGGAGACCTACTGGGAGCGATTCCCCGACACCTGGGTACATGGCGACTGGGCCTCGATCGACGAAGACGGCTTCTGGTTCCTGCACGGACGGTCGGACGACACGCTCAACATCGCCGGCAAGCGCATTGGCCCCGCCGAGATCGAGTCCGTGGTCGTCGCCCTCCCCGAGGTCATGATGGCGGCCGCAATCGGGATCCCCGACCGCGTGAAGGGTGAGGTGATAGCCCTCTACGTGGTTGCCGCCCCCGGTGTGGAGCCGGGCGAAGAGCTGAGGGCTCGGGTGGAGACGTCGGTGACGGACACTTTGGGCAAGTCTTTTCGCCCGGCCGCGATTCAATGGGTCGGGGACCTGCCCCGCACCAGGTCCGCCAAGATCATGCGCCGGGTGGTGAAGGCGGTTGCCCTGGGCACCGAGACCGGGGACCTGTCCAGCCTGGAGAACCCGGAGAGCCTCGATGGGATCAGGCCCGTGGAGCCGTAACTAGCAGGTAGTAGGTAGCAGTTGTCAGACACCCGCTACCTGCGACCGCTACCTGGGGGGCATCCTCGCCGCGGCGTCGAGACGGATCACCTCGCCATTGAGCATCGGGTTCTCCACTATGGCCTGGACCAGATGAGCGAAGTCCTCGGGCGTCCCCAGACGCGGCGGGAACACGTGCAGCCTGGCCAGGGACTCCTTCAGCTCCGCCGGGGCGGATGCCAGAAGAGGCGTGTCCATGATGCCAGGGGCGATGGTCATCACCCGTATGCCCAGACTGCCCAGGTCACGGGCCAACGGGAGTGTCATCCCGACGATCCCGGCCTTCGACGCCGAGTATGCGGCCTGGCCGATCTGGCCCTCGAATGCGGCGATCGAGGCCACGTTGACCACCACCCCCCTCTCCCCGCTCGTGCCCGGCTCGTTGCGCGCCATCACCGCCACGACATTCCTGGTCACGTCGAACATGCCGATGAGATTGACCTCGATGACGAACCGGAACAGGTCGAGATCGAACAGGTCCCCGTCCCGGGAGATGAGCCGCTGGGCCGGAGCCACCCCGGCCGCGTTCACCAGGACGTCGATCCTCCCCCATACCTCTGCTGCCCGACCCACCGACTCGGCCACGGCCTCGTCGTCACGCACGTCGCAGTTGATGAAACGCGCCCTGTCACCGAGCTCGTCCACAGCCAGACGACCCCGTCCCTCGTTCAGGTCGAGCATCACCACCGATCCCCCGCGCCCCACGATCCTGGAGGCGGCTCCGAAGCCAAGACCGGAAACCCCACCGGTGACCAGCGCCACCGAACCTTCGATCTTCAACGACACCTCCTCGAACCTGGCGGCCAGGGGCGACGCTACCAGTGACCCGACGGCCGGCCTGCTGAGATGACACCCGATGATCGGGGTCTTCGACTCGGGTGTGGGCGGCTTGAGCGTGCTGACGGAGATACGCCGCCTGCTGCCCACCGCCGATCTTCTCTACCTCGCCGACCAGGGACGGGCGCCTTATGGGGTGCGCAGCCTCGAAGAAGTGGCGGCGATGTCTGGCCAGGTATCGCGATGGCTTCTCGATCGCGGGGCGACCATGGTCACAATCGCCTGCAACACCGCCTCGGCCGCGGCCCTGCACCAGCTTCGAGCCCGCAATCCGGACCTGCCCTTCGTGGGAATGGAGCCGGCGGTCAAGCCTGCCGCGGTGAGGACCGCCACCGGAGTGATCGGGGTGGTGGCGACTGCCGCCACCTTCCAGGGCGAGCTGTTCGCCTCGGTGGTGCAACGTCACTCCCATGGGGCGACGATCCTCACCCAAGCGTGTCCCCGTTGGGTCGAGCTGGTCGAGGCTGCGGTCATCGAAGGGCCGGAGGCGCGGAGTCAGGTGGAGATGTGCCTGGCGCCGATACTGGAGGGGGGCGCCGACACCCTCGTGCTCGGCTGCACCCATTTCGGGTATCTGGTGCCTCTGATCGAGGAGGTCGCCGGCCCCGCCCTCACCATCATCGACCCGACGCCGGCGGTGGCCAGGCAGGTGGCGCGGATCGCCCCCTCCCCCGAAGGCGCGGGGAGGTTGGTGCTGGCCACCTCAGGCGATCCGACTGCGTTCGAGCGGGTGGCATACGACCTCGCCGGCATCGAAGCCGACCAGCCGGTCCTAGCCTGCACATGGAATGACAGCTGACGACTTCGCCTCTCACCTGCGTGATGCGCTCTTGCGGGCACCGGACTCGGCGTGGATCCGCGGCGACATGGCGCTGCTCGGCTGGGGTGAGTCGGCGCGTATCGACCCGGGCTCGGGCGCCGATCGCTTCGACAGGGCACTGCGCCGCCTTCGCTCCACGTCGGCCCCGCTGGCACTGGCCAGCTTCACCTTCGACGAGAACGACAGCGGCTCCATCGTCGTCGTCCCCAAGGTCCTGATGAGGATCGATGGCGGTGGCACCCGGTTCCTGATCGGGACCGGGCAGGACCTCCCCTCCCCGCGACGACCGGCCGAGCTGCCGCCCGGGAACCTGGGTGAGGGGAGCGGGTTCGAGGGTTGGGTCTCGCTGGTCGAGGACGCCCTGAGTGCGATTCGGGGACGTGAGGTGGACAAGGTCGTTCTCTCGCGCCGGCTGTCGGCTCGGTTCACGGCCGACATACCGATCCACCTGGTGCTGGCCAATCTGACCAGAAACGAGCGGGGATCCCATACCTTCCTGGTCGACCGGTTCGTCGGCTCGAGCCCCGAGCTCCTCGTGTCGCTGGCGGAGGGAAGGGTTCGATCGATCTCCCTGGCCGGATCCGCCGATCTCGGGGACCCGGCCGGCACCCATTCCTTCGACACGGTGAAGATGACGCGGGAGCACGCTCTCGCCGCCGATTCGGTGGATGATGCGCTCACCCCGTTCTGCTCCCGTCTCGACCGCTCGGAGAGCAGTGTCGCCACCTACGGCGACATCCAGCATCTGTCGACCACCTTCGAAGGCGACACACATCCCGGGACCGAGCTGCCCGATCTCCTCTCCGCCCTGCACCCGACCGCGGCGGTGGCCGGGACCCCGACCAAGACCGCGTTGGAGCTGATCCGGGAGATCGAGGGCCATGACCGGGGCCGATATGCCGGGCCGGTGGGCTGGCTCGACCACTCCGGTGACGGTGAGTTCGCCATCGCCCTTCGCTGCGGGATGATCGAGGGAGGCAGGGCGACCCTGTACACGGGGGCGGGGATCGTCGAGGGCTCAGACCCATGGCTCGAGTTCGAAGAGACCCGGATCAAGCTACGGCCGATGCTGGGTGCCCTCGGCCTCAACTGAGGCCGGCGCATACCGCTCTCGCCGTGTCATCGAGCGCCCGGCGGGCCTTGAGGTCCGTCTCCCGGTCGACCGGGACCACCAGGACGTGGGCACCGCCACCACCGAGCCTGGCCGGGAGCGACGAGCGCAAACCGTCGACGTCCTCGATCACGGACACCTCCAGGTTGTAGGCCGACCCGAGACGGTGGAGATCGAGGCCGTGAGGAGCGACGAAGAGACGTTCGAAGGCGGGGGCATGCTCGGCCTGGGGCAGGAGGTCGAACAAGCCGCCTCCGCCGTTGTCGATGACGACGAACACCACATCCGCCAGCTCGTCGACGACCAAGCCTCCTGCGTCGTGGAGCCAGGAGAGGTCCCCGGCCAGCGCCATCGTCCGGGGCCCGACCGAAGCGGCGCCCAGGGCCGTGGACACGAAGCCGTCGATGCCCGAAGCACCCCTGTTTGCGATCACCCTCGCCCCACCCACGAAATGGGCGTCAACGTCTCTGATCGGCATCGACGATGCCGTCACCAGCAAGTCATGGTCGGTCTCGCCGAGTGCCCTCGCCACCGAGGGCCCCGTCGCCCGCCGTTCGCCACCGAGACGCTCGTCAAGGGCTGATCTCATCGTGGCATCGGCCGCGAGCCAGGAGTCGAGGAGCCGGCTGTCCCCGGCCGGGACCAGGTGTTCGAGGGTGGCGGCCGGATCGGCCTGGATCATGTGGCTCGAATGGCGGCGAGGGTCGTTCCACGCCCCCCACCGGTCGATCTGGACCTGAGGCACGGATAGGGAAGTGAGAGACCCGACCCGATCACTGGGGCCGACGCGCCCGACGGTGACCACCACGTCGGGGCGCAGGATCGGCGGGACATCCGCCACCAAGAGGTGGTGGTAGGTCGTGACGACATCCAAGCCGCGCAGACCCGACGCCGCCGTGGCCAGAATCGGCCAAAGCAGGCGGTCAGCGGCCTCCTTGAGCTCGACAGGATCGAAGTCACCCTCACCGGCCAGCACCAGGCCATAGCCCTCCTCGATGCTGAGCCGCGCCCCGCCGGGACGGGCGCGGGCATGCTGCTGCCAGGGAGCCCCGGACGGGCGGCCCTCGATGGCGAAGGGATAGGGCTCAGCCCGACTGCGACCGTCGTCGGCGATCGGGACGGTGGGCTCACGGAAAGCGACATTGAGATGCACAGGGCCGGGCCGGGCGCCATGGCCCCGGGCCCGCGCCACGGCCTGGGACACCGTGGTGCGCCAGTAGGCGTTCAGGTCGAGGCCGATCTCGGCGGCCGGGATGGTGCACGACCAGCGGGTCTTCCCGCCGAAGATGCCCTCCTGTTCGATCGTCTGGTTGGCCCCCACATGCAGTAGGTTCGGGGGGCGGTCGGCGGAGATCAGGACGAGAGGGATCAAGGACAGGTCGGCCTCCACGACTGCGGGCAGATGATTGGCCAGGGCGGTGCCCGAGGTGGCCAGGGCAACGGTGGGGGCTCCGCCGGCACGGGATCGGCCCAGGGCGTGAAAGGCGGCGGACCGCTCGTCGAGTACCACCCTGGTGGTGATTCCCGGGTGCTCATCGAATGCGATGGCCAGGGCACCCGAACGAGAGCCCGGTGAGATCACGACGTGGTCGACGCCATGACGGTGCAGCTCGTCGGCGATGACGCGGGCCTGGGCGGTGCTGGGGTTGGGCTGGGTCATCTCAGAGCCTGTCGAACCCGCGGTGGTCAAGTCAGGACGCGGGCCGCGGACCGGACCTTACGCAGCAATTCAGCCGATCGATCCCGGTCCGGGCGCCAACGCTCCAGCAACTCTGGATCGGGCTCGGGACGTCGCACCTCCAGCTCTCCGGTCATCGAAACCAAGGGTGAGCGGGTGGGATCCCCTTCGATCAGGGCCACCGTGCCCAGCCCGCACGCATAGGGAAGCTGGGGAAGGAGCGAAGCGGCGAGGAGGCCCGAGTAGATGCCGACGGAGGTCTCCAGGGCCGACGAGACCACCACCGGGATCCCGGCACGGGCCGCGATGTCGAGGGTCCGGGTCACGCCGCCCAAGGGCTGGACCTTCACCACGAGGATGTCGGCCGCGCCCATCTCGGCTACCTCCACCGGATCGGGACGGAGCCGGACCAGCTCGTCGGCGGCCAGGAGCACGTTCGTCCGCCGCTTCAGCTCGACCATCTCCTCGAGGGTCCTCACCGGCTGTTCGACGTATTCGAGGTCGAAGCGGGAGTAGGCAACCAGGCGCTCGGTGGCCGTGTCGAGGTCCCAAGCGGCATTCACGTCGATTCGGATCTTGCCCTCGGGCCCGATCGCCGATCTGACCGCGGCAAGGCGCTCCTCTTCTTCCTCCACGGTCTGGCCCGGCTCGCCCACCTTGACCTTGGCCGTTGCCGCACCGGATTCGAGGACAAGCCTCATCGCAATCTCGGGAGCCACCGCCGGAACAGTCACGTTCACCGGGATCGAGGACCTGCCCGGGGCGGGGAGGCTGCTGCATGCCGCCTCCAAGGCCGAGGCCAGCCACCTCGTGGTCACATGTGGCGGGTAGTCGGGGAACGGGGAGAACTCGCCCCATCCCGCCTGACCTCTGATCAGGACCGCCTCGCGGTGGTCGACCCGGCGGAACCGGTGCCGCATCGGTATCCGGACCGGGTGAAGCTCGAGGGCCTCGAGAAGGGCACTCATCCGCCCTGTTCCTCGCGCAGGTATGCGATGAGACTCTCCACCTGGACGTCGCTGAGTGTCGAAGAGAACGACGGCATTCGACCCCGGCCGTCGGTGATGGCGATCCGGAGGAACTCGTCGGGCTGACCGGCGGCATTCGACCCCGGTCCCAGGGCGGACCCGAGCCCGCCCTGGAGTTGGACACCATGGCAGTTCGAGCAGAGTTGGAGGTAGATCTCCTCGCCCCCGGCCTCGGGGGCGGGACGACCCACACAAGCGGAGACGAGCACCGCTATGACGATCAGGGCGACCAGACGCTTCATGGTCACGATGGTATGGAACGGGGCTGGGGAAGGTTCAATCGAGCTGCTCACCCGGCAGAGATCGGGCAGCCAAGTCCTTCACCATCTGTGCCTTTTCCCTGGGCACGATGAGCACCACCTCCGGTGTCTCCACCACCACCATGCCCTCGACCCCGGCCATGGCGATCGTCCTCGAGCCGGCGTGGACGTAGGAGCCGGCCACGTCGAGGGCGAGGACGTCGCCGGTGAGGACATTGCCGGCATTGTCTCGTGTACTGAGCTCCCAGACGGCCTGCCAGGAGCCGATATCGCTCCATCCTGCTTCGAGGGGGACGACAACGGCATGTTCCGTCTTCTCCATGATCGCGTGATCGACAGAGATCGAGGCCACCTCGGAGAAGCCGCCGCCGATCCGTATCCTCCCCAACCGCTCGGCGGGCAGGGCCTCTCTCACCCCGGTGACCATGTCAGGCACGTGACGCCGGGCCTCATCGAGGATCTGGCCGACGGTGAAGACGAACATCCCGGAGTTCCAAAGATGAGCCCCTTCGGCGAGAAGACGCTCCGCCTCCTCGTCATCGGGCTTCTCCTTGAACCGGGCAACCCGGAACCCACCGTCGATGGCATCGCCTTTCTCGATGTACCCATAGCCCGTCTCCGGCCGGGTGGGCTCGATGCCAAAGGTGACCAGGTCACCGTTCAAGGCGAAGTCGACGGCACGGCCCACGGCGACCGCGAAGGCGGCGTCGTCGGCGATCAAATGATCCGAGGGCAGCACGAGAAGCACCTCTTCGGGGTCGGAGACGAGGGCCGCGGCAAGGACGGCCGGGGCGGTGTTCCGACCCGAGGGCTCGATGAGCACAGCCGCGACGTCGGCCGAGGTGGCAGCCAATGCCTTCTCCACGGCGAGCACATGCTCGGCGCCGGTGACGACAGTCACCGGGCCGACCCCAGGGATCACCCGAACCCGGCGCAGCGTCGCCTCGAACAGGGGCTCCTGCAAGAGATGGAGAAACTGCTTCGGGCTCTCCCTCGTCGACAGGGGCCAGAGACGGGTGCCGGCCCCCCCGGAGAGGATCACCGGTCGAATCGCGAGGGTCACCTGACGAGGCTACCCGGGGTGGGCCGGGGAGGTGCTACGTTGCCGGTGTCGGGCGATGAACGAACTCATCCTGATTGTCCACATACTCTCCGCTGCGGCCTGGATCGGTGGCGGGCTGCTCGGCGGGTTCGTCGCGCCGCGGATGGCCCGAAGCGGCGCCGGGGCCTCGCTGGGTTGGGCCCGGGTCTCGGCCGAGGCGGGGACCAAGTACTTCAACCCGGCGGGAATACTCACCGTTCTCACCGGAATCGGACTCGTCCTGGTCAGCGACCTGTACGACTGGAGTGACACCTTTGTCTCGATCGGGCTGGGCGTTGCCATAGCGACCGCCCTCATCGGCGCCTTGGCCCACCGCCCCGGATCGGAGCGAATCATCGCCGCACTCGAGTCAGGGGACTACAAGGCGGCAGCAACCGAAGGTAAGAAGGCTGCGATCTGGGGGTCGGTCACGGCCGGTCTGTTGATCGTGGCCGTGGTGGTGATGGTCCTGAAGACCGGGACCGGTTGATCACCCCTCGCCCGACCCGGGTCAGGCGGTCTCCCCGCTCTGCAGGGGGGACAACTGCCCGAACTCAGTCGTTGACGCCGATCGAGATATAGCCGCACTCGGCACAGATCTGCCGGACGATTCCGATCCCTCCCGGGGCCTCGACGAACTCGTGCTGGTGTGAGACCCGGTTCCGGGCAAAGGCCGATCGGACCGCCCCGAGCAGACCACCCCGTTCGGCCGGCGGCACCGGGGCGCTGACCAACACCGGCTCCTTGACCGTCTCCGGCGACCCTGGCTCATCGGGCGGCTCGAAGTGGTCAGCGACCGCCTCCGCCTCTTCTCCGCCCTCGAAGTGACCTAGGTCGACCACCACCTCGTGCCTGCCCCCCTCATCCTTGGGTGAGGCAGTCGTCAATCCCTCGGCCTCGTCTGGAGCCCTGGAGAGGGCCGGGTCTCCGTCGGGCTGCTGCTGCTCGCCCGCTTCGACGCTCAGCGCCGGCCCGGCTGCGGCCGCCGGTTCGGGAACAGGGTCCGGTGGCGTGCTCTCCTCGTAATACTCCTCGCTCCCCTCCGACGGGATGTCGTCGTGGGGCGGTTCCGCTTCCATGGGAGGCTCGTCCCATGGTGAATCGGCCAGCGGGCGTCGCTCCGGGGGAGAGGCCAAGACCTGATCCGGCTCCCCTGACGGGGGCCGATCGACACTACGCGGGATCAACCCGGGACCGGGGCGCAGTCTGGCTGTGCCCGACCGGGGGGCCACCTCCTCAGTCGGCTCCGCGGCGATGGTCCCGGCGACTGGCTCCTGATCCTCGATCGGGGCCGGCTCGAAAACGGCGGCGATATGGTCGTCGGCGGACACGATCTCGACGATCGGGGCGACGGTCTCCACGATCCGCCGCGGCCCCCTCTCACCCTCGGCGTCCAATGGCTCTGGAACGTTGGAGTAGGCGTCGATCCTCTTGGTCCACGAAGCCGTTTCGGCGCTCGCTCGCCCCAGGATCTCGATGGGCACGAGACGGGCGGCGGGACGCCCGGCAGACTCCAGGTTGTACAGCATCGCCTCCCGGAGCTCGGAGATACGCGAGGCGACGGTGCCCCGGCGTGAGCGCCCTACGGCCACCATGCGCCGCGGGAGGCTCATCGATTTGAAGCGAGCCCAGGCCTCCGCCATGTGGTCGACGCCCTTGTAGGCGAAGTCGACCGGCTCATCGGCGATGAAGGTGACCTCCTCGTCGGCAAGGGACAGGGCGAAGGCGCTGGAGACGAGACGCGAGGCGTGCACGTCGAACAAAGACCAGCGACCCAGGGACTCCCCTTCGAGGAATACCTCGGTCTGATCCCCTTCGACCACGATCGTCGCCGGGACTCCGGGGTGGTCGACCTCCGGAATCCTTACCTGACCGGTGAAGTTCACCGTGGCACCGTCATATCTGCGTCCTACCCGCCCGCGCTGTCCATAAAGATCCCATCCGACCACGGAAAGTCAAGCCAATTCACGAGTATGCATCGAGGGGTGGGCAGGAGCACATCAGGTTGCGGTCACCACCGGGGCCGTCCACCCTCCCCACCGGCGGCCAGTACTTCTCGGACCGCAGTGATGCCACCGGGAATGCTGCGGTCTCCCGCGTGTACAGGTGGTCCCAGTCGTCGGATGCCACCTGTTCGGCCGAGTGTGGGGCGTTCCTCAAAGGGTTGTCCTCGGTGCTCCACTCCCCCGACTCCACCCGGGACGCCTCTCCGTGGATTGCGAGCATCGCCTCCACGAAGCGGTCGAGCTCCTCGAGGCTCTCGGACTCGGTCGGCTCGATCATCAGGGTCCCCGGGACGGGGAAGGAGAGGGTCGGGGCGTGAAACCCGTAATCGGCGAGGCGCTTGGCGACGTCCTCGGCCGTGATCCCGGTGGCGCGGCTCATGGGCCTCAGGTCGACGACGCATTCGTGAGCTACCCGGCCCTTGCTCCCCTTGTACAGCACCGGGAAGTACGGGTCGAGTCGCCGTGCCAGATAGTTGGCGGAGAGGATGGCCACCTTGCTCGCCGCCCGCAGCCCATCGGCTCCCATGAGGCACAGATAGGCATAGGGGATGGGGAGAATCCCCGCCGAGCCAAACGGCGCTCCGGAGATCGGGCCCACCCCGGTGGCGGGTCCCGCCCGCCCCGACATCGGGTGATTGGGCAGGAAGGGGGCCAGATGGGCCCTGGCGCCGACCGGCCCCACGCCGGGGCCTCCGCCACCGTGAGGGATGGTGAAGGTCTTGTGCAGGTTGAGATGCCCGATGTCGGCCCCGAACCCGCCGGGCCGGGCCAGGCCCACCATCGCATTGAGGTTGGCCCCGTCGACGTAGACCTGGCCGCCGTGGCCGTGCACGATGTCGATCAGCCGGCTCACCCCCTCCTCGAACACCCCATGCGTCGAGGGATAGGTGATCATGGCAGCGGCCAGTCGCCCGGCATGCTGGGCCGACTTGGTTTCGAGGTCGGCGAGATCGACATTGCCCGCCTCGTCGGTGGCGACCACGACCACCGTCATCCCGGCCATCGCCGCCGAGGCCGCGTTGGTGCCGTGGGCCGATGAAGGGATGAGGCACACATCTCGCTGGCCTTCGCCGATCGAGCGCTGGTAAGCCCGAATCGCGAGCAGCCCGGCCAGCTCCCCCTGGGATCCGGCGTTTGGCTGCAGGGAAACGGCGTCGTAGCCGGTTATGCGACAGAGGTGATCGGCCAGCTCGTCGATCAGCTCCAGGTAACCCGCCGCCTGGCCCTCCGGTGCATACGGATGGATGTCGGCGAACTCGGGCCAGGTGATCGGGATCATCTCGGTCGTGGCGTTGAGCTTCATGGTGCACGAGCCGAGCGGGATCATGCTCCGGTCCAGGGCAAGGTCCCGGTCGGCGAGACGACGCAGGTATCGGAGCATGGCGTGCTCGGATCGATGGAGGTTGAACACCGGGTGGGTCATGAACTCCGAGCGCCGGACCAGATCGCCCCGGATCGGGCTTGCATCGACTTTCGAGCTTGGATCGGCCGAGAATGCAACCAACAGTCTGGCGACCACGTCCTCGGTGGTGGTCTCGTCGAGTGCGATCCGGACGTGGTCGTCGTCGACAAGGCCCAGGTTGATCCCCATGTCCAGTGCGGCGGCGATCACATCCCGGGCCCGCCCCGGCACACGCACCGTGAGCGTGTCGAACCAGGTGTCGTTGGCGGTCTCGATCCCGGCCTCTTCCACTGAGCTCGCCACCGAGGTGGTCAGGCGATGCACCTCCCGGGCGATCTCCTCGATGCCCTCGGGGCCGTGCCAGGCGCCGTAGAACCCGGCGATGACGGCGAGCAGGACCTGGGCCGTGCAGACATTCGACGTCGCCTTCTCCCGCCGGATGTGTTGCTCCCGCGTCTGTAGGGCGAGGCGGTAGGCAACCCGCCCCGACGTGTCGCGGGACACGCCGACGAGGCGCCCGGGAAGGGCGCGCACGTGCTCCTCCCGGGTGGCGATGAACCCGGGATGCGGGCCTCCGTAACCGAGCGGGACACCGAAGCGCTGCGCCGATCCAACGGCGATGTCGGCCCCCCAGTCACCCGGTGGGGCGAGCAGCGCCAGGGCGAGAAGATCGGTTGCCACCGTCACCATGGCACCGGCGGCTCTCGCCTCCTCCACCAGATGGTGATGATCCCGGACCTGGCCCGACGAACCGGGATACTGGAGGAGGAGACCGAAGGCGACCTGGCCGTCAAACCCCTCGGACAGCATGCGGAGCTCGACGCCCGCGGCGAGGGCTCGGGTGCGGACCACCTCGATGGTGGGGAGATGGCAGTCGTCGTCGATGTAGAAGACAATGCGATCGCCCTTGACCAGCCTGTGGCACATGGCCATGGCCTCGGCCGCGGCGGTGGCCTCGTCGAGCAGGGACGCATTGGCGATATCGAGCCCGGTCAGGTCGGACACCATCGTCTGGAAGTTGAGCAACGCCTCGAGCCGGCCCTGTGAGATCTCGGGCTGATAAGGGGTGTACGCCGTGTACCACGCCGGGCTCTCCAGGACGTTGCGCCGGATCACGGGCGGCGTGATGGTGTCGTGATACCCGAGACCGATCAGCGAGGTCAGGACCGTGTTCTTCGCGGCGATCTCCCGCAATCTGGCGATGGTCTCGACCTCGGAGCGGGCCGGGGGAAGGTCGAGCTCGGTGTCGAGGATCGAGTCGGGGATCGTCTCCGAGACGAGATCGTCCGGCGAGGCGGCACCGATGGTCGCCAGCATCTTCTCGATGTCGTCGGGTCGAGGGCCGATGTGACGGTCGGCGAACCTCTCCTTGGGGTTGGGCATCTCTCTCCTCAGGTGCGACTGCCCTCCCCCGCTGTTGTTGCCTCCAGCGATGCCTCGACCGAACGGTCCACGTGCCTGAGAGTTTCCGGGGAGGAGTTGCCCCTTCGGCGCCCCTCCCGACGAGGGGCTCTCCCATTCGGTGTCGATGGCTCCCTCTCATCTTA
>Ga0326597_10007119_pt1 | contig 15255 bp, 17 predicted proteins | sample RVTome_12_FD_203789 | JGI IMG/M metagenome (GOLD analysis project Ga0326597, IMG submission 203789) | Soil microbial communities from uranium-contaminated site in the Upper Colorado River Basin, Wyoming, United States - RVT100D185 | ecosystem: Environmental > Terrestrial > Soil > Contaminated >... | reverse complement strand
GCCGCGCTTTTCGACAAGCTCGGCATCGAGGTCATTTACGTACCCTACGGCAAGGGCAGCGCGCCGGTCGAGCTGCTTGGCGGGCGCATCGACGCCGCGCTGCAGTGGCCATCGCAGTTCAAGGCGCTGGCCGACGCCGGCAAGTTGCGTGTGATCGCGGTCACCAGCCAAGCGCGCCTGCCGGTGCTGCCCGACGTGCCCACCGCCAAGGAGCAGGGCTACGATGTCGAAGCGGTCCTGTGGCGCGGCATCGCCGCTCCCAAGGGCACGCCGAAGGATGTCATCGCCAAGCTCGAAGGGGCGATCAAGAAGGTCATGACCGGCAAGGACTTCCGGGAACGCAGTGCCAAGCTCGGCTTCGAGCCGGCATTTCTCGGCGCCTCGGACTTCGACAGGTTCATCGCAGCCGATGATGCGGTTACGGCCAAGCTGATGACCCAGCTCGGGCTGAAGAAGAAAATGTAAGAACCGGCAGCCGGTATCGCCCGTGCGCCTGGATCGCGTCGACCGCTGGCTGGGCCCGGGCCTGCTGTTGTTGGCATTCGTCTGGCTGTGGCTCGTCTACACCTACATCCCCGACGCGCGCAATGAGGGAGAGCCCGGCCCGCGGGCTTTCCCGGTGCTGCTCGGGTTCGCGCTGGCCGGGCTGGGCGCGCTCGTCACGCTCTCGGCCTTTGTCACGGGCAAGGGCAAGGCTCCGGAGCAAACCGAGCGCGTCAGCCGGCGTGAAGCGGCCGTCGTGTTTGCCACCTTCGGCCTGCTCATGCTCTACGGCTTAATGCTCGACAAAGCGGGCTTTCTCATCGCGACGCCGATCGCCGTCACGCTCACGATGTTCGGCATCTTGCGCATGCGCAACTGGATCCTGGTACTTACGCTTGCGGGCGGGCTCACCGCGGGCTGCTGGTTTTTTTTCGCCGTGCTGCTCAAGACGCCCCTGCCGCACGGCGCCTGGCTGATGTGACGCGGAGGCTGGACTGGACGTCATCGCGCAGGCGGTTGCCGCGGCACTCAGCGTCAACACGGTATTTGCCACGGCAGCCGGCACCGTAATAGGCCTGTTCTTCGGCTCGATCCCCGGCCTTACCTTCTCGATGGCGCTCGCGCTGATGCTGCCGTTCACCTTCGGCATGCAGGCGATACCCGCGATCGCGCTGCTGCTCGGCGTCTACGTTGGCGGCATGACCGGCGGATCGGTTTCGGCGATCCTGCTCGGCATCCCCGGCACGCCGTCGTCGGCGGCCACGGTGTTCGACGGTTATCCGATGGCGCGCCAGGGGCAAGCCGGCGTCGCGCTCGGCGCAGCGGTGGTCGCGTCCGCCTTCGGCGGACTGTTCAGCCTGGTGGTCATGATATTGCTGCTCGAGCAGGTCTCGGCCATCGCGATCAAGTTCGGGCCGGCAGAGATCTTCGCGCTGGTGCTGTTCGGGTTGTCGAGCATCTGCGGACTGGCCGAGCGCTCGATGCTGCGCGGACTCATCGCCGGCACGTTGGGGCTCATGCTGATGATCATCGGGCTCGACGAGTTCGACGGCGTTGCCCGCCTCACTTTCGGCACGGTGCAAATCCAGCAGGGCGTGAACCTGCTGGTGGCCATGATCGGACTGTTCGCGGTGCCGCAGATCATCAGCACCTTAATCGATTACGGGCGTGTCAAACCCGTGAAGATTCCGGACGACGTGCGCGCGCGGCTCCCCTCCTTCCGCGCACTGTGGGCGCGCTTATGGCTGATGGTACGCTGCGCGGGCATCGGCACCGGGATCGGAGCGATCCCGGGCACCGGCGGTCCCATCGCCGCCTTTCTTGCGTACGATCACGCGCGCCGCTTCAGCAGGCGACCGGCGGATTTCGGCAAGGGCGAGCTGTCCGGCGTGGTGGCGCCCGAGACGGCGAACAACGCGGTGACCGGCGGCGCCATGATTCCGCTCCTGAGTCTTGGCATCCCCGGCGATCCGGCGACCGCCGTCATCCTGGGCGGATTGCTCGTGCACGGACTGCAGCCGGGGCCGATGCTGTTCCGCTCGCATCTTGCCACGATCTACGCGCTCTATATCGCGATCGTCGTCGCCTACGTGGTGGTTCTCGTCGTGCAGCTGTGGGGCATACGCGTTTTCGTGCGCGTGCTGCAGGTGCCACCGCATATCCTTGCAGTGTGTATCATCGTGATGTGCGGGTTGGGATCCTACGCTATCCGGCACTCGATCTTCGACGTCTACCTCATGGGCATCATGGGCACCTTCGGCTATGTGCTGCAGCGGATTCGCATTCCGGTGGCGCCGGTGGTGCTGGGCCTGGTGCTGGGCGACACGCTCGAGAAACAGTACCGCACCGCGCTCATCCTGAGCGAGGGCAGCCACCGGGTGTTCTTCGACAGCGGAGTGGCGCTGTTTTTCTTCGTGCTCACGGCGCTCACCGTCGTGCTCCAGATCCGTTCTTCGCTGCGCGCGCGGCCGCCAGCCTCGGCGTCGACTCCAGGCTCGACGAAGCCGTGAACAACGTAAAATGGGTCTGCGGCATGATCCCGAAACAACTGTTCAGGCAGAATCCGGAATATTGGCACACAAAATGACCGACAAGAAGAAGCTCAAGCGCGACACTATCATCACCCACGCCGGACGCGACCCGAAACGCTATGCCGGTCTCGTCAACACGCCGGTGTTCCGCGGCTCGACCGTGCTGTTCCCGGACGTCGCCGCGTACGAATCGCGCGACCCGGACGACTACAAGGTCATGCGCTATGGCCTCTACGGCACGCCGACCACGTTCGCACTCGAGGCAGCAGTGGCGCAGCTCGAAGGGGGGCACGCCGCGGTCGCGCTGCCGTCAGGGCTCGCCGCGATCGTCGCCGCGATCGCCGCATTCGTGAAGACCGGCGATCACATCCTCGTCGTCGATTCGGTCTACGGACCGACGCGCCGTTTCTGCGACAAGCGCCTGCAGCCATTTGGCGTCGCGGTCGAGTACTACGATCCGCTGATCGCCGGCGGCATTGCCCGGCTGATCCGCCCGAACACCGCCGCGGTTTTCTGCGAAGCGCCGGGTTCGCTGACCTTCGAGATGCAGGATATCCCGGCGATCGCCGCGGCCGCGCATGCGCAAGGCATACCGGTGCTCGCCGATACCACCTGGGGCACGCCGTATTTTTTTCGCTCGTTCGAGCATGGCGTCGATGTGTCCATTCACGCTGGAACGAAGTACATCGCCGGCCATTCCGACGCGCTGATGGGAATCATCGTCACCAACGAGCAATCTTGGCTCAGGGTGCGCAGAACGGTCGCCGATTATGGCTATTGCGTGAGCCCCGATGACTGCTTCCTCGCGCTGCGGGGCCTGCGCACGATCGGCGTGCGCATGAATCACCAGCAGCAAAGCGCGCTCAGAATCGCGCGCTGGCTCGAGGCGCGGCCCGAGGTACTGCGCGTGCTGTATCCGGCGCTCGAAAGCGATCCGGGACACGCGCTGTGGCAGCGCGACTTCAGCGGCGCGGCGTCGCTGTTCGGCGTGATTCTAAAGCCGGTGAGCGCCAAAGCAGTCGCTGCGCTGATCGATGCGCTCGAGCTCTTCGGCATCGGCTCGAGCTGGGGCGGCTTCGAAAGCCTCGCGATTCGCGCCAACCCGGCCAAAGTCCGCACCGCCACCCGCTGGAATCCCGGCGGGCCGCTGGTGCGCCTGCACATCGGCCTCGAGGACCCGGACGACCTGATCGCGGATCTGGAACGGGGATTCACGCGGCTGAACGATGCACGATGAGCGACGCGGCGCGCAGGAACGAAGAGAAAGTCGTCACCAGCCTGATGCTCGCGGTGCTGATTGTCACCGCCATCGCGTTGATGCGCGAAGGGCCTCAATACGACAACGTGCTAGAGAGCACGCGCTTCTTCACCCTCGCCTTGTTCAGCGGAGCGGTGATCGGCTTTATCGGCTGGATGCAAACCTTTCGCGTCGCCCCAAAACTGAGTCTTGCGCCGCCGCACCGCCAGCCTTGGATCGCGGCGCTCACGCTCGGCCTCGTATTTGCGATCGCGTGCTCGTGGTTCAACCGCACCTTTTCCACGCCCACCAACCGCTCGTTTACCGCGGAGATCGATTCACTGACGACGACGCGCCACGAGCGCTGGCATCTCACTGTGAAGCTGTCCGACGGCACTTACGCGCGCTACCTGATCACGCCGGATGCCGCGGCCAGGCTGAAAGGAGCAACAGCGGCGCGCATCGGCATCGCCCGCGGCGCGCTCGGCTTCGACTACGTCGCGACCTTCGAGCCCCCCGCGCGGTTCTGAGCGCGGCGCGCCTAGAAATAGCCTTCCATCACGTGCGCGACCCACGGCGGCGTTTTCACGTCGTCAGCGCGGTCGAACGGCGGCAGGTACGGCTTGAGATCGAGTACCGGCGTGCCGTCGAGCGCGTCCAACCCGCGCACTTTGACGATGTTGCCGGCGATTCCGAGCAGCTTCACCGCGGTCACGCCGATCGGATTGGGGCGAAATTTGGTGCGCTGCGCGAACACGCCGAGCTCGTGCATGTCCTGCATGCCGCGCGGCCGGCGCAGTAACTGTTTCGCCGGGTCGAAGCCCTGCGCGCGGTCGAGAAAGAACACCACGATCACGTGTGAAAAGCCCTCGAGCCCCTGCAGGCCGGGCGCGTACTGCGAATCGAGATGGATTTCGGAGTCGATCTTCGCCCAGCCGCCCTGCGACATCTCGGTCACCGCGCATTTGACGGTGCCGATCGAATGAACCTCGAACCTGTCTGTCATCGATTGTCAGGGCAGCAGCACCGTCGAACCGGTGGTTTTGCGGGCCTCGAGATCGATGTGCGCCTGCGCCGCTTCGCGCAGCGGATACGTCTGATTGATCGAGATCCTGACCGCTTTGCTCTTCACCACCGCGAACAAGTCGCGTGCGGCTTTCACCAGGTCCTCGCGCTTGCCCGTGTAAGTATACAGCGTTGGACGCGTCAGGAACAACGAACCTTTCTGGGCCAGCACGCCGGGATTGAACTGAGTCACCGCGCCGGACGCGTTGCCGAAGCTCGCCATCATCCCGAGCGGCGCGAGGCAGTCGAGCGAATCCATGAAAGTGTCCTTGCCGACGCCGTCGTACACTACCGGAACACCCTTGCCTTTGGTAATTTCCTTGACGCGGTCGACAAATTTTTCCCGGGACGTGACGATCACGTACTTGCAGCCGGCTTTCTTCGCCAGCGCGGCTTTCTCGTCGCTGCCGACGGTGCCGATCACGGTCGCGCCGAGGTGTTTGGCCCACTGGCACAGGATCTGGCCGACGCCTCCGGCCGCCGCGTGTACAAGTATGGTGTCGCCTTTCCTGACCTTGTAGGTGCGCTTGACCAGGTACCACGCCGTCATGCCTTTGAGCATGATCGCTGCGGCGATCTTGTCGCTGACTCCGGCGGGAACTTTCACCAGCCGCTCGACCGGCCGCAGGCAAACTTCGGCATACGACCCGATCGGATTCGCATAGGCAACCCGGTCGCCGACCTTGAACTCTTTCACTTTCGGGCCGACCGCTTCGACCACGCCCGCGCCTTCCATGCCGAGGGTAAGCGGCAGCGACAACGGATACAAACCGGTGCGCTGATAGACGTCGATGAAATTGAGGCCGACTGCGGTGTTGCGTACCAGCACCTGGCCCGGTCCGGGACTGCCGGCCTCGACTTCTTCCCAGCGCATTTTTTCGGGGCCGCCCGTTTCATGAATTCGAATTGCGTATGACATAGTCAATTCTCCGTCTATTGTTGGCTGAACACGAAAAGCTCACCTGAGCACCGGTTATTGTAACCTCATCAAAGCCAGAACGCGGGGATTCGCGGCACAATTTGCCCTTAGCCGCATGTTATATTTGCACGCCGCCCCTTCCTTGGCTTTATTACGTCTGGAGAACAGCATGGCCGCAAAATCCATCCAAGTGTCCCAACCGCGCGACCGCATCGGCAGCGCGCCGTACGCCCACTACCACGCCGAGTACAACGCCGGCGCTCGAAACACGATCTGCACCGGCGGCGGCCAGACATCGAATCTGCTGCCGCCCATCATCCCGCCACAACAATAAGCGCAAAGCGCGCAGAAAAGGAACGCGAAATGGCGAACGAAGACCTGTCATACACCTATTTCCCCGAGGACTACCGCTGGTCGCACGGCGTGCTGATCGGGCTCAACTCCGCACCCTGGGGCGGGGCCGAGATCGGCGAAGTTCATCGCATCGGGCTGCGCCTGCGCCCGCACCTGGGCGACGACACCGCGTGGTTCCGCGAGTGGGCGCGCGAAGCCGGCGTCGTCGAGCAAACTGGACGCAAGCTGCTTGCCGAGGGCCGGCGCGCGAGCGCTGCGACCTGCCTGCTGCGCGCGGCCAACTACTACCACGTCGGCGAGCGCTTCCTGCAGCCGAAGTCAGAAGGGCTGGACGCGTACCGGCGCGGCGTCGCATGCTTTCGCGACGCGGCCCGGCTCATGCGGCGGCCGCGCATCGAGCATGTCGAGATACCTTACGAGGGCGCCACGCTGCCGGGAATTCTCGTCCATGCTGAGCCGCTGCCGGGGCGCGCCGGCGCGGCACCGGCGATGGTGTTCTTCGACGGGTTCGACGTCACCAAGGAAATCCAGTACTTCAAAGGCGTGCCGGACCTCACCGCGCGCGGCATCGCGTGCCTGATCGTTGACGGCCCGGGCAACGGCGAGAGCGTGCGCTTTCGCGGCCTGTATCTGCACCATGAAACCGAACGCTACGGCAAAGCAGCTTACGAGTACCTCGCCAACCGCCCCGAATTCGACCCGCAGCGCATCGGCGTCATGGCGATCAGCCTCGGCGGCTACTACGCGCCGCGCGCTGCCGCGTTCGAGCCGCGCTACGCGTGCTGCATCGCGTGGGGCGCACAATGGGACTATTGGCAAATCTGGAAGAACCGCTTCGATCGGCTCGACGCCGGCAACCTGCCGTCGCTGTCGGTGCCATGGCAGCACCTGCTGTGGATCTTCAACGTCGGCACGCGCGAGCAAGCCATGCAGAAGCTCGAGGGATTCCGCCTCGACGGCGTGGTGCAGAAAATCACCTGCCCGTTCCTGATGGTGCACGGCGAAGGCGACGAGCAGATCCCGCTCGCGCTCGCGCAGAAATGCTTCGATGCGGTAGGCTCGAAGCACAAGACGATGAAAGTCTTCACCCGCGCGGAAGGCGGCTATCACCACTGCCAGATCGACAACATGAGCGTCGGCGTAGCCTACATGTGGGACTGGCTCGAGACGGTGCTCGAGCCCGGCAGCTGACCTGACGTGCCCGGTTCGGAGAAAATTGAGTGAGCGACATCAACCCCCGCGTTTCGCCACGCGCCGGTTGTGTTGGTCCGGACCAGCGGCTGGGACGCGTGCTCGCTACGGAGTTGGCGCTATGATCTGAATATGGTCCCGGTGCACGTTGATGACCGGCAAGGCGAGCCGCCGCACTGCCCGAGAATGCTGCCGGGTCGGCCAGGCAGCCGCACCCTACCAGCCTCTGGGTTCTGCGCGCAGAACGGCAAGCGCTCCAAGTTCCGCGGCGAGCTTCTCGTAGCCGCCGGCACTCAATCGATCGAGTGGCGGACGAGGCTGGCCGCAGTCGCGTCCCATCGCACGCAGGGCACCCTTCAGGCCGCCGGCGCCGGCGCGTTTCACGATCTGGCGCAGCGCCGCCAGTTCTTCCTGGGCCTTCCGTGCGTCGAAATACTTCTCCGTGCGGCAGATGTCATAGAGCTGGCGCGTGAGCGTTGGCGCAACCCCGGAAAGCGACGAGAACATGCTCGCCGCACCGACGGCGCCGGCCGAGACCATGTACTCCGTACCTGAAACCAACTGGAAGTCCGGGCGCACGCGCCACGCATTGGATACGATATTGATCATGAACTGCCAGTCAAGGCTCGCGTCAACCACGCCCGCGAAGTTGCCGAGCCGGTTGATGAGCTTCAGCACCAGTTCCGTGTCCAGCTTCGTCGCGCCCAGTTCGCCGGGCGTATAGAAGACGAAAAACGGAATGCTTACGGCCGAGCCGATCTGCGCGAAGTGCTCCAGCACCATCGCCGGCGGAGGCGTCCAGTAGTAAGGCGTGGTCGCAACCACCGCAGCAGCCCCTGCGTCCTGGGCCCTACGGGCACGGTCAGCAGCAATGCCGGTGCCCGCATCGCTGACATGCGCGATCACGGGCACGCGGCCTTTAACCGCTTTGATCGCGAACGCGACCAGTTCGCGCTGTTCCGCGTCGGAAAGACTGACCGACTCACCCGTATGCATGGGCAGCGCGAGCGCTTGCGCGCCGTGGCGAAGATGAAACTCGATCACCTTCTCGAACCGGCCGAAATCAATTTGCAGTCCGGGCGTAAATGGCGTGACCGGTGCGTGCACTAAACCTGGCTGAAAATTCTGCATCTTATGCCTCTGTTCGTAACTGGTGATTGGTGACTGGTGACTGGGAAAACCCGCTCTTACTAATCGCCAATCACCAATCACCAATCACCAATCACCGCTCTTGTTACCAGCCATGGGGCTCGGTCTCGAGGATGCCGAGTTCCCCGAGCTGCGCGGCAATGTATGCTTGGCGCTCCTTGCCGGCGGTCGGCAGCGGCGGCCGGGTCGGCCCGACCGGGCGTCCCATGACCACCATCCCGCCTTTGAGCGACGAGGGGTACTGGTCGCGGAACAAGTCCCACAACCGCGAGAGCTTGAACTGGAGTTCGCGCGCGCGCGCACTCTCTCCGGCGACGCACGCATCGAAGAGTTGCGTGCACAGGTTGGGGCAGATGGCGCCCGCCGAAGAATAGGATCCCGCGCCGCCGAGCGGAATGGACGGCGCGAGGAATTCCACGCCCGCGATCATCGCGAAATTCGGCCGCAGCGCGAGCGCCACGCGGGAAATCTCAAGAAACTTTTCACTGTTGAAGCTGGCCTCCTTCATCGCGATGAAGTTGGGCAGCCGCTCGATGAGCCGCCGCGTGAGATCGCCCGTGAACTCCACACCCGCGAGGTAACTGGGCGAGTTGTACGCGATCAACGGCAGAGCGGTCGACGTGCCGAGCCGGACAAAGTAGTCGTAGATCGCTTCGGACGTGGGACTCCAGAAGTACGGCGTGATCGCAATAATGGCGTCCGCTCCGATCTGCTGGGCGTGTCGCGCCAGTTCCATCGAGTCTTCCACGGCGAGCGCGCTCACGTGGATTGAGACCGGTATCCGTCCCGCCACGACCTTTACCGCCACTTCGGCAAACGCCTTGCGTTCCGCGATCGTGAGGTTGAGCGATTCACCCTTGTGATGCGGCCATGAAATAGCGGTGGCGCCCGTGCGGACGTGAAAGTCCAGGAGCCGCTCAAACGTCGGCAGATCGGGGCTGAAATCTGCCTTGAGCGGTGTTACCGTGCTTTGCATGACGCCTTTGAGACTGATCGACATTTTCCCGTTCCCTGAATTTGGCAAAATTTTCGATGTTACCTGCATCGAGCGCCTCGCCACCACCAATTCCGGACCGCAACGCACACGTGCTTCATTATGTCAGGCACTCTAAGTAAGCGGCTTGCGATAGTGTAAAGGTTTAGCGCGCGTTCGTGAATCACCGCGCTCACTTGAAATCGCGAGCCAGATCGGCTGGACTGAACAACCCTCGCCTGCAAGGCGAGGGGTTCGGCTGTTCGTCGGCTGGAAGCCGACAAATAACTTCTCCTCCCCCTTGATGGGGGAGGATTAAGGTGGGGGTGAATCTATTTGCGCGCATGTCGTTGACGTTGTCACCCCCATCCTATCCTCTCCCGGAGGGCGAGGGGAGCGTCGAGCGAAACCGGACTGTCGCCCAGTTTCGTAATTATCAATATGCGGGGGTGAGGTGACAGCGGTCATTGAACAGGGCAAGGAAAGGACCGTAAGAATCGAAGCTGACAATGCAGATACTGGTCGCGCCCATTCTGAACCTGCCAAGTTGCGTCGCCGGGATGCCGACTACGGCACAAAGAATCGAGGCAAGCACGAAGTAGTGGCTTACCACCACGATAGTGCCGTCCCGGTGCTTTTCGACCTTCTCCAGAATTGCGGTCCAGGCACGGCTTTGAAGCTGGTCGCAGGATTCGCCGCCGCAGCTTTTAAAAAGAAGCTCGTCTTCATTCCCGCCGTTGACAAGATTCTGTAAGCGGGACCCGATGTCGCTTATTTCCGCTCCTTCCAGTGTGCCGCAGTTCATCTCACGGAAAGCCGGTTCCTCGATTACATCGAGATGATGGCCGTCGGCAATCCACTGAGCGGTGCCCATTGCCCGGCTCAACGGGCTGGAATAGACGGCCTTGATATCTTCTTTTTTCAATCGTTCCGCAAGCGAGCGGCACTGCCGCTCTCCTTCCTCATCGAGAACGGTGTTGTTGTTCCCGCCCTGAATGCGGCGTGATTGATTCCAGCTTGTCTGGCCGTGCCTTATCAGTATGACCTTCGTCACATCGGCCTTCTTTTCCCGACTCTCATTTTGGCGTCCCGGATGATTTGCGCTAACTTGGTCGCGGCCTGCCGTACATCCGGGGCGCCGATCACGGCAGTGATCACGGCGCAGCCGGCTGCGCCCGCCTCGATACACGAAGCGGCATTACCGTGGTCGATTCCGCCGATCGCCACGATGGGGACCTGCACCGCCCGGCCAACCTCTCTCAATACGGCCACGCTTTTGGCCACCCCGATATCCTTCTTGACCCCGGCGGGGAAGATCATTCCCGTCCCCACATAATCGGCGCCGTCCACCTCGGCCTTCTTCGCCTTCTCGCCATCGCCGGCGGAGACGCCGAGTATCTTATGCGGTCCGATGAGACGACGGGCCATCGTCGCCGGCATGTCCTTCTGCCCGACATGAACGCCGTCGGCGTCCATCGCCAGGGCGACGTCCACACGGTCATTCACAATGAAGATGGCGCCATGCTGCCGGCACAAGTCTTGGATAATCTCGCAAACGCGGATCATTTCGCCGGTGTCCATCTTTTTCTCGCGAAATTGAATCACGTCGGCGCCGCCCTGCAGCGCTTCCCGTGCTCCCGCTATGTGGTCGCGTCCGGGAACAATATCAGCATTAGTAATAATGTACGTGTCAAGCTTCAGTGGCATTCTCGGGATCTCCCTAGCACCGGCCGCGCTCCCGCCTAGCCGATCCGAGCGGGTCTTGAGCGGGATTATCGGTCAAATTACCGGGCAATCTATTCCAAGCACCAAAGCGAAGCAAGTGCTATTCCGCACTCCGCCTGCTCCGGGGCGTTTTTCCGTGTGGCAAGTCAGGCGATGCCGGGAACCGGGTGATCGGCTCAGCCGGCGCCACGTACACGGGCGCGGCGCGGCTTCGCCGATCGCGCTATGATGCGCTTGTCCAGACGACCGACGCCAGCAGACCGGGGCGCGGGCAATTTTCAAAGGAGAGTATCACTATGTCGAGTCTCCCACCCATCCGCCGCGTGGTTACCGGCAACGACGCGCAAGGCCGTTCGAAAGTGGTCTGGGACGGCCCCGCGCCCAACTCGCACGAATCGTCGCCGGGCTCGGGACGCGGCCACACCGACCTCTGGGTGTGGGAGGAAACACCGCTGCCGATTAATGGTATTAATGACGACGGCAATCTGAAATATGTTTTTGCGGGGCCGCCCGGCGGCGGGCATTTCCGCGTGGTGCAGGCTCGCGCGAGGCCTGCGAACTACGACCGCTCGAAGGACCCAGAAGTCATTGCGCCGCACCCGCCGAAGCCCCAACCCGGCAGCCAGGGAGTGTGGGTTCGCGGCGGCAATTCGATGTATGAGTCCGCCATGCACAAGACGCAGACGCTCGACTACGGCATCGTGCTGAAAACCGGGCGCGATCTGGTGCTCGACGATTGCCGCCTGGCGATGAATGTCGGCGATATCGTCATTCAGGTCGGCGCGTGGCACCTATGGTGTTATCCGAACGGCGTGCAGATGGCTTTCGACATGATCTACGCGGATTTTCCCGATGGCCCGAAGGGTCTGGCGCAAGGCAACGACAAACCGCTGCCCGCGCCCAAGCTGCCGCTCGGCGTGAAACCCGCGCGGCGCATCGTCACCATCGACCGCACGGACGGCCGCGGCGAGCTGGTGAGTGACACTGCAGCGCCCGACGTGCGGCTTGATCCGGCGCGCCCCGGTTACGCATGCGCGCGCCTGTGGGTTGCCGATGGCCACCCGGCGAAAATGGTGTACGAAACGCTGCACCTGCCGCACGCCTTGGAACCGCCGCCCAGCGGCAGCGTGTGCCGCGTGATCGACTATCCACCGGACGCCGCGTGGAAAGGCAAAGTCGGCGCCGCCGAAATCGCAGCGTTTTTCAAGGCGATGGGGTCGCCCGGCGCGTCAACGTATTCGCCGGGCGCGCCGCATCCGTATATGCAAAAAACCCGCACGGTGGATTTTTGCTGCGTGCTCGAAGGCGAGATCACGCTCGTGCTCGATGCGCAGGAAGTCAACATGCGCGCCGGCGAAATCGCCGTGCTGCGCGGCGCCAATCACGCGTGGAGCAATCGCTCAAGCAAGCCCGCACGCGTTTCGGTGTGTACTCACGACGGAAGAAATTGAACGGCGAAGTGCCGTTCGCCGGCTTCCTGCTGCGCGCGCCGATGTCCCTTGAGAAGCGGGCAACCACGCATCGAGTTCGCTGCCCGTGCCCCAAAATGAGGCTCTTCCGGATTTGGTGTGGGTGCCTACGCACGTGCAGATTGAAAATAATATGCTCTTCCCTCCTTGCGGGGGAAGCCCAACAAAACTCCTTCCCCCCTGCGGGGGAAGCCCAACAACACTCCTTCCCCCCTTGTGGGGGAAGGCCGGGATGGGGGGATGAATACCAAAAGCGCGAGAGAACTGCGCAAGAACCTGACGGACGCAGAACGGCGTCTTTGGCAACAGCTCAAGCGCCGTCAAATCGCGACGGTTAAGTTTCGCCGCCAACAGCCGATTGGTCCTTTCATCGTGGACTTTGTGTGTTTCGAACGCCGGGTGATTGTCGACGTGGATGGTGGCCAGCATGCGGTGCAGGTCGCCTACGACGAACAGCGTACCTGCTGGCTGGAGGCGCAAGGCTATCGCGTCTTGAGATTCTGGAACAACGAGGTCCTGGCGAATACCGAGGCGGTCGCACAGGCGCGATTCTCGATGCCGTGGAGCAACGTAGCTGCCCCCCACCTCAATCCTCCCCCGCAAGGGGGGAGGAAGCTTGGGTGTGCTCTCCCGCAAGGGAGAAACGCTGTCTCAGGAACTCCGCTATCCGTTGATGTGCGAAGCCGAAATGCAACAGAAGTTCCGCACGCGCGCGGGGTCAGGGGTCGAGCGATGTAACAAGGTTACGTAATGCTCGATAGTCGAAGTCGGCGCTGGCCCCAACCGGGACCCGGCGCATTAGACGATCGGGCCCATGCGGTCCGGCTGGACCGCATGGCTTTTCAGTTGCCATGTCAATTGACGCGCAAGTCAAGGGCCTTGACCACTTTCCCCCACTTCTCGATTTCGCTGCGTATCAGGGCGCCAAGCTGTTCGGGGGTGCTGGTCATCGGTACGAGCCCGGTCGCCTTGAGCCGCGCTTTCACGTCGGCGAACTGGAAGGCCTTGATCGTGTCCGCACGTACCCGCGCAATGATCTCCTTGGGCGTGCCGGTCGGCACCAACATGGCCAACCACACTTCCGTCTCGTAGCCAGGAACGCCCGCCTCCGCGACCGTCGGCAGGCTCGGAAGGAAAGGCGAGCGCGTCGCCGTGGTGACGGCAAGTCCGCGCAACCGGCCGGACTTGATCTGGTGGATGCATGAAGGCGTGGTCGCAAATCCAACCGCGGCCTCGCCTGAGACGAGCGCGATGACGGCCGGACCGCCGCCTCTGTAGGGGATATGCAACATCTTGACCCCGGTTTTGACCTTGAAAAGCTCGGCCGCGAGCTGCGTGATGGCGCCGGTGCCCGAGGATGAATGCGTGAGTTGACCCGGATGCGATTTCGCAAGCGCGATCAGTTCCTTGACGGACTTCGCCGGGATCGACGGATGCACCACCACCACCATCGCGTTGGTGGCGAGCCGAGTTACGGGTGAGAAATCCTTGACGAGGTTGTAGCCGAGCTTGCGATAAAGCGTCGCGTTGATCGCATGAGTGGTGGTCATCATGAAAAGCGTATAGCCGTCCGGCTGCGAGTTCGCCGCGAGTTCCGCGCCGATGTTGGCACCGCCACCTGGCCGGTTGTCGATCAAAACTTGCTGTCCAAGGGCCTCGGACAGCCGGTTTCCCATCGCGCGGCCGAGCGTGTCAGTGCCACCTCCCGGTGGAAACGGCAGGATGAAGCGTATCGGTTGCGTCGGATATTGCGCGTGCACCAGCGCGGACCACACGAAATTGCAGGCAAGGCAGGTCAACCAGATGCGATAGCTGGATTTCATGTATTTCCTCCTTTGAATGCATCGTTATGACCGCTCCATGGGTGACGGTCGCACCCCGGCGGCAGGCACAGTATGCCACCGCAAAACGCAAGGGGCCACCCACCCGTTAACGTGCAGTAGTCAAGGGGCAACGAACTGCCCGGCGACCTGGAGTTGCACTTAGATCAACGAAAGCCACACCGATGGCGCAGGGTATGGACCCCGCGGCGTTATTGTGGTTCTGAACGTCGCAATCGAGCGTCCGCTTACGCTGCGAAGCTATCATCCGTCAGCGAGGCCGCGAGCCCTGTGAGACCGCCGAACCGAATCTGCGGTTATTCCGCCGGTTTGAACATGCAATTTCTTCCTGTTCCGTTTTCTTCAGACTGCGCCTGAAGGCGAGAGCGTCGCCGGTCCCCTGCGCAACGAGCAGGGCATCCTCTTCGCAGACGTGGACAACCGGCGCACGGCCATCGCCAAGCGTGCGCTGGATATCGTTGGCCATTAACCCTTGTGCCCAGCCATTGGTAGTTGACTTCCGTTGTCGGCGTCATTGGGGTCCGTGGACGGTTGCCCATTAATCGTTTGCACGACACCGAGTGGAACCTGTTTTTGCGCAAGCATCCAGTAAAGCGGGTCATGCTTAAAGATCGTCATCAGCATGTCGCCCTTCTGGTTCGCCTGCGCTTGGTCTTGTTCGGTTGATGAGGTTAGGCCGACGGAGGTCGTCCAACCTAATGGTCATTCGACGTAGGTTCGCGAAAGTAGAGTCGAAAGCATCAAAAAGGTCTGATAGATCAATGTCGTCATAGACGGCGAGGGTAATGTGCGGCGGATACGCCAATGCTTCGGTGCTCG
>Ga0326597_10007118_pt1 | contig 15255 bp, 8 predicted proteins | sample RVTome_12_FD_203789 | JGI IMG/M metagenome (GOLD analysis project Ga0326597, IMG submission 203789) | Soil microbial communities from uranium-contaminated site in the Upper Colorado River Basin, Wyoming, United States - RVT100D185 | ecosystem: Environmental > Terrestrial > Soil > Contaminated >... | reverse complement strand
CTTGAAATTTTCCGTGTGGGGGTCGCCGGGTCAGACGCAGATCAATGTGTGCCGTATATGTCTAGAAGAAAAGATCCGCCTTGGCGAATGGGAGGTGGAGGGAGCAAGGCTCCTGCCGCATGCCTGACATAGGGGGGTTCCGAACTGTGTTGCGTATATGCCATTAGTTCTTGTTCGGACACATGCGCGTGGCTTTCGGTGTCAACCAGCATCTTTTCGCGCGGGACGCGCGGAGCCGCGCCGCGACTACAAGAAATTCTTCGACGACAGCGGACTTGGATTGCTCGAAATGCTCGAATGGAAAAACAGTGCGGTCGCAGATCTCGCCTAACTTCAAGTGGAACGGACGGGCCGGAAGCGCCGTGCCATTTTCTGCCACCGCGGCGGCTCGCCGTTCTCTACGACGTTCGGCGACTGGGGGAAGTCGCCCAGGGGAATGTGTATTTTCGGAGATTCCACAATGGCAGACGCGTCGAAGCCGGGGACGAGGTTGCCACTCATACCCCGCAGCCGGTTACGAACCCGATAACCCCTGCGCGACCTCACAACGGGATGCCGAAACGGGGATTGCGTGAGAAAATGGCCCGACTCAAGGGCCGTCTCCTCCCATCTGCCGACGCATACGGTAATTACTACGGTTGGCTGATTAGCTTTGGTAGCCTGGCTGTAACGTTTGGCTCGTTGGCGTACGGATTCCATAATGAGCATTTTTGGTTTCATATTTGCGTCGAACTGTCTGTTGGAATGCTGATGTTACTGGTGACAGTCGTTCTCGTTGAACGGATGCTTGAATACCGACGGGAAATGGAACAAAAGCAGCGATGGTCGTTAGTCCGAGGAGACACCCTCGTTTTCTATAAGCTGATCCTTCTTAAGATCGTCATAGCGTCGGCAGTTGACCTTCTCGACAAATCACATCTATTGGCAGATAGTTCCGACTCGTATAAGGCAGTAGAAAACGAGTTGAAGACGCAGTGCGGTATTCTGGCGCAAACAGACGACGCTCAGGCAATGAAAGCGTGGGCGCAAAAGATCATCGAATGGCATGCCACATTGAGTCCAGTCTTCAATATGCTACGAACGGTCGTTGTCCCTCCAATCTTGTACAGTTCAAGGAATAGGACTTTGGTCAGGTGTGTGCTGATGACTCAAGGCTTAATTGGTACCAGCGAGATTTTATTGATGCAATTGCGTCGTGATCCGTCACTCTCCCCAAGCAGCCTAGGGGCGATTGCTCGGATTGTTGGGTCATGCCATACGGACAAATACTATCTCGAACAGGCTGAACTCCGCGGCGTCAATGACCTCGACGATTGGGGGAAGTACTAGTCGCCACAGCGCAGGCCTTTTCCGCGACTCAGGTCGGCAAAGCCAAACACGGTCTTGCTGGGCATGCTGGTCGCCGGAGCTGCGGCGGTGGCCCTCAAGCTGCGGGGCCAACGCGGCGATGAAGGTGGGAGCGCCGAACCCAGCGCTGCACCCGACCGGGCCAGCGGTCAATCGTGAGAGAGTTCCAAACTCGCCGAGCCGGCCCGGCGAGTGAGCATGTCGTTCGGCGCCGTCCTTTCCTCACGCCATTGCAAACCGTTTCCGTTTGGACGTATTGAACGCATTGAACGACTCGTCAGTCTATTCGGTCCTCGCCCGCTCTTCTTTCCTCGGGTCCGCCGCGCCGCTCGCCTTTCCTTGCTTGACCATGATCGCCTGAACCATGCCGACCACGCCGCGTTCCCTGACGCTGTGCCCGCGCCGCTCCAGCGATCTCTTGGCCTCGGCGGGAATGTTCGCCTCGGCGATGAGGTTGTCCGGCATCCACTGGTGATGAATGCGCGCCGAGCCAACCGCTTCTTTGACCGGCATTTGAAAATCGATCAAGTTTAGGATCGTCTGCAAGGTCGCGCTGATGATCCGCGGCCCGCCGGCGCCGCCCACGACGATCTCCGGACGCTCTCCTTGCAAGATGATTGTCGGCGCCATGCTGCTAAGCGGCCTTTTTTTCGGCTGCAAGGAATTGGCTTCGTTGCCGACGAGGCCGTAGACGTTGCCACTCGAATGAATCGCGAAGTCATCCATCGTGTTGTTGAGCACGATACCGGTCTTGGGCACCAGCACTTTCGAGCCGAAACGGGTATTGACGGACTGCGTGCAAGCGACCGCGTTGCCGAAGCGATCGACAACGCTGAAGTGCGTCGTGCCGCCCTGTTCCGCCTTGAAATTGACCAGACCGTAGAATTTGGGAGGCTGGGTCTTTACCGGCGAGATGCGCCCGCGAATCCAGGCCGCGTAATCTTTGGACACAAGCATCGCCAGCGGCGCCTTGACGAAATCCGGGTCGCCCAGATACTGCGCGCGGTCGGCAAAAGCATGCTTCATCGCCTCGGCGAGCAATTGGAGATAGGTTCCCTCGTTGTGGGGCAGCTTGTTGAGCGTGTGGCCCTCAAGCACGCCGAGCATCTGCAATAGGGCTACGCCGCCGGAGCTCGGCGGCGGCATAGCGATGACGCTCCTTTTGCGATACTGACCGATCAACGGCTCGCGCCAGACGGTTTTATAGTTCTTGAGATCGTCGAGAGTCAAAACTCCGCCTTCCTTCTTTACCGTGTCGACAATCGCCTGGGCGATCCAACCTTGATAGAAGACGTCGGTCCCCTGCGACGCGATCGCCTTCAAAGTCTCGCCGAGCTCCGGCTGGCGGATCAGTTCCCCTTCGGCAGGCACCGCGTCTTTGGGCAGAAAAACGCGGGCGAGGTCCGAAAATTTTCTCATCGTCGCCTGCTGACGGTCGATGGCGAAGTGCAAGGCCGGTTCAAGCGGGAACCCCTCCGTCGCGTACTTGATGGCCGGAGCCGCAAGCGCTTGCAGCGGCAAACTGCCGAAGCGTTTGAACGCCGCCAGCAAGCCCGCCACCTCTCCGGGCACGGCCACTGCCAAGCCACCGGTGACGCTGATCGATGGCGCCGGTTTGCCGTCTTTCATGTAAAGCTCTTTGCGCGCGGCCTCCGGCGCGGTCTCGCGAAAATCGAGAGCGTGGGCGCGTCGTTCTTTGGCATCGTAGATCACCATGAAACCGCCGCCGCCGAGGCCGGATGACGCTTGATCGACGACCGACAACGCAAAGGCGGTGGCGATCGCGGCGTCCATCGCGTTGCCGCCGCGCTCGAGGATTTCCATGCCCGCCTTGGTAGCAAGCTGGCTATCCGCCACAACCAGACCGGAAGCGGCGCGCTGGGCGAAACTGAGATCTGCGATGCCGAGGAGGTCAAAGCAAATGATGACCGTGAAAATAATTCTGGATTTGAAGAAAATTCGCATAAGAATGGCTTTCTGTGTAATGGTTTATAGGTGGATTTGCAACTTGAAAGCGGCCCAGCAGGTGACACGAAAGATCAACTTGTTTCCTAGATACGGTTTTCTCTTGCCAATCAGAACCCCATATTCCATATTGACTCTGCGACGACACGCCGCGGCGCGGCGATCGACGACCCACCATGCAAACGATCCTGGGGCCATTTCATCCGTACCTGGAAAACGCCATCGTCGACGAAATTTCGAAATACAAAAGCGCTGATCCGCTTTGCCCGCTTCTGGTCTTGCTCCCTTCCGATGCTTTGCGCCGCCGTCTAAAACTTCTGCTGGCGCGGGAACGCGGTTTAACTCTGCTCAACGTTCCGATCTTGACTTTCCACCAGCTCGCCGCCAAACTGTTCGCGGAGCGCAGCGGCGGCAATCCGGCAATTTTGCGCGACGACCTCTTTCTCGAAGAAGTCGTGCGCCAAATCGTCCGCGCCCGGCAGCCCGGCGCGGCAGCCTTCGCCGGCATCGAGGAAAGAACCGGCGGCTCCGGCGCTTTGTGGCAAACCTTACGCGATCTGCGTGACGCCAAACTGGAGCCCGAAGTGGCCCTGGAGGCGCTGCGCGAAGGGCAGTTCAGCGCCAAGACCTCCAGCCGAACGGCGGACCTGCTTCGCCTGCAGCAAACCCTGCGCGAATTTTGCCTGCGCAAAGGGATCGAAGACCATTCGGACTTGGACCAACGCGCAACCGAGCGGGTTTTGTCATCGTCTTTTCTCGCCCTCTTCAGGCAAATTTTCTACTACGGTTTCTACGATCTCACGCAAGTTCAAGTGGATTTTTTCCACGCTGTCGCGCGCCATTTTCCGACGATATTATTTTTTCCGTTGTTAGAGTCGCGCCCAGGCCATGACGGCTGGAGGTTCGCCGAGCGTTTTTTCGAGCGTTACGTCCAAGGGCTTTCGATCTCGGGCGTAACCAACCTGATCGACGCCGCCGGGTTGCCGCTCCCCGCCACCTTTCGCTTGTTCGACGAAGCCGCGGAGCGAAGCTACCGCGGGCCGCCGGACCATTGGTTCGTAACGATCAGCAATTCCTTTGGCGCCGCAGACGAAGTCGGCGTCGCCGCCAAGGAAATTGTCCGGCTCGCCAGCGACGGCGCGATGCGGTTTGACGAGATCGGCGTCGTAGCTCGCGGCCTGGAAGGCTACGGCGCCACGATCAAGAAAATTTTTCACGCCCACCAGATTCCTATCCGCGGCGCCATCGAAGAATCTTTGGCGCAATTTCCCCTGACCCACGCCGCCATCTTGCTCTTGAACCTGCCGGCGAAAGATTTTCTCCGCTCGCAGGTGATCGATCTTTTGAGCTCCCCCCATTTTCGGCTGGACGCCGTGGGCCTGCAAGGAATCCGTCCGCGCCCCGATCTCTGGGACCTCGCCACGCGCGAGCTGGCGATCTGCAAGGGCATCTCCGAGTGGCGCCGCTTGCGCAATTACCAAACCGGCGGACTGGCCTTTTCCCAGTACGCCGGCGACGAGGAAGCGCGGCAGATCCGCATCGGCGCTGAACAGATTCGCGCCCTGGCGGATCTCAGCGATGCATTGGCGGCTGACTTAACCGGCCTGCCGGCGCGGGCTTCGTGGAGCGGCTACGCCGGCCGGTGGAGTCATCTGTTCAAAAAATACCTGGGCATCGACGCGGAGATCGCAGAGTCAGAAACAAGCGGTGAACAGCTCGTGCGGCGAACCCTGCTCGACATTCTGGAACAAATCGCCGGGCTGGATGCTTTGGATGAGGAAGTTTCGCTCGCCGGCTTCAGCGAAACCTTTCAGCGTTGGCTCGAACATGCCTGGGTAACCGCGCAGCCCGACGACGTTCCTGGCGTCACGGTCGTAAGCGCCACGGCAGCGCGCGGTCTCCCCTTTCGCGCTCTATTCGTTCTGGGCATGAACGAGGGCGTCTTTCCGCGCACGATTCGCGAAGACGCTTTTCTGCGGGACCGCGACCGGGAGATCCTCGAACGCGATTTGGGCTACAAGATCAACCAAAAACTTGCGGCCTTTGACGAGGAGAAGCTATTATTTACCTTGCTGGTGGGCGCCGCCCACGAGCGGCTTTACCTTTCGTTTCAACGCGCCGATGACAGCGGGCGGGCTTTGACGCCGTCGTGGTACTTAAACGATCTCAAGCGCGCTCTAGGCTCCTACGCGCATGGCCATCTTAAAGAAATCACGATCCCGCGCAGCGTCACGGACAAGTCAGAAGTGGAACCTTTCAGCCGCGAGGATCTCCTGCTGCCCGAAGAGCTCGCGATCCGCCTGAGCCTCGACGGCCAAGACCCCACATCGCTGGTCGAAGCCTGCGCCCTCGCGCCGAATCTGTACAAGCCCGGCCGTCAGGTCGTCGCTGAGCTTGACCGCAGCACGGAACGGTTGCATGCATTCGACGGCGTCACCGGGCCACTCATCGAATATTGGAACCACGTCTCCCGGCGCGGCCTGTCGCCGACGGCGCTGGAAACTTATGCCCGCTGCCCATTTCAATTTTTCGCCAATCATGTGCTCCGGCTGGAGCGGCTCGATTGCCCGGAGGAATCCATGGGTCCGAGCCTCGGGGAATTCGGCGAGCTGGGCCATGAAATTCTAAAAGTATTTTACCAACACCTTAGCGACAACGGGTTTTTCGCGGGCAAGGCCGGCAACCTCGACAACGAAGCGACGATCGAATCCATCGCCCGGAACATCTTCGCGCAGTACGAGGCGAAACATCCCGTCGGCTACCCGCTGGCGTGGGAAAACGTCAAAGACACTCTGGCGCAACTGCTCGGGCAGGTCATCACCGCCGATCTGCGCGAACTCTCCGCCTCAGGCTTCATTCCCATCAGATTCGAAGTTGACGGCAATGAAACGCTTTCATCCGATTGGCCGAAGCCGCTCGCGGGAATGGCGATCCACGGCCGCATGGACCGGATCGACCGCAACCCGGCGGAGAATCGCCTGCGGGTCATCGATTACAAGTTCAAATTCGGCGCGCAGCCGGCGACGGCGGACAAGAATCTATACCGCTCGGCGCTGCGCGGACAGAAATTGCAGCCGCCGTTCTACTCGCTTTTAGCAAGGCGCGCAGCCGGCGACGCCGCTCGAAGCGCGCAGCCGCAAGTCGAAGCGAAATTTTACTACATCGCGCCGCGCTGGCGCGAAGGGCCGCTGGTAACGGAGAGCTTCGGCGCGGACGGGCTCTCGGGACCGCTCGGCGCAGAAATCAGAAATACCATGACTCACCTGGTCGACGGCATTCGCGAAGGGCGGTTTTTCATTCAGCGCGGCGAGTACTGCGCTCACTGCGACGTCGCGGAAATCTGCCGCAAGAATCATCCGCCGAGCCTGTGGCGCGCCGAGAGCGATCCCGTGACCGCGCCGCACCGCGAGCTGCGCGGTAAAGACTTAAAGAAGCTATGAGCGCGAGCCAGGAAAAATTCGCCCTCGGCGACGCCGCCGACCGCGAGCGCGCCGTCGCCACCTTCGACCGCAACATCGTGGTCACCGCCGGCGCGGGGACGGGGAAAACGACCCTGCTCATTGACCGGCTCTTGCACTTACTGGCGCGCAACCCCGACCCATTGAGAATCACCGAGATTGTGGCTCTGACCTTCACCAACAAGGCGGCCAACGAGATCAAGCTCCGGTTGCGCGAGCGGCTCCAGAGCTATCTCGATGCGGATCTCGCCGGAAGTCCCGTGACTGAAGCCGACAAGAAAACCGCCGCCGAAGTCGCGGCGCTGATCCGACGCTATCAACTCTCGAAGGATGAACTGAATGCCCGCCTCCTTGAGGCCATCCACCATATCGAACGGGCTGAGATCGGCACCATCCACAGCTTCGCCGCCACCCTGCTCCGTCTTTATCCCCTCGAAGCCGAGGTCGATCCGCAATTTCGCGAGGACGACGGCAAGCAATTCGAGCGTCTTGTCGATGAGCAGTGGGACCTGTGGTTGGACCAGGAACTAGCCCTCACGGGCTCCCACGCCGGCGACTGGCGAATCATTTTACGCAAGCTCCCACTCGAACAGATCAAGACCCTCGCCCAATCGCTCTGCGCCGAAACGGTGGAGCTTGGCCGGGACAGGGAAAAAACCGGCGCGGCGAGCGAGGCGCTGAGCCGTTGGCTTGAGAATCTCGCCACGCGCGCCGCCACGTTGGTGGTGCGCCACCCCGAGGACCGGCAGAACGAAAAACTGGCGCGCGCCGCCAAAGCCATCATCGACGCATGCCGCCACAACGGGTCCATTGCCGAGAATAGTTTGACCGAAGAACGCGGGCTCCTCGCTGAGAAGTCGATCACTGCCAAGCTCAAGGGCTGGACGGCGGAGGATGTCGCCGAAGCCCAGGAACTGGTGCGCGCGGCCCAGGGTCTCGCGCAAGTAGACGAAGAACTCGCGTTTCTGCTATGGCGGCTGCTGGCGCCGTTTGCCGTACAATTCCGCCGGTTTTTCACCCACGAGGGATTCGTCTCTTTCGATGGCCTGTTGATTCGCGCGCGCAACCTGGTGCGCGATCACCCGCGCGTGCGTGAGGAGATCAAGCGCCAATACCGCGCGATCCTCATCGACGAGTTCCAGGACACCGATCCGATCCAATACGAGATTCTCCTCTACCTGGCCGAGCGATCCGGCCAATCGGCGCGGGACTGGCGTGCCGTTGATCTCACTCCGGGCAAAGCGTTCGTGGTCGGCGATCCCAAACAATCGATCTATGCCTTTCGCCGCGCCGACATCGAGGCCTATCTCGAAGTGATCGAGAAAATCATCAAAGCGCAGGACGGCATCGAATGCCGGCTGACGACCAACTTCCGCAGCCATGCGGAGATTCTCGGCGTCGTCAACAGCGTCTTTGAAACCTTGATGCAACCACGAGACGGCCTTCAACCGCCTTACATCGCGATCCATCCGCCTTCGTCGACAGAACCGGCCGACACGAAGCTTCCCTCCTCGCCGCGGCTGGCGAAAGTCTCGCTGCGAAAAATCGTCGCCGACGGCGCGCCGCTGGACGCCGAAACCGCGCGCCGACTTGAAGGCGAGAGTTTGGCACGCTGGCTTAAGGATGAAATCTTGGGAAAAGCGGCGATCGCCGACGTCCGCGGCGAGCAGGTGCTCGTCCAGCCCAGGGATGTCGCGATTCTCTTTCGCAAGCTCACCGACATTCACGATTATCTGGAGCCCTTTCGCCGGCGCAACATTCGCTACGTGGTGGAGGGTGAGCGCCACTTCTACGCCGCCAAAGAAATCATCGACGCGGTCAATCTGCTGCGCGCCATCGACAACCCCCATGACCGTCTCGCCCTCGTGGGCGTGTTGCGCTCGCCCCTGGGCGCGCTCCCGGACAATCTGATTTATGAGTTGCATCGCCGGGACCTCCTCGACTACCGCAAGGGGGAGCGGCTAAGCGGCAAGAAATTCCCCGGCGCCTTGTCTGAGTTGTATCAGACACTGGCGCGCCTGCACGATGATACGCGGCTCCTGCCGGTGGGCGAAGCGATCGCACGGATTTTCGCCTTGCTGCCGGTAAGATTACTCGCCGCCTGCGCCTTCCACGGCGAACAAGCGGTGGGAAATCTCGACAAACTCAGGCAGCAAGCGGAACAGTTGGGACGGGAGGGGCTGATGACTCTTAACGAAACCATCCGCCAACTGCAACAGCGCGTATTGGACGTCAAAGAAGAAGGCGAAAGCGTGCTCGCCGAAGAAAGCGTCGATGCCGTTCGCATCATGAGCATTCACAAAGCCAAAGGATTGGAGTTTCCCGTCGTCGTCTTGGCCGGCTGCCACGGCGGGACGAACGCCCGGCAAGCAAAGAGCGCGGAAGCCCTGTCCGACTGGTCCAGCGGTCTCACGGGGATCCGCGTCGGACAAATCTGGGATCTGCCCGGACTCTACATCGCCCAGAAGGCAAGGCTTCGCGCCGAGGAAGAACAGAAGCGCGTATTCTACGTCGCTATGACGCGGCCGCGCGAACATCTCATCATCTCATGCGCGCCGACCAGCCGGCGCTCCGGCGGCAGTTTTCTTGCCATGCTCGGTGAAGCTCTCGGCATGGAATCCGAAAATATCGCCGAGTCCAGGCTCATTTCTGTCGGCGCAGGCAAGATGGCTATCCAGGTTGTCACGGAAAGTCTGGCGGCACCGGGACGGGCCGAGAGCGCGGGAACGCGCGCAAGTGAAAAACGTGACTGGCGGCCTTATGTGGACCTTTGGAGCCGCCGCCGCAGCGATTTTGCGACGGCGATGAAGATTTTGGTGTTCCTCACGCCGACGTTGTTGAAACGCCAGGAAGCAGAACTGAGCGAAGCGGCTGTGTCACACCAGCAATCGCCGCTGAAGCGCACGCTGGCCATGCTCGTCGGCGAACTAGCGCACCGCTTCTTGCAAAGCTGGGACTTTGCATTGGACGCTCGCGCATTCATGGACCCATTGAAGCTAATTATCGACCACTGGCTGGCGCAAGATTACCGGTCACAGCAAGCAGCGATTCAGAATGAACTCGATGACATCTTTTTTCCGTTCTTTCGCTCCAAAGCCTATGCCGAACTGGCCAGCGCGCGCATCCTTGGCCGCGAGGTCTCCTTGCTGATGCCCTGGAACGGGCAAATCATGGAAGGCGTCATCGATGTCATCTATGAGCGCGACGGCTTGCTTTATCTGGCCGACTATAAGACAGATAGGATTGCCCGTGAGGAGCTGCAGCTCGGCGCGGAACGTTATCGGCAACAGGCGCAAATCTATGCCGAAGCCGCGCGTCTAAGCCTCAAGCGGGAAGTGGCGGCGTTCAATCTGATTTTTCTGCGCCTGGGCGAGGCGGTTGAAATCAAGTGAATTCGCGAGCGGGGTTTGAACCCCGCTCGCGACCAAAGGGGATGCTCGCCCCCTTTGGAAACCCCATTTAATTGTGCCCGCCTCAAGAGGCGGGGTCTACTCAGAGTCAAGTCGGCGCGCGAGCAAGGAGAGTTCTTTCCCCAAGCAAGACCATGAAAATCTTTTTCTTCGATATCGAAACCGTACCCACCGAGCAGTCGTTGCAAGACAACGGGCTGCTGGATTCGCAAATCAAGCTCGACGAGGCGGAGCTGCTTAAGAAACTGAGCCTGTCGGCGGCGACGGCGAAGATTCTTTGCCTCGGTTACGCCATCGATCCGCCGGCGGATGCGCCGGTGAATGTCCTCGAAGGCGAAGAAAAGGCGATCATTCAAAATTTCTGGAAGCTCGCGCTGGATGTCAATCTCTTCGTCGGCCACAACATCCTCGACTTCGATCTGCGCTTCATCTGGCAACGCTCGATCATCCACCAGATCAAGCCGCCGCGCGACATCCCGTTCACCCGTTTTCGCAACAATCCGATCTTCGACACCATGCAGGAATGGAGCAAATGGGGCCGCGAGCATGTCAGCCTGGACACCCTCTCGAAAGCCCTCGGCATCCCCTCGCCGAAAGAAAATCTCGACGGCTCGAAAGTCTACTCCTATTACCGCGCCGGCAAGCTCGCCGAGATCTACGAATACTGCAAACGCGACGTGGACACCGCCCGGCAGGTCTACCGGCGAATGACGTTTACGAAGAGCGTTTGATCGCGTGTCCATTTTCTTTTGAAGCCGCGAAGGGGCCTTGCAAAATAGCTGGTAAAGTCTTAACGGAGATTCGACCTTACAGTCCTACATTAGACGACCAGGCTATCCGGTGCTACACTTAGGGAACGAATCTGAACGGACGAGGTGAGGTATGGGAGTCAGAACATTTGAAGGCATCGTAGAGAAGGACCAAGTTCGTCTGCCTGCCACTGCTCGGTTGCCAGAGAATGCGAAGGTCTACGTTGTCATCCCTGATATCGAAGTCCAAACAGTAGCGTACATTGGCAGCCCCCGACTCGTGCACCCTGAGCAGGCCGCAGATTTCAAAAAGGAAGTGGTTGAGGAACTGCCAGATGCCAGCCTATGAGGATCAAGTCTTCAATCCACCCGTGCCGCTAGTGAGAGCGACCCTTCGCAAATCCGGTGACGGCAATGCAGTAGCTAATGCGAACCTTTTCTAATAGCGGCAACTAACTTCTCCTTGCGTCTGCTAAATGTCGTGACACGTTTCAAGGCTTCTTCCCGACGGACCTGCTCGCGCTGGGGACGTTCGATTCGGACTTTTGGCTTCAAGGCTTTTATCGTAACCCTCCGAGCGCATTATGCAGGAAGCGCAAGGAATTTTGCAAGACGGAGACTGCGACTAAAAAAGACAAGGGCCGCGGGCAAACATCTAGCGAATCTTAAATTCGTCGGGTGAGTTAAGGATCGTGGCAACAAACCCACTGCTTTAAACACTGCACAGATAACGCGATGGGTTTCGGCGCCTGGCGCCTCTATCGCATCAGGACCATCGCCGGGGCGTCGTTTCGAATGACGCCAAACATTCGGCTTCTCGACTCGACCATGCTATGCTGAGGGCGTGATTTATGAGTGGGATCCGCGGAAGGCAAAAAGCAATCTACTCAGGCACGGCATCTCGTTCGAAGAAGCCGGATCGGTGTTCTTGGATCCGCTCGCGACAACTTTTCCTGACCCCGACCGCTCCGACGAAGAGGATCGAGAGATCACGATCGGTTTGAGCAAAAAACATCGGGTGGTGTTCGTATCGCACTGCCCGCGCGGAGATCGTACGCGGATCATCAGCGTACGTAGGGCAACTCGAAAGGAGCGCAAGCAATATGAAGAGGGTACATAGCAATAGAAAGGTCGATGATTTACGGCCAGAATACGATCTATCGAAACTGAAGGGTGGAGTCCGGGGAAAGTACTATGAAAAGGCGCGCGCCGGGACCAATCTTGTCTTGATTGAACCAGACCTGGCAAACATCTTCCCCGACACCGAGTCAGTCAATCGAGCGTTGCGTTTGTTGGCCGACACCGCTGAGGCTGCGGCAGGTCCCTCGCGGCGCGCGCGCCGGGCATCGAACAAACTGCCCAGGCGAACCGCTAGAAACCCGGGCGCTTAACCCAAGAAATTGCAGAAATTGTAAGCACGGAAACCCACGCACGGTAGGGCCGAATATACTGAATCAAGAATCTGCAAAGTGGGTTAAGGAGCGCGGCGACGAACCCATCGCTTCAAACTCTGCACCGATAGAGCGTTGGTTTTCGCGGCTTGGCGCTCCGACCCTTCCAACGGGAGTTTCTCTCAATCATCTTCACGAACCGGCCCGTTTGACTCCAAATTCAGCACACTATAAGTTGGCTGAGTAAATCCGCTGAATCTTGGCAACTCATCTCTTGCCGAGTCGCAGATTCATACAAAATCTAACAAGGAGGCATTATGGATCATCCATCCGAGCAAACATTCAAGGAACCGACAGATAACAAGACCAGGGCCGGCTTGGGCAAGTTTCTTCGGCCCAACACTCCCTACGATAATTACATGGAAGCCCAGGGCATCCCGATTTATCGCGACATCGGCGTGCACCGGGTTCAGGATTTGCCGCGCAAACCGTGGAAGCGCATGGGCGGCAGCGCCACGTTCATTCAACTGCTCGGCACCGAAGGCTTGTGGGGCTGCTATGTCGTCGAAGTACCCGGCGCCGGCGCGTTGAATCCCGAAAAGCATCTTTACGAGGAACAGTATCTCGTCGTCGACGGGCGCGGCACGACGGAAGTCTGGGTCGAAGGCAATCCGAAAAAGCTCACTTTCGAATGGCAGAAAGGCTCCATTTTCGCGATTCCAATGAACGCGAGCCATCGCATCGTCAATGCCACTTCGACCCCGGCCTTGCTCCTGGCCGGCACCACGGCGCCGAACATCATGAACAATTTCGGCAGCGAGGATTTCATCTTCAACTGCCCTTATCAGTTCAAAGATCGTTTCGATCCGGAAGCCGGCGATTATTTCAAATACAAGGAAGAAGTCACGCCCGACCCGGTGCGCGGTCTGGCGATGCGCAAAACTAATATTATTCCGGATGTCATGGGTTGTGAGTTGCCCATGGATAACCGCCGCTCACCGGGCTATCGGCGCATCGAACCGCACATGGCTGGGCAGCATTTCTACATGTGGATCGGCCAGCATGAAACCGGCCGCTACTCGAAAGCGCATGCCCACGGCTCGGCGGCAGTGCTGATCTGCTTGAGCGGCAAAGGCTACACTTACACGTGGCCCTCAAAATTAGGCACGCATCCCTGGGAAAAAGGTACAACGGAAGAAATAAGACGGCAGGACTATGAGCCCGTCGGCATGGTCAGCGCGGCGCCCATGAGCGGCAACTGGTTTCACGCCCACTTCGGTGCGAGCAAGGAACCGCTACGCCTTACCGCCTGGTTCGGTCCCAACGCGCCCGGCCGCGAGCGTGGACGTCCCGGCGAGAAGGCCATCGACTACGGCGCCATCGACATGAAAGACGGCGGTACGGCCATTCCGTACAATGAAGAAGATCCATACCTGCGCAAAGAATTCGAGGAAACGCTCGCCAGCGTCGGCGCCAAGTCGCGCATGGAACCGGAGCTCTACAAGAACTCCTATTAGTCCACTTTCCAGTCCGGAGTCCGGAGTCCAGAGTCTAGAGTCCAGCGTCGAGAATTTTGAGTTAACGCCAGACCCAAGACGCTGGACTCTGGACGATTTCATCCCAACCAAGGAGTTTCATGGACAGCACCACGCCCAAGGTGTCGTTTTCCAACGCCAACCGCCACATGCAGGAGGAAGAGGTGCTTCGGCTGACGAGCGTCGGCGTGGACATCGGCTCTTCGACTTCGCATTTGGTTTTCTCGCGACTGGAGCTGACGCTCGAAGGCTCGCGCTACCGCGTCACGCGGCGCGACGTGCTGAACGAATCGGAAATCCTCCTCACGCCTTACGTCGACGACACCCGAATCGACGTGGAAGCGCTCGAAACGTTTATCAATCGGCAGTACAAAAACGCCGGGATCAAGCGGGAAGAAGTCGACACCGGCGCGCTGATATTAACCGGCGTGGCGGTGCGCCGGCGCAACGCCCGCGCCATCGGCGAACTCTTCGCCCAGGAAGCCGGCAAGTTCGTCGCCGTGAGCGCCGGCGACGGACTGGAAGCGACCATGGCGGCGCATGGCTCGGGCGCCGTCGCTCATTCCGCCAAGACCGGCGGCGTCGTGTTGAACATCGACGTCGGCGGCGGCACGAGCAAGTTCGCCGTCTGCAACAACGGCAAAGTCCAGGAAGTCTCAGCGATCGACATCGGCGCGCGCCTGCTCGCCTTCGACAAAGACGGCGCCGTCGTCCGCATCGAAGAAGCCGGACGCAAGCACGCCGGCTGGGCGGGTTTTTCGGTCGAGATGGGGCAGCAACCGGCGCAAGAGAACCTGCGCAAGATGGTCGCGGGCATGATCGACAAACTGTTTGCCATGCTCAAAGCAGAAGCCGTCACCGATGACATCAAAGGGCTGCTGCGGCTACCGCCGCTCACGTACCGCGGGGAAATCGACTGCGTGATGTTTTCCGGCGGCGTCTCGGAGTTCATCTACAATCGGACCAAGGCCAGTTTCGGCGACCTCGGACCATTGATGGCCGATGAGATTCACCGGCGCATGGCGGACCTGGAACTCCTCGTCATGGAACCCAACGCGCGCATCCGCGCCACGGTCATCGGTGCTTCGCAATATACCGTTCAGGTGAGCGGCAACACGGTCTTCATTTCACCCGAGGATGCTGTGCCATTGCGCAACGTAGCCGTTGTGGCACCGGAACTCCCATTGGCAGCCGATGATCTCGCCAAGGATGCCGTGCGCGATGCCACCCTCCACGCGCTTCGGCGCTTGGACTTGCTAAGCGCGCGCCAACCGGTGGCCCTGGCCTTTCACTGGGAAGGCTCGGCGACGTTTTTCCGCTTGCAAGCGTTCTGCGGCGGCATCGCCGAGGGACTCAAGGATATTTTGGCGAAGGGCCACCCGCTGGTGCTGGTCAACGAC
>Ga0326597_10007117_pt1 | contig 15258 bp, 10 predicted proteins | sample RVTome_12_FD_203789 | JGI IMG/M metagenome (GOLD analysis project Ga0326597, IMG submission 203789) | Soil microbial communities from uranium-contaminated site in the Upper Colorado River Basin, Wyoming, United States - RVT100D185 | ecosystem: Environmental > Terrestrial > Soil > Contaminated >... | reverse complement strand
AAGTAGGACTTCGATTTCGCGGCCGCGACGAGCACGTCGGCCTGGCGCACCGACAGTGACCCCGCCGCCAGACGCGCAGACGTCTGTGGGAGGAAGCGCAGCAGCCGCGCACGTTCGCCCTGCTGCCTGGCTGGCCCGCCGGCCATGCCGTACCGGTTCCTCAACCATGCGGCACTGTTGGCCGCACCCTGCTGCCGCGCAACATCCGCAGCGTCGATGGCCTGCAACAGCACCGCCTCGGTGGCCGCCACCGGAGCCCACAACGCATGCAACCGGTCCAACAGCGCCACCAGGTCCTCGGGGTCGGTGTGGCCCGACAGGTCACGGATCGTGGCCAACAAGGCCACCGTGCCGTCCAGACGCTGCAGCACCGACCCCAACGGCAAGGTGTCCGCACCCGTGGTGCGGTCCTCCACAGTAGGGGCGATGCGCATCGGATTCCTGTCGGTTGTCAGGCGTGACAGACACCGAACGTATGTACGAGTCTGTCCAATCACCGAAACCTACGACACCCCTACGACATCGTCAATCACCACCGCACCGGACCCTGGGGAAACCTCGACCGAATGTCGAGAAACCCGCGCATACGCCGGAACGGACCCACTTGCTCGACGAACAGGCGCGCGGTCAGCGCACAACGCCTCGGCCGTTCGTTGCGCGATGGTCGCTCGATGGCCGTCCGGGGGTCCCACGTACGAACGGTCAGAGTGAACTAGTTATGCGGTGGGCCGGGTTCAGGGAATAGGTGGGAGTACCAAGCGGGACCGCGCGGAGGCGGCCCGACTGACCACTGACCGGAAGACCACGAGGGAGCACACCATGAATCGCACACGTCTTCGCAGACTGGCGGGCGCCGCTGTGTCCGCCACGGCTCTGCTGATGTTCGCCGCCGGCCCTGTGGCCGCCGCACCCGGCAACGGGCAGAGTGCCGAGCACCACAACACTCAGGCCAGTGGCCCTGGCGAGAACGCCAACGACCGGGCCACCGCCAACAACGGCAACGGCGACTCGGACGCCGTGACCGAGGAAGAAGACGACACCGATGAGGTCGGCGAGTCGCTCCACCCGTCGGGCAAGGACCGCACAGACCACCAGGACAACCGCCAGGGCAACTCGCCCAGCGACCCCGACGGTGATGGCCATGGTCCCGACCGCAACGACACCGGCGTCGACAAGCCCGGTGAAGACGGCGGTGTCTACGACGGGGACCAGGACGGCAACAACGGCTGCGGCAACGACCAGGACTTCGAGGACGACAATGAAGGCTGGTGCGGCAAGCCCGAGGAAACCGTGATCGACGACGACGATGACGACACGGTGATCGACGACGATGACGACACGGTGATCGTGGAGATCGACGACGAGACGGTGGTCGCCAGCGACAAGGTGGTCGTCGAGGACTCCGGCACAACCGCGGTGCTGGGCGTGTCGATCGGGCGCGACGAGGTCATCGCCGGGCAGATCGTGACCGTCGGTGACGCCGAGGTGGCCCCAGCGGCCGACGCACTCGCCGTCACCGGCCTGCCGATGGCCGCCCTCGCACTGGCCGGTCTCGGATCACTCGGTGCCGGCGTCGCGATGACCCGCAAGAAGGTCTGACCAGCGAAGGTCCGACGAAACCCACCTGATGGCCCGCCTCGCGGGCCATCAGGCCTTGTCGGCTCAAACCGACTCGAGCGTCCCGTCCCGATCCAGTACCCGCCGCAACTCCACTTTGGCCGGGACGCCGGAGGTCCTGGCGAGGATCCGACCACCCCGGTCGAGGACGAACAGCGTCGGCACGCGCATGACGTGATGGGCGTCGGCGATGTCGAGGTGGTCTGCGGCGTCCGCGTAGGACCAGTGGAAGTCGGTGCGCTCGTCGGCGAGTTCCCCAAGGATCTGCTTGACCGTGAGGCATGGCGCGCACGTCGGCGACCCCAGCAGCACGGCCAGGGCCTCCGCGGACCCGTCGACCAGTCCGACTGCCTGCAACTGGTCCGCCGTGAATCGTCCGGCCTCGTCGGTACGCACCCGACCGTCGCGACGCTGCCACCACAGCGCGAACAAGGTGGCCGCGCCCACGATCACCAGAGTGATGACGAGCCGACTGATCATTGGGCGGTGCGAGAACGCAGACGATGACCCCACAGATACAGCTCGCACCCGACGCACAGGCCGGTGGCGGCGAGCAACGTGGAAAGCGCCAGGACGATGCCGACCGCCACCCACGCCCCGACGGCGTCCACCCCCGTGATGGCGAAGAGGATGACCGCGACCGTCAGCACGGCGAACCCGCAGAACTGGGCGAAGCGGGGCGGTCCCTCGGGTTCGGTCTGCGACGGTGCCCCGAGGTCGAATCGGCGCTTGACGAACCGGAAGAGGTTGCCGTACGGGGACCAGGCCAACCCGAAGAACGTGCTGATCGTGAACGCGATCCACTGCCAGACGACCAGGACCGCACCGACCTGCCCCTGCAGGATCAGCGCAACCGCGAGGACGACGGTGGTGACGGCCGCGCCGAAGCGTGGTCCACGTTTGTCGATGATGAGGTTGCCCTGGTCGTCACGGGCGAGCTGGCGGGGCATGTTGCCTCCCTTCGGGTGAGGTCGCCGTCGTCTGCCGGCGGGTCGAGACGGTCGTCATCCGGTCGCTTTTCGCAGGAGGAGCCGGACGGCCTGCCTGCCCTTCGAATCGCGAATGCGGGTGACGTCGATGATCTGGTGCCCGGCGCGGTCAGCCCAACGGGCGAAGGCCGCGGGGGCACCCTTGAGGTCGGTCAGGACCTCGAGGTAGTCGCCAGGCCGCAGGGCCACCATGGCGCGCATCGTGGTGACCACGCCGGCCTGATACGTCTTGCCGCGGGCGTCGACCGTCGACGTCGGACCAGGGACGTCTGCCTGCCCATCGGGGTCGGGGACGACCGTGACCCGGCCGGCCTGTGACGTGACCCGCGCCGCGGCGCCGGCTGCGAGCACGGCGCCCCTGATGAACCCGCGCGCCAGAGCGTTGCCCACCGCTCCGTCGACCTCGCCGATCTGACGGAGGGCGACGTCGAGTCCTTCGATCACTGCCCGGTCCTCGTCGTCGTCGGCAATGCGCGCTTCGGGGAACGCGGCCCGCAGGGCCTCGACCGCGACGACAACGGCTGCGCCGAACGAGCGAGTTTCCGCACGTCCTGCCTGGGCGGACACCAGCCGCCTGCCCTGCGCTTCGGCGAGGAGTTCGAGCTTGGCCTCGTGCTCGGTCAGGCCGGCAATCAACTGGACGACGACGTGGACCCCCAACTGGCTTCCCGGTGGGACCTGGACCTCCGTGCGGGCGTCCTGTTCGCGGGCGACGTACACCTTCGCCGGACGTCCACCGCCCGGGTGCTTGCGGCGCGAGGTCACGAGCAGGCCGGCGTCGGCGAGTTGGTCGAGGTGATTGCGGGCGACGTTTGGATGCAGCCCGAACCAGTCAGCGACCTCCTTGGCACTGGCGGAACTGCCCTGTGCGCGCAACCGCCGATAGATGCCAGCGCGCGTCGGGACCGACAACGCACGCTGCACAGCGTCGTCGTCGTCGCGTGCGGCCTCGTCGGAAGAAGGCGTGGCGGTCACCAGGAGCACGATGGTCGTCGGGGTCGGCGGCGTGGTCGGATCGGCACAGGATGACGCACCTGCTCTTGGACAGCGCCGTCCTCAGTGTAAACAGTGGCAACTTGACAGCACGCCGCAGGAGAAATCGGGGCAGAGACTGCCCGACGCCGGCACAGCAGCGCGCCAACGGGGTCGCCTGCCTGGGTCAGGGCTAGGAAAGACTTGCCACGGACCCATCCGTACTCGACGTCCGAAGTGTCCGAAATCCTGTGAACCCCGGGACCCGGATCCCGTCGCGCGCAGGACGCACGGCCATCTTGATCTGGGACGAACCTGTGGAATGTCGCGCGGACCTAGCGTAGTCTTGGCGGCACGCTCAGTGCGATGCCTGCCGAGTTGGCACGCAGTGTGCAGGGCGTAAACGGCGAGGGATAGAGCTTTTCCACACCCGGGGGGGGTGTGGGATGTGCCCTAGGGGGCACGTCAGCCGCATCACTTGTCGGCGGCCGGGTCAAGGCTCGGCACGCACGGAGGCGATGAGCCTCGGAGGGGACGCGTCGGTTGCCCCCGGGTCCTACAGGGACCCGAACCTCCGAGGGGAGCCAGTGGCGAGACCGACCGTGCAGCACCGAGGGATCGGTGCGGAACACACGGTTGAGGCTCAAGATGGCGTCACAGCTTCGCTCACTCCCGGAAGTCGTTCAGCGCGGACTCCTGCCACTGTTGATGGCGATCTCCTTGCTGGCCACATCGTTGGCCGGCATCTCGTTCGCCGCCCATGACGACGGGCTGTTCGAACTCGAGGGCGACGCGACGGACGTCAACCTTCCGGAGGTACCTGATCCTCAGGTGAACGAGGGCGGCGAGGACTGGGACACCTACTTCTCCGGTTCCGATCCGACCTTCGACGAAACGGACGGCGACGCGCTCACCGGTGTCTTCACCATGGACGCCGTCGGGGCCGCCGACGATGCCTTGAAGACGGGTGGGTCGAAGGACATCAACGATCTCACCGAGTGGCAGGTCGATCCGGACTTCTCGACCCCGGACAAGGACGACCTCGACAACGCATACGCCCTGGCCTACGAGAACGCCGACGGCGACATCATCGTCTACTTCGGTACTGACCGCTTCGCGACCGAGGGGGACGCCAAGGTCGGTTTCTGGTTCCTTCAGGGTGACTTCAACCTCGAGCCGATCGGCGGACCCTGCACCGAGCCTGACCCCGAGGACTGCGGGTCTCTGGCGCCGACGACGGATCACACTGACGGCGACATCCTGATCCAGTCGAACTTCACGAACGGTGGCGATGTCAGCCGCATCTCCGTCTACGAGTGGCAGGACGGGCTCAGCGGCGGCAACGACGGACCTCACGGGGCGCTCAAGGACCACGACGGCAATCCGGCAACCCCGATGGTCCTGCTGAACGACGAGGACAACCTCCGGCACGTCGAAGAGGGCAACGAGTGCGACACGGTGGGGACGCACGAAGCCTGCGCCATCGTGAACGCGTCGGCGCAGGTGGCTCCCTGGCCGCACCAGGCCAAGGGTTCCGCGGTCACCAACAGCTTCCCCCCCGGTTCCTTCTTCGAAGGCGGACTGAACCTTTCGGACCTCCTCATCAACGCGCCGGCCACCTGCTTCTCGACATTCATGGCCACCACGCGTTCCTCCCAGGAGCCCACCGCCCAGTTGAAGGACATCGTCGTCGAGTCGTTCGACCTCTGCGGCGGTATCGACATACTCAAGACCGACACGTCCACTCCGCCGAACGAACTGAGCGGCGCAGCCTTCGCGGTCTACGACATCCTCGACGCGGCGGCCCTGGAGTTGGTCCTCGACGGACTCGAAGAGGGCGAAGCTCTGGCGACGATCGCCATCAACCTGCTCGTCGATGCCGACGTGCTCGATCCCATCGGCACGTGCACGAGTGACGCAGACTCCGATGACGAGTGCAGCTTCGACGACCTGCTGCCAGGCGACGACCGCTACCTCGTCGTCGAGACGAGCCCACCGCCCGGCTACGACCTGTCCGACCCGAACTGGCAGATCGTCACGGTCGAACGTTTCAAGCGCACGGCGGTGACATTCGAGAACCCACGGCTTCCTTACTGGATCGACGTGACGCCGGAGACCGACCTCAACCCGGTCGGCCTGGACCACGACTTCCTGGTCACGGCCCGCGTCGGCGACGAGGACACCCCCGTCCCGGATGGCACGGTACTCGACCTGTCCTGGGAGGTGCTCGACGCCGCTGACCCCTTCGTCGGATCCATCACGGCGATCGAGGACGACGACGGAACTCACGATGACCTCGACCTGCTGGCCGCGACGTGCACCACGACGACCGTGACGTGGAACGCCGACAGCGTGACGGGCGCATGCATCGTGACGGTCAGCTCGGACGCCACCGGTTCCGGCACCCTGGTCGCATCACTCGACCTGCCCTACGGAGACCTCGCTCAGGCGGGGAGCTCCCTGGAGGGCACCAACTACAACGAGACGACGGGCGAGGGCGACCTCGTCGAGTCCATCTGGGACGACGGCGACAAGACCTGGCGCGGTTACGACCTGACGGTCGACACCGACGGCGACAACCTGCTCGGTGAGGCACACACGTTCACGGTCTCGGTCTCCGAGACCGGACCGGGTGCCGACACCACCCCGGCAGGCGTCATCATCGTTGCCGACTGGGACGGTCCGGCTGGTTCGACGGTGGACGGCGAGGGAAGCACGGCAGTACCTGCCGGCATCACCGGTGACGCTGCCTGCACCACCGACGACACCGGCACCTGCGACTTCACCGTCGACTCCGACACGAACATCGGGACCGGCACGCTGACGGTCGTGGCGATCGTCGGGCAGATCGGTGCCCACGAGGTCGAGATCACGTCCTTCCCGGACGCGACCGACACCGACATGGAGAAGAACTGGCGCCAGTACCGACTGTGGGTGACGCCGCAGACCGACATCAACCAGGTCGGCTGGGAGCACACCTTCACCGTCCACGTGCAGCAGAACCTCGGCGAGGGCGCCGGCTGGACCGACGTGGAGGGTGCGACCTTCAGTACCGACGACTGGGACTTCACCGGCGACGCCGCCGTTCTGGGCGATGCCGGCTGGACCACGGACGGCTCTGACTGTGCCAGCGGCACGGACAGCAGTGGCGAGTGCGACATCACGGCGACAAGCGACGTCGAGGGCGACGTGCTGCTGACCATCAGCGGCGTCACCGTGCCCTTCGACGGCGGGGACGACGGTTCGGCCAACGACCACCTCGACATCGGCGACACCGCCCTGGTGAACGGCGACGGCGGGGACAACGACAACACGGGTGCCAAGACCTGGGTTGACTACGGCGTCATCATCGGTGACGACGGCGTCAACCTCATGGGCGACGCCCACCCGTTCGTCGTCACCGTGACCCGTTCCGACATCGGCGCGCTCGAGGGTGCGACCGTGAACCTGACCTGGGACGGACCGTCCGGATCGACCATCGCGGAGGGCACGCTGGCGGCCAACACCGTCATCGCGACCGACGACGACGCCGGAACGGGCGGCCAGCAGATCTCCTGCACGACCGACGCGGACGGCAAGTGCTTCTTCGTCGTCGACTCCGACAGCTCGTTCGGCGAAGGGACTCTGTCCGTCACCTCGGTCACCGACCCGTCCGTCACCGACGGCGAGGGCGCCGAGGAGATCACAGCATCCGTCACCTTCGAAGCTGGCGAGAAGGACACCGCCAAGGAGTGGGTGGCCTTCGACGTGGACATCACGCCTGACGGTGTGAACCTCGTCGACGACGAGCACGACTTCGTCGTCACCGCCACGCGCTACGACGACGGTGGCGCGTCCGACGCGACCGGCACGATCGACCTGACCTGGGACGGCCCGACCGGTTCGACGGTCTATCCGACCGGCGACTCCGGCAACCCGTACACGGACGGCGACGCCGGTGCCGACGGCGTGCAGTTCACCTGCACCCTGTCGGACGGGCAGTGCCTGATCAGCGTGAACTCGCCAAACCCGGGCGAGGGCACGTTGACGGCAACGAGTCTGACCAGTGACGACCCGTTCACGGTCGACCTGACCGGTGCGGACAGCGGCCAGCACGCCGACCTGTCCTTCCCGGTCGATGCCGACAAGTTGTGGCTGGCCGTGGACGTCGACATCAGCGGCGACGCGACGAACCTGCTGCCGAACGACCCGAACCACGCGTTCACGGTGACCGCGAGGATCGACAGCGGCTCCGGCCTCGGAAGCCTGGACAGCGACTCGCTGACGTGGTCCCTGTCGCCCGCAGGCCACGTGGGCTCGGTCGACCTCGACCTGTCGACGTGTGACGACGGCGGAACCGGCGCCGACGGCACCTGCACGATCGTGGTGACGTCCACCGATCCCGGCCAGATCACGGTGACGATCGACTCGATCACGTTCACGTGGGATTCCGAGGAGTTCACGGTCGATCTCGAGTCCGGCGCATCCGGGCACAGTGACAGTCTGGACTTGGACGTCGAGGCGACCAAGACCTGGGTGGACTACGCCCTGTCGATGACGCCGCAGGAGGCGACCAACCTGCTGCCGTCGGACCCGGAACACCTGATCACGGTGACCCTGGACTCCAGTGACGAGGATGGCGCAGCACCAGTGGCCGGTCAGACGCTCGAACTGACCCTGACCAGCGACAACGGTGCCACGATCATCGAGGTCGTCGACGACAACGGCTCGACCGAGCACGACCCCGGCGTCACGTCCACGACCTGTGTGACCGACGCCGACGGGCAGTGCGACGTTTGGATCTCCGCTGACACTTCGGGCCACGCGACGCTGAACGCCAGCTACGACATCTACATAGATGCCGTGCTGGTCGACACGATCGACACATCCGAGTTCCCGGCGGAGGACAACTTCGACGACACGCAGGACGCGGACAAGGTCTGGACCACGTTCCTGGTGGACGTGAACGGGCCGGCGATCAACCTGCTCGGCACGCCACACACCTTCACGGTGACGGTGTGCGAGATCGAGTGCGACGAGGACGGATTCGTCCAAGGCGCGGTCTTCGGCACCGACGTGGTCGAGGACGACTCGTACATCACGATCTCCAGCATCGGGGACGTGGCGTCGATCGATGGTGGCACGTGCTTCACGACCGGCACGAACAGTGACGGTGAATGCACCGTGATCGTGTCGTCCACCGCCACGACGATCGCGACCGTGACCGCGAACTATCTGGGCACGGCCTCCGACTCGGATGCCGCGTTCTTCGATGACGGCAACACCAAGCAGTGGATCGACTACACGCTCGACGTGACACCCAACGCCGACGACAACCTCGTCGACACGCCGCACGTGTTCACGGTCAGTGTGTCGGTCGACCTGGGCAAGGGTGACGGCTGGCAGGCATTGCCTGAGGGCGAGACCGCCGATGTCAGCCTCGCTGGCGTCGGGACGATCACGTCCATCGGCGCTGGCGGTTCGATCGCCGAGGACGGGCTGTCCGGTACGTGCGTGCTGGTCCCCAACGGGGACGACACCGCGTCGACCTGCGAGGTCACGATCACCTCGTCGGTCGCTGGTGAGTCCGAGCTGACGGCCACCTACGTGGGTGTCGCGCAGGACGGCGACCTGGTCAACGTCGAGGAATCGGACGTCTTCACCGACGACCCGGCCGAGAAGAACTGGGTGGACTACAACCTCGTGCTCAACGAGGACGCGGTCAACCCGATCGGTACGACCCACACGTTCACGGCGACGCTGACCAAGGCGACGACGTCTGACGAGGGCGGCTCGATCTTCGAGGTCGCGGCGAACGAGGAGTTGGTCTTCTCGATCGCCGGGGTCGGCACGGTCATCGACGTGATCGACGGCACGGTCGACGAAGACGGCCGCGGCGGCGTCTGCACCACCGACGCCAACGGCCAGTGCGACATCATCATCCAGTCCGACGAGGTCGGTCAGACGACGGTCACCGCGGAGTACTTCGCGGAGGTCGGCGACACGACCGGCACGTTCTCGGACGAGGCCGTGAAGACCTGGGTGTCCAACCCGGCGATCAGTCTGGTGAAGACCGGCAGCACGACCGAGGCAGAGCTCGGCGAGCTGGTGACCTACACCTACCTGATCACCAACACCGGGGACGTCCGCCTGGACTTTGTGACCCTTGACGACGAGATCGAGATCAGCGGCCTGTTCGCCGACCTGCTCAACCTGCTGCTGCCCAGCGCCGGACTGTCGCTGGAGCCGGGCGAGTCGGTCGAGTTCGAATCGTCCTACCTGGTCACGTCGGACGACTTCCCAGGTCCGATCGACAACGTCGCCGAGACCACGGGCACCGCGCCCGACGGCGAGGTCGTCCGTGACGACGACGACTGGTCGGTCACGGTCCTCGGCAACCCGGCGATCGAGCTGATCAAGGCGGCCGACATCGTTCCTGACGCCTCCGGCTTCAAGAGCGTGACGATCCTCGACCCGACCGATCCCGGTGCCACCACGATCGAGTACACCTACACGGTGACCAACGTCGGCAACGTGCCGCTCAGCAACCTGACGCTGACCGACTACGTGCTGTCCGAGGTCCCGGACAACCCGATCGGTGACTACAGCTACGACGAGGCGCTCGCCGCCTTCGACGGCACGCTGATCACCGTCGACCTGCCCGTCGACACGCTCGCCCCAGGCGAGACGACGGTCGGCGTGGCCACGTTCAGCGTCCGCGACATCGACGTCGCCAACGCGCTGATCAACAACGTGGCCGAGGTCAACGGCACCGACGCGGCCGGAACCACCGTCAGCGCCGACGACGACGAGACGGTGTTCGTGACCGTGGTGTTGGGCGTGGTGATCGAGAAGCCGCCGCTGCCCGCGACCGGCATCAGCGCCTTCGAGCTGCTGATGTACGGCCTGCTGGCCGGTGGGCTCGGACTGATCCTGGTGTACGTGCTACCGCAGGCTCCTGTGGTCGCGCGTCGCCGCGAGGAAGACTGACCCGCTACGGAACACTCGCCGGGCCCGCGCATCGCGCGGGCCCGGCCCGTTTCCACGACATGCACGTCGGGCCTCGGTGTCAGCCTCCGGCGAACGGGGGTAGCAGGACGACCTCGGTGGCCTGCGACAGGTCGACCTCGGTGTCGGTCTTTGGCACCGTGTCGCCGTCCACGAGCAGGGTCGCCAGCCGCAGCCGACTGGTCATCGGCTCGCCGTAGCGCTCGGTGAGTTCCCCCACGAGCGCGGCGGCCGTGGTCGCGTCGACCTCGACGTACTCGGCACTTGCAGCCTCGCGTAACGACGCGAACAGGCGCACGCGAACGGTCACCGTGACGCTCCCTGGATGGACGACGGGGTCAGACGTCTGGCATGCTGCCACACGTGCATCTCCTCGTCATGACCGACCGCCCCGGTGGGGGCTGCGCCCTGGTACCCGCGCTCGAGTTCCTCGGACACGAGATCAAGGATGCCCCCCTCGACATTGCGGCGATCCCCGCACTCTCCGACGCCGATGTCGTTCTCGTCGACGCGACGTCCGATCTGCGCGAGGCAACGGCAGCATGCCGGCAGATCGCGGTCCACGATCTGCGCCTGCCGATCGTGGTCATCGTGCCCGAAACCATGCTGGCCGCCCTCAAGTCCAGCTGGGGGTTCGACGACTGGCTTCTGCCGATGGCGGGGCCGGCCGAGGTCGAAACCCGCCTGCGCCTCGTGAAGGAGTCGGTCAACCGTCAGGACAGCCAGCGGTCGTCGACGATGGGCGACCTCTCGGTGGACGAGGACTCCTACCAGGTCCGGCTGCGTGGCCATCCGCTCGATCTGACCTTCAAGGAGTTCGAGCTGATCAAGACCCTGGCGGCCTACCCGAACCGGGTCTTCACCCGCGAACTGCTGCTCCAGGAGGTGTGGGGCTACGACTACTTCGGCGGGTCACGGACCGTGGACGTCCACATCCGTCGCCTGCGCGCCAAGCTGGGCCCAGAGCACGAGTCGCTGATCGTCACCGTGCGCGGGGTCGGGTACAAGCTGGTCCCGCCCGGGAGCCGCCGGGACGCCGCATCCCGCGACGAGCTCGTGGACGAGGACTGACGCCCCTCAGCCGGCCGTCAACGTCCGGCCGAGGGCGAGGTCCTCCCAGCGGGTGCTGAACCCGTGCGACACGTACAGGCGCAGGGCCCGCTCGTTGGAGAGGTCGACCCACAGGAGCACGCGGCGGCACCCGACCTCGTACAGGTGGCGCAGGCCTGCCTCGAGCAGGGCGGCACCGAGCCGATGGCCGTGGGAGTCGGGTCGGACCGCGAGGTTGTAGACCTCCCCCACGCCGCTACCGCGCCGCTTGGTCCAGTGGATTCCGACGACCTCGTCGGCTCGTACGGCGACGAGCAGGTCCTCGGCGCGGTACCAGGGCATGCCGCGTCGGCTGTCGAACCGAGCGCGGTCCCACCCGGCGTCAGGGGTCCCTTCGTAGGCGGTCGCAAGGACCTCGACCACGTCGGTGGCGTCCTGCTCCGCGAACGGTCGGATCGTCAGTCCATCCTGCGGTTCCGCCGTCGCTGGCGGCGAGGTCAGGTCGAGTCCGAGCACGCCGAGCCGACGGTCGATGAAGAAGCCGTCGTTGGCCGCGCAGGCCACGTCGGGCGCCGAGGCATGGCGCAACCAGATCCGCAGCCGTGGCGCGCCGTGGTCGGTCGCGAGCGTGCGGAGTGACTCGAACAGCACGGTCAGGACCGGCTCGCGCGGCGTCATGTTCCGATCGAGCGCGACATCGGCCGTTGCCGGCACGTCGTCGCCGTCGAGCACGATCCCGGCGTAGCCGACGGCCGCGGACCCACGGCGTGCCAACACCGAGTGCCAGTGGCCGGGTCGCTCGAGCCGGGACTGTGCGAGCTCCTGCAGGCGGTGTCGCTCGGACTCGTCGACGAGCGGCACGGCGGCGGCTTCCTCGGCGCGATCGAGCAGCGCAAGGGCGTCGTCGATGCCGTCACGGCCGTTCAGAACCACCGCCGTCACGTCACCACGAGTGGTGATCACGTCACCATGATCGTGTGGTCGCACGGTGTCCCCGGATCGGCCTGCAGGCAGCGTATGACGTCGTGTCGGGCGACGGGCTACGGTTCCCGGTCCGGTTGGCACCCCGACCGTTCGCGGCTACGCTACGCGCTCGTCCGGTGCCGCCTTGGGCCGCTAGCTCAACTGGCAGAGCATCGGACTTTTAATCCGCTGGTTGCAGGTTCGAGTCCTGCGCGGCCCACAACACACAGCGGCCATACGGACCTGTGGAGCAGTTTGGAGTGCTCGCCACCCTGTCAAGGTGGAGGTCGCGGGTTCAAATCCCGTCAGGTCCGCTCGGCGGTCGGCAGCGCCGGCCGCCGTGTGTTTCACGGGGGCATCCGACCCGCCCTCGTGAACCACGGTCAGGTAGCTCAGTTGGTAGAGCACACGACTGAAAATCGTGGTGTCGGCAGTTCGATTCTGCCCCTGACCACCAACATCATCCGGGGGCCGGCAGGACGATCGGCCACGTTGCCGTCGTGCCGTCGACCGTGCCGACGATCATCGCCAGCTCGGCGTCGGCGGGCACCATCCACCCGAAGATCAGTTCAACGCCCGTGCCGGGGTCGAGCAGTTCCACCGCGTTGTTCAGCGGGCCCGTCGGCAGTCCATCGACCTCCAGCCGGTACTGGTCGTCGTTCACGATCGCCCCGCCACAGGTACCCGACACGGCCACGGTCTGGAAGTTCAACCGCAGGAAGACCATCCCGGTTTCGGCCCGTGCCATCCCATTGAGGACGATCCGTTCGTTGTCGTGGCCCATGCCGCCGTCGAGGTCGACCTCCCCACCGGTCAGCGTGACATCGGCCTCGCCGTCACCGCAGCCACCCTCGATCGAAACCCGTGCCTCCTCCTGCACGCCGAGGTCGATCGGGTAGCCGTCGTCAGCCGCTTCGGCCAGCGAGAGCACATCAGGCACGTGCCCCGCTTCGGCGACCTGGAGGCTCGCCGCCGCCACCTGGCCGGCGTCGTCAACGGCGAAGGCCAGCCAGGCCTCCACCGGTTGGCCTTCGCGGAAGGAGTACGCGGACTTGAAGTCGACCGCCGTGTTCGGGACGGTGGTGCCCTCCTCCAGTTCGAGCGAGAACCAGTCCGTCTCGACGTGGCCCGATCCGCCGAGGTAGCCGTCCTCCCAGGCGAACGTCACGTCGAAGTAGGCGAACGCGTCCTCGCCGGGCTCGGGTTCCGGGTCGAGGAAGGTTCCGGGCGTGGCGTTGCTGACGACGATCTCGCGGACGGTGGCCTCCATACCGGCGTAGACGAGCGTCTGCGGCGTCGTCACCTCGACAGGGGTGGTGACGACCTGATCCGTGGCCGCCTCGCTCGTAGGCGCCGTGGGCTCGGTGCTGTCGCTCGTGGAGGGCGTGGCCTGTGGGGACGCCCCGCCCCCGCCACAGGCCACGAGCATGATGGCTACGAGCACGCTGACCGCGAAACGAGCCACGCCGAATCTCCCGCCCACGGCTCCCGACGAGCCACGTACCGCCCCAGTCAAGCGTGCGAGCCCCGTGCGACGATCGGAGCGAGCGAGTGCCGCGCGACGCTGTGCGAACTCGGATGGACCGGCACACGGGCGAGCGTGGCGGCGACCAGCATGCGGACGACTTCTGACGGCAGTCGTGCGTATGGTGAGGCACGTCGATGCGGAGGTGAGCGATGCGGCTGGAGTGCTTCGAGTGCGGCGCCGAGATCCAGGGTCAGGATCTGGACAGCCTGGGCGAGCAATTCCTCACGCATGCCCGTGCAGATCACGACTGGCCGTATCCCGACCAGGCCGTCCGCAACTACGCCGCGGCGACGCAGCGACTGTCCGGACCGACCGAGCGCCTCCCGACGATCGGCGATGTGGCCATTCACCCCGTTGACGAAGCCCGAATGGATGACTGGGCACGGTTCTTCGACCACGACGCGTTCGTTGGCAATCCGGAGTGGGCGGCCTGCTACTGCCTCGAACCGCATGTGCGGGTCCCGGACGAGCACGTCGGGGATGACACTTCGCACTGGCGTGACAACCGGGGGACGATGCTGGCGCGGCTGCGGGCCGGCCGGTCCCAGGGCTACCTGGCCTATGTCGGGGGAGCCCCGGCAGGCTGGGTGAATGCCTCCTGGCGCGCCGACTACACCCTGTATCCCGACATGGACGGGGAACCACCGGGCACCCAGGTCGTCGGCGTGTCGTGCTTCATCATCGCGCCGCCCTACCGGCGGCACGGGCTCGCCGATGCACTTCTCGACCGGGTCCTCGCAGACGCCGCCGACCGGGGGGCCGAGTGGGTCGAGGCCTATCCCTTCAACGAGCAGGCCGAGGACGACGCCGGTTCCTTCCGCGGACCACGCTCCATGTACGACGAGCGTGGGTTCGAACCCGTCCGCAGCGCCGACCGCCACACGGTCGTGCGACGACGCCCCTGATCGGAGTGCGGTTCCGGAACCGCTCGTGCCGCAGTATCGGATTCGGGGTCGAAGATCCCATGGGTCCGGCTCTTGCGTCGCCTTCAAGCTTCGGTGTCGCAGGGTCTGGCTACGGTCCGTTCCATGCTCGAATCACTGTCGAGTTGTCCACTGCAGGACAAGGTTTGTCCACAGATGTGACGAGTTCGGTAGCAGATGCTTGACATGACACGACCGGCTTCTAGACTCCGAACACAAGTTCGCTCTG
>Ga0326597_10007116_pt1 | contig 15258 bp, 13 predicted proteins | sample RVTome_12_FD_203789 | JGI IMG/M metagenome (GOLD analysis project Ga0326597, IMG submission 203789) | Soil microbial communities from uranium-contaminated site in the Upper Colorado River Basin, Wyoming, United States - RVT100D185 | ecosystem: Environmental > Terrestrial > Soil > Contaminated >... | reverse complement strand
GAAGCAGGAGGGCTGGTACGCGGAAGCCGCGTTCGACGTGCTCTCGCTCGGGGCGCCGCGGCGCCAGTCGCTCACCCCGTTCGCTCGCTACGAGAGGCTCGACACCCAGCGCGCCGTGCCCGCCGGCTATGAAACAGACCCGGCCCGGGACCGGAGCGTCTTCACCGGCGGCCTCGAGTTCAAGCCGCTCCCCCAGGTCGTCTTCAAGATCGACTACCAGGTCATGACCAACGAGGCCCGCACGGGAGCGAACCAGTGGAACGTCGCCCTCGGGTATCTCTTCTAGTGACGGCGTCGTCGACCGACGAGCGGTCGCTCCCGCCCGCCGCCCCGGGAAGGCGCCGACGGGCGTTTCCCCCGAGGGCGGGGCTCGCGCTGCTGGCGATGGCGACCGCCGGAGTCGGGGCGGGGGCCGCTCGCTCGGAGGTGCTGATCGACGAGAAGGTGGCGCTCGAGCGCGCGTTTCCGGGGCAGCAGCAGGTGGAGCGGCGCACGGTCTACCTGACTGCCGAGCAGGTCAGCAGGGTCGAGAGGGCCGCGCGGTCGCGCGTGTCCTCGCCCGTCGTCACCGTCTTCGAGGCGCACGACGGGACCGGCATCACGGGCCGCGGCGTGCTCGACACCTTCGTGGTGCGCACGATGCCGGCGAGCGTTCTCACCGTCATCGCTCCCGACGGAAGGCTGCGCATGAGCCTCGTCCTCCGCTTCTCCGAGCCTCCGGATTACCTGCCGCGCGAGGGGTGGCTGCGCACGTTCGCCGGCCGCCGCCTCGACGACGACCTCTGGCCCGGACGCGGCGTGCAGGCCGTGACCGGCGCCACGCTCACCGTCCAGAGCCTGACCGAGGCCGTGCGACGCGCGCTGGCGATCGACGCCCTCGTCCTGCGGAGCCCGAGATGAGATACCTCCAGGACGGCAGCCACCAGTTCCAGCCGCTCATGCGGCTGAGCCTCGCCCTGACCTGCGTTCTGCTGCTCGCGTTCTGGGTCACCAACTTCGCCATGTACTTCTCGCGGATGGACCTCCACCCCGCCTCGGTCGTCGCCTACTACAACGGTCTCGAGACTGAGTTCCGTCCCGCGCGGTCGGCGGCGTCGATGCTGGAGACGACCCACATGCACCTGCCGATGATGGCGCTGGTGCTCCTCCTGCTCACCCACCTGCTTCTCTTCGTGCCCATGGGTCGCCCGGCCAAGCTGACCTTGATGGTCGGCGCGTTCGCCGCCGCCCTACTCGAGGAGAGCGGGGGCTGGCTGGTGCGATTCGTGAGCCCGTCGCTGGCCCCGCTCAAGGTGGCGGGCTTCGTGGGCCTGCAGGCCGCGCTCGGCGTGCTGATCGGAGCGCTCGGGGTCTCCGTCCTGGGCGGCTCGCGGCGCAACGGGGCATTGAACGGGGGGAGGCCCGACGCGGCGAGGAGGCCCGCGCCGGAGCTGGCGCCGGCAACGACGGCGAAGAGGGCCGGCGGGTCCGGGACGGCCGAGGCCGGATCCGCGGCCCGGGGCTGAAGGCGGACGAGGGCCGGCGGCGGGGTCGTTCTACTGGCGGGGCCGGCTCAGCGGGCCCGCAGAGCCCAGCCGTGCTCGAGGCTCGAGCAGGAGAGCACGTCCCCGCCGCCCACGTCCACGGAGACATCCCCGTTCATCCTCCCGCTCTCGACCTCGGCCCGGCCCCCGGCCGCCGAGGACACCTTTCCCGAGCCGCTCGCGCGCACGAAGATGTTGGAGGCGTCCGCGAGGACGAAGGTCCGGGTGGAGACGGAGCCCTGCAGCCAGCCGGGCGGGGAGTAGACCATCTCGAGAACGAGGGTGGCGTCCCCGCCGGGCAGCGTGGCCCGCATCTCGGTGCCTCCGCTTCCCGCGAGCGACGTGACGACGACCGACACCTCGTAGGGCGCCCCGGGCAGGCCACACCCCGCCCCCGGCGTGATCACGAGATCGTAGAGCCCGTCGAGGGGAGTCGTCACGGGAGGGAACGGAGTCGACAGCGTCGGGCGGGAAGGGGTGTCGGAGCCGCAGGCGGAGAGCGTCGCCACCAGCACGAGGGCGCCGGCCCGCATCCTCACGGCTTCACGCTCAGGATCTGGACGGCGTCGATGTCGGCGCCCTCGGTGTCGGTGCCTCCCGGGCACGGGAACAGCTCGCCGTCCTGGACGCGCAGGTAGCGCGCCTCCTCGATCCCCGCCGCGGCCAGGTCGAACTCGCACCGCCGCGAGAAGGTGCCCGGGTTGCGCTGGCCACAGGGCTTTCTCGACTCGACGAGCACCCAGGGACCCGCCGGCGAGGAAGAAGCGTAGAGAGTGACGGGCTCGCTGCTCACCGACTGGAGCACCCTCACGTCGGCGCCTTCGGCGTCGATCGCGCACCCCTCCATGTCGACGTCGACGAAGCCCCCGTCGCCGAGGCTGACGAAGCCGAAGTACGCGTTGTTCGGGAGCTGCCCGGCATCGGGCGGACCCAGGGCCTCCTCGGGGTCGTTGTAGGAGTTCACGGCGAGGCATGTCGCGGGGACCCAGAACCCCACCACCGCCTTGGCGTAGGGGTCGCTGGTCGAGCGGCAGTCGACAGGTGGGAGGCGGAAGGACGCGCTCCCGGAGGCCACTTCGCTTCCGGCTCTGTCCCGCCCGACGACGCTCCAGCCGAGCGTCGCTCCCCGCAGCAGGGGGTCGGGGAACCGCACCGCCGTCTGGCTCGGGCCGGCGGCAACGGTGACGCTCGCGACGTCGCGCCCCGTCGACGCCACCACCACCCGGAACGTGTAGCTGGCCTCACCGGAGTCGAAGCCGCGGGCGTTCGTGATGGTGAAGACCGGCGTGTCGGTGTCCAGGGTCGCTCCGCCGACCGGCGAGACGAGCTGGGGCACGGCCGGCGGCGGCCCTTCGCCGCCGCATCCGCCGAGAGCGAGCACGAGAGCGAGGGCGAGGAGTGCGTGCCCCCGCCCGCTCGACGGTTCGGGACGGTCGGAACGCGCGGCGGGGATCTTCGGCAACCGCGGCATGCTAGAGTAGCGACATTGTACGTTCAAACCGCGACGAGGCTTCCGTGAGAACGACGGCGTTCGTCCTGCTCGCTTCCAGTCTCACCCTCGCCCCCTTGGCCCGTGGCGGAGCCGGCGAGACGCTTCGGGTGCGCGTGTCGTCGGCGGCGGCGCCCTGCGCCGAGGCGGCAGCCCAGGCGTGGCAGTCGACCGCCGGACGAGGGGTCACCGTGGAGACGGGCGCTCTGCGCGAGAAAGGGGACTGGGACGTCCTCGTGGGCAGCAGCGTCGAGCTGACGAGGGCGCTCGAGGGTCAAGACGCGGTCTCCGACAGCGACGTCGAGGTGGCGAGCATCCCCTGGGTGCTGCACCTCTCGACCGCGGACGGCCGCATCCGCAACCTCGACGACCTGGCCCGTTTGGGCGTCGAGGCGGCCCTCCCCTCGGGCGACGCCTCGTACGAGGCTCGTCGTGCCCTCGCCGAGCACAAGGTGGGCCGCGTTCGCGAGACCACAGACGCCGGCCGCCTGCGCTCCGCCGCCGTTTCCCTGGTGCCGCTTTCCCTCGCCGGTTCCGGACAGCGACTCGCCGTGGACGTGCCCCCGATCAGGGTGGGGGCGGCGGTCGGGACGCGAGCGCACCACCCGGACGACGCCTCCGCCTTCGTGCGCTACCTGGGATCCGAGGCCGGCCAGCAGGCCTTTGCCGCCTGCGCTCCCGCTCAGTAGTCTTCTTCGCCGTCGTCGACCTGGTCGCGCCGCCGCTTGGCACTCGACTTGCGGACCGGCTTCTGCTTGAAGCGGCGCCCCTTGCTCTCCCCGAACTCGTCCTTCCCCTCGGGGGGCGGGAACTCGGACGGGGGAGGAAAGGACCGGAAGCCGCCGCCCGAGCCACCCCCGGGTCCACGCGAGAAGCCCCCGCCTCCGCCGGGCCGGGAGAAGCCGCCGCCACCGCCCGGTCGGGGGAAACCCCCGCCTCCTCCCGGTGGGCGTGAGAACCCCGCGCCCCCTCCGGGGGGACGGGGCGGACGGTTCTCCGCTTCGTTCACGCGGAGCGGACGCCCCTTGAGGTCGCGCCCGTTCATCTTCTCGATGCACTTCTGAGCGCCCTCTTCGTCCTCGAACTCGACGAAGGCGAAGCCGCGGGGCCGACCCGTCTCACGGTCCGTGGGGACCTTCGCGTCCAGCACGCGGCCCGCTTCCGCGAAGAGCTCGACGAGCTCCTCGCGTGTCACGTCAAAGCTCAGGTTGCCCACGAAAACCTTGTTCGAAATGGCTGGTCTCCTCAGTCCGCCCCGCCCGGGCCCGGATGCGTCGAGCGGACGCACGGGACCGGCCAGGATGGCGCCAGACTCTAGCAGAAACGCACCGGCAAGCCAACGGCGGATGAACGCCGCAGTCCCCCCGCCGCTTGCACCGCCCCCGGGCGCGGCCGGCTCGGGAGGACCGTGCCCCGCCGCCCGTCGCCCTGGGGGGGGCGAGGGTTCGGGCCGGGACGCGAGTTATGATTTCCCGCGCTCGGGTTGCGTCGCCGCCCGGGCCCACGCGATGAACCTGTTCACCTACGGCACCCTGATGAGCCGCGAGGGCTTTCAAGAGGCTCTCGGCGGCCGGACGGACGCGCTCGTGCTCCGCCCGGCGCGACTCGTGGGATGGCGCCGGATCTGGAACGTCTACCGCGCCGAGTGGCACGGGGGAGTGCTCAACGTGGAGCCGAGTCCCGAGAGCACCGTCGTCGGCATCCTCGTCGAGGGCCTCGAGGCGGCCGACTTCGCCCGGCTCGACGCCCAGGAGTCGACCCATCTGCCGCGAGAGACCGTTTCCGTCGAGCCGATCGGAGGCGAGCCGGTGCTGGCGGAGCTGTACCGCCGGCGCGCCGGCAACCACACCGGCCGCGCGTCGGGGCGCTACCGGTCCCTCGTCCTCGAGCGTGCCCGCAGCGCGGGGTGGGAGATCTACGAGAGCGTCTGTCGCGGCACCGTGAACCCCCGGGGAGAGCCTCTCCGTTTCGCGTGAGAGAGAACCCACGCCGCCCGCGGTATCCTAGCCGCATGGCCGAGGAGCGGGTTCCCGCGATCAAGGTCCTCCTGCTGCCGAAGGACACCAATGCCTACGGCACGATCTTCGGCGGGGTCATCCTGTCCCACATCGATCTCGCCTCGGCGGTCGAAGCGCGCCGGACCGGGGTGCACCGCTTCGTCACCAAGGCGATGCGCGAGGTCGAGTTCCACGAGCCCGTGTTTCTCGGAGACGTCGTCAACTTCTTCACGGAGACGGTGAGGGTGGGGCGCACCTCGATCACCGTCCGGGTGTCGGTGGAGGCGGAGCGTTGGGGCAGCGGGCAGGGCGAGCGCGTCAAGGTCACCGAGGCCGAGGTCGTGCTCGTGGCCGTCGACGCCGAGGGCCGCCCGACCCCCATCCGGGCCGTGGCGGGGACGCTCGCGTGAGCGCGATTCGATGCCCGGGGAGACGGTGAGCGCGCCCTCCTCCCTGTCCGCGCGGCGCCGGGTGAGGGTCGTGTGCCCCCACGACTGCCCCGACACGTGCGTGATGACGGTGGACGTCGAGGGCGACCGGGCAGTCGCCCTCGGGGGCGACCCGGATCACCGCTTCACGCAGGGTTTCCTCTGCGCGAAGGTGAACCGCTACCTCGAGCGCGTGTACAGCCCGCAGAGGATTCTCCATCCGTTGCGCCGGGCAGGGGGCAAGGGCCAGGGGCGCTTCTGTCGCATCACCTGGGACGAGGCCCTGGGCACGATCGCCGACCGGTTCGGCGAGGTGATCGCCGCCCACGGGCCGCAGGCGATCCTGCCCTACTCGTACGCGGGCAACATGGGGATGCTCTCGTACGCGAGCATGGACCGCCGCTTCTTCCACGCCCTCGGGGCGAGCCTCCTCGATCGCACGATCTGCGCGAGCGCCGGCGGCCACGGCTTCAAGGCGACGGTGGGGTCGACCATCGGCTTCGACCCGGAGGCGGTGGTCCAGGCGCGTCTCATCGTGGCCTGGGGCGCGAACCTCGTCAGCTCCAACGTCCACCAGTGGCCGTTCGTCGAGGAGGCTCGCCGGCGCGGCGCGCGGCTCGTGACCATCGACCCCTACCGCTCCCGGACGGCCGAGATGTCGGACCAGCACCTGGCGCTCCTGCCGGGCACCGACGCCGCGCTCGCGCTCGGCATGATGCACGTCGCCTTTCGCGAGGGGCTCGAGGACGGGGACTACCTCGAGAAGCACACCCTCGGCCACCGCGAGCTGCGCGCGCGCGCGCAGGAGTGGCCGCCGGAGCGCGCGGCGGCGACGACGGGCCTCACGGTGGAAGAGATCGAGAACTTTGCCCGCGAGTACGCCACGACGCGGCCCTCGGCGATCCGCATCAACTACGGCCTCAACCGGCACGGCGGCGGGGGCATGGCGGTGCGCACCGTCGCCTGTCTCCCCGCGGTGGTGGGGGCGTGGCGGGATCCGGGCGGTGGGGTGCTGCTGTCGACGTCGGGCGCCTACCCTGTCGCGAGCCTTGCCCTCGAGCGGCCCGACCTCGTTCCCGCCGGGACGCGCACGCTCAACATGAGCCAGATCGGGCGGATCCTGGGCGCCCGGGACCTCGATCCCCCGGTGAAGGCGCTCTTCGTCTACAACTCGAACCCGGCCGCCGTCGCCCCCGAGCAGGAGCGCGTCCGCGAAGGGCTCGCCCGGGAGGACCTGTTCACCGTCGTCCACGACCTGTTCGCGACGGACACCGTCGACTTCGCCGACATCGTGCTTCCCGCCACGACCACCCTCGAGCAGTACGACATCCACAAGTCCTACGGGCATCTCTACGTCAGCCTCAGCCGGCCCGCCATCGCGCCGCAGGGCGAGGCCCTGCCCAACACCGAGGTCTTCCGTCGCCTCGCCGCGCGGCTGGGCCTCAACCACCCCTGTCTTCGCGAGAGCGACGAGGAGATGGCCCGGCGGGCCTTCGACTGGTCGCATCCCCGCATGGCCGGGATCACCTTCGAGCGGCTCGAAGAGGAGGGCTCGCTCCGGCTCAGCGTGCCCGAGCCCTGGGCGCCCTTTGCCGAGGGAGGCTTCCCCACGCCGTCGGGCAAGTGCGAGCTCTTCTCTCCGGGCCTCGCCGAGGAGGGGCACGACCCCCTCGCCGGCTACGTCCCCCCGCGCGAGAGCGTAGAGAGCGCGCCCGAGCTCGCCCGCCGCTACCCGCTCGCGTTCATCTCCCCTCCCGCCCATCACTTTCTCAACTCGACCTTCTCCGCGCAGCCCGTCTTCGTCCGGCGCGAGGGGGAGGCGAGCGTGACGATCCACCCCGCGGACGCGGCGGCGCGCGAGATCGTCGAGGGAGCGATGGTGCGGGTGTGGAACGACCGGGGAGCGTTCCTCGCCCGGGCGCGCGTCTCCGACGCCGCGCGGCGGGGGCTGGTGGTCGGCCTGTCGATCTGGTGGGCCAAGATGTGCCCCGGCGGCCGCAACGCCAACGCGGTCACCAGCCAGGAGCTGACGGACATGGGTGGGGGCGCGACGTTCTTCGACGCCCTCGTGGACGTCGCGCCGGCGGAGCCAGGGGTGTGAGGCTCAAGGGCCCGCGGCTCCCCTGGTCGCGGCGGGAGCTCTCCCGCCGATGATCGGCGCGTTCGTCGCGGCGACCGTCGTCGCCGTGCTGCAGTACGTCCGGTCGCGGGACCGCCGGCTCTTTCTCCTGATGGCGATGTTCCTCCTGCAGGCGTTTTCCATGTCGCGCGAGTGGTGGGACGCCTGGAAAGACATCTCGCAGGGTGCCGTGTGCCTGGCCGGCCTCGCGCTCGTCCTGCGGCTCGGGCCACCCCGGGCGTCGAATCCGCCGGCCTGAGCGGCGCCTCACGGACGATGGCCGTGACTGGGGCTCAACGATCGGGCGGTGGGGGCGGAGCGTCCTTCGGCGCGAGGTAGACTTACGTCCATGAAGAAGAAGGCCACGAGGGCCCGCCGGAAACCCACGGCTCGACTGATGTACGCCGCCTCCGAGACGGACGCCGACATCCTGTATCCCACCGGGTTCTTCGCTCCTGACCCGTTCCTCTTCATCCAGAAGGGGCAGCGCACGTACATGGTCATGAGCGACCTCGAGATGGATCGCGCTCGGCACCAGGCGCGGGTCGACAGGATCCTCTCCTGGTCGAGGATCGCGGGAGCGGTGGAGAAGGCGGGGGACAAGGCGTCGACGGCCACGGTGATCGCCGCCGCTCTCCGGGGGCTCGGCCTTCGCCGCGTCGAGGTCCCGCCGACGTTCTCGCTGGGCCTGGCGATGGAGCTCGACGCGCTCGGGGTGCGCCTCGACCTGGGGCCCGACCCGTTCTGGCCGGAGCGCGAGATCAAGGCGCCCCACGAGATCCGCGCGATCGAGGCGGCGCTGCGGGCGGCCGAGGCCGGGCTGCTGGCCGGCATCGAGGCCCTCCGCTCGTGCCGCATCCGCAAGGGCTGGCTCGTCCGCGACGGCCGGCGGTTCACCGCGGAGGACCTCCGCTCCGCGGTCAACACCCGGATCATGGCCGAGGGGTGCGTTCCCGCCCACACCATCTGCGCCCCGGGTGATCAGGCCGTCGACCCCCACGAGGAGGGCCACGGCCCCATTCGCGCCCACTCGCCGGTCGTCATGGACATCTTCCCGCGCTCGGAGAAGACCGGCTACTTCGGGGACCTCACCCGCACGGTGGTGAGGGGAAAGGCGAGCTACGCCCTGCACGAGGTCTACGCGATCGTCCACGAGGGCGTGCGCCACGGGCACCGCCGCCTCCGGGAGGGGGTGCAGGGCATGGACGTCCACCGCGAGATCCAGGAGCTGTTCGTGCGGCAGGGGTACAAGACCGGGGTGCGCAACGGGCGGATGCAGGGCTTCTTCCACGGGACCGGGCACGGGCTCGGGCTGCAGATCCACGAGGCGCCCTCCGTGGGCCGGCGCCCCTCGCTCCTGCGGGCGGGCCACGTCGTCACCGTCGAACCCGGCCTCTACTACCTCGGCCTGGGCGGGGTGCGCATCGAGGACGTGGCGCTCGTGCAGAAAACGGGCTCGCGCTGCCTGACCCGGGTGCCGAAGCAGCTCGAGATCTGAAGGGGAAGGCTTGGCCGAGGGCAGCGACGTCGTCCTGGTGACGTTGCGCTTTGCGCTCTTCGCCGTGGTCGCGGTCCTCGGCCCCGGAGTCGCCTTGCAGCGGCTGCTGAGGGTGCGCTGGGACCCCGCTCTCGTCGTTCCCCTCGGGCTCGTGTTCTGCGCCCTTGGCTATTGGGTCGGCCTCGTCATGGGAGCGGCGTGGCTTCTGCCCACCCTCGCCGCGCTCCTCGATCTGCTCCTCCTGCGTCCCGGTTTCGCGGGGCCGCCCGCGGAGGGACCGTCGCTGCGAGGAGCAGTGCCGCCCCTGGTGCTGCTCGTCCTCCTCTTTGCCTTCACCCAGTACCGCGTCAACCGCGAGCGCCCGGATGGAGCGTTCCTGCTCGACCTCGGCGAGCACATGGACACCGCCGTCCACGTGGGACTCACGTGGGAGCTCGTCGCCGGATATCCGCCCCAGGTTCCGGGTCTCGCCGGCGTCCCCGTCCGCTACCACGTCGGGAGCCATCTCGTCCGGGCGGCCGCGGCGCGTTTCGCGGGCATCCACCCGTACGACTCCCTCAGTCGCTTCGACATCACGCTGTGGGGCCTGGCCCTGGTCCTGGCCCTGCGAGGAGCGGCCCACTCGCTCGGGCTGGGAGCGGGCGCGACGAGCGTGGTCGGCTACCTGCCGCTCGCCGGTGATCTCTCGTTCGTCCCCGGCCTCCTCCTCGGTGCGCGCTTCTGGGCGTTCAAGCTCGGGGACAATCTGGTCGAGGCGCTCTTCTACGCGAACTCCGTCGTTCCCGCCCTGTGTCTGGTGCTCGGCTCCGTCATCTGTCTGCGGCGCTTCGAGCAAGAAGGGACCCGGGGCTGGCTGGCCCTGGCCGCGCTCAGTGGGGCGGGCGCGGGATTCTTCAAGGTCTTCACCGGCGCGCAGCTTCTTCTCGCCCTGGGCACGGCGTGGCTGGGGCGGCGCCGCCGCCTCGAGCTCCTCGCCGTGGCCGCTCCCGTTGCCCTCGCCGTCGCCCTTCTCGTCGCGAGCTCGGACGCGCCGCCCGACGCCGCGGCCGTCCGAGTGACAGCCACGCCGCTCGCGCCCACCAACCCCGCTCGGGCCGCCTTCGGGATGCCGGAGGCGAGCGGCCTCGCCTACGTCGGCTCGGGTCTCGCCTGGCTCGTCCTGTCCCTCGGGCTTCGGGTGCTCGGGATCCCCGGCGCCGTCCGGACCGTCGGGCGGGGGGACGGCGCGGGGGCGGTGCTCGGCGCGCTCGCCCTGTGGGGTTGGCCGCTCGCCACCTTCCTGAGCGTCACCGCCGATCCCGCCGTCGACGAGAGCTTCTACTTCCTCCAGGCGAGCGGCCTCGTGCTGTGGGTCTTCGCCGCTCCGGTGATCGCGGCGATCGCCCGCCGGCGCGTCGCGGTCCTCGTCCTCCTCGTGGCCTACGCTCCCGCCGCGGAGTTCGTCCTTCGCAAGACGGGCCAGCAGCCCGAAGTGGTGCCCGCCCCCGCGGTGCGGGCGATGAAGGCGCTGCGCGGGGCGAGCTGCCCCGGAGACGTCGTCCTCATGCAGACGAAGGTGGCCTACGTTCCCCTGCCGGTGGTCCTGGCCGGGCGCAGGGTCGCCCTCGCCGACTACCTGGGCTACTGGAGGCAGTTCACTAGCTTCGAGGCGCTCGCGGAGAGGAAGGCAGAGGTGCGGTCGTTCTTCCAGGCCGAGGACGCAGAGAGCGCTCGGGACGCGGCGCGACGGCTGGGGGCCCGCTTTGCCTACGTGACGGGCCGCCGCAAGCAGCCACTCGAAGCGGCGGGAGTGCTCGAGCCGCTCTTCGACGAAGCGGGCCAGCACGTGTACGCGATCGCCGGCCTCGACCCCCGCCACGGCTGCGCCGCCTCGGCCGCGCCGGAGAAGATGGATGCGCCGAGGTAGGCCGGCCGCCGGGAGGTCAGGGGAGTGAGCCTGGCCTACGTCGTGTTCGTCCTGCTGGCCCTCGTCGCTCCCGGCGTGGGGATCCAGCGCCTCGTCCGGGTGCGGGCCGACCCGGCGTTGGTGCTGCCGCTGGGCGCCACCCTCGCCGCCGGTGCCTACTGGCTGAGCCTGGTGAGCGGACAGGGCTGGCTCTTTCTTCCGCTCCTGGCCCTCGCGTCCGTCGGGGTGGTGCGTCGCGGTCCCCGGCTGGACGCGGTCCCCGCGCCCAAAGCGGTGCTCGCTGCGTTCGCCGCTCTCGTCCTGCTCCTGGCGGTGACCCAATACCGCGGCAACCGTCCCGCACCGGACGGCGGCTTCGCATTCGATCCGATGGGAGACCAGCCCCTGCACGCCGGCATCACGTGGGAGCTGACCCTCCCCTGGCCGCCCCAGGTTCCCGGTCTCGCCGGCGTGCCCCTGAGCTACCACTACGGCGCCGACCTCGTCCGGGCGGCGGCGCGGCGCTGGGCGGGAGTCGTCCCCTACGCCCCGCTCAACCGGGAGGAGCCGACGCTGTGGGCCCTCGCCCTCCTGCTCTCGCTCGCTGGGCTCGTGCGGCGGCTCGGGGGGGGGCCGCTCGCCGTGACCCTCGCGCCGTTCACCGTTCTTCTCACCGACTTCTCCTTCGTCTGTGCCCTGTTTCCAGGCGTGCAGTGGTGGAGCGACGTCTTCCGCGGCAACCTTCTCATCTCGCTCGCGTTCACGAATCCCGTGGTCCCGGCGCTGGCCCTGGCGGTGGGGGCCCTCGTCGCGCTGTCCCGCTACGAGGCGGGCGAGGGACGCGGATGGGCCACACTCGCCCTCGTCCAGGCGTCGGCGGTGCCGTGGTTCAAGGTCTTCCTCGGCGCCCAGCTCGTCCTGGCGCTCTTCGCGGCCGTGGCCGTGGCGGCGGCTCGGGGTCGGCGCGAGGGCGACGAGGAGCGGGCGGAGGGCCCCGTCGTCCCGAACGCGACCCGCGTGGCCCTTGCCATGGGGCTGGCGACGAGCCTCCTCGCCCTGCCCCTCGTCCTCGGACGAAGCGGCGATCGGGTCGAGGTGGCGTTCGCTCCGCTGCGGATGGTCCGCGAGTCGCTCGCGCACCTGGAGCTCGCGGAGGGGGGCCTGGTCCGCCTCACGCTCCTGGCCGTGCCCTGGGTCCTCGTCTCGCTCGGGCTGCGGTCTTTCGGGCTGCCGCGAGCGTGGCGGAGCCTGACCCGGGGCGGTCCCTCCCGGTCCGCGACCGCTGTGCTCGCCTTGTCCGGCTGGCCGCTCGGCCTCCTCTTCCAGGCGGCGGCCCGCGACATCGACGGGCGTGAGCTGCCGTCGGCCACGATCTACTTCCTCGAGCAGTCGGGAGTCGTCCTCTGGGCGTTCACCGCGGTGGCGATCGGGGCCTGGGCGGCGCGGAGGCGACGCCCCGCCGTGGCGCTGACCCTGGCCGTGCTGCTGGGGGTGCCCTCGACGCTGGAGTTCGCCCTGCGCAAGGCCCGGGTCGCCCTCGATCCGGTCCCCGCCGGCTTCGTGCGCGCCCTCGACGCGATCGCGGCGGACGGCCGGCCCGGCGATGTGGTCCTCCAGAGACCGGTGCCGCGCTATCCACCTCTGCCCGTCGTCCTCGTGGGGCGGAGGGTGGTCTACGAGCGCTTCACGCCGTACCTGACCCAGTTCGCGCCGAGCGCGGAGCTGCGCCGCCGTCACGAGGCGCTCTACCGCTTCTTCCAGACGCACGACCGGGTCGAAGCGCTGTCGATCGCCCGCCGCCTCCGCGCGCGTTACGTCTGCCTCTATCGAGGCGATCGGCTGCGCTTCGACACCGATGGGGTCCTCGTGCCCCTCCACGAGGAGGCGGACGCGCGCGCGTACCGGATCGCGGATCCGGGTCTGCATCGAGATGATCGATGAAGACGGGGATATAATCCGCCCGCCCGGCAAAACCATGTCACTCGATCCCGGGACCCGCCTCGGACCGTACGAGATCGTCTCCCAGCTCGGACAGGGAGGCATGGGCGTCGTCTTCCGCGCCCGCGACACGCGTCTCGACCGGGACGTGGCAGTCAAGGTCCTCTCTCGCAACATGGCCGAGGACGAAGACGCCCGCCAGAGGTTCGAGCGCGAGGCCAAGGCGGTGGCCGCTCTCTCCCATCCCAACATCCTCGCCATCCACGATTTCGGGAGGCACGAGGGAACGTTCTTTGCGGCGATGGAGCTCCTCGAGGGCGAGACGCTGCGCCAGCGCCTCGTCGAAGGCGCCCTCCCCACGCGCAAGGCGGTCGAGCTCGCCCTGGAGATCGCGCACGGCGTCGCCGCCGCCCACGACAAGGGGATCGTTCACCGCGACCTGAAGCCGGAGAACGTGTTCCTGACCCGCTCGGGAACGGTCAAGGTCCTCGACTTCGGCCTCGCCCGTCGCGAGCCGGTCGCCCGCGATGTCGGCGGCGACACGCCCACGGTCTCGCTCACCGAGCCCGGCCACGCGATGGGCACCGTGGGCTACATGGCCCCCGAGCAGGTGCGGGGCCGGGGCGACACCGACGCCCGCGCCGACATCTTCGCTTTCGGAGCCTTGCTCTACGAGATGCTCACGGGCAAGCGTGCCTTCCGCGGAGACAGCCCGGTCGAGACCCTGAACGCCATTCTCAAGGAGGACCCGCCGAGCCTCTTCGAGTCGACGCGCAACGTCTCGCCCGCGCTCGAGCGGATCGTGAGGCGGTGCCTGGAGAAGCGGCCGGACGACCGCTTCCGCTCCGCCCACGACCTCGCGATCGCGCTCGAGGCGATCTCGACCGGCTCGACCCGGACGATGGACGGGATGGTCGGGGTCGACGAGCCGGACACGACGGGGCGGAGGCGGACGGCGGAGCGGATCCTGCTCGTCGCCCTCGGCGCGGCTCTCACCGCCGCGGCGGCCGGGCTCTGGGGACACCTCCGGCCGGTCAAGGCTCCCGAGCCCCCCGTCTACCGATGGCTGAGCTTCTCGGGGCGGGACTCCTCGCCCGCGGTCTCGCCCGACGGACGGACGATCGCATTCTCGTCGGATCGCGACGGCGAGCCTCGCATCTGGCTGCAGCAGGTCTCGGGAGAAGCGGAGGCGCCGCTGACCACCGGGCCCGACGACTCGCCCCGCTTCTCGCCCGACGGCACCCAGATCCTCTTCGCGCGGCCCGAGGGAGAGGGGACGTCGCTGTTCCGGGCCGCGGTCGTGGGCGGCGAGGCGCGTCGGCTCGCCGAGAACGCTCGCGAGGGCGACTTCACCCCCGACGGCCGCGGGGTCGTGTTCGTGCGCCTCGCCAGCGAGGACGGGCAGACGGTCACGACCCTCGGCCTCGTCGGGCTCGACGGGACCGGGGAGAAGGCAATCGCGAGGATCCCGGGCGGAATGAGCGCGCCCCGCGTTTCTCCGGACGGCCGGACGGTGGCGATGGTGTTCGCCCGCGGCTCGCTCCTGGCTGGCGCCCAGCAATCCGTGGTGCTCGTGGACGTCGTGAGCGGCGAGGTGCGCTCTGTTCCCGCTCCCGACGCGCGACGCTCGCTGTCGGCTCCGGCGTGGACGGCGGACGGCGACCTGATCTACCTGCAGGCCGAGTCCGTGGCCGCCGCCGCGGGCAGCGCGGGACGGCTCGTGCGGCAGGACGCGAGGAGCGGGGAAGTGCTCTCCGCGCTGTGGAGCCCGTCGAGCGCGGAGGTGCTGGACGTCGTCGGCGACGGGCGTGTCGTGTTCGACACCCGCTCGCCGCGTCAGAACCTGCGCGAGGTCCGTCTCGGCCCCGGCGGTCCGGACGACGGGCGTTGGCTCAGCCGCGGAGAGTCGACCGACCGCCAGCCCGTGTACTCGCCGGACGGGGAGACGGTGGCCTTCTCGTCGAATCGCGGCGGGGGAATGAACCTCTGGCTGGTGTCGACCGCCACCGGGCGGCTGCGCCGTCTCACCGACGCCTATCTCAACTGGGACCCCGCCTTCACGCGCGACGGCCACCACGTGATCTGGAGCTCGAACCGCAGCGGCAACTACGAGATCTGGATGGCCGACCTCGACGGCAGCGGGGCGCGTCAGGTGACACGCGACGGCAAGAACGCGGAGAACCCGACGGCGACGCCGGATGGCCAGTGGATCGTGTACAGCTCGGGCAACCCCGAGCATCCGGGCCTGTGGCGGATCCGGGCGGACGGGAGCGACGCGGCGCAGCTCTACGAGGGGCGGGTGACGCTGCCCGAGGTGTCCCCCGACGGCCGTCACGCCGCGTTCCGCGTCTTCTCCGGGCAGTACCCGGCAAGGCTGCGGG
>Ga0326597_10007113_pt1 | contig 15261 bp, 15 predicted proteins | sample RVTome_12_FD_203789 | JGI IMG/M metagenome (GOLD analysis project Ga0326597, IMG submission 203789) | Soil microbial communities from uranium-contaminated site in the Upper Colorado River Basin, Wyoming, United States - RVT100D185 | ecosystem: Environmental > Terrestrial > Soil > Contaminated >... | reverse complement strand
TTGGGAAGTCGGCAATCACATTGCTGGTCCGCAGGAGATCCTACCGCTCGACATCGCGTTGTATCCGATCTTCGCATCCCATGGTCTGAAGCTCAGGAACCGCATCGTTTGGCACTTTGAGCACGGACTCCATTGTTCTAAGCGACTCTCGGGTCGGTACGAGACGATCCTGTGGTTCACGAAGGGCGACGACTATGTCTTTGACCTCGATCCCGTGAGGGTCCCGCAGAAGTATCCGGGAAAGAAGCAGTTCAAAGGCCCGAACGCGGGGAAACTCTCCTGCAATCCTCTTGGGAAGAACCCAAGTGATGTTTGGATATTCCCGAATGTGAAGCACAACCATATAGAAAAGACCATGCACCCCTGCCAGTTCCCTGTCGAGTTGGTCGAGCGGTTGGTGCTGGCCCTGACGAATGAGGGGGACTTGGTGATCGACCCTTATATGGGGGTCGGCAGCGCCGCTGTGGCTGCAGTCAAGAATCGGCGTCGGGCTGCTGGAGCCGACATCGTTGCCGAATACATAGAGATCGCTCGTCAGCGCGTTTCTCTTGCCGCGGCTGGAAGGCTAAGGACTCGCCCGATGGATCGTCCTGTGTATCAGCCGCCGAACGGAACCAATGGTAACGGGCGTTCCGAAAGCGGAGCTCTGATCAAGAGGTGCCTTCCTGCGAAGGCGGTTCAGCTAACCTTGCATTGAATGGCAAGGTGCTGATTGGTTGCCCTGCTCCATCGCGCGCCGCAGCAAATGCGTTCGCTGCCTGCTCATAGCAGGCCCTGATTGCGGTGTAACTCTCTGGCTCCACACCTATTACCCAGATTGGGAGGGTCAGCGACATCTTTGCCCATGGAAGCTCCCGCTCAACCCGCTCAAAGCTCGCCACGTTCTCGTCGATTAGGTTGGCAAAGCCTTGGACTGGAACCACAAGAATTGCGGCATCAACTTCATCGAGCGAATACGAAAGCTGAAACTTAAACACATCCGTGTACCACCGCGCCATGTTTCCAAATTGCACTTCGACTTGAAGTCGGCCCTTCTTGTAGTCCCCCTTAAGCCCAGTCGTGGGACCGACGCCACGGCTTGGATCAACTATCGGCGGCTGAAGGATCCATCCAAGGCGGGCGAACTCTGAGTCGAGGTAGGAATTCAGTGCTTTCTGATCGACAGGCAGAAAGAGGTATCTCCGTCGTGGGTCTCCCCGCACGGGGCTTCTGTCGCGCCTCTTCACCCCGCCCTTCTTCGAATCGAGTTCTTGAGAATTCAGCAGCGGTACCGGCGCGTTCTGGAGAACCTGAAGGACCTCGTCTTTGGCCTGCTTGAAGGTAGGATGCTCCAGAACCGCGGCCGCGTAGCGGTAGTCATAGAACCGTAGCTTCATTGCAGAGTAACTATAGCTTCTTGGAACCTAGCTTGCCTCGTTGCTTCTAGCCTCCTATGCTAATCTCCGTTCCTATGGACTGGCGCAAGCGCTACGCCGATAAGCTGCGGACGCCCGAGGACGCTGTCGCCGACGTGCAGTCCGGCCAGGCCGTCGCCGTCGGCATGCTCGACGGCATGCCCCCGTCGATCTGCCTGGCGCTGAGCAATCGCGCGCCGGAGCTGCAGGACGTCACCGTCTTCCACTTCGTCAGCGCCTACGGCTGGTTCGGCTTTGCCGACGGCAGGGCCTTCCGGCAGATCACGCCGTTCGCGACCAACGTCGACCGCGCCGCCATCCGCGAGGGCAGGGTCGAGTACCTGCCCGCCGCCATGTGGCGCAGCGGCCAGCTCCCCTACGGCGCCGGCCCGTTCGATTACCATCTCTGCATCGTCTCGCCGCCCGACGCCGGCGGCTGGTGCTCGTTCGGCGGCTCGGTCTGGATGAACCCCACGTTCGCCGACACCAGCCGCATCATCGTCGCCGAGGTGAACGAGCAGGCGATCCGCACCGGCGGCGGCAACCGCATCCACATCGACCGCATCGCCCGCCTCGTCGATCCCGACCCGAAGATCCGCCAGCGCGTGCGCGCCGCGATGGCCCGCGCCCAGGAGCGCAGCGAGGAGGAGATCGCCGTCGCCGAGGTGATCTGCACGCTCGTCGGCATGGAGCTCGTCCGCGACGGCGAGACGGTGCAGATCGGCGCCGGCGCCATCTCCGCCGCGCTCGCGCCGTACCTCACGCATCGTCGGGAGCTGGGCATCCACACCGAGCTGCTCCCCGGCGGCGTCACCGGCCTCGTCGAAGCCGGCGTCGCGACGGGCAACCGAAAGACCACGCATCCGGGGAAGGTCCTCGCCACCGGCCTCGCGATGATCCCCGACGAGGAGCAGGCCTACATCGACGGCAACCCCACGTTCGAGCTGTACGACTTCACCTACACCGACGACATCGCGCTCCTCGTCCGCGAAGAGCGGCTGGTGGCGGTCAACAACGCGATGGAGGTCGACCTCACCGGCCAGGTCAACGGCGAGGCGACCGGCCCCTGGCCGTACACCGGCCCCGGCGGGCAGACCGCCTTCGCGCTCGCCGCGTCGCACGCGGACGAGGGCCGCAGCATCATCGTCCTGCCGTCGTCGTACCTCCGCGACGGCGAGCGCCACTCGCGCATCGTCGCGTCGCTCACCGAAGGGGCGCCCGTCACCGTGCCGCGCAGCGCCGTCGACTACGTGGTGACGGAGCAGGGCATCGCGACGCTGCGGGGCAAGACCCTGCGCGGCCGCATCGAGGAGCTACTCTCGGTCACCCACCCGGACTGCAAGCCGGACGTTCGGGACCAGGCGAAGCGGCTGTATGGGTGGGATGTGTAGAGGCGGGAACCAGCGACCAGCGACCAGCAACCAGCGACGAGACCTTGCCCCAACTCGACATATCGGCTATCAATAGCTTCGCGCTCGCCCGCCACAGGCGGGCCCAGCGCCTTCGATTCGCATTCGACCGTTCGAGAAGGAGGACTACCGTGGGTGATCGACTGAGTGGCCGCGTGGCCATCGTGACCGGCGGCGGCCGCGGCATCGGCCGCGACGAGGCGCTCCTGCTGGCCGCCGAGGGCGCGGCCGTGGTGGTGAACGACTTCGGCGGGAGTGCCGCCGGCACGGGAGGCGAGAAAGGCCCCGCCGACCACGTCGTCGACGAGATCAAGGCCGCCGGCGGCAAGGCCGTCGCGAACTATGACAACGTCGCCCTCTTCGCCTCTGGCGAGAACATGGTCAAGCAGGCGATCGACAACTTTGGCCGGCTCGACATCGTCGTCAACAACGCCGGCATCCTGCGCGACCGCATGGTCTTCAACATGGCCGAGGACGAGTGGGACGCCGTCATCGCCGTCCACCTCAAGGGCACCTTCAACGTCACCCGCCACGCCTGCGTCATCTTCCGCCAGCAACGCTCCGGCGTCATCGTGAACACGTCTTCGGAGTCGGGCCTCGGCAACATGGGCCAGGCGAACTACAGCGCCGCGAAGGAAGGCATCGTCGGCCTCACGCGAACGGTCGCGCGCGATATGGGCCGCTACGGCGTCCGCTGCAACGCGATCCGTCCGCGCGCGGCGACGCGCCTCACGATCAGCGACGAGATGCGCGAGGCCGCTGCGCGCGGAGGCGCCGCCGGCATGACCCCTGAAGCGCTCCAGGCGTTCGAGCGCGCCAACCCGCCCGAGGCGATCGCGCCCCTGGTCGTCTGGCTCGCCACCGACGAGGCAGCCAACGTCAACGGCCGCACGTTCCTCGTCGCCGGCGGCCAGATCGGCCTCTACAGCGAGCCCCAGGTGGTCGCCGACATCCGCGGCGACCACGTCATGAACCTCGAAGAGCTGTCCGACCTGATGCCGAAGCAGGTGACCAAGGACCTGAAGAACCAGTTCGCGCCGAAGGAAGAAGCGAAGGCGTAACCTCCGGCGCCGCTGTAACGGACTCGAACGCCAGGCTGCCAGTCGGCCCTGGCGTTCTTCTGTGTCGCGAACTGGTGTATGCTCGAAGTTGAGCCGCGGAGAGAGGGCACGCTGGAGACACCCAGAGGAGCTTCAGGCGATCGAGCTCTCGTAGCGAGGGCGTGGGCGCGCACTGGCGCGCTGCCCGGTGGCATCTTCGCCGGAGCGCTCTTCGGCGCCTTGCTCGGCGGTGTCGGCGGACGCGTCGTCATGCGGCTCATCGCCCTGATCGATTCGTCAACCGATGGCGCGCAGACCGACTTCGGCACGATAGGCGAGATTACCGTTGGTGGCACGGTCACGCTGCTGGTATTGAGCACCATCGCGGGTGTGATCGGCGGCGTTATCTACGTCGCCCTTCGCCGCTGGCTTCCCTGGTCCGGCATGGCGCGCGGCCTCTTCTTCGGCCTGATGATGATGTTCGGGCCGGGTTTCATCGCGCTGGGCGAGGTCGACCTCCAGATCGTCGAGCCCGCGCTCCCCATCTTCGCGATGTTCATCGCCCTCATCGTGCTCTACGGCGTCGGCGTGGCGCTGCTCACGGACCGGCTCCATACGCCGTCGTGCGCGCCAACGGGCCGGCGCGCGGCCCGCGCGGTTCGCGGGGCGCAGGCGCTGGCCGCGCTGGGAATCTGCATCATGGCCGTCCTCGTCACCTACGACGTCTACGACAAGGCAGGAACCTGCCTCTCCGCTGATCAGGACAGCGGCGGCTGCGCCGTGCGCGAAGGCGGGAGGTAGCTACTCGACAACACCCAGCCTCCGCCCGGTGCCCGATTTGCCGTAGCCGGTCGATTCCGCGGGCGTGTAGGGGCGCATGGCCATGCGCCCTGCCCTGCCTGCCTTCGATTCACCTCCCTCACGTGCACCGACACACTACAACCCTTGACGAGACCCCTACGCTTCGGGCACACTGCTTCCGCAGCCCGAGCCTAGTTGGTAGGAGTCTCCGGCTGCCAATCCTGGCGAACGCTTACTAGGGAGTCGCACCGTCATGGCAGACGAAGCTACCGCTGCCGCCGTCGAGGTCCCGCCCGAGCTCGCAGCCTTCGCCAAGGCCGCCGGCTGGCCCGAGGACCTCGTCGCCGAGCTCCTCCAGCGCGGCGCCCAGCCCGCCGACCTCACCCGCTACATGAGCCTCGGCGTCAGCGCCGACCAGGTGCGCCAGTTCCTCGCCAGTGGCGAGGAGGGTGGCGCCGGCGGTCCGCCGCCGCCCCAGCTCACCCTGGAGTGGATGAACGTGCCGACCGAGTGGGGCACGCGGGCCAGGCCGACGAAGAAGGGCCTCACCATAGAGGCGATCAACGTCGGCAAGTACGGCGATGTCCCCGAGACCTGGGAGTACCAGACCGAGATGCCGCGCGGCGCCGTGCCGATCCTCGGCGTCGAAGGCATGGGCTACTCCGTCTACGAAAAGCAGGAGCTCTGGGCCGACAACGCCGGCGACCTCTACGAAGAGGCGATCCAGCGCCGCTGGCGTCCCGCGACGGACATTGCCTGGGACGCTCTCGAGCCGCTGCCCGACGATCTCGAGCGCGCGATCTGCCAGCTCTGCACGCACTTCAGCGAGAAGGCGCAGCTGGAAGCCGACGTCCTCGCCGGCTGGGAACCGGAGCTGAGCTACGGCTACCACGAGGTCAAGCTCTACCTCGCCACCGTCATCTTCGAGGGCGCCCGCCACGCCGAGGTCTTCCGCAAGCGCGCGCTCAGCAACGGCGGCGGCCTTGGCCTGCAGAGCACCGGCTGGAGCTTCCGCTCCGTCACCGATGCCCGTAACTTCACCGAGATGATCATGGTCCAGATGGTGCTGCAGGACGGCTTCACGCTCACGCAGTACGAGTTCTGCGAGAAGTACGCGCCGACCCCTGCGGAACAGCTGCTCTTTCGCCTCGCGATGCAGGACAAGGCGCGTCACATCGCCTACGGCATCGCGCACCTGAAGTACGTCCTGCTCCACCGCCACGAGCGCCGCCAGGAGCTGGAGCGCTACCTCGACAAGGGGGAGGCGCTGCTCGTCTCGGACGACCGCGATGTCGCGACCCGCGAGGCCTTCGCGATCCTCTTCGCCGGCGGCAAGGACAAGATCGGAGACGGGCTCAAGCTCTATGATGCCATGCGGCGCCGCCAGGTGCAGCAGTACCTGGAGCGGCTGCGCTGGGCGACCATCGAGCGCGCCGATCATCTGCACCCGGGCCTGCGCGCCTACGCGCCCAGCCCGGACGGCGCACCGGCCGCTACGTAACGACACAACGCGATAACAGGAGGTCTGTCATGCCTACGTTTCCGTCCCTCGAGTGGTTCGACACCGTCCGCAACCTGGTGAACAGCGACGAGGCGTTTCGCCGCCTGGGCACCGTCGACGCCCGCGTCGGCATCAAGGTCGGCGACAAGCTGTTCGAGGTGACGTTCGAGGCCTTCGAGTGCATCGGCTCCCGCGAGATCCCGGAGACCGAGCTGCGCGACCTCGACTTCTGGCTGGAGCAGTCGCCCGAGCAGTGGCGCGAGATGCTGGAGAACATCAAGGTGCACGGGTCGGCCGATCTCCAGCACACGCTGAACACGATCGACCTGACGATTCCAGAAGGCTTCGCGCGCTCCCACGACGGTTACCGCCGCGACACCTTCTATCGCTTCAATCAGAGCCTCCAGCACTTCTTCGACTCGTCCTCCAAGATCGATACGCAGTTCGCGGTAGCCGCGAAGGCATAGCCCGCACCGTGCCGCGCCGTCAGAAGCCGGGACGCGATGTCCCGGCTTCGTGCTTTTGACAGGCCGGCGTTCGGGGTGCCAGACTGGCAGTACCGGCCCGGTGCGGTCGCGCGCGGGAGGCAATGCGCTCGAAACGCCTCTGGATGCTCGCGAAGTTGACGGCGCAGAAGTACAGCGCCCACAGCTGCTCGCAGATGGCGGCCGCGATCTCGTACTACGTCCTGTTCGCGGTTGTCCCGCTCGCCATTGTGCTCGCCTCCGTCTTCGGCTTCGCCGTGCGCGACCGCGACATCCGGGAAGATGTCGTGCAACGCGTCGTCGACGAGACCGCGCTCGGTGGCGAGGAAGGCGAGCAGTTCGTCTCCGACACGGTCCAGGGCGTCAGCCGCGTCAGCGCCGCGCTCTCGATCGTCGGTCTCCTTGGCATGGTCTGGTCGGCCTCTGCCATGGCCGGGGCTGTGCGCCGTTCTCTAAACGTCATCTGGGGCGTCACGGCGCCGCGCCCGCTGGTGCAGCAGAAACTGATCGATCTCGCCTTGATCCTCGGTTTGGGCGTCTTGCTTGCCGCATCGATCGCCGGTACCGGCGCGCTCCAGGCGTTGCGCCGGGTGGACCCGATCGCCGAAAGTCGCGTCCTCTGGACGCTGCCTTCGTTGGTGCTGCCCGCGGCCCTCACGTTCGTTGCCTTCCTCGGCGTGTATCGCTACCTGCCGGCGAAGCGACAGACGGTCCGCGCGATCTGGCCGGGAGCGCTGCTGGCGACGGTCCTCTTCGAGCTGCTCAAGAACGGCTTCGCCCTGTATGTCGCGTACTTCAACAACTTCGATGTCGTCTACGGCTCACTGGGCGCCATCATGTTGTTCCTGCTCTGGACGTACTTCGCGTCGAGCATCCTCTTGCTGGGCGGAGTCCTCGCCGTCGAGTACGGGCGGCTGCCGCCTGTCGTGTACGGCGCCCAGCCTGCCGGCCCGCGCCGGAGCATCCCGCAACAGGTGGGGCGCTACGTGCGCGGGCTGTTCGTTCGCCAGGGCACCAGCCGCTGAAGCGCCCCTGCGTCGCGAGTTCCCGCCTGCCTTTGTGCTAGGATGTCGTTGCAAGAGGAGGATTCGCGTCCATGGTGAGCGTGGCGAAGGGCGACATCCCGGTCGGGCTGGACCTCGGCGGGCACGAGTATGAAATCACGCCCGAGCTGGTGCGCGAGTACTCGGCGGGCGTCGACGACCACCACGCCTGGTACGCGGGCCCGTCGGCGTTCGGCGGCTCGGTCGCGCCGGCCCTCATCCTCCACTCGGAGGTGTACAAGTTCGGCCGCTGGTACCTGCCGAACATCTGGGGCAACCTCCACGCCCGCCAGGAGTTCGAGCTGTTCGCGCCCATCCCGGTCGGCGAAGGCGTCTCGACGCGCTCGCTCATCGTCGACCGCTACATGAAGCGCGGCCGCGACTACGTCGTGAACGAGGTCCAGGTTCTCGATGCCGGCGGCCGCCTGCTCAGCCGCGGCCGCACGCATCAGAGCTTCGTCCAGGAGCGCCCGCAGGAGGGCGCCGCGGTCGACAAGGAGCGCGAGAAGCGCTCCGATCGCCGCTTCGAGACCGGCGCCGGCGCGTACGAGGAGGAGATCGCCCCGCTCGAGAAGACCGTCACGCTCGAGATGTGCCGCACGTTCTCGGCGGGCAAGAGCTACCACAACGACGCCGAGGAAGCGAAGAAGCTGGGCTTCCCCGATATCGTCGTGCAGGGCATGATGCCGGTCTGCTTCCTCTCGGAGCTGATGACCCGGCGCTTCGGCGAGGGCTGGTACGCCGGCGGCCGCATGGACGTGCGACTGGTCAACGTCCTCTGGGGCGGCGACGGCGTCGCGACCGCGCGCGGCGTCGTCCGCGAGTACACGCCGTCCGGCGAGCGCCGCCGCGCCCACTGCGAAGTCTGGGTGGAGAAGCGCGACGGCACGAAGGTCATCGTCGGTACCGCCAGCGCGGTCGTCTGACGATGGAACCTTCGAACCAAAGAACCTTCGAACCGACGCTGGCCGGTTCCGTGGTTCCGAGGTTCTAAGGTTCAGTGGTTCTATGGTTCCGCCGTTCCCGCTATACTGTCATCCCTGATTCGAGCTACAGCCAATTCGGAGGCAACGATGTACAAGATCGCAGTAATCGGCGGCGACGGCATCGGCCCGGAGGTAGTACGCGAGGGCCTCAAGGTCCTCGAGGCTGCTGCGGCCAAGACCGAGGTCCGCTACGACCTCGCGTACTACGACCTTGGCGGCGAACAGTACCTGCGCACCGGGGAGCCCATGCCCGACAGCGTCCTCGACGAGCTGCGCGACTTCGACGCGATCTACCTCGGCGCCGTCGGCCATCCGGAGGTCGCGCCCGGCATCCTGGAGAAAGGGCTCCTGCTCCGCATCCGCTTCGAGCTCGACCAGTACATTAACCTGCGCCCGGTCAAGCTCTACCCCGGCGTCGAGACGCCCCTGCGCGACAAGGGCCCGGAGGAGATCGACTTCATCATCGTCCGCGAGAACACGGAGGGGCTCTACACGGGCATGGGCGGCATCCAGTACAAGGGCACGCCGCAGGAGGTCTCGACCCAGATCCACATGACGACGCGCTTCGGCGCCGAGCGCTGCATTCGCTATGCCTTCGACTACTGTCGCGAGCGCAACCGCGCGAAGAAGCTCACGCTCTGCGCCAAGACGAACGTCCTCACCTTCGTCCACGACACCTGGTGGCGCGCCTTCAATGAGGTCGGCGAGGCCGACTACCCCGACATCGAGCGCGACTACGCGCACGTCGACGCGACGACGATGTGGATGGTGAAGAACCCGGAGTGGTTCGACGTCATCGTCACCGACAATATGTTCGGCGATATCATCACCGACCTCGGCGCCATGATCCAGGGCGGCCTCGGCGTCGCCGCCGGCGGCAACATCAACCCGCACGGCGTCTCCATGTTCGAGCCGATCGGCGGCAGCGCACCGAAGTACACCGGCCTGAACGTCGCCTGCCCCGTCGCGGCGATCGGCGCGGCGCAGATGCTGATGGAAACGCTGGGGGAGATCGACACCGCCCAGCGCATCGAGCGCGGCATCGAGCGCGCGCTCTCGTCGGGCGAGATCAAGTCGCTCGCCGCCGGCCGCATGGGCATGTCCACTTCGGAGGTCGGCGACCTCATCGCCGGCTACGCGGGGGAGTAGGGGTTGGCCGAGACGCGAATCGGCCTGGTCTCATGCAGCAAGGCGAAGATCGACAGGCGGGCAGCGGCACGAGATCTCTACAGCGCATCCGATCTCTTCCGAAAGGCGGCTCGATACTGCGCTGCTCACTGCGACGACTGGTATATCTTGAGCGCGAAGTACGGACTGGTCAGACCTGATGAGGTCCTAGAGCCCTACGATCTGACGCTCAAGAGGATGCGCGTCGATGAACGGCGGCGCTGGGGCCTGGCAGTTGCCAGCAAGCTTCGCGAACTAGGGGCCGTGAAGCTGGAGATCCATGCGGGGCAATACTACGTTCAACCTCTGGTTGATGCAGGCATCGCGTTGGAGAACCCTCTCGCGGGCTTAGGGCTTGGCCAAAGGAAGAGGTGGTACGCACAGCAATTGGCCGTAATGGACGCGAATCGATGACTCTAGTACTGCATCCTGAACGGGCGCGCCTCGCAGGCGCGCGGCTCTTCGAGGCCTTTGAGGGTTCTGGCCCGGGCATATTTGGCACCAAGGAGATGCCGGAGGATCTCCTTCCGAGCGGTGTCGAGCGCGGATCTGAGGAGCACCTGCGCTTCATTACGTTCACCGTCTCGATTGACTACATGAGGGATGCGGTGCAGCTTTGGCGCGCTTCTCGCGAGGCCTTCGAAAGCGACAAGGCGCGGCTCATTTTTGATCCAACCAGAGTCATGGGTATGGCGCCCGATGATCTGCAGAGCTGGCTGATGAACCTGTCGATCTCTCGAAAGCATGCTCCCGATGCGGTCACGTGGCATGCTGTCGCGTCAGTCCTGGAGAGCTTCTTCGACGGCAGCGTTGCTGAGCTAATCCAGCGTTGCGACTATTCCGCACCGAGCCTTCTAGCGACCATCCGCCGGATGCCCACCAAGATTCGTTATCTGTCGGGCCCCAAGATCGGTCCGCTGTGGGTCCGCATGCTACGCGACAATTGCGATGTTGCTATCAAGCAAATGGAAGCGTTGCCCATCCCTGTCGACGTTCATGTCGCAAGAGCCACGCTCGCGGTTGGCGCGATCGAGTCGGACTCTAGCGTGCCTGAAGCTGTTCTGTACCAGAAGATTCGCGATGTCTGGGTAGACGCTTGCAAAGGTACGGGCTTCTATCCGATGCAGTTCGATAAAGCCTTGTGGCAGCAGAGTAGATTGGGTTGCACATACCGTTCGGCGACGACCTGCAGCAAAGGACCAGAGTGTGGCGTTGCCGATATGTGCGTCCGGGGACGGATCGCTTTCCGCGAGGGCTCGGTTGAAGTCGATACATCTCCCCTACAGCCCATGTTCGCCAGCGCCTAGTGCTTTGAACAAGGATTCAGACACAATCGATCCCTTCCCCGTCGCCTGGGACGATCCCGCCGACGCCGACCTCTGCTGGCGCCACAGCCCGGAGCACATGCCGAACGCGCTCCCGCCGCTCGAGTTCGAGCTCGGCCTGAAGCGCTTCCTCGAGGGCTTCGGCTGGGGCATGGTGCCGCGCCAGATCAACTACTTCGTCTACTTCGCCCTGGACGGCGCGACCGGGCCGGTTGCGCCCCCGGCCGCCCCCGCCCTGCGCGAGGCCGGACGCCGCTGGTGGGACGAGGTGCTGCCGGAAGTCCTCGGACACATCGAGCGCTACCGCACTCCCGACTTCTCCGCCATGACCAGCGAGCAGCTCGCCCAGGAGATCGAGGCGCTGCCGGACGTGCGTTACCGCTCCGGCCAGCTCCACACGATGGCGATCCGGCCGCACTTCGCCGGCATGAGCCTGCTCATCGAGACGTACAAGGAGCTCACCCGCGGCGACGACCTCGCGGCGCTGCGGCTGGTGCAGGGCTACGGAAACAAGAGCTTCGAGTCCGGCGAGCGTCTCTGGCGCGTCGGCCGCATCGCTGCCGGCATCCCGACCGTCCGCGAACGGCTGCTCGCGATGGAAACCGACACCGCGCTCGACACGCTCGCGACGCTCCGCCGCGAAGCGGACGCGGCGCCGTTCGTCGCCGCGTTCGACGCCTACCTCGATGAGTTCGGCTGGCGCAGCAACGGCAGCTTCGCCACCGCCACCTGGTTCGAAGACCCCACGAGCCCGCTCATGCTGCTGCGCGCCCACCTGCAAACCGACGGCTACGACCCGAACGAAGAGCAGCGCCGCCTCGTCGAGGAGCGCGAGGCGTTCTCGCGCGAGACCCTCGCGTCGCTCGATGACGAAGGCCGCGCGCGCCTGCAGGGCGCCATCGAGGCCGCAGTCGCCGTCGCGCCGCTCCTCGAGGACCACAACCTCTACATCGACCAGCGTCTCTCGACGATGCCGCGACGTCTCATCCTGGCGGCGGCGGCGCGCCTCGGCCTCGCTGAGCCGAGCGATGTCTTCTTCCTGCACGAGGACGAGTTGTGCGCGGCGTTGCGCGGCACGCTCGACGACACCGCGCCGCTGATCGAGCAGCGGAAGCGGGAGTTCCTCCGCTGGCGCACCGTGAGCCCGCCGCCGTACGTTGGCGCGCCGCCGCCGGAGGGCGCGCCCGACGAGGCGCCCGCCGCCGAGCATAGCGGCCCGCTGCGCGGTACCGGCGTCTCGGCCGGCGTCGTGCGCGGCCCGGCGCGCATCCTGCGCAGTATGGCGGAGGCGGACCGCCTCCGACCCGGCGATGTGCTCGTCACGCCCGTGACGCACCCCGCCTGGACGCCGCTCTTCGCCCTCGCCCGCGCCGTCGTCACCGAGGTCGGCGGCATGCTCAGCCACACCGCCGTCGCCTCGCGCGAGTTCGGCATCCCGGCCGTCGTCGCCCTGCGCGACGCCACGCGCCTGCTGCGCGACGGCCAGCTCGTCGAAGTGGACGGCAGCACCGGCGAAGTTCGCGTCGTCGGGTGACCGCCCCCGCGCCCTATATCGCCCGCGCCACGATCCGCCACACGTCACGCGCGCGGCCGAACGCGGGAACCGCCCCTACGACCCCCGCGGCAGCGCCGTCCCCGTCCGGCCCGCCTCGATCGTTCCCGGGTCGAGCTGCAGTCCGAGCCCGTCCGCCAGCCTCGTGAGGTAGTTGAACACGCCGACGATGTGCGCCACCTCCAGGCACGCCTCGTCGTCGAAGCCGAGGTCGCGCAGCGGCTGCCAGTCCTCCGGCACCATCCGCGTCGGCGTACCGCTCAGCTTGTCGGCGACGGCGCACAGCGCCCGGTCGCGCGCCGGCAGGTCGAGCTCCTGCCAGCGGCGCTCCTTGATCGCCTCGACCAGTGCGGCGTCCCCGCCCTCGACACGCAGAAACTCTGCGTGCGACTGTGCTCAGTACCGGCAGTCCTGCGCCGCCGCCGCGACCGCCGCCACCATCTCGCGCTCTCGCCGGTCGAGCGCCCCCTCCGGCGAGAACATGATCTGCGCGAAGAGCTGCCCGAACGCCGGCCCGATGCGCCCGTGCGCCATCACCAGCCGCGTCATCGCGGGCAGGAAGCCGAAGTCGTACGGAAAACTGCGGTCGGTGGGGATCAGCGCCCGCATCTGCTCCTGCGTCGGGAGCTGCACCCACGCGTCGGGGATGGGGTCTGACATGGAGGGCCTCCTAGCAGGAGAATACGCCGCCATTATACGCGCGTGGGGGGGCGCGATGTAGGGGCGGTTCGCGAACCGCCCCTACATGGTCTCGCCTACTCCCGGCCGATACTTCAGGGAGATGGTGAGATGGGACAGGGTGCGCTTCGTTGCACTCGTCGGATTTGGGGTCTGGGCCATCGAGCTGCTTATCGCTGTGTGGCTGATGGCCCAGTTCGTCGTCGCGGAGATAGCGGGCGACTGCTCCTTCTTCGAGGGGGAGCAGCCTTCGGGAAGCGCATTCTGTGATACCGCACTGACTGTGATTGTGGTGCAGGTGCTCGTTCTCACGATTGCCTCACCGGTGCTTGCGGCGACCTCGCTCCTGCCCCTTGCCCTCGTCGTGCTTCTCGGTCTCGATGTCGTTTGGCCGTTCGTGCTCAGCAGGTGGCGCGACAGACGGGGTTCGATTCGCGCGGAATAGCACCGTGCGTCTCGGACGCACGATGGGGAGCGGGCGAAGCGCGCCCCTAAACAATCGCCAGCATGCGGTCCAGCGCCACCTTCGCCCAGCGTTTCTGGTCGTCTGGGACGATGACCTGGTTCACCACGCGACCCTCGGCCAGGCTCTCGACCGCCCAGCAGAGGTAGGCCGGGTGCACGCGGTACATCGTGCTGCACGGGCAGACGACGGGGTCGAGGCAGAAGACGGTCTTGTCGGGGTTCTCCTTCGCCAGCCGGCTCACCAGGTTGATCTCCGTCCCGACGCCGAACGCGCTGCCCGGCGCCCCCTCCGCGACCGTCTTCGCGATGAACTCCGTCGAGCCGTTCAGGTCCGCCGCCTGCACCGTCTCCATCCGGCACTCCGGGTGCACGACGATGGTGATGCCAGGGAAGCGCTCGCGCGCGGCCCGGATCTGGTCGACGGTGAAGCGCTGGTGCACGGAGCAGTGGCCCTTCCAGAGGATCACGCGGCTGCGCTCCCGATCGTCGTCGCTCATGCCGCCGAGCGAACCGTAGGGCCTGGTGTAGTCCCAGAGCGGCATCTGGTCCAGCGCGATGCCGAGCTTGAGGCCCGTGTTGCGCCCGAGGTGCTGGTCGGGGAAGAAGAGCGCGCGTCGCTTCTGCGCGAACGCCCACTCGAGCACCTTCGCTGCGTTGCTCGACGTGCACACCGCGCCGCCGTGCTCGCCGACGAACGCCTTCAGCGCCGCCGCCGAGTTCATGTACGTGATCGGCACGATCTCGTCCGCGACGCCCGCCTCCTCCAGCTCCTGCCACGCGGCGTAGACGTCGTCGGGGTCGGCCATGTCGGCCATCGAGCAGCCGGCCGCCATGTTCGGCAGGATCACCTTCTGGTGCGGCGCGCTCAGGATGTCGGCCGCCTCCGCCATGAAGTGGACGCCGCAGAAGACGATGTACTCCGCCTCCGGGTGCTGCGCCGCCCACTGGGCGAGCTTGAACGAATCGCCCTTGAGGTCCGCGAACTGGATGATGTCCTCGCGCTGGTAGTGGTGGCCGAGAATGACGCAGCGCGTGCCGAGCCGCTGCCGCGCGACGCGGATGCGCTCGATGATCTCGCCTGGCTCCAGATCGCGGTACGCCGCCGGGATCTCCTGCTGCCAGAAGCCGAACGAGCGCTCCTCGCGCAGCGGCACCGTGACCGTGCTGTCGGCCTCGCACGCGATGCCGGGGAGGACGGGGATGGGGCTGGGCGCGACGGCGGTCGTCATGACTCCCTCCCGAATTAGTGTACTCAGTACACTATTCATACCACGACCTGCCTGGCCTGTCAAGCGGGAGAGGCGGCGAGTCCAATTTGTTCCGCGGGAAAAGGAAAAATGGCGGGTTTGCGAATCTGGGCGGGGCGGTTATTGGCGCAATGTTCGGCGGACGGGCCCCGGCGGGCATGCCCCGGG
>Ga0326597_10007112_pt1 | contig 15262 bp, 15 predicted proteins | sample RVTome_12_FD_203789 | JGI IMG/M metagenome (GOLD analysis project Ga0326597, IMG submission 203789) | Soil microbial communities from uranium-contaminated site in the Upper Colorado River Basin, Wyoming, United States - RVT100D185 | ecosystem: Environmental > Terrestrial > Soil > Contaminated >... | reverse complement strand
TCTCGAAGAAGGAGGACCGCTGGCGCAAGGCCGGGTCGATGGGCCGCGCCGCGGCGTTCAGCTTCTATCCGGGCAAGAACTTGGGCGCCTGTGGGGAAGCGGGCGCCGTCACGACCGACGACGAGGGCGTGGCGCGGCGCTGCCAGATGCTGCGTGACCACGGCCAGTCGAGGAAGTACTTCCACGACGTCGAGGGGTACAACGGCCGGCTGGATGCCATCCAGGCGGGGGTCTTGCGGGTGAAGCTTCGTCACCTGGCGAAGTGGAACGAGCAGCGCCGGGAGCGGGCACGCGGGTACGACGAGCTCTTCACCGGCAGTGCAGGGGCGGTCGCGCTTCAGCAGGTGCCGTCGTGGTCGCGCCCGGTCTACCATCTCTACGCGGTGCGGGTGGCGGACCGGGAGCGGCTCCAGGCGGACCTGACGGCCGCCGGCATCGGAACGGGCGTCCACTACCCGATCCCGCTTCACCTGCTGAAGGCCTACGAGGCTCTGGGCTTCCGCCCGGGCGACTTCCCGGTGGCCGAGCAGGCGGCCTCCCAGGTGCTGTCGCTCCCGATGTTTCCCGATCTCTCCCCTGAGCAGCAGCGGCGCGTAGTCACCGGGGTGCTGCAGTCGATGACCGGGACGCAAAGCCAGGTTCTGAGGCAAGAGGAAGCAGTATGAAGGTCATCATTTTCTGTGGCGGTTTGGGCATGAGACTCCGGGAATACTCGGAGACGACCCCGAAGCCGATGATCCCAATCGGATACCGACCCAAATACGACGAGACCGTCTCTAACAACTTGGTCATGAGCGAAGGCGAGAAGAAGATCGATCTACTCGCCAGCGACATCAACGGCGGCTTCTTCGTCATGCGACAGGAGGTGTTCGACTGGATAGGGCCCGGGGAAGAACTCGTCCAGGGGCCCTTCAAACGCCTCGCAGCCGCTGGGAAGGGGACAGCGGAGGTGTTCAACAACAATGAACGCCCGGGGTGATATCCCGTCCCGCGCTCTCCGCTCGGCGTGCGTTCTAGCCTCACCGTCTGTCGATTTCTAACGTTCTCGTCCGACGCCAACGAATAATGCATCAATCGACTCTGGCTAGATTGGCAAGAGTAAGAGTCTTCGGGAAATCCCCGCTAAACGCTTACCTAAGACTAGACAGGCGACTTTGGAGTCATCTCCCTCCCTCCTTAACTGCTTTCGCTCCTATACGCTCTTACGGCGCCTTCGTACATCGTCTAGTTCAGTTGGCAGCTACGCGGCAGCAGTACTTCGGCACGTTCTTTTTTCGAAACCGTCCTCAACTGAAACTGATTCGGCTTTTGTCGGATCGAAGAAGCACCGGTTCTATCCTCAGAATGGCGTTCTTGGGCTGCAGCAATGGGGCGGAACTTTATTCTGTCCTATGGACGATCCGCTCAGAAAGACTGGACTTGACGGTCGTCTCACATGCGGTGGATGTCTCCAAGGAGGTTCTAGCATTGGCTCAAAAAGGAGTGTACTCGCTCACAGCTCCTGAAATGGTTGGCGAGCCGATCTTTGCTCGCCTCAACGGCGAGGAAATGCGGGCGATGTTCGACGCCGGCAGCAACGGACACGAGGTAAAGATTAGACCATGGCTCAGGGAAGGGATCGCCTGGCATCTCGGGGATGCCGCATCCCCCGAACTTGTTGATGTGCTGGGACCTCAGGATCTTGTATTGGCAAACAACTTTCTTTGTCACATGGATCCGCCGGATGCAGATAGATGCCTGCGTAACATTGCGCGTCTGGTGGCTCCCGGTGGACACCTCTTCGTGTCAGGAATCGATCTCGACATACGAACCAAGGTCGCACTCGACCTGGGCTGGAAACCCGCCCGCGATTTGATGGAAGACATTCACGATGGCGACCCTTCGGTGAGGAACGACTGGCCTTGCCAATATTGGGGCCTTGAACCTTTCGATAAAGGACACCGCGATTGGGAGGTCCGTTATGCGTCGGCGTTCCAGCTTTAGTGCCCGCGACTGCGGGAGAGAGTGATGCCGATGCCTCCGGCTGACATTCAAGCGAGATTGACCGCGGGGGCCGTCGTCGAGGCGGACCTGGAGTATATCTGCAGTAATCTCAAAGACGAGTTTGCGTGTTTGTCCGGCACGTGTGTCTTACTTACTGGTGGGGCCGGCTTCCTCGGATATTACCTTGTTCAATCGATTCTCCACTGGAACAAGGTAGTCGCCCAGCCTGAGCGTATCCGACTGACCGTGTACGACAACTACGCACGAGGTGTGCCGCGTTGGCTCACAGGACTTCGGAATGACACCGCCCTCACGATAGTCGCGCAGGATATCACCAAGCCGCTCCCTCCGAATATGCCACGCTTCCAGTACGTCATCCACGCGGCGTCCATTGCTTCTCCGACCTATTACCGTCAGCATCCAATCGAGACGATGGACGCCAATGTAAATGGCCTTCGCGCCTTGCTGGAGTACTTTCGCACCCTCAAAGAGACCAACGAGGCCACCGGCGGCTTCCTCTTCTTCTCAAGCAGCGAGATCTACGGAGATCCGTCCCCGGAAAACATCCCGACTCCGGAAGAGTACCGAGGCAACGTTTCCTGCACAGGACCACGCGCCTGCTACGACGAAGCGAAGCGGTACGGCGAGACGCTCTGCGTCAACTTCGCACGACACTACGGCCTGCCGATCAAGGTCGCCCGTCCCTTCAACAATTACGGGCCGGGCCTCAAAATATCAGATCGCCGAGTCATCCCGGACTTCGCACGCGATATTCGGTCGGGTCGCGACATCGTGATGCTCTCCGATGGCTCCCCGAGGCGCACATTCTGCTACGTCGCGGATGCCGTTGTCGGCTACTACAAGGTGCTCGCCAATGGTCGCGCAGGGGAAGCCTACAACATAGGCGTCGAGGCGCCGGAGGTCTCGGTGGCCGACGTTGCCGAACGTCTTGTGAGCACCTCCCGTGACCTGTTCGGTTACAGCGGCAGGGTGGTCAGGCAGTCCAGCGCCGACCGGGATTACCTCGTGGACAACCCCACCCGCCGCTGTCCGACGATCACGAAGGCGCGATCGGAGCTGGGGTTCAGGCCGACGATTTCCCTCGACGAAGGATTGAGGCGCCTGTTGATCTGGTATTCAGAGAACCACGACGCCGAGGACGCTTGAATGATCCGCATCGGCCTCATCAGTCCGTCGATCGGAAACGGCAACCTCCCGCCTCTTTCCCTCGAGGGGAGCAGGTGAGGGTCACCGTCGTCGGTGCGGGGTACGTAGGCCTCGTCACCGCTGTCTGCCTCGCGGAGAAGGGCCACAATGTCATCTGCGCGGATCTTGATCGAGAAAAGATTGACAAGATTCGTCTTGCGATACCTCCGATCCACGAACCAGGCCTCGAGGAGCTTCTCCGGAGGAACGTCGGCACCAGACTCGTAGCGACGACAAGCCTTCACAACGCCGTCGTGGATTCCGACGTCACGCTGATCGCGGTCGGCACGCCCTTCGACGGAAACGCCATCGATCTCGGCCAGATCCGCCGCGCCGCTGCCAACATCGGGACTGCCTTACGGAATACGTCCACGTACCATCTCGTGGTCGTAAAGAGCACAGTCGTTCCCGGCACGACCGACGAAGTGGTCACTCCGATTCTGGAGGCGGCGTCCGGGAAGAAGGCCGGTCCCGACTTCGGGATTGGAGTGAACCCGGAATTCCTCACCGAAGGGGAGGCGGTCAAGGACTTTATGTATCCCGATCGGCTCATTCTGGGTGGCATGGACGATCGGACGATCGACACCCTTGCGGCATTGTATTCGCCCTTCAATGGGGTCGAGCAGCTCCGGACCAACAACCGGACCGCCGAAATGATCAAATACACGTCCAACGCCCTCCTGGCGACCGCCATCTCCTTTTCGAACGAGATCGCGAATCTCTGTAGCGCCCTCGGTGGCGTCGACGTGGTCGAAGTCATGCGAGGGCTGCATCTGAGTAAATATCTGAGTCCAATCTTGCCTGACGGGAGTCGCTCAGTCGCACCGATTACCGACTTTCTCTGGGCCGGATGTGGCTTTGGTGGGAGTTGCCTTCCCAAAGACGTGAAAGCTTTGATTGCCCACGGAAAACGAGCTGGGCACCCCATGTCGCTACTTGAGGCAGTGATTCGCGTCAACGAACATCAGCCGCATCAACTGTTGGCCCTGTTGAGGAGGCACTTTCGTTCCCTGAAGGGTATTCGTGTAGCGGTTCTCGGTCTGGCGTTCAGGCCCGGCACGGATGATATGAGGGAATCCCCGGCGATCCCCATTATCAAGGAGCTGCTCGCTGCCGAATCAGAGATCAAGGCCTACGACCCCGCGGCGAGTCATCAGGCCGCGAAAGCCATCCGGAGCCAACATTTCGCCCTCTGTGACGATCTCGTCCAGGCGATGACAGACGTTGACGCCATCATGCTCGTGACACGATGGGAGGAATTTCGGCGCGTCCCCGAGCTCTTGGCACAGCTTCGTCCGCAGCCCGTGTTCATCGACGGCCGACGGATGCTCGACAAGCGCACCATCGCCAGATACGAGGGAATCGGACTCTAAGATGCGATTCACCGAAACGGAGCTGAAAGGGGCTTATGTCGTCGAGATCGAGAGGCGAACGGACAGCCGAGGCTTCTTCGGCCGCGGGTGGTGCAAAAGGGAATTCGAAGCCCAAGGGCTAAATTCCGAACTCGCTCAAGTCAACATCGGATTCAGCAACAAGAAGGGGACACTGCGCGGCATGCATTACCAGGTGCCACCGTATCAGGAAGCCAAGCTGGTGCGCTGTACGCTGGGCGCGATCTACGACGTGATCATCGACCTGCGACGCGGCTCGTCCACATACAGGCAATGGTTCGGACTCGAGCTGATGGCTGACAATCACCGGATGCTCTACGTGCCGGAAGGTTGTGCGCACGGGTATCAAACGCTTGCAGATGACACCGAAGTGTCTTACCAGACATCCCAATTCTACGCCCCGGAGTGCGCGCGAGGCGTGCGCTACGATGACCCTGCATTCGGAATCTCATGGCCGAGTGTGGCACGAGTCATTTCCGATGCCGACCGAAATTGGCCGTCCTACACGCCCTAAGAATCGCAAGCTCGAACCAGAGCGGGGGGAGGAACACATGATTATTGTTGATCGTGCGCTCGAGGCTAGACGCGCGGAGGGCAATCCGATCCGGGTGGCGCTGGTCGGCGCTGGGTTTATGGGCCGTGGTATCGCGCTGGAGATTGTGACGGCCTTTCCCGGCATGCGGCTGGCCGCAGTCGCGAATCGAACCCTCGCCGAGGCGCAGAGGGCCTATCGTGAGGCGGGGGTCGAGTCGGTGAAGATCGTCGAGACTGTGGCGCAGTTGGAGGAGGCGGTCGGGACGGGCCAGTATGCCGTCACTGACGACGCGATGCTCCTGTGCCGAGCGGGGAACATCGACGCAGTGATCGAGGTGACCGGGGAGATCGAATTCGGCGCTCATGTGGTGCTAGAGGCCATTGCGAACGGCAAACACGTGATCTTGATGAATGCCGAACTAGACGCCACTGTGGGTCCCATTCTGAAAGTGTATGCCGACCGGGCGGGAGTTGTGTTGACGTACACCGATGGTGACGAGCCCGGAGTCGCGATGAACCTTTATCGCTTCGCCAAGAGCATCGGCTACGAGCCGGTCCTGATGGGCCAGATCAAAGGTTTCCTCGACCGCTACCGGAATCCCGAGACCCAACAGGCGTTCGCCGCCAAACACAAGCAGAAGCCCCAGATGGTCGCGGCCTTTGCTGATGGCTCAAAGCTTTGCCTGGAAAGCACCATTATGGCAAACGCCACCGGATTCAAAGTCGGCACGCGAGGCATGTATGGGCACCGTGGCGCGCATGTGAAGGATGTCGTGTCTCACTTCTCGGCGGATCAATTCGCGAATGGCGGGTTAGTTGACTATGTGCTGGGTGCGGAACCTGGAACCGGAGCGTTCGTCGTTGGCCACAACGATCATCCAATCAAGCGGCAATACATGAGCTATTTCAAGATGGGCGATGGCCCCTTATATCTCTTCTACACGCCTTACCATCTTCCCCATCTGCAACTGCCCCACACGGTAGCCCGGGCTGTCTTGTTCCGCGACGCTACGCTGGCGCCGATGGGAGCGCCGGTATGCGATACCCTTGCCCTCGGCAAGCGGGATCTCCGCGCCGGCGAGATTCTCGACGGGATGGGCGGATTTACCTGCTACGGCCTCATCGACACCTACGAGGTCTGTCGGGCGGAACATCTGCTGCCTATGGCCCTATCTCAGGGCTGCCGGCTCAAACGGCCTATCTCTAAGGATCACCCGATCAGCTACGCCGATGTGGAGCTTCCGCCAGGGCGTCTGTGCGACAAGCTCCGAGCGGAACAAGACACATACTTCGCGCCGTCGAAAACGCCTCACCTGGGATGAGTGTGGCGGGGAGGAGGTAGCTATGAAGGTCGTGCTGTTCTGCGGCGGGCTCGGAATGCGATTGCGGGAGTACTCGGAAAACATCCCGAAGCCCTTGGTTCCTATCGGTTATCGACCTATCCTGTGGCACGTGATGAAATACTACGCCCACTACGGCCACACGGACTTCATTCTCTGCCTCGGCTATAAGGCCGATGTCGTCAAACAATACTTCCTGAACTACGATGAATGCATTTCGAATAATTTCGTCCTTTCGAATGGTGGCAAAGACCTCCGTCTCCTGAATCGCGACATCGAAGACTGGAGAATCACCTTTGTCGATACAGGCATCGTGTCGAATATCGGACAGCGACTGAAGGCGGTCGAAGAACATCTGAGAGGAGAGGACGTGTTCCTGGCGAACTACACTGACGGCCTTACGGACCTACCGCTTCAGACCCACACGCAGTATTTTCTCGATCGCCGTAGAATTGCCAGTTTTGTATCCGTCAGACCGACACAAAGCTTCCACGTCATCTCTGTGAATGATGATCTCGTCAGTGACATCCGGCACATAAGCCGGTCGGGCCTCAGGATCAACGGGGGCTATTTCATCTTCAGGAAAGAAATCTTTCAATACATTAACGACAGGGAGGAACTTGTCGAAGAGCCCTTCCAGCGGCTGATCAAAGAACGTCAGCTGATCGCCTATCAACACGACGGGTTTTGGGCTGCCATGGACACCTTCAAGGAGAAACAGCACTTGGAGGATATGTACACGAGCGGCCACGCCCCGTGGGAGGTCTGGAAGACGCCAACCCGACCGCTGCAGCCTCAGCATGCTTAAATTGACCCTCGCCCGATCATCCGACTCTCCCTGCAAGATCCTGTGCCTTGGGTCTCATTGCGACGATATTGAGATAGGCTGTGGGGGAACCCTGCTCAAACTCTCCGAGGAACTCGCGCAAGTCGAGGTCTACTGGGCCGTGTTCAGCTCGGATCAGGTACGAGCCCGTGAGGCCAGAGAGAGCGCACACTGTTTCCTGGAACGCGTCAAGGCAAAGACGATCGTCATCAAGGACTTCCCCAACAGCTTCTTCCCTTTCATTGGCGCCGCGATCAAGGAAGATTTCGAACGACTGAAACAGGAATTCTCCCCAGACCTCATCTTCACGCATTATCGCCACGACCTACACCAGGACCATCAACTAATCTCCCAGCTCACATGGAACACCTTTCGAAACCACCTCATTCTCGAATACGAGGTTCCGAAATACGACGGAGATCTTGGAACACCGAACGTCTTTACGTACCTGGATGAGTCCATTTGTCGGAGAAAGATAGAGTACCTCGTAACCCACTTCAAGTCCCAGCTGCATAAGCACTGGTTCGACGAGGGGGCATTTTGGGCACTGCTGAGACTCCGCGGCATCGAGGCCAACGCCCCCAGCAAGTACGCTGAGGGTTTCTACTGCAGAAAATCGGTCCTGGAGTAAGACAGTATGCGAATGCCCGATCATCGGAGCGATGCGTGGCATCGAACTGTATCGGGCAATCCGCCGGTTCACATTTCCCTGAACGGTTGACCTCTTGGTCACGGCGCCTTTGACCGAGCATAGCTGCCGGCGTCGTATGCTGACGCCCCTTCTGTTTTCGAGGCCCTCCTGAACTGGAATGAATCCACCGCCTTTCAGATCAGAAGACCAAGAGTTCTGCCCTGAACATTGTATTTTGCCACCGGAACCGAGCCCCAGGAAGCGACCTACCCAAGCTGATGGTGCCGCATCTCGCCGAACTTCCTAGGCTCTGAAATCGCTTTGACGAGAGGTCATGCGCGACTGGACAAGGCGGAGGACATGGGTTCAACATCCTCTGCCAAGGCGGAACATTTTCGCACGGATCATCTGGTTCAGAACCTTGGAAAGCATGCCATCTCTGGCGGCTTTGTCACAGCTGGGGCGCAAGGTGGCAAGTTTGTCCTGAACCTCATTTCGGTGGTGGTTCTAGCGCGACTGCTGGGCCCTGAGGACTTTGGTCTCGTGGGCATGGTCCTTGCCGTGACAGGCCTTCTGGGACTAGTCAAAGAAGCCGGTCTTTCCACTGCTACTGTTCAGAGAGAAACTATTACCCAGGAGCAGGTCTCAAATCTCTTTTGGATCAACCTTGCTCTCAGTGGCATCGCTGGTGTCATCAGTATCGTCCTGGCACCCCTTGCTGCATGGTTCTATCGTGATTCGCGACTGACGGGCATCATGTTTGCCCTCTCGTTCACGTTTCTCCTTAGCGGCTCGACTGTCCAACACCAGGCTCTGCTGGTTCGGCAGATGCGGTTCAGAGCGATAGCGATAATCGAAGTGGCCTCCATGGGGGCGGGCATCGTGACAGGCTGCTCTCTGGCTCTGTTCGGGCTTGCGTATTGGTCACTTGTTGGCCAGCAATTGTGCGTGGCAGCAACAGGGCTTGCGCTGACGTGGTGGACCTCAGGATGGCGTCCCACGAAACCCAAGCGGCATAGCGGCGTAGCACCTCTCTTGAGCTTTGGGGCGCAGTTAACCGTGTCAGATCTGGTCGGCCGGCTGGCCACCGCTAGCGACAGCATCCTGATTGGGCGCTTTTTCGGGGCGGGGCCGCTCGGTCTCTACTCCCGAGCAGGTGTGTTGCTAGCCCGCCCGCTAGAGCAACTTCTCACGCCCCTTGGTGCAGTCCTGATACCGGTACTGTCACGGCTCCAATCTGATCCAGAACGGTACCGACGCACGTTCATTCGTGCATACGACACTTTGGCACTGATTACTTTCCCTTTCACTGCCTTGTGTCTGGTGCTAGCAGAGCCGCTGGTTCTTCTTGTCCTTGGTCCGAAGTGGAAAGGTGTAGTACCCCTTTTTGCGGGATTCACCCTGGTGGCCCTGTCCCTACCGCTGTTGATTGCAGCCAGTTGGCTCTTCATAAGTCAGGGGCGAGGTCGAGACTTGCTGCAGACATACTTAGTTCTGTCTTTCGTCACCGTTAGCGCCTTCATTGTCGGCCTGAAGTGGGGCCCGCTGGGCGTCGTCCTGGCGCTTGCGGCCGCAAGCTTGATGATCCGTCAGCCGATTCTCTACCACCTGGCGGGTCGGCGCGGTCCTGTGCGTACGGCGGATCTTTGGAAGGGCTTCTTGTCTCATTTGCCCTGCTGGGTGGCCGTTTACGCCACGACGACTTTGGCGCTCAGCATGGTCGGACATGCCGCGCCACTCGTGCAATTACTTGTGTGCGGGCCGGTCGGCCTGGCAGCGGCCGCCGGAGTCGTCTTCGCGCTCAAGCGCCCGCGAGAATCCGCATTGTATACCTGGAACACGATCAGAAGCTCGCTCGCAAGGCAGTGGAGCGGCACAGCGTGATGCCAATTCGGGAGGCCACTGGAACCGCACCTGTCGAGCGCACTTCTACTTCGCCGAAATACACGAAGCGCACGAGAATCGCGCTCTTCGGGATCTTTGGAATCCAAAACATAGGGAACGAGTGCACGCTTCAGGCAATGATGCACAATGTACGACAGCGGCTGCCTGACGCGGAGCTTTACAGCATATGCTATGAGCCCCAAGACACACTCCGCCGACACGATCTCGTGGCCGTTCCGATCTCCTCACGGCATTCCAACAAGGGCCCATCCGGCCAGTTAGCACGACACACGAACAAGCTGACGAGGTTCCTCCGGATACTCTTCCGAAGGGCACCTTGCGAGCTATCTGAGTGGTTCAGGGCATTCAAGGTTCTGAAGGGTACCGATCTGGTTCTGATGACAGGAACGGGGATGCTGACGGACTACAGCAATTCCTCGTTCGGCTATCCGTACGATGTCTTCAAGTGGACAATCGCCGCGAGGCTGACCGGCTGCAAAGTGCGGTTCGTCGGCATCGGAGTAGGTCCTATTTACGAACGACTGAGCCGACGGTTCATTAAGTCCGCTCTGACTCTAGCCGATTACAGGAGCTACAGAGACCACCCCTCAAAAGCCAGATTGGAGAGACTCGGCTTCGATACGGGGAAGGATCCGATCTTCCCTGACTTGGCGTTCAGCCTCCCCCGGTGCATTTTCCCGGACTCCAGCAACCACGAACGGCGGCGGCGGGTCGTAGGCCTCGGGGTAATGAATCATTTCGATCCGCACGCTGCAGGAGAACATGATCCGCAGGCCGCCTATCATACTTATCTCGACAAGATGTGCGACCTCACGGCATCGTTGATCGAACATGGCTACGGCGTCCGCATACTACAAGGCGATGTAAGGCATGACGGCACTGTGAGACGGGACCTCAGAGCCAGACTGGAAAAGCGAGGCCACAGGTATGAAACCGCCGGAATTGTCGATGAGGACAGCACCTCGGTCGGTGAGCTGTTGGCGCAGCTCGCCCTAACCGATGTCGTGGTGTCACCGCGATTTCACAACTTGATCCTGGCGCTCATGCTCAACAAACCGGTCATCTCGATCTCCTACGATCCAAAACACGAGGCCCTGCTGGAAGGGTTCGACTTGGGGAGATACTGCCAGCCCATCAACGGCCTCAACGTGGACGTGCTGATCAAGCATGTCATCGAGGTTGAGGCCAGCCGTGAAGAGAGAAAACCATTGCTTCGTCAGAGGACGGAGGAGTATCGCAAGCTGTTGGACGAGCAGTATCGACTGGTACTCGGGGGCCTGTAAGCCGGCTTTTTAGCTTTGCTGGAAGGGGGGCAGGCCATTGATACTGGTTGACAAGGCGTTGGCAGCGAGACAGCAACATGCAAATCCTGTTCGAGTTGCGATAGCCTGGGTAGGTTTGCCTGCTACGCGCTGACAGAGAGTTACTGATCAGTTCACAAAATAGAGCGTAGCGTGTTGTCCTTCCAGTATGGGCAAGAAGATCGATGCGAGGACACTGGAACTGTCGGGGTTGCAGCTGCTGCGTCGACAGGTGCTGCAGGCGGTGCGTGGCGGGATGGCGCAGACCGAGGCAGCACGCACGTTCGGCGCGAGCCTGCGGGCGGTGAGCAAGTGGATGCGGCTTGATCGGGAAGGGGGACTGCGGGCGCTCAAGCTCAAGCGCCGGGGCCGGCGCCCGGGCGGCGGGCGATTGAACGCGACGCAGGCCACGCGGATTCGCGCGTTGACCATTGAAAAGATGCCGATCAGTTGAAGCTGCCGTTCTACCTGTGGACACGGGAAGCCGTCGCCCGCCTGATTGTCCGAGAGCACGGCATCCCGGTGTCGCCGCCGACGGTGGGGCGCTACCTTCAGGCGTGGGGCATGAGTGCGCAGAAGGCGGTGCGGCGCGCCTACAAAGGAACGATGCCGCCATTGCGAAGTGGCTGTCGCGGGAATACCCAGCGATCGCCCAACAGGCCAAGCAGGAGCTTTCTGCCATGGTGGAGGAGGAGCAGATCAACTGCTCGTCGTCGGCTAAGGCAGGATACTAATGTTCGATCCAATGGGACGAATGCTCGGCCAACGCGACTGGCGCTGCCTTGTGCAGTGAGGGGATAGATGGACATCTTAGGGATCTCGGCCTTCTATCACGATAGCGCGGCCTGTCTTCTTCGAGACGGTGAGATCGTGGCGGCAGCGCAGGAAGAACGCTTCACCCGGAAGAAGCACTACGCCGGATTTCCGAGCGAGTCGATCCGGTACTGCCTCAGGGAAGGTGGCGTCTCTCTGAGGGACCTTCGGTACATCGCCTTCTACGACAAGCCGTTTGTTAAGTTCGAGCGGCTGTTGGAGACGTACATCGCCTTTGCCCCCCACGGAATACAGTCGTTCGTTCGGGCCATGCCGGTGTGGCTCAAGGAAAAGCTGTTTCTGAAGAGCCTCCTCCAGAAGGAGCTCACAGCCCTCGGCGGTGGCATCAGGAGGGCTAACTTGCCTCCGGTGCTCTTCGGCGAGCACCATGAGTCCCACGCGGCCTCGGCCTTCTACCCCTCGCCGTTCGATAGCGCCGCGGTGCTCTGCATGGACGGGGTGGGCGAGTGGGCCACGACGTCGGCGTGGCTGGGCGAAGGGAAGGAATTGACGGTTCTCTGGGAGATCCCGTTCCCGCACTCGCTCGGCCTCCTGTACTCGGCGTTCACGTACTACACTGGCTTCAAGGTCAACTCGGGTGAGTACAAGGTGATGGGGCTCGCGCCATACGGGCGCCCAAAGTACGTCCAGGCCATCTACGACCATCTCCTCGATCTCAAGCCTGACGGAACATTCCGGCTCAACATGGACTACTTCAATTACTCAACCGGGCTGACGATGACAAACCGGCGGTTCGACAGCCTGTTCGGCGGGCCGCCGCGTGAGGCGGAAACGATGCTGACGCAGCGAGACATGGACTTGGCGCGCTCGATCCAGGACGTCACCGAAGAGGTGATGCTGCGTCTGGCACGGACCCTTCACCGCGAGACGGGCGCGGATAACCTGTGCCTCGCAGGGGGTGTTGCTCTGAACTGCGTGGGTAATGGCCGGATCCTCCGCGAGGGTCCGTACAAGGGGGTGTGGATCCAGCCCGCTGCGGGGGACGCCGGAGGTGCTGTCGGTGCCGCTCTGTCGGCGTGGCACAGGCTCGAGGGCCGCGCGCGCAAGACCGCCCCACCCGAGGACGCGATGCACGGAGCATTCCTCGGGCCGGCGTACTCCAACGAGGAGATCGAGCGCTTCCTGAGAAAACGGGGGGCTCCCTACGTTCGGCACCAAGACCGCGCGCTGCTCGATCGCGTGGCCGACGAGCTTGCTGCCGGCAAAGTGGTCGGCTGGTTCCAGGGCCGTATGGAATTTGGGCCGCGAGCCCTCGGAGCGCGGAGCATCCTAGGGGACGCGCGGAACCCCCAGATGCAGTCGGTTATGAACCTGAAAATCAAGTACCGAGAGTCGTTCCGCCCCTTTGCGCCCTCGGTGCTCCGCGAGCGAGTGGCGGACTACTTCGACTTGGACACGGACAGCCCGTACATGCTGCTGGTGGCGCCGGTCGTGGAAAGGCGCCGGATCCGGGCCACGCAGGAACAAGAAGGCCTATGGGGCATCGAGCTGCTGAACATCCAACGGTCGGAAATTCCTGCGGTGACTCATCTGGACTACTCGGCACGCGTCCAGACCGTGCATGAGGCGACCAACCCGCGTTATTACGGGCTCTTGAAGGCGTTCGAGGCCAAGACGGGTTGCGGAGTCATCGTCAATACCTCGTTCAACGTGCGGGGAGAGCCGATCGTATGTACCCCCGCGGATGCCTACCGATGCTTCATGCGTACTGAGATGGATCTTCTGGTCATGGAGGATTGTCTGCTCCAGAAGGCGGACCAGATGGCGCTGGTAGGCGACACGGATTGGCGAAAGGAATTCGAGCTCGATTAAAGAAAGGGGCTCCGGCTGATGGCAGCGCAAGCGGACCGAACTGAACTTCGCAATTCCGGCTTGATCGTGGGGGGGATCTTCGGCGCCATCGGGCTCTGGCCCGCAGTCATCCGCGGCGGGAATGCCCGCCTGTGGATGGTAGGACTGGCGGCCGTACTCATTTTGCTAGCCTTGATGGCGCCGCGAGTGCTGGCCCCGGCGCATCGCGCCTGGATGGCGCTCGGGAGGGCCCTCGGGTGGGTCAACACGCGGGTCGTGTTGGGGCTGATTTTCTTCGGCATGATCACACCCATCGGGCTCGTATTCCGGTTGACCGGACGTGACGCGATGCAGCGGGCCTTCGATCCCAATGCGACCACCTATCGCGTGCCACGAATACCGCGGCCCGGCGCACATATGATGAGGCAGTTCTGAAAGGGGGGCGGAGATATGGGGGAGTTCGCGGTGGAGCTGTGGATGTTCCTGAGAGAGCGGAAGAAGTTCTGGCTTCTGCCGATCGTGATCGTGCTGGTGCTGTTCGGCGGCTTGATCGTGCTGACGCAGGGCACGGCGGTAGCGCCGTTCATCTACACCCTGTTCTAGGAAAGGCGGGATAGCCAGACGCAATCGTGCTCGGGTCGGGTACCGCGTGCTAGCGCGGCCATCCTATGTGCTCAGCGGCGCAGGGACGGGGCCCGAATCTGACGCGCGTGAACTCCTTCCTCTACTTCAGAAGGCGACGCAGATCTCATCAGAGCACCCCGTGGTGATGAGCAAGTTCATCGAAAATGCAAGGCGCCGGAGGTCGACGCCGTGGCGTGCCTCGGCAAGCTGTTCGCCTCGGCCATCCGAGCTGAAGTAGGTGGAAAGGGAAGGGCAACGACGAAGGATCCCATCTCAAGAGTCTGGGGTGACGTCGCCGTCGCCGAGCAGGCAGCGTCCCAGATACTGTCGCTCCGGATGTCTGCCGGGCTCTCCCCTGAACAACAGGAGCGGGTGGTTATCTGCGTGGTGGAGTCCACGTGCGCAATAGGCCATCGGATTCAAGTGCAGCCAACAAGCGAGGATCGACGATGAATGGGGCGGAGAAGGTTGTTGTCGTCGGGCTCGGAGAGGTCGGGAGACCACTGCTCGAGCTCGTCTCGAAGCATCACGAGGCGGTGGGGCTGGATGTCTCGCCTACGGGCGAGCGAATTCAGCGTGTCGACATCCTGCACGTCTGCTACCCGTTCGAGATCAAGGACTTCGTGGGCGAGACCGCGCGCTACATCGAGCTTTTCGGCCCGAATTTGACGATCGTCAACAGCACAGTGGCGGTCGGGACGACGCGCGCCATATCGGAGCGAACGGGTGCCGCCGTGGTGCACAGTCCGATTCGCGGCAAGCATGTCCGCATGCTCGAGGAGCTCCTCAGGTACACGAAGTTCGTGGGAGCGACCGATCCGGCGTCCGGCAAGTGCGCGGTTGAGCATTTCGAGTCGATAGGCATGAGAACCCGCGTCCTGGCATCGCCGGAGGCA
>Ga0326597_10007111_pt1 | contig 15262 bp, 10 predicted proteins | sample RVTome_12_FD_203789 | JGI IMG/M metagenome (GOLD analysis project Ga0326597, IMG submission 203789) | Soil microbial communities from uranium-contaminated site in the Upper Colorado River Basin, Wyoming, United States - RVT100D185 | ecosystem: Environmental > Terrestrial > Soil > Contaminated >... | reverse complement strand
CCATCGCGAGAACGATCCGGCGACAGCGACTGTAAAGCAGCGCCTGTTTCAGCCGCGCGCGCTCGCGAAATGTAATAGAGCGCTGCGTCCACCTGAGAACAAGGCCGACGAGGTGGGCCTGGGTGAGCAGCGGGACAAACCGGGAGAGTTTCTTGCCGGCCAGCGCTTTTAAAACCTTTTTAGTCTCGGCGGTGCGCTCGGCATCCTGCCGGCGCATCACATCGAGCGGAGACTCGGCATCGCTGCCGACATAGGATTGCAAAATGCCGAGCAGCGCCGCCGGCCTTTCCTGGAAGCTCGGCATCGTCAACATCAGCTCGCCGGAGCAGCGAAAGCCCCAGTTCTCTAAATAGTCATCCAGCGCCCGCTTAAAGGGCGAGAACTCTGCGTCTTTGTCGACTGCGATGAGAATCTCTTGGCTCTGTTTACTCATGAACAGGGCCGTCAATGCCGCGTCTTCACGAATCCGGCGAGATAGCTCCCATAGTTTTACCACCGGCAAGCTGCTGACGACGTCGGGCAAGCCTTTCAGCAGGGTGTTGTGCAGCGCCGCCTGGTCGGCGGCGGGAAACTCCCGGTTGAGCAGCCGCTTCAGCACGCCGTAGCAGACCATGGAGCCGGTGTCCGCCAGCGCGGCGTTGTTCCAGCGATGGCAGCGGATTTCAAGAAAGGCGCGGAGATCGTCCAACAGCTCTGCGAGAGATCGCGAACCCAGCTTGTCAGGCCTGGTCCGCTCGCTGAACTCGGAGACCGTGCGCTCAAAAATCTCGAGGCGTTTTCGCAGGAACAGGTATTGCCAGGTCGTCTTGACCGCGATGATGCATAGCTCGATCAACTGCGCCGTCCGGCTGCGCCGCGTTTCACACCAGGCCGCGACCCAGCGCGGCGGCGGCGCGGTCTGAGTGACGCCCACGAATTGATTGAACCACTCGGCCAACAGCTCCCCGAAAGGGGCCGCGCGCAGGACCGCGTGGATGTTGGTGAGGTTGTAGTACATCCGCGCGCCGTGCGTCCCGATGATGTTGCGCAGCGGGTATTCCATGGCGAGGATGCGGTGCGGTGAGATGCCGAAGGCGCGGCCGAGGTTGCGGAAATAATGATAGTAGCCGGCCGAGGCGATCGAATAGAGCAGCGGCGTGATCGGCTCCGGGAAATTCTCACTGACGTTGGCGTTGGACCAGACGACGCGTGACGCCTCCGAGGGCGACTGCTCCGCGCGCTTGCGTCGCGCATCGGCCGAGGGCGTGGCCGTGGTGATGGGTCGCGCCTGCACGCAGTAGAGTTTCCCGTCGTGGTCGATGGTCCACTCGATGTCCTGCGGAGCACCAAATTCCCTCTCAAGCTCCAGCCCCATGCAAGCCATCTGCGCCATCCGGTCATCATTAAACAGCAGCTCTTCGCCGCCCGGCTGCGGCGGCTGCTCCGGCGAAACCTGTCTCTGCCAGCGGAAGTCGGCGCGAGAGATTGTAAAACGCCCCGGGTTGATTCGGCCCGATACCAGAGCCTCCCCGTGCCCGAAGCAATATTCCGCCCAAAGCCGCGCGTCATCGCCGCCGCGCGCCGCCGGTGCCGTGGTGAAAAGGACGCCCGAGAAGCGCGAGCGGATCATCTGCTGGATCACGACGCCCATGCCGTTGAGGGAGATGTTCCGCGCGAGTTGATAGAACAGCGACCGCTCGGACCAGTAAGAAGCCCAGCAGGCCAAAAGCGCCTGTTCGATCTCGTCGTTCGACGTCACATCGAGGCATGAATCCAACTGTCCGGCGAAAGATGCGTCTGCGGAATCTTCGCCCACGGCGGAGCTGCGTACGATGACGACCGCGTCAGGAAGAATTTCGCTGCGCATGGCTATAATGCTTTCCCGGATCGGCGCCGGGATCTCCGCCGCGGCGATCAGCTCCCGTACCGCCCGCGCCGCGCTCTGCAGCCGCCCGGTTTCCTGGGGGCGGAGGCCCTTGCATAAAGCCGCGATCGGCTCTCTGAGACGATTGTGGCCGAGAAAATTCTGAAACGCCGCGTTGGTAACGACAAAGCCCGGCGGCACCGGCAGACCGAGCTTTGCCATCCGGCTTAGATGATAAGCCTTGCCACCGACGCTCCTTGCGTCTTCGGCCTGCGAGAGAGGCGTTGTGTACCGCAAGTTCATATTTTATCGCCGGATTGATTCCAACTCCGTTTTCCTTCGTCAGTTTATCGACAATCTTTGGGCCGGCCTCTTCCTTCGACCAGCGTCGTCTGAGGATTTCCTGCGCGAAGGCGGCCTAGCCCCGGAGGTGGAACTCAGAATGCAGCGCAAGAACGGTTCCGTAATCTCTAACCGGAGCGGCCTACCGAGGATTCGCATCGTATTGGTCTGGTCGAATATCGGGCTGTTCGCCCCATACGCGGCATAAGGCCTAAAATACTTGACCGCCTGCTTGATCTGCTCGTTGAGCTGGAAGATCAGGGGATGAGTCACGGCGCTTGCGTTGCCGACGGCCACGCCGCTGATTCCCATCGACTCCATGCTCATTCCCACGAGCCGGTCGAGCCGGATCGGTTGCGAGTTGGTGATGTGAAACGTGCCGTCGCTCTTCGAGCATGCGAGCATCGCATCAACCGCCAGGTCGATGGGTAAGATGTTCACGAGCGTATCGGGGATGCCAGGGAAATATACAGGCAAGTGGAGCAGGGCGCCCCGGCTCTTGATCCCTGACTCGGCATAGCGGCCGGGGTTTTGTTGAAGGTCGGCCTGGAGAATTTGCCTCACGGCAAGGAAATGTCTCGCGCAGGTGTGATAGCCGCCGAATTTCGGGGCGAATCCGGTCCGGGAATCTCCGACGATGATGGAGGGGCGGTAAATTGTCGCGCGCCCGCCGGTTCTCTCCGACCAGGTCCGAACCGAGTGCTCCGCTGCGAGCTTGCTCTCTTCGTAAGGATTGTGAAATCCCTGGCCCCGTTCCAGTTCGTCTTCCCCGGCGACGCCCCCCTGGTCGCCGACCACATAGGCGGTGCTGATGTGATGGAGCCGTTGAATGTTCCTGCGCTCGATCCACCGTAAAAGATTTTTCGTCCCGGTGACGTTGGCGGCGAAAGTATTGTCGCGCTCGGTCTCTTTGAACGACAGCGACGCGGCGCAATGCCACACCTCGTCGATATCTCCCGTGTCAATCTCCAGCGGCAAAGTCAGCTCGCCGTCGAGCACCCGGTACCGATCTTTCGCGGGCGTCAAAAGCGGTGCTAGGGCGCGCAGGATGCGCTCCTCGGCGCTAAGACGCCGATCAGCCCTCGCGAGAAAATAGATAAAATGGCCCTGTTCTATAAACCGAGCTGCAAGATGGCTTCCAATGAAACCGGTCCCGCCGGTCAGCAAAAGAGTTTTAGCCACTGCTTCGTTCTCCTTCCTTTCAACGGACCCATAATAGAAAGGCGGGCGCCGCGGCCAGGAGACTGTCGAAGCGGTCCAATACTCCGCCATGTCCTGGCAATATCCGCCCGAAATCCTTTACGCCGTGGAGTCGTTTAAAATAGGACGCGGAGAGGTCACCGATAAATCCGGCGGCGCTCAATAAGCATCCCGCGACGAGTGCCTGGGATAGGGAGAATTCGGCGAGAGATCGCAAAGCGACGGCCGTGACGATCGCCGCCGCAATGCCGCCGGCGGCGCCTTCCACAGTTTTTTTCGGGCTCAACTTCGGCGCGAGCGGGTGAGAGCCGATCAGCTCGCCGATCACCTGGCTGAAACCGTCCAACGCCACGATCACGAGATAGACGAAGACGATCGTTCCCGAGTTCGTTTGGCTGGAAAAGAGCAGCAGGCAGTAGGCCAGCGTTAGATAAAGCCCGAAAGAAAAAAGCGTGACCGGCGGGAAAGTTTTTCTCGGGCCGTTGTTCCGCAAGGCGACCTGCACCAGTTCGAATGCGCCCACGGCGGCGATCAGCGCTGCCAAAGCTTGAAAGTAGAGGGGGCCCGCCAGCGCGCTGCCAACCAAGACATGGACGGTTAGAAGATACACGGCATATTTGACCCACCGGTCACGCCTCGCGGCAGGCTCCGCGTGCCGGTTGGCTCTGTGGATGGCCAGCGCGCCGACGGAAAAACAGGCCCACATAAAGCCAAAGATGCCCAGCATCATTGAGCACCCGTGGCTTTTCGATAACAGGTTAGTTTCGTCGGGGAGATTTGGATTTCGGCGTGGGTGACGGCGGGATGGATCTCTCCGTCGATCACGAGGTCCTGCGGAGTTTCCAAACGCAGGAGCAGGGACTTCGCGCTCTTGGGGAGATTCGGGAGATAAAAATATCTCTTTGAGAGCACGGAGAGATTATGGAGATTTTGCCGCCAAAAATCGGAGTCCAGCTCCATCACATCGAAGCAGTCGTCTCGCAGAGAGGCCTGCGGGAAGGCGAGGAAATTTCCCACGTGGCGCGTATTGTTGAGTAGCAACCCAGTGAGCGATTTGGACTCCGGCGCGCCGCCGTTGTACGCCAACCGAACTCGAAACCGTTTTTGGAATAGCGTCTCAACGGCGGCCGCCGCGGGGTAGCAGAACCTGCCGAGGCCCTTCAGGTGTCTGTTCGCCGTCTTGGCTACCGTGGCAGGGTAACCCAGACCCAGGGTGCTGGCCGAGAGGCGTTGGCGCATCGACCCGTCCCCGTTTTGGAATCCCACGGACATCAAATCAACCTGGACCAGCCATTCCTCAACGATGGCGTCGATCGCGGCTGCGACGCTATCCAATCCCAAGTCTCGCGCCAGAGAATTTCCTGTCCCCGCCGGAATGATTGCGAGTCGCTGCCTTGCGCGGTCCATCCCGTTGAGCGCCTCAGACACCGTGCCGTCTCCTCCCACCACCGCCAGCCCGTCGTAGTCGGAAGCCGCTCCCGCCAGTTGCTCGGCGTGGCCGGGGTAATTTGTCGTCACGGTCTCGGGATTTAATTTTTTTAGACGCCGAAGAATCCGGCTGATATGCGAGTAAGATCTTCCACCGCCACAGGAAGGGTTGACGATGGCGAGCCACTTCATGATGATTTTGCTTCTTCCGACCGCTCGATCGCCATCGCCTTTGCCTTTCTCAGATCCACTTTTCCCGACCCGAGTAGGGGAATCGATTCGACCGGATAGAGATTGTCCCGCTTGGGAATCCACAGTTTCGGCAGCGCGGAGCGGTTCATCTTGTCCCAGAGTTCATCGGCGGCGACGCTATTCTCGTTGTAGAACGCGACGAGGCGTTCGCCCTTTTGCTCGTCGGCAACCGCGATGACCACCGAGGCGGCGCTGCCGAGGATTTCGTTGATCGCCTCTTCGACTTTTCCATGCGGCACCATTTCACCGCCGATCTTGCTGAAGCGCGAGAGGCGGTCGGTGATCTTGACAAAACCGTCTTCGTCCACGGTGGCGATGTCCCCCGTTACATACCAGCCGTCGCGCATGGCCTGAGCGGTGAGTTCCGGTTGGCCGAGGTAACCGAGCATGACGTTCGGCCCTTTCACCAGCAGCAGCCCTTCTTGTCCCGGCGGCAGGCTCCGCTCGGTATCGGGATCGACAACTTTGACCACGACGCCGGGAATCGGGTGGCCAACAGTCCCCGGTTTGTTGCCGATCTGTTTTTCAGCGCCGAGGCTGACATCCGGAATGTTCGCGGACACCACCGGCGCTAACTCGGTGCAGCCATAGCCCTCCAAAAGCTCCAAGCCGAACTTATCCTTGAACTCTTTGGCGATCTGCTCGCGCAGTTTCTCCGCGCCGGCAAGCGCGAAGCGCAGCGTGGCGAACTCTTCGGCCCGGCAGCGGCGCAGGTAACCGGCAAAAAACGTCGGTGCGCTGATGAGCAGCGTCGCTTTGTGCTTTTGCACGGTTTCGCCGATGGTTCTGGCGTCCGTCGGATTGGGATGAAAGACGACGCCGAACCCGGTTACGAGCGGGAGCCAGAGCGTGCCGGTGAAGCCGAAGGAGTGAAAGAACGGCAGCACTCCCATCATGCGGTCGCTCGTGTTGAAGTGAATCACCTGGCAGACCCCGGCAATGTTGGAAAGGATATTGAAATGGGAGAGCATCACGCCCTTGGGCGTTCCGGTGCTGCCGCTGGAGAAAATCACCGTCGCCAGGTCGTCCGCCTTTCGCTTGTCGTGGTACCGGCGCTCCAGCCAGGCGGCGGGCAGAAGCAACGAACTTAAGAGTGTTTCGATTTTTTGCAGCGGCGTGAATTGTTTGCGCAGCTCTTCAAGAAAAACCATTCCCTCCAGCTTGTCGAGGTTCGCCTTGGACAGGAACACGCGCGAGGTCAGGATCGTTTTAATTCCGCATTGGCGCAGGGCGGCCGCGAGGTTTTCCTGGCCGGCGGTAAAATTCAAATTCACCGGTACCTTTCCGGCCAGCGAGACGGCAATGTTGGCGAGCGCTCCGCCGACGGAGGCGGGCAGCAGCACGCCGACCATGGCATCCTCCGCGCAATGCCTTCGCACCCAGCTTGCGAGGAGGCGGCTGCCGATCAAGGTTTTTCCCCATGTGAGTTCGGTACCGGTGGTGTCGGCCATGCAGAACGAAGACCAGCGCCGCTTGGCGACCCGGATGAACCGAGAATGAAGGAGATCGCTTGCACTGCTGCGCAGGCGCACCGCGTCGCTTTCGAGTTCCAGGACGGTTTGGCGTACTTCCTGAACGGTGGCGCTCGAGGGTAGCGGGGCGCCTAATGAGACCGTGACCGGGTAAGGTACGAGATTGGGCCGCTTCCAAAAGAAACGGCCGCCGCGGTAGCTGAAGATGCTACCCCACAGTTGATCGAGGTGTACCGGAATGATCGGCACGTCGGTGCCGGCGACGATCTTCTCAAATCCCCGCTTGAAGGGAAGAATGTGGCCGATGCGGCTGATGGCGCCTTCGGCGAAGATGCACACGACCTGCCCCGCTTCTAACTCTTGGCAGGCGTGCCTGAGAGCTTGGACGATGTCGCGCCGGTTCGTCGCCGAGACCGGAATGACTTTCATCAGGCGGAAAAACCAATTGAGCCAGCGGATATCGTAATATTCGCGGTGCAGCATGAAGCGAATGAAGCGCTCCATCGAGGCGCCGATCAGCAGCGCGTCGACGAAGGAGACATGATTGGAGACCAGCAGCGCCGGTCCGCGGGCGGGAATATGTTCCTGGCCGACGATGCGGATGCGATAAAGCGTATGGGTCAGTAGCCACAGGATGAAGCGGATAAAAAAGTCAGGCAAGAGATAAATGGCGTACCCTGTCGCCGCAATGGTGAGAAAGCCGACGACCAGGATCATCCGACCCGGGTCCATGCCGAGGGGACTTTCCATCATCCAGAGCGCCGCGGAAGCGAGCAAGACTCCCAGGGTGTTGAAAACGTTGTTGGTCGCGATCAGCCGGCCTTTATCCTGACGCCCGCTGCGTTGTTGCAGGAGCGCGTTTAGCGGAACGGCGAAAAGGCCGCCGAACAAACCTAGAAACACCAAGGATGCGCCGGTTAGAACAAACGAGTCCTGCGTCAGAAAAAGAACCATCGCGAGGGCGCCCATCCCCATGGATCCCAAGGGCACCAGGCCCGGTTCGATCCGGTCGCCCGATAGGCGGCCGGCGGCCAGGCTGCCGGCGCCGATGCCGAGAGCGGCGAAGGTCCAGAGCAGACTGATGCGGGTCTCCCCCAATCGCAATACTTCTTTCCCCAGCAGCGGCAGTACCATCTGGAGAAACGCGCCGAGAAACCAGAAATAAGAAATGCCCATCACAGTGAGCCAAAGCGGCCGATCCTCGTAGAGCTTGCGCGTGCCGTCCCAGATTTCCGCGACCGGGTTGAGGTTGAATTTTTTCGCCGAGCCGGAGGGCGGCACCTTGGTAATACCCAAGCTCGTTAGGGTTCCCAACGCCGCGACGGCGATCAGCACGATGCCGATCCAACCGAGCCGTTCTTTCCACGCTTCATATATGGCCCCGCCCAACGAGGTGCCGAGAATAATGGCGAGGAAGGTGCTCATTTCAAGCAGCCCATTGCCGCGAGAGAGGTCTTTTTCGGAAAGCATCTCCGGCAAGATTCCGTATTTCGCGGGGCTGAAAAAAGTGGAGTGGAGACCCATGAGAAAAACGATCGCTAACATGGGCTCCATGCGATCGGTGAAAAACGCCAGCAGGCCGAGAGTCATGGCGAAAATTTCAAAGACTTTGACGGCCACTAAAACGCTGCGCTTGCTATGAACGTCGGCAAGGTATCCCGCGTAACCCGAAAACAGTAAGAAGGGGAGAATAAATAGTCCGCCGATCAGCGGAATATACTGCTTGCCGCCGCCAGCTGCAGCGGGCACATCGAGGGCAATTAGAGTAATGAGGATCTTGTAAAGATTATCGTTGAACGCGCCGAGAAACTGGGTCCAGAAGAAGCAGAAAAAACCGCGGTTTTTAAGAATATCGGTGTAGTTTCCCGCCGCCATAGGGGTAATTGGGGTACGCCCCGCCCTATTGTTCGGTGAAAAGACCGGGCAATGCAAGAGCTTTTCTTGGATTTTAGCGGGCAGATTCACGGGCCGGATGTTGCGCCCGTTTTCTTACGAAAGCTCGGTTCATAAGGCGGCGCTCTTCGACGGCAGCCGGTTGGCGAATACCGCGAGCGCTATTTGCCCGTATCCGTAAAATCTGCGTGGCGTTAGCTTTTTGCAACATGCTTATCCGTTTGACTCCGAATACCCCCACGGGTAGTGTTCGCCTCATGACGTGCCCTGATTTTCCGAACACGCTGTTGTATCGTTCGGAGCAAACCGAATAAGCACATTTTGAAATCCTTTAGAAAAAAGGGCGCTCGATGGAGGCCCAAGGACATATTTCACCGTAGTGATATCCTTCTCTACTGTAGAGGTTTTCATGCGCTTCAGGAGCTCCCCACCGACCCGCTTTGATCGTAAGTATTTGATATCGCGCAACTCGTGTTAGCAAGGAGGGGTTGGCATCGCAGTTGAATATATGCTTTTGTCACTATCTTTTTTGTCATGAATTGCAAACATAGAAGGGGGATCTTATGAAAATAGGCGCAAGACAATTATTCTATCCGGCCTTGATGGCGACATCTGTTTTCGTAATGCAGGGGTGCCTCGCGACGCGTGACTGGGTGCAGGAACGACTCGACCCGGTAGCGGGGCGGGTCTCTCAAAGCGAGCAGCGCTTGAATCAGGCCGAAGGCCAAATTGGCGGTCTCGGTGGACGTATGACCGGCGCGGAAGGCAAACTGAGTCAGATGGATGGACGGATTGGCCAGGTTGATGCGAAGACGGAAAAAGCACTGAGTGCGTTGGCAAACCTCCGGTTGGAGCGGCGTTTTGTGATTGACATGAAGGAAGGCGCCAACTTCTCATTCAACTCGTCCAACCTGCCGGCGCAGGCGAAAAAGGAGATCGATGGATTCATCAGCGATCTCAAGGGCGAAGCCGCCGGCATGGATGGGGCGCTGTTTCTAATTGCCGGTCATACCGACAATGCCGGCTCGGAGGATTACAACTACGAGCTTGGCAAGAAGAGAGCAGATGCGGTGAGCCGGTATATGATCACACAAAAGAAAATGGATCCGCTGCGCGTCGTCACCGTCTCCTATGGGGAGAACGCTCCCATGGCGGAAAATAGCTCGGCCCAAGGACGAGGCAAGAACCGCCGCGTCGAGATCCTCCTCTATCGTGACGGAATAACCTCAGCCGCTGCTGCGTCTGCCGCGACGCCTCCGGCGGAACCGCGAGCCGCGCAGCCGCCGGCTGGCGAAAGATTCTCTCAGCGCTAATCTCTTAAAGATTTCGGGGGGCAGGGAGAAAAAGGCGGAGCCGATGGCTCCGCCTTTTTTTGTTGGTATTCCGGTTTTACTACTGTGGAAGAGTATTCACCACGAAGGCCTGCCCTGAGCGAAGTCGAAGGGACCCAGAGCAGCTACGCCGGAACCAAAGAAGCAATCATAATTTCACCGCAGAGACGCTGAGTTCGCAGAGTCCGGAGTGTTTCTTTATTGAGAACATTTTCCTCTGCGCCCTCTGTGTCTCTGCGGTGTGTTCTCTTGTGGTTCCGTTCATTTCGAATAGCCACTGGAAAATTCGCGCAAGCTGCGAAAACTTTCAACTATAATTACGAAGAGCACGAAGTTTAAGAATATTTAAAATCGCAACCCGAGTCCGAGCCAGAGCGTGATCAGGGCGAGAATCAAGATGCACCAGTGCGCGCCTTTGAGGCGACGAATGAGGGAATCCAGTTCTTGGGGAGAGACCGCATCGCCGCCTTCGTGGCGCCTGACGAAGCGATGACCGAGGCCCATAGACTGGTATACGCTGAAGATCACGAGCAGGAAAGCGAAGGTCAGCTTGACGGCTAGCTGATAGCCCATCTGTTTTACGAACAGCTCCCGATACGCCGCCTTAAGTTCCGTCAACTGGAAAGCGCCGGTGAAGATCAGGATGCCAAGCGCGCCCACCTGCAGCGGGTTATAAAACTTGAGTCCGCGAGCGAGAAAGCCCACCTTGTCCTCATGCTTTTCGATGGCAGAGACGGACGGTAGAAGTATCGCCCATAGTCCGACAATGGCGCCGAGGTAGACAATCAGGGAGACCATGTGAAGCCAGGAGTTGAGCATGGAAGGTGAATTTATCCCCAGCCGAAGCGGGAGCCCTTTTTGAACGGCTTGCCGGCCGCATCGTAACTACCGCCGATGGCGTCGAGCTGTGCGCGGATCTTTTCGAGATCGCGCTCTTGATGCGCCTGGAAAGCCTGGGCTTCCTTAGCGCGCTTATCTTGGAACTGAGCGAGCTCCTTTTCCCGCCGGTCGGCGAATTCGGTCTGCTCTTTCTCCCAGCGCTCATAGGAATCCTTGAGCAAGGTTCGGATATGGTAGTTCAGATTGTCCCGAACCACCGTCGATTTGTGGCAGTGCGGACAGAAAATCACGTTGCCGATCATGAAATTGCGCACGGATTCGACATGGGTCTCGTTGCACTTGAAGCAACGCATGGGAATCTCCCATGAATCGATTTCCGGGAGTTGTATATAGTTGACGTCGGGTTCGGCATATGCGATCGCCGTTCCCGTCATCGCTTGGGGAGCGGCTGCGGCTTGGCTCGCCACCGCAGTGCCGGAGGCGGCGTGGGCGACGGCTTCTTTTTGCGGCGCCGCCGCTTTGCCCTGCCCCTTGCGAAAACGGGACTCGAAGCTCTCTCCGAATTGCGTTTCCGGATGCAGGGCGCGGGAGCGCTCGATCAGCACTTGCTCGCTTTCGATATTGTTGGGGTCGGTGACGCAGCAGTCCACCGGGCAGACGGCGGCGCAGGCTTCGTGGTCGTGAAAACCGACGCATTCGGTGCAGAGGAGCGGATCGATGACATAAACCGGGTCTCCCTGTTTAATCGCGTTGTTCGGGCACTCCGGCTCGCAGGCTCCGCAGTTAATGCAATCGCTGGTGATCATCGTCGCCATTCAGTCGAGCCTCCTAAAGACTTTGATGGAATTATTATCGGGTAAAAACGAAAGTCATCGTAAATGAATTGCCCCACGGTTGCAAATCCCGCGTTGCATGCGCGCAATCCAGTCAGTATCTTATTCTTCGGTGCAAGCGATATTTCAAAACGGACTTAATCATGGCGGGCGAAAACTTGAGCCCCTTTAGGATTGGCACCTGCGGTTACTCCTATCCGGGGACGCCACCCGAGGGTTGGTCCGGTGTGTTCTATCCGAAAAGCCGAGGGAGGCGGTTGGATGAACTGGAATTTTATGCGACCTACTTCAACGCGGTGGAGATCAATTCGACATTTTACCGCCCGGCGACGGCGGCGATGGTGAGTGGTTGGGTGAAAAAGACGCCGGAGGATTTTGAGTTCGCGGTCAAGGCCTGGCAAAAGTTCACGCACCCGAAGAAGCTCGGCGCGCAAGCCGGCGGTTCAGGTGAGTCCTGGGAAAGTTTCGATACCGCCGATGTCGATCTTTTCTGCCAAGGCATCGCGCCGCTCGGCGATTCGGGAAAACTCGGTCCGCTGCTCTTCCAATATCCCGCGAGTTTTCACCGCGATGAAAAAAACTTGGAGAAGTTGAGCCACACGCTGGCGGCCTTCGAACCTTACCGGAAGGTGGTGGAGTTGCGGCACAAGAGCTGGAGCGACTGTGCTGGGGAAACTCACGCCCTGTTGAGCCGATCGAACTCGGCGTGGGCGTATATCGACGAGCCGAAGTTCGACTCGTCGGTCAAACAGGAGCTCGATTTCTCCGGGAGCATCGCCTATCTGCGGCTGCATGGCCGGAATCAAGAAAAGTGGTGGCGGCATCAGGCCGCCTGGGAACGTTACGATTATCTTTATCCGCCCGCCAGTGTCCGCAGGCTCGGCGCGAAGATCAAACAGCTCGCGGCGAAGTCCCCGGCGATGAACTTCTATGTCTTTTTTAACAACCATGCGCGCGGCCAAGCCGTGGCCAATGCTCTGATGCTAAAATCGGAGCTGGCGAGCGACTCCAAGATGGGCGCGCCCGAGGCGCTCGTCGAAGCTTTTCCGGATTTAAAAGATTTTGGGTTTCCGGGATTACTGTGAAAGACTATTCACCACAGAGGCACAGCGCGGCTACGCCGCAACCAAAATGAGAAAAGTCGGATTCACCACGAAGGCACGAAGGACACGAAGGATTTCGTAGGGTGCGCTTCGCGCACCGGTCGGTCTCGGAATATCTCTCGCAAAGGCGCAAAGGCGCAAAGGAAGAGCATTGTCATTTCGAACGAAGAGAGAAATCTTTCCTAGATCCCTCGCATTCGCTAGGGATGACAGGCCTTGGGCCTGTCGCTTAGCGTCTTGGCGTCTTGGCGCGAGGCATATCCGAATCCGAGGGGTCTTCGGCGAACGGAAAATTTGCGCAAGCCGCGGAAATTATCATGAATAGTAGTACAGAGTTCGCAGAGAAAATTCGAATTTCGAAATTCGAATTTCGAAATTTTACTCCGTGTCCTCCGCGCCTCCGCGGTGCAATTTCCGAGTCCTTGCACTGAAATAGCGTTGGCCAGGTTAGCCACACGGAAGCCTGAATATCCAAAGATTTTATCGGCGGCGCTGGGCCGGGTGCGTTGGATTAACCCAAAACACGAGGCCCGGGACACGGAACTGAATTTTGGCCTTTCGACCATAATAACTTAAAGATTTGCCGTCAACTCTGCGTTCGTTGGGCGGCAGCATCGGCCTCTTGGACCGCGATGAAATAAGGGCTATAAGGTTAAGGCATGAAGACCTCAACAAAGACCCTTGGCCGGCGCCTCGCCCGTTTGAGCCTGGCATTGGCGACCTTAACGTTTTGCGCGGGACAAGTATCTGCTGCTGACAACGCAAAGAAAATCCGCCTGGCTTATGCCGGCTGGGAGCTCGGCACCGCGGTGGCGTACATCGGTGTTGATTCCGGCTTGTTCAAAAAGCATGGCTTGATCATCGACGAACTCCCCATCCGCGATACGCTTTCCGCTGGGGTTCAATCTCTCATCGGCGTCGACTTTCTCATCGGCTTCGGCAATCCCCTAGCGATCCTCCAACCGGTGGCGGGCGGGGCGGACGTTGCCCTGGTGGGCGCCCATGTGAGCTTCGATCAGTACGGCATGGGTGTAGCGGCTGGGGTTTCCACGGTTAAGGAATTGAAAGGCAAGAAGGTCGGGGTCTCGGCGCTCGGGGCAAGATCGGATTTAATCGCCCGAGTGATCCTGCGGCGGGCCGGGTTGGATCCCGCCAAAGATGTCGAGTTAGTGGCGGCCGGCTTGGCTCCGGCAAGGGCGCTGGCCCTCTCAAAGAATCTGGTGCAGGGCGTGCCCTTAAACCAGCGGGTTGCCGCCGAAGCGCAAAAGTTGGGAATCAAAATTTTGGAATTGAAGAGCGTACCGGTGGTGACCGATCTCCTGATGACGACGCGCTCGTTTATCAAACGGGAAGAAGACACGGTGCGCCGCTTCATGAGAGGGTACGCCGACGCCATTCATCATTTCGTTTCGCGGCGGGACGATAGCCTGGCGATCCTGAAAAAATATTTCCCCAACAACCAAGGTCTCACGGTCGATGCCATGTACGACAATTTTTCCGCGCAATTGCGCCCGCTGCCGGAACTCAACGCCGAAGCGCTGCAGGCACTGGTGGATGTCGGCGCCGCTATAGAAAAGCCGTCAAAATCTCTCAAGCCTGCCGATATCACTGAGCCCCGATTTGTCGACGAGCTCAAAACCAGCAAGTTTCTGAAGGATCTCTACACCGAAAAGATCAGCTTGTAGGCCCACCGTCGCTTTCCCTTCATCCCGCCGCGGGCGTACGCGCTTCGCCGTGATGGCGGAGTTCTCAAGACCGCTCCAATCCTGCGCGAGTGGAACTGTCGGCGGTCTTTTGCTATGGACCAGGAAGAAGAATTTTCACGGAGGCTATCATGAGACTGCAAAATCAAGTCGCCATTATCACCGGCGCCGGGCGCAATATCGGCGAGGAAATCGCCAAATTGTTTGTCCAGGAAGGGGCCAGGGTGGCGGTGGTCGATCTGGACCCAGGGCGCAGCAGCCGTGTGGCGAACGAAATCAATGCCAAGAATCCGGGCCGGGCCATCGCCGTGGTTTGCGACGTGGCGTCGCCGAGCTCCGTTGAGAAAATGGTGCAAACCGTTGTCAAAGAATTCGGCGGCGTCGATATTCTGGTCAACAACGCCGCCTGGACCGATCACAAGACGCTCTTCGATATTACCGAAGAAGAGTGGGACCGGGTCATGAACGTTTGTCTGCGCAGCGTCTGGTACTGCACCCGGCAGGCGGCCCGGGTGATGATCGACCAGAAACGAAAGGGCAAGATCATCAACATCGCCTCCACCTCCGGCCATTGGGGGCGGAAGGAGGCGACGGCCTATACCACGGCGAAAGCCGGCTTGCTCAATCTCACGCGCTCCATTGCGGTGCAATTGGCGCCGGAAGGAATTCGCGTCAACTCGATTTCCCCTAACCGCATTGGATCGCCGGTCGGCCAGGAGGAAATGCCGGAGAATCGTTTCTTCAAAAATCTTGCCGGCCGGCGCGGCGTGCCGATGGACATTGCCAAGGTGGCCGTGTTTTTGGCGTCGGACGAAGCCGATTTCATCTATGCCGTCGATCTTCCGGTGGACGGCGGCGCCCTGGCGATCCGGGATTAGGCCGGATTATTCTTGTAACCAAGAAAAGTGATGACCTAGCCCAAGTTCGTCAAATGGGACACCACTATTTCGTAGATACAAAGAGTTAGCAAAATTTTTCGTCACTACTTATTTTCCGACATAGCGTTTCCTCGGCAGCGGCAC
>Ga0326597_10007110_pt1 | contig 15263 bp, 17 predicted proteins | sample RVTome_12_FD_203789 | JGI IMG/M metagenome (GOLD analysis project Ga0326597, IMG submission 203789) | Soil microbial communities from uranium-contaminated site in the Upper Colorado River Basin, Wyoming, United States - RVT100D185 | ecosystem: Environmental > Terrestrial > Soil > Contaminated >... | reverse complement strand
AGCTTTCAGCTCGAGCTCCCACGCCGACGCGGCACTGTAAAACACGGCGCGGCGCGGGTCCCGGATTTCCTTCGCCGCGCGCGCGCTCAGGCGAGCGGGATCGTGCAGAGCCCAGAGCAGCGTGTGGGAATCGAGCAGAATGTTCATCGTCGCGGTCGCTTGCGCTGACGCGGTTCGGCGACGCGCATTGGACGCGCCGGCTCAACCGGCGGGCCGTAGAACGTCTCCTCGATTTCGGCGTCGGGCGCCCAGCAGTCGTCGGACTCCACGACTTTGCCAGCGAGCCGCCCAAGGGTTCGCGGCCCCTCGAGGGCGGAGAGCGCGACAAGCTTCACCAGTGGTTTCCCCGCTTTGGCGATCACGATTTCCTCTCCCGCAGCCGCCTCCTCGACGAGTCGGGAGAGCTGAGTCTTCGCGTGCTGAATGTTGACCGTTTTCATATGAACCAAGTCTGGTCTGGTCGTGCGGAAATGTCAAGCCGGCAGGGGTCCGGCCGCGGGGCTCGCTAGATTCTCCGACATGCGCATTACGACGTGGGCCGAGTACGGCGTGATCTGTGCGCTCCACCTGGCCAAGCGGACCACCGAAGGCCCGGTCGCCGGGCGTGAACTCGCCCAGCGCGAGAAACTGCCGGCTGACTACGTCGAGCAGATTCTGCTTCGGCTCAGGCGCGCCGGCATTGTCGCGTCGACGCGCGGAGCGCGCGGTGGGTATGTCCTCGCGCGGCCGTCCACAGAAATCACGGTGCGCGAAGTGATCACAGCGGCGGAACTGACGACGTTCGACCTGCATTGCGTCAGCCATCCCGTGGACGAAGAGCGGTGCAGCGACCACCAGAACTGCAGCATTCGCCCAATCTGGATTCTTCTGCAGCAGAAGATCGATGACGTGCTGAGCTCTGTGACGCTGAGCGACCTGATGGTACCCGAGCCCGCGGTGCGCGAACGCATGGGGCTTCCGGTACTCCAGGCCTGACCGGACTGATGGCGCTCTCGCTGTGGGGCAGCGTGGGCGAATCGCGCAGGCGTGAAGCCCGGGCGCGTCTGTACGTCGAACATCTGATGGCAGACCCGCCGGCCGACATCGTGCTTCGGCTCGCCGCGGCCGGTGACGCCGATGACGATCACGCGCGATGGGAACTGCGCTACGCGCTTCGCGCCATCGGCTACCTCGTGTCGGAGCGCGACGCGCTCGACGATCGCACCAGCGCGGAGGTCGCGCACGCCATCGACGACGCGCACGAGGCGGACCCCAACGTCGCGCGTGATCGACGGGCCATTGCACAGCGGCAGTTCAACGAGCGATTGCGCGACTATCGCGCCGCGCTTGCCGACCGCACCGCGACCGCGGCCCCCGCCGAGCGAATCGGGCGAGTGCTCTTGAGCTACGCGCGCTCAGCCTCCCCGAGCAATGCAGACGCCCGCTTCGCCGCCGAGGTCGTCGCCGAACTCATCGCGCAGTGCAACGCAGCGTTGCGCGAGGCGTACGGCGAGGCGAGTCTGCCAATGGACACCGCGCCGTCGGAGCTACGTAGAGGACGAGAGGACGAGAAGACGGGAAGACGGGGGGGGTGAGAAGCGCCTCGTCCTCTCGTCCTCTCGTCCTCTCGTCCTCTCGTCCTCCCAAGAGTGCCGAAGGGGGGACTCGAACCCCCACGGGCTTACGCCCACTGCGCCCTGAACGCAGCGCGTCTACCAATTCCACCACTTCGGCTGGCCCCGCACCGGCGGGACCCGCAACGTAGGCCCCCCCGATTGCCAAGTCAACGCACGAATCGTCACTTACTAACGGGGCCCGCGCCCGTGTATTGCGGCGGGCCAGCAGGTGCTGACGCCGCTCCGTTTTTGCGGAGCGCTCCGTTGATCCCCCGCCATGGCCGCCGCTAAGCCTGAGGACAAGGACCCCGTCGAGTCGATCGCGCGGAACAAGCGCGCGCGACACGACTACGAACTCATTGAGTCCTGGGAGGCCGGCCTCGTGCTGACCGGGACCGAAGTGAAGGCATTGCGCGCCGGTCAGGCGAGCATGAATGACGCGTTTGGTATTGTTCGTGAAGGGGAGGTTTTCGTGGTCAACCTGCACATTTCGCCGTATTCGCACGGAGGTCGTGACAATCACGATCCAACGCGGACGCGGAAACTCCTGCTTCATCGCAGCGAGATTCGCCGGCTGATTGGCGCCGTCGAACGCCGCGGGCTGACGCTTGTGCCCACGGACCTCTATTTCCGCGAGGGCAAGGCGAAGCTCCGCGTCGCACTCGGACGCGGGAAGAAGTCGCACGACAAGCGCGAAGACGTGAAGAAGCGCGACGCTGAGCGCGACATAGCGCGCGTGTTTCGCGCGAGGCGCTGATGTTCGCTCCCCGCGCTGCGGCACTGCTTGCCGCGCTGACCCTGGTCGCTGGCGCGGCACCACCGCGCGCCGACACCCTTCGTCTGATCGCGGGCGGACGCGACAGCACGATGGCGCTTGTCGACCTGAATGGCGCGCGAATGGTCGAGGCGGCGCCGCTGGTGCGTTTCCTGGGCGGCACCCTCGAGTCGCGGGACTCGCTGCGTTACCGGCTCCGACTGCCGGGCCTGGACGCCGAGCTGATGCCCGGTCTCCCGTTCTTCAAGACTGGCGACACGGCGTGGCCGCTCTCGGCGGCCCCCGCACTCGATGCGAAAAGACTGTTCGTGCCGCTCCAGCTCGTCGCCGACCTGCTGCCGCGACTCGCGCGCGACATCGAGTACGATCGTGCCAAGAGCGAATTGCGTGGTCCTGCGGTTGTCGCGACCGCAACCCCCGTGCGGACGGCGCCACCGTCCGCGCCGCGCAAGCGCGTTGTTGTCGTCGATGCCGGTCACGGCGGCACGGACCCGGGTATGCGCGCGCCGCTGGGTGGCGGAAAGGTGGCGTTTGAAAAGACCATCAATCTCGGCATCGCGCAGAAACTCGCGGTCGCGCTCCGCGACAAGGGGTTCACGGTCGTCATGACGCGAAATCGCGACACGCTGATTTCGCTTTCGGACCGGGGCGCGATCGCCAACCGCGCGCGCGGCGACCTGTTCCTGTCGGTGCACGTCAACGCGTCGGGCACGTCGGAGCGCCGGCTGGGATCCACTCGCGGGTTCGAGACGTATTTCCTGTCCGAAGCGCGCACGGAAGACGAACGTCGGGTTGCAGCGATGGAAAACGAGGCCGTGAGGTACGAGCCGGAAGCGGCAGTATCCGCAAGTGACGGACTCACGTTCCTGCTCAACGACATGGCGCAGAACGAGAACTTGCGGGAGTCGTCCGAACTCGCGGAAACGGTTCAGCGACATCTCGCCGCGCGCGGCCACCCCGGTCCCGACCGCGGAGTGAAGCAGGCCGAGTTTGCGGTGCTGGTGCGCGCGTTCATGCCGGCCGTTCTGATCGAGACGGGATACGGATCGAATCAGTCGGAGGCACGGTGGCTGGCGAGTGGCGAGGGTCAGAGCATTCTCGCCAATGCGATCGCCAACGCGGCGGCAGAATACCTTCGCAACTACGACCGCCGCACCGGGATCGGCTCGCAATGAAGCGAAGTTGGACGCCGATCTTCATTCTGCTTGTCGGCGGATGCGCGTACTTCAACGGGATCTACAATTCCAAGTCGGCGGCGCGCAGCGCCGACAGGCAGTACGCCCGCGGTGAGTCGTTCGCCGCCGCCGATTCGTACCGCGCGTCGGCGGCGCGCGCCGATAGTGTGCTCGCGCGGCACCCGCGTTCACGCTGGCGCGGCGAGGCGCTGTATCTCTCAGGACGCGGGCACGCATTCGCAAACGAATGCGGCCTCGCGTTGCAGCGCCTCGACGAGTACCTGACGATTCCTAACGAGCCGGCCGAGCGGCGCGAGCGGGCCCTGATTGCGCAGGCGTCGTGCCTGCTGTACAACCGGCAGCTCATTGCCGCAGACACGATCCTAACGCCGCTGCTCGGCAGCGCCCACCGCAAGGTGCGCGCGGAAGCTGCGTTGTGGAGCGGTCGCGTGGCGCTCGCGCTTGGCGACGTTCCTCGCGCGGGGCAGCTGCTCGCTATGGTCCCCGGTGGCGCTGCCACTTGGGAGTTCATCATCGCGGCGTTTGAACAGCGGGATTATGCCACGGCCGAGAGCCTTCTCGTTCTGCGCGCGACGGCGGGGGACTGGCGACCCGAGGTGCCGGGGCGCGTTCGCGTGCTGTGGGGGGCGGGCCGAAGGGACGGGGCTGTTCGCGTCGTCGACCTCTACGGGCGGTCGCGCGCCGCGCAGATGAGCCGGGTGGCGCTGCACTTCATCGCGAGCGACCTGGCGGCGGCCGTCGGCGACACTGCCCTCGCGCGGCGGCAGGCCGAAAACGCCGGAAACGTGGGTGTGACCGCGGCGGTCGAGGCGGAAGTTCGCGCGCGCCTGCTGGCGCTGCGCATTCGCGAACTCGACGCGCTCTCGGACGTGTATGCAGCCGTGGCGCGCGATTCCGCGCGTGCCGCGGGGTCCCCACTGCTGCGGCGCATTCAGGATAACTTGATGCTCATGCGACTCAGCGTTGCGCGCGTGACCGGCACCGGCGCCGAAATATTTGTTGCCGCGGAGGTCGTGCGCGACTCGCTGAGCGCCTCGCGGCTCGCTCACTCGATGTTCAAGTCCATCGAGCGGGATTATCCGGATTACGAGATCGCGGCGCGTGCATTGCTCGCGGCATCGGTGCTGGCGCCCGATTCGGCTGCGGTGTATCGAGCGCGCATTCTCGAACGTTGGCCCAGGAGCTTCGCGGCGGCCCGTTTTGGTGCGATTGACCCGGATTCGAGCACAGTGCAGGGGGAAGACGTGGCGTTGCGCAACGCGTGGCGGTTCGCGACAGCCCAGCTTGCCGACTCGTTGAAGGAGCGCCGACGCGTAGACAGCCTCGCGGCGGCGGCTGGCCGCGGAGGTCCGCCGCGGTGACGGGAAACTCGCTCGCCGTTACAGCGGCGGGTCTGACATTCCAGAATCCCATTCTCCTCGCGGCCGGTACGGCCGCGTACGGGCGCGAACTCGACGACGTCACGAAGCTCGCCGCGCTTGGTGGAATTGTGACGAAAGCTGTATCACCGGAGCCGAGGAGCGGCGCGCCTGCGCCGCGGGTGGCGGAGTTCTCGCAGGGGATGGTGAATGCCATTGGGCTCGCGAACCCCGGCATGGCCGCCGTGCGCGAACACGAACTGCCGTGGCTGGCCACGCACCGCGATCAGGCGCGTGTGCTCGTGAACGTGGTAGGGAAGGTGCTGGAGGATTTCGCCGAAGTCGTGGCGGCGCTGGACGCGTCCGACGGACTCGACGGCTTCGAGCTCAACGTGAGTTGCCCGAACGTGAAGGCCGGCGGCCTCGAGTTTGGCGCCGATACCGCGGTACTGAAGGAGCTGATTCGGCGCGCGCGCGCCGCCACGAAGCGGCCGATGTTCGTGAAGCTCTCGCCGGTCCTCCCCGATGTCGCTGCGACCGCCGCTGCAGCGGTTGACGCCGGAGCCGATGGCATCACGGTCATCAACACCGTCCCCGGGTTGGTGGTGGATGTGGAGACGCGGCAGCCCGCGGTTGGCTTTGGGTCGGGAGGGATCAGCGGCGCTTCGATTCTCCCCGTCGGAGTGCTCGCCACGTGGCGCGTGTCTCGCGCTGTGCGCGTGCCTATCTGCGGCGTGGGGGGCGTGCGCTCCGCGGAGGACGCGCTTCAGTACATCCTCGCCGGCGCAACGCTGGTCGCGGTCGGGACGGCGGGGTTGGTGGATCCGCACGCGCCGGAACGGATCGTGGACGGTCTCCGGCGATGGTGCACGGGGCACGACGTCGCCGCGTTGTCCGGCCTGGTTGGACAGCTCAGGTGGCCCGCGTGACCCAGGTGATCGTCGCGCTGGACGTCGGGAGCTTTGACGAGGCCCGCGCTTTGGTCGGGCGGCTTGGCGACAGCGTCACGTTCTTCAAGGTTGGGCTCGAGCTCTACGCGGCTGACGGTCCGCGGACTGTTGCGTGGCTTCGGGAGCAGGGCCGGCGCGTGTTCGTTGATCTCAAGGCGTACGACATTCCGAACACCGTTCGGGGGGTCGCCCGGAGCGCGGCAGGGGCCGGGGCTTCGCTGCTGACGGTGCACGGGATCGGCGGACGGGCGATGCTCGACGCGGCCGTCGAGGGGGCGGGCCCACAGGACGGCTCTGGCTGCGGGATTCTCGCGGTCACGGTCCTGACGTCGTTCGACTCCGCTGGGTACGGGAGTGCGCTAGGGCGGGAGGGGGTTGAAATCCGGATCGAAGTGGAGCGCCTCGCCTCCGTGGCGAAGGACGCGGGCCTGCACGGCGTCGTGTGCAGCGGGCACGAAGCGGCCGGCATCCGCGACCGGCTTGGCGCGCAGCTCCGGACCCTTGTTCCCGGGGTGCGTCAGGCCGGCTCACCGGTCCACGATCAGGTCAGGACTGTGACCCCTCGCGAGGCCTCCGAGGCTGGTGCCAGCTACATTGTCGTTGGTCGTGCGATCACTGCGGCGAGTGACCCCGCGGCGGCGTTCCAGCGCGTCGCTGATGAGATGGCGAAAGGGACCTTGCCGCAAGCCCCATAAGGATTTAGGATTCGCGACTCTCCCGGAACTGCATTGGTACTCGCGACTCCTGAGGTGGCGGTTTGAAGGTCCGAACGAGCGTTAAACCCATTTGTGAGCACTGCAAGGTGGTCAAGCGGCGCGGCGTTGCCTATGTGATTTGCAGCCGCACGCCGAAGCACAAGCAGCGGCAGGGCTGAGCGATGGCACGCATTTCGGGTGTTGATCTGCCGCGCGACAAGCGCGTCGAAGTCGGCCTCACGTACGTGTACGGCATCGGGCCGACGACGGCGCGGCGCATTCTGACGGCGACCGGCGTGAGTCCGGAGATCCGCGTGCGCGACCTGAGCGACGCCGACGTTACGAAGCTGCGGCAGGAAATCGAACGCGGCGTGCGCGTCGAAGGCGCGCTGCGCACCGAGATCGCGATGAACATCAAGCGTTTGATGGACATCGGCTCGTATCGCGGCCTGCGCCACAAGAAGGGACTCCCCGTCCGCGGACAGCGAACGCACACCAATGCCCGCACCAAGAAAGGCCCGCGCCGCGCGATCGCCGGCAAGAAGAAGGTGACCAAGTAAAATGGCGATTGCAAAGAAGACGAAGCGCGTGGTGGAGGCCGAAGGCGTGGCGCACGTCAACGCGACCTTCAACAACACGCTCATCACGATCACCGACGCGCACGGGAACACCGTCTCGTGGGGATCGGCCGGCAAAGCCGGCTTCAAGGGCTCGAAGAAGTCGACGCCGTTCGCGGCGACCGTGGCCGCAGAGCAGGCCGCGCGCGAAGCGCTGTCGGCCGGAGTTCGCCGGGTGCACGTGCGCGTGCAGGGGCCAGGCTCGGGGCGCGAGTCGGCCATTCAGGCCCTCGCCTCGGCAGGTCTGCAGGTGAAGAGCATCAAGGACGTGACGCCGATTCCGCACAACGGCTGCCGTCCCCCGAAGCGCCGGAGGGTCTGACCGATGCGCTACACGGGACCCGCGTGCCGGCAGTGCCGGCGTGAAGGAACGAAGCTCTTTCTCAAGGGCACGAAGTGCTTCACCGAGAAATGTCCGGTGGAACGGCGTCAGTATCCGCCGGGTCAGCACGGCCAGAACACGTCGCGCCGCCGCAAGACGTCGGAGTACGCCAAGCAGCTGCGCGAGAAGCAGAAGATCAAACGCATTTACGGCCTCAGCGAGAAGCAATTCCGGAACACGTTCACGCGTGTGACGACGCTGCCAGGCATCACTGGACATAACCTGCTGGCAGCGCTGGAAAGCCGGCTTGACAACATGATCTACCGTCTCGGCTTCGCGCCGAGCCGCCGCGCGGCCCGGCAGTTCATCCGGCACCGCCACGTCGAGGTGAACGGACACACAGTGGATGTGCCGTCGTACCGCGTGCAGCCGGGTGAGGAAATTCGCGTCCGGCAGAAGTCGCGTGAACTGGCGAGCGTTGCCGCGGCGATGGAGCAGGCGAGCCGCGGGCAGTCGCCGACGTGGCTGGCGGCCGACAAGGAGACGTTCAGCGGGCGGATGCTCGAGCGCCCGCAGCGGGAGCAGATCCCGATTGCGGCGCAGGAGCAGCTGGTAGTGGAACTGTACAGCAAGTAGACGAGAGGACGAGAGGACGAGAAGAAGGGAAGACGAGAGAGGGGATGCAGCCGGACGAGTCTCACTCGTCTTCCCGTCTTCTCGTCCTCTCGTCCTCTCAAAAGGGGCCCGAACCCCCTCGCGAGCCTACCGCGCGTTCGGGGCGGGGTAGGGCGCCGGCGGCTGGCGTATCGGCCGTACGTGACCGGATGAGGTGTCCTGTGAACAGCACGATCATTGATCTCCGCGGACTGGTGCGTCCGACGCTCGTCGAAATGACGAAGCACGACGACAGCCCGAACGTGGCGGAGTTTCGCATTCAGCCGCTCGAGCGCGGCTATGGCCATACTCTGGGCAACTCGATGCGGCGCATGCTGCTGTCATCGCTGCGCGGGACGGCCGTGTGGGCGTTTCGCATTGACGGCGTGGTCCACGAGCACCAGACGATTCCGGGTGTGGTGGAGGACGTCCACCAGATCATCGGGAATCTCAAGTCGCTGACGCTGGCGATGGACGCAGACAAGGAAGAGGCGGTCCTGTCAATTCGGCGCTCCGGAGCGGGCGCGGTGACGGCGGGACAGGTCGAGCCGCAGGCGGGCGTGACAGTCGCGGATCCTTCGCACCACATCCTCACTCTGACGGACGATCGCGACCTTCACGTTGAACTCTATGTGAACAAGGGCCGCGGATACGTCGAGGCCGATCAGCATCAGCTGGACCGCACGAAGGGACTGCCTGTCGATCTCGTGCGTGTTGACTCGATCTACAGCCCGGTGCGCCGCACGAACTTCACGGTGGCCGAGACTCGCGTGGGTCAGCGCACGGACTACGACCGGCTCGTGCTTACCGTCGAAACGAACGGCACGCTGACGCCCGAAGAGGCGGTGAGCTACGCGGCCGCGCTGGCGCAAACGCACTTCCAGTACTTCACGAACTTCGGCTCCTCGGCGGCGGGCACGGTGGCAAGCGCTGAAACGAACAGCGCCGAGGGCATTCGGATTGCCGGGTTGCTGCGCACGCAGATCGACGATCTGCAGCTTTCGGTTCGTTCGGTGAATTCGCTGAAGAACTGGAACATCCGCACCGTCGACGACCTGGTTCGCCAGACGGAAGAGCAGATTCTGCGCGTGAAGAATTTCGGCAAGAAGTCCCTGCAGGAGATCGCCGCGTATCTTGATCGCGAGAACCTGAGTTTCGGGATGCGGTTCGAAGAAGACGGAGCGGGTGGTGTGCGCGTGGTGGAGTGGGGAACACCGGCAAGCCGCGCGGCCGAAAAGGCGCCGGACGACGAGGAGGAGTAGGCAATGCGGCACGCGAAAGCGGGGCGTCAGTTGCGCCGAACGAGCGAGCAGCGCCTGGCGCTGCTCCGCAATCTGGCGACGTCGCTCATCGAGGAAGAGGCGATTGAGACCACCGAGGCGAAAGCCAAGGAGCTGCGTCCGTTCGTCGAGCGGCTGATCACGAAGGCCAAGGCGGGCACGCTGCACGCGCGGCGGGTGGCTGGCCGCGACATTCGCAAGCGTGGCGCGGCTGACAAGCTGTTCCGCGAACTCGGCCCGCGGTTTGCCGGGCGGCGGGGAGGATATACGCGCATTCTCAAGACCGGGCATCGCAAGGGCGACGGCGCCGAGCTGGCGCGGATCGAGCTGGTTGGAGGGAGCAATGACGCGTAACGCCAGTGAGCCGATCGCGCGGCACCGTTGTTTCGTGTGCGACAAGGGCGTCGCGTACGGGAACAACGTGTCACACGCGAACAACAAGACGCGCCGAACGTGGCGCCCCAACCTGCAGACGGTCCGCATCGAGCACGGCGGGCGCGTCGTGAAGGTCTCGGTGTGTACGCGCTGCCTCGCGGCCGGCAAGGTCCAACGCGCGCCTCGGCGACCGGTCACGGCGTGAACGACGCCACCCGGGTCCGGTGACGACGGCACTCATCACCGGTATTACCGGGCAGGACGGGTCGTACCTCGCGGAGTTTCTGCTCGGAAAGGGATACCGTGTCGTTGGCGTCGTGCGCCGGAGTTCGACCACGCCGTACGAGCGCATCGCGCATCTCGTCGACCGCATCGAGATCGTCTCGGCGGATTTGCTCGACCAGACGTCGCTCGTGGACGCGTTCATCGCCGTTCAGCCCGACGAGATCTACAACCTGGCGGCGCAGTCGTTCGTCGCCGCGTCGTGGACGCAGCCCGTGCTCACGGGAGAGTTCACGGCGCTGGGCGTGACGCGCATGCTCGAGGCGATGAAGCGTGCCTGTCCCAAGGCACGGCTCTACCAGGCGTCGTCGAGCGAGATGTTCGGGAAGGTCGCGCACAGTCCGCAGAACGAGGAAACGCCGTTCTACCCGCGGTCGCCCTACGGAGTGGCGAAGGTGTACGGGCACTGGATCACGGTGAATTACCGCGAGAGCTTCGGCCTGTACGCGTCGTCGGGGATCCTCTTCAATCACGAGAGTCCGCGGCGCGGGCTCGAGTTCGTGACGCGCAAGGTGAGCGACGGCGTGGCCCGCATCAAACTCGGGATGGCAACGGAGATGCGGCTGGGCAACCTCGATGCGCGGCGCGACTGGGGCTTCGCCGGTGATTTCGTCGAGGCGATGTGGCAAATGCTCCAGCTCGACACACCGCAGGATTTCGTCGTCGGCACCGGGCACGCGCGTTCAGTGGCCGAGCTCTGTGCCGCTGCGTTCAGTGTGGTGGACCTGAATTGGCGGGACTACGTGTGCGTGGACGCCGCCCTGCTGCGTCCGGCCGAAGTGGACACGCTCGTGGCGGACGCGAGCAAGGCCAAGCGGATCCTGGGCTGGCAGCCGAAACTGTCGTTCGAAGATCTGGTGCGTTCGATGGTGGAGGCGGACCTCGCGCGGCACCGCGCGCGCCGCGCGTAGACCGTGCGCGCCCTCGTCACCGGGGCTGGCGGGTTCGTCGGGCAGTGGCTTTGCCGCGAGCTGCTCAGCGACGGATGGGACGTTCACGGCGCGACGCTGACGGGTGCCCCCGCGGGCGGCACGCTCGAGGACTGGCAGCGGGACGCGGTGATGTGGTACGACAGCGACCTGCGCGAGCCCGATGACGTCGCCACCGCTGTCGATGAGGCGCGGCCCGACGCGGTGTTTCACCTGGCCGGCGTGGCGTACGTGCCCGATGCTGGCAACGATGCGCGCGCGGCGTGGTCGAACAACGTGCTCGCGGCGGTCACGCTGCTGGACGCGCTGGTGCAGCGGCGCCGCGCCGGCGTGCTGGATCCGGTGGTCGTCATTGCCGGCAGTGCGGCGCAGTACGGCGCGCACCCGCCTGAGTCGATGCCGCTGACCGAGCACGCTGAGCAGCGGCCGGCGTCGGTGTATGGCGCGACCAAGGCGGCGCAGGAGGTCGCGGCGCTGGGAGCGTGGCGCGAATCGGGACTCCGTGTGGTCGCGGCACGGTCGTTCAATCACTCGGGTCCGGGGCAAAGCGCGTCGTTCCTCGTTCCCGCGCTCATCGAGCGCGCGCGCGAGGCACGGGAGTCCAGGGCGCCGAGCATTCGCATCGGCAATCCCGCCCCGGTGCGAGATTACCTGCATGTGGAAGACGTGGCGCGCGCGTATCTGTTTCTCGCTCTGCGCGGTGAGCCTGGGGAAGCGTACAACGTCGCTTCGGGCGCCGGCATCAGCGTCGCCCAGCTGGCGGAGCTCGTCCTCGAGCACTCGCGGTGCGAGGCCCGTCTCGAGAGCGATCCCGCACTGGCACGGGGGAGCGATATTCCGGTGCTGATTGGTGACGCGACCAAATTGTCGCGCACGACGAGCTGGACCACGCGTCACACGCTGGAGATGATGATCGACGACATGATCGATGCCGCGACGAACTGACATCCACCGCATTCTGCTGATCGGTTCGGGCCCGATCGTGATCGGCCAGGCCGCGGAATTCGACTACTCGGGCACGCAGGCGGCCAAGGCGCTCCGCGAGGAGGGATACGAGGTCGTCCTCGTGAACTCGAATCCGGCGACGATCATGACCGATCCCGAGATCGCCGACCGGACGTACGTCGAGCCGGTGACGCCGGAGTTCGTCGAGAAGATCATCGAGCGCGAAAAACCCGACGCGTTGCTGCCCACAATGGGAGGGCAAACCGCACTCAACGTGGCGCTCGCGCTCTACGAGAGCGGGGCCCTCGCCCGCCACGGCGTGGAGCTGATCGGCGCGAACGCGCGCGCGATCAAGGTGGCGGAGGACCGCAAGCTGTTCGGGGAGGCGATGGCGCGTATCGGTCTCAAATGTCCCGAGGGGCGCATCGCGACCACGCTCGAGGAGGCGCTGGACGTAGTCGATTTCACGGGATTCCCGGCGATCATTCGGCCCGCGTTCACGCTTGGCGGTTCGGGCGGCGGCGTGGCGTACAACATCGAGGAGTACGAGGAGGCGGTGAAGCGCGGGCTGGCTGAATCGCCAATTTCGCAGGTGCTTGTTGAGCGGTCGCTGCTGGGGTGGAAGGAGTTCGAGCTCGAAGTGATGCGCGACAAGGACGACAACGTCGTCATCATCTGTTCGATCGAGAACCTCGATCCGATGGGCGTGCACACCGGCGACTCGATCACCGTGGCGCCGGCGATGACGCTGACCGACCGCGAGTATCAGACGATGCGCGATGCGGCGATCGCGGTCATTCGCGAGATCGGCGTTGATGCGGGCGGGTGCAACATCCAGTTCGCGGTGAATCCCCGCAACGGCGAACTGATTGTCATCGAGATGAATCCGCGCGTGTCGCGGTCGTCAGCGCTGGCGTCGAAGGCCACGGGATACCCGATTGCGCGAATTGGCACGAAGCTCGCGGTGGGGTTCCGGCTGGACGAGATTCCCAACGACATCACCCGGACCACCCCGGCGTCGTTTGAGCCTGTGCTCGACTACGTGGTGGTGAAGTGTCCACGGTTTGCGTTCGAGAAGTTTCCGGGCGCTGATCCGCATCTCACAACGCAAATGAAGTCGGTCGGCGAGTCGATGGCGATTGGGCGCACGTTCAAGGAAGCGTTCCAGAAGGGACTGCGCGCGCTCGAGAACGGCCGCATCGGATGGGCGGTGGCGCCCCGGCTCGAAGACGATCGCATTGCGGATGAGTCGCTCGACACGCTGCGCGCCGCGCTTCGCCAGCCGACGCCGGAGCGCATCTTCCAGCTCAAGCGCGCGATGCGCGCCGGACTTCACGACGATGAACTCTACGAGCTCACCGCGATCGATCCGTGGTTCCTGAGCCAGATGCGGGAGCTGCTGGACGCGGAGAAGGCGTACACGGCGCTGCCGTCCGTCACCGCCGATGCATTGCACGCGATGAAGTCGCTCGGCTTCTCCGACGCGCAGCTGGCGCTGCTGCGAGGTGAGACCGAGCCTGAGGTGCGCGCGCGGCGCACCGCACTCGGCGTGCGCCCAGTCTACAAGATGGTGGACACGTGCGCCGGCGAGTTTCCGTCCCAGACCCCGTACCTGTACGGGACGTATGACGAAGAGACCGAGGCGCCGCGCAGTGGCCGAAAGTCGATCGTCATTCTGGGCAGCGGCCCGAACCGCATTGGGCAGGGCGTGGAGTTCGATTACTGCTGCGTACGAGCCGTGCTTGCGCTGCGGGAGCAGGGGTTCGAGACGATCATGATCAACTCGAATCCAGAGACGGTCTCGACCGATTTCGACACGTCGGACAAGCTGTACTTCGAGCCGCTGACGCTGGAGGACGTGCTGGAGGTCGTCGAGCGGGAGAAGCCGATGGGCGTGATCGTGCAGCTTGGCGGCCAGACGCCACTCAAGCTCACGAAGGGGCTGGAGGCGGCGGGGGTGACGATTCTCGGAACGTCGCCGGACGCGATTGATATCGCGGAGGACCGGAGCCGGTTCGACGAGATCGCGCGCAGGCTCGGCGTCGCGCAGCCGCCAAACGGCACCGCGACGACGACCGACGCGGCGGTGACCATTGCGGCGGGTATCGGGTACCCCGTGCTGGTGCGGCCGTCGTACGTGCTGGGTGGGCGCGCGATGGAGATCGTGTACGACGAGGTGTCGTTGCGCGACTACTTCGCGCGCGCGGCCCACGTATCGGAGAACCGCCCGGTGCTGATCGACGCGTTCCTGGAAGACGCGTTCGAGGCCGACGTGGATTGCATCGCCGACCGCGAGCGCGTAGTCATTGGCGGTGTAATGCAGCACATCGAGGACGCCGGCGTGCACTCCGGCGACTCGGCGTGCGTGCTGCCGCCGCAGCTGATTGCGCCTGAGCACGTGGACGAGATGCGCCGGCACAGCGTGGCGTTCGCCAAGGCGCTTGGTGTTGTCGGCCTGATGAACGTGCAGTACGCCATCAAGCACGGTACCGTGTACGTCCTCGAGGTGAATCCGCGCGCGAGCCGCACCATCCCGTTCGTGTCCAAGGCGATCGGCGTGTCGCTCGCGAGCGTGGCCGCGCGGGTGATGGCGGGCGAAACGCTGGAGGGAATCGGATTCACAGAGGAAGTTGTGTTGCCGCACATCTCGGTGAAGGAGGCCGTGTTCCCGTTCAACAAGTTCCGGGAGTTCGACCCGATTCTGGGTCCGGAGATGCGCTCGACCGGCGAGGTGATGGGCATCGCGCGTGACTTTGGCGAGGCGTTCGCGAAAGCGCAGCTTGCCGCCGGCAACGGACTGCCGCGCGACGGCGCGGTGTTCGTCACGGTCAACGACCGCGACAAGACCCGCGCGCTGCCGCTCATCCAGCGGCTGTCGGAGATGGGTTTTTCGCTCTACGCCACGAGGGGCACCGCGGGGTTTCTCGAGGCCGCCGGGCTCAGCGTCGAGGTCGCGTTCAAGGTCGGCGCCGGCCGTCCTGACGGGATTGACCTGATCAAGAACGGGTCGGTCCACCTGCTCATCAACACGCCGCTGGGCAAGCGCGCGCAGCGCGACGACTACACGTTGCGGCAGGCCGCGATTTCCGCGCGGCTCGCGTACACCACGACGCTGTCGGCGGCGCGGGCCGCCGTGGACGCCATCGCCGCGCTGCACTCCCATACGTTCGACGTCCGGTCCCTTCAGGAATGGCACGCCGACGGTAGCTTTACCGGCCAGGGGGCGAAGACGCCGGGTGCCAATGGCTGAGCCGTTCATTCACGAGTCGAGTTACGTCGATGCCGGCGCG
>Ga0326597_10007109_pt1 | contig 15264 bp, 11 predicted proteins | sample RVTome_12_FD_203789 | JGI IMG/M metagenome (GOLD analysis project Ga0326597, IMG submission 203789) | Soil microbial communities from uranium-contaminated site in the Upper Colorado River Basin, Wyoming, United States - RVT100D185 | ecosystem: Environmental > Terrestrial > Soil > Contaminated >... | reverse complement strand
CGGCGTTGATCTCTTCGCGGATCCCGATGCGGTCGGCCAGGTCCAGGAGCACCTCGGCCGCCTGCCGGCGCCGGCCGTTGGACTGCACCACCGGCTGCTTGACGGGCCAGCTCCACGTCCCCATCCCGGCCGGGTGGTTGAAGATGAAGGGCACGTTGGGCCGGGAGTCCAGGGCCTCCAGGTAGCTGACGTCCGGCAGGACGATGTCGGCGAAGGCCGAGAACTCCGTCAGGGTCAGCTCGAAGGACGCGATGAAGGGGATCCGCTTGAGCGTCTCGGCCACGGTCTCGCTGTTCCCGACGCTCATCAGCGAGTTGGCCCCGTAGTTGATCATGACCTCGGGCCGGTAGGGCAGGTTGAAGCGGCCCCACACCTCCTCCTGGTCCCGGGAGGCCATGAACGGCCCGAACATGCCCAGGGGGAACAGCTCGGACAGCGCCATGGTCTCGGGGTGCGCCGGGTCCGAGATCGGATACGGCAGGTGCGCCGCCACCCACGTGCCGGTGATCATGAGTCCGTCGGGGCCCGGCTTCGGCTCGTACCACGGCCGGCCCGTCTCCGGATGCCCGTAGCACACGGGGTTGAAGCCCAGGGCGCCGCCCACCACGTCGGCCGCGCCCACGATCTGGTTCAGGAGTTCGATGGCGAAGCAGTTATAGACGGAGTTCTTGTGGCCCTGAGACCCGCGGAAGTAGATGGCGGCCACGGGGCGGTAGGGCAGCCGCTTGCCGTCCAGCACGATGGTGCTCCCCACCATGGCCTCGGCCGCGAACTCGCGCCCCAGCCGGCGGACCGTGGCGGCGGGGATGGTGGTGATGCCCGCGGCCCATTCGGGCGTGAACCGCCGGAGGTGCTCCCGGAGCGCCGCGAAAGCCGGCCGGCCTCGCGCCCCATCCACGTCGTACTCTCCCTCCAGGGCGAAGTCGGCGATGGCCGGGTCGTCGTATGGCCCCGCCGCCCCGCGCGCCGCATCCCACACGAGGGGCTTCTGCGTGGCCGGGTCGCGCAGATACCGGCCGTCGGGACCGATGAGGTAGGGCGCGTTGGTCTTGAGGGCAAGGTACTCCGCGTCCCAGACCCCCAGATCGTTGACGATGACGTTGGCCATGGCCAGCGCCAGGGCCGCATCCGTGCCCGGGCGGATGGGCACCCACTCCGTCGCCTTGGCCGAGGCGAAGTTGCACATGGGGTCCACCACCACCAGCCGCATGCCCCGGGCGCGCGCGTCGGCCGCATCCTGGATGTTGGTGCAGGCCACGTGGCCGGCGCCGTGGCCCTTGGAGGCCCCGAAGTACACGGCATACCGGCAGTGCTGGAAGTCGGGCACCAGCGACCAGGAGGCATGGTAGAGGCCGCCGGCCAGGTGCGCGCCGTTGCCGCAGTGGAGGCCGCCCCCGGCGGCCCACGAGTTGGGCGTCCCGAAGGCGGCGGCAAACACGGCGAAGGGCGCCCGCCCCGAGGTGTTGGTGGTGGTGCGCTGGATGAAGAGCTTGCGCGGGTCCTCGGCCCGGGCCTTGCGGAGCCGCCCGGCGATCTCGTCCAGCGCCTCGTCCCAGGAGATCTCCCGCCAGCCCGGGTCCACGCCGATGCCCTTCTCCGGGTTGGTGCGCCGCAGCGGCACGTTTACCCGGTGAGGGTCGTACAGCGTCATGATCCCGCTCACGCCTTTGCCGCAGAGCCGGCCGCGCCCGACGGCGCTGGCGGGGTTGCCCTCGATCTTCACCAGCACCCCGTTGACCACGTGGCCCAGGATCGAGCACGTGCCGTAGCACATGCTGCACGCGGACGGGATCCAGCGGTCCGTCGCCGTCACCGCGTTCATCGGCAGCCTCCCTCGAAGATGGGCATCAGGAGCAGCGCCACCCGGGGCGCGGCTTCCCCCTCGGCGACGACCGGGTCGTTCACGGCCGCCTCGTCGTCGTTGATGAAGACACGGAAGTGGGTGTGGACCTCGCGCGGGGCGCGGAAGATGCTGGCCGTGAACTTCGGGCCCAGGCGCTCGCCCAGCAGGATCAGCACGTCGAGGACGGTGGCGGACTCCTCCACCGCCAGGCTCGTCTCGCGCTGCCCGGCGACGCGCTCCAGGAACCCCAGGAACCGCACCGCGATGGGGCGCGTCACCGGGAGCTGCGCGCCTCCAACCGTTCCGGCATGGCGGGCTCTGGCAGGCGGAGGCAGCTCTCCGCGCAGCCGCTCCGTTCCGGCCAGAGGGTGCAGTCCTGTGCCCGCACGTCGGGCTCGCCGAAGGCCGAGGTCAGGGCTGCCCGGGAGGCGTCGATGTCGACCTTCGCGGGCCTCCCCGTTTCGGGGCAGGGCAGCCACCGAGGGGCGCGGTGGCGGCCAAAGACGTGGGCCATGCGGGGGATCAGGACGTACACGGCGGCCACGGCCAGGATGGCGAGGATGACGATCCAGGGGCTGCTCATGGCTTCCTCCTTCGGGAGAGCGCGGCTCCCTCGGCCGGCCTCCCCTCTGTCGGGGATCCCGGATAGCCCGCGGCGCGGCCCCGCGCCGCGGGCTATCCGTCGCGTTTCAAATGGGGCAGACGACCATCTCTTCCACCGGCCACTTGGAGAGGATCTCCACCCCGTTCCGGGTCACGTGCAGCACCTCCTCGATGCGCACGCCCTGGCCCTCGTGGTCCCCCTCCTGGGTCTCGATGGCGAAGCACATGTCCTCTTCGATGGTCATGGGATGGTCCAGCGAGCAGCCCCGCCAGATGAGGGGCGGCTCGTACAGGGTGAGCCCGATGCCGTGGGCCCAGTTGTTGCCCGCCGTCATGTCCTCGTTCTTGACGCCGATGTCCGCCCATACCTTGGGGCCCGGCGGCCACTTCTCGGCCACCTTCTTGGTGGTGACGCCCGGCTTGATGACGTTGATGGAATCGTAGAGCCAGGTGTAGGCCCGCTTGTAGGCCTCCCGCGTCGCCTTGGACGGCTCGCCGCAACTGAAGGTGCGGTAGTAGCATGTCTTGTAGCCGTTCCAGGAGGCGTTGTACATGTCGGCGTAGACCACGTCGCCCCTGTTGACGATGCGCCCCGTCCAGTGGCGCAGGTTGGGCCACGTGGTGGGCCCCGACGTGCAGAAGACCCCCGAGACGACCTCGCCGCCGTTGCGGTAGATGGCCCCCATCATCTCGGCCATCATCTCGTGCTCCGACACGCCGGGCCGGATGCTGCCCCGGAGGGCGTCGAAGGCCGCGTCGGAGATGCTGCAGATGTTGCGCAGACACTCCACCTCCTCGGGGAGCTTGATCTTGCGCGCGTCCAGCAGGGCCATGTAGCCGTCCATGCTGTACTTGATGCCCTCCTTGTCCAGGGCGGCCATGATGGCGGGGTCCGAGAAGTCCACGGCCAGCACCTGGTTCAGGACGCCGTGCTTCTTCAGGTCGGCTTTGATCTGGTCCACGAACTTCTTGAGCTGGGCCTGGTGGGCCGAATCCCCCATGATCCGGCTGATCCAGCCGGTGCCGGTGATGGCGTACTTGACGTTCTCGGCCGGGAGCCAGGGGCAGAAGCGCCGGGTGTGGTAGCCGATGTCGCCCTGCTCGTAGATGATGGGCCAGTCGGCGTCCCGGCAGAGGAGCGAGTAGCGCAGGCCGGAGTTGGGCGTGGTCCAGAGGGGCGTGTAGGTGCTTGTGATGTAGCGCGTGTTCCACTCGTTCAGGGAGAGGAAGGCGCCGAACTTGCGGACGTCGAAGAGCTGCTCCTTGGCCCGCTTCAGGCGGCCGAAGCGCAGCTTGTCCAGGTTGATCCCCTCGATCCAGTCCACCTTCTGCAAGGGATAGGACATCGGGTCACCTCCTGCGTTGGTGTGTGGTCGGGTACCATGCTAATGGACGCCCGGCGCGCCGCCGGACGGGCCACCCAGTCAAAACACGTCGAAGTGGAGCGCGACTCCTCCGGAAAGGTGATGGCTGCTGATGGCCGTGCTATAGCTGGTGGACCGGGCGCCGGTGCCGAAGGCATCGTACCGGACCGGGGCGTCCACGTAGTTGAACTTGTACTCGGCGAACGCTGCGACGTTCCGGTGGAAGAAATACCTCACGCCACCGATCCCCTGGAAGCCGACCTGGGTGAGATTGACGTTCCTGTTGGAGACAGGCTTGAACTGGAACTCCTCCAGGAAGAGCCCGGGGCCGACGCCGGCGTAGGGCTGCAACCGGCCGTTGGGAAAATCCGCGGACTGCCGGAAGCGGAGCCGCCCCATCAGGAGGAACCCGATCCCCTCCACCCGCACGGTGGCCCGGTCCACCCCGGAGACGTCCCCGATCTTCACCTTGGTCTCGTACGGGACCGACCGCCCCCGCAACGTGCCCATGGACAGGCGCGACTGGGCCACGATCACGGGGTTGTAGTGGTAGGCGTCCACCTCGATCCCCAGGTTGGGGAAGCGGCCGAACCAGTAGCCCAGCTTGCCCCCCCGCGAGAAGGACGCCTCCAGCTTGACCTCCTTCATGCGGAGCCGGACGCCCCCCGGGCCGAAGGCCACGTCGTCCGCCAGCACGACGTCGTGGTATTCGTTCATGCTGGCCCCCAGGTAGCCCGCCAGATAGAACTCGGCGCGGGCCAGCGGCGGTTGGAACAGGAGCCCGAGACCCAACGACGCCAGCGCAACACCGTACCGTATGCCGCTCATCCTCCTCCTCGGGTGCCGCGACCCCCGAACAAAGCCTCACGCGCCACCGCCCTTCACGTCCGCCCGGCCCTCGGCGCGATGTCCCGCGGGACGCACCCGCCCATCGCCAGCGGCGCCGCCGGCCCGGCGCCGGCGGCGGCCATGGGCCGCAGCCGGCCTGGAAAGAAGGGCATTCGAAATGGAGACCGATAGGGAGGGCCAAAGAGATCTGCGTGGATATCCTCGGAAGGACGGAACGGTTGAGCGAGACGGACCGGGGCGGCAGTGGAGTAGAAGGCGGAGAACGACCCGCAGGGTACGTCAGCCGGATGACCGCCACGCATCGCGTAGGCCTCGCCGAGCTCGGTGCCGTCGGGACGCGGCCGGCCCGGTTGTCTCCCTGTCCCCAGTGGACTACGCCGGTCTGGTGGGTCTCGTGGGAAAGTGTGGGCACTATGGTCATATGGGGCCATCCGCGACAATGACCAATATCATCCCATGGGCTGATCCTTGGCATTCCATGGGGTACATGGGCCGCCGGGAGCCTCTATGGCTTCACCGGCGGGTAGTCGCGCGAGTAGGCCGGGGTCTTCAGGAACTCGTCGGGCTTGTACGTCCAGAACTGCGAGACCATCGGGTAGGTGTGGATCACCGTGTTCTGCAGCTTTCCGCCGACCTTCTCCACTTTGAGGATATAGATGTTCTGCGTGGGGTTCCCGTACTCGTCGATCAGGATCTGACCACGCAGGTCCTCCCCGTTGGCGGCCTGGCGGATGGCCTGGAGGAACCGTTCCCGGTCCTCCACTTTGCCGTCGATCCGCCTGGCGGCCTCGACGATCCAGCGGGCCCCGCTGTATCCTGCGGCCTGGAAGTAGCCGGGCGTCCGCCCGGACTTGGCCACCACGGCCTTCACGAACGCCTGGTTGGCCGGGTTCTGGAGCGTCGAGGCGTAATGAAGCGCGCCCACAAAGCCCTCGGCCTCATCGGCCAGGCTGCGGAGCACCGTATCCTCCGAGGTGACCCCCGTCCCGATCAGCGGGATCTTCCCCTTCAGGCCATATTCGGCGTACTGCTTGAAGAACCGCACCGAGCCGGCCCCCGCGTTGACCGCCACCACCGCGTCCACGTCCCGCTGGAGCTGGGTGATGTAGGGGGCGAAGTCCACCGCGTTCAGGGGCGCCCAGAGCTTCTGGACCATCTTGCCGCCCAGTTCCTCGAACACCCGCTGGAACCCGCCCACGCTCTCGTGGCCGAAGCCGTTGTCCAGGGAGACCGCGGCCACCTTCCGGTAGCCGAGGACCTTGTAGGCATACTCCCCCATGGCGTGCATGGGCTGGCTGGCGCTCATGGCGGCCCGGATCATCCAGCGGGCCCGGCGCCGCTTGGTGAGGTCGTCGGGCGAGGTCACGAAGAGCGCCGGGATGCGATCCTTGTCGAACATGGGGGCCAGCGCGTAGCCGATGTTGACCAGCACGACCCCGCCGAACACGTGGATGCGGTCCCGCTCCACCAGCTTGCGGTACTTGGTCATGGCCGTCGCGTTGTTGCCCTCGTCGTCTTCCTCGGTGAGCTCGATCCTGCGGCCGGCCGCCTGGAACCCGGTCTGCTCGAAATAGAGGCGGAACCCGTCGATGATGTCCTTCCCGGGCTGGGCGAACAGCCCGCTGAGGGGCGCCATGGTCCCCACGCGGATGGGCTCCGGCGTGGCGGCCGAGGCCGTGACCGCCGGCATCGCCACGACGAAGGACACCACGGCCACGGCCACGGCGACAGCAACCAGGAGAAGGGTTCTCGTCCTCATCGCTCGTCCTCCTTCGTCGTTTCCGAACGCACCAGCGCGACCACCCTGCACGGCGCTGCCGTCCCCCCTTCGATGGCCAGAGGGGCCGCCACGACGCGGAACCGGCGGGGCAACTCCAGGATCGCGGGCCACAGGGCGAGATTCTCGATCACGTAGAATTCGTGCTCCCGGAAGAGTTGGTGGGCCGGCCAGCGGATCTGGTCTGCATCGAATTCGTCCTCGTCCACGCCGATGACCCGCACCCCCCGGTCCAGGAACCAGCGGATGGCATCGGGGTGGAGAGGCACGATGGTGGTGTGGTATCCCGGCTCTCCCCAGTGTCGGCAGACCCCGGTGTAGAGGAACACGACGTCGCCCGGCTTGACGGCCTCGCCGGCGGCCGCGCATGCGCGCTCCAGGTCCGCGGGAAGAACGGCCTCGCCGGGGGCTTTCCCCGAGAGGTCCAGCCACACGGCTTCGGCGCCCACGAAGAGTTCCGGCGGCATGCGATCGATCGTCGTGCCGCCGGGCTTGAAGTGGGCCGGCGCGTCGATGTGGGTGGAGACATGGTCGTTGAAGCTCAGGAGCGAGTGGGCCGCCAGCTTGGTCTGGAAGATGTTGCTCCAGGGGGCCACCACGGCCCGCGAGTGCTTCGCGCCCGCCGCCCACGACGGTGTGGCCGGGATGGTGTGCGTCAGGTCCAGGAATCGCGGCGAGGTCCCCCAGTCGTCGCCCGTGACCGCGAAGCACCGGAGGGGAGAACAGGGCGCCCCCTCCCATTTCAGGGGGAAACCCACGAACCGGAAGCGCGAGGCGCCGATCTGGTCCAGGTTCGTGAGGTTCTCCATGTGCATGGAGTAGCGCTTCCGCATGTGCATGTGCGGAAGGTCGTAATTCGGGATGATGTCCAGCGTGATCTGGTCGAAGCCGAAGAGGACGACGCCGCGGTCGATGAGCCAGTCCACCGCCTCAACGCGCATGGGCACGAAGTGATAGTGGTACTCGCGCCGGGGCCACAGGCGGGACGCACCCGTTCGGATGAGGACGACATCTCCGCGACGAATCGTTTGCCCGGCCCGGGCGCAGGCGTCGTCCAGCGCCTGCGGGGTGATCCAATCGGTCTCCAGGACCTGCCGTTTGAAGGGATCGTACTTCAGGGGCTTGAGGTCCGACAGGTCGAGGACGACGGCGTCTGCGCAGAAGGGCTTGAGGGACACGTCGGCGATGCGTTCCCCTAGGGGATTGATGTGGTAGGTTCCGTCCACGTGGGTCCCGCCGTTGTCGCTCATCACCACGTGGCACGTGCGGTAGAGCTGCTCCACGGCCCCGTGGGTCCGAAGGTAGGCCGTGTCCTCGTAATCCTCCCAGACCTCCACGATGGTCCGGGCGAGCCCGAACATCCCGCCCATCTCGGCCCAGGCGGGCATCCCGGTCTTGATCCGCTGCGATAGATCAACGATACGCACCATTCCACGACCTCCGGGTCCGTGGGAAACCCGACCACCGGCGCCCCGCGCGAAGACCCGGCGCGCGGCCTCGGGGGCGCGGGCCCTCCCCCGCTCTGGCGGCGGCCCGCCCAGCGCACTTGTACTACGCCCGGCTCCCGTTCGGCAACCGCTCCCGGCGCGCCACGACTGCCCGTCGGCCGTGGGCTGCGCGCGGCGACGCGGGGACTATGGGAGGAAGGCACCCCCGGGAACAATGACCGGGGACATCCGCCCGCATGATTCTTCCCGGTGTTCGTGCCCCCCAGGACCCGCCGCGGCTCCCGAGGAACGTCCTGGGCAAGGAGACAGGCAAGGAGAACAGGGTTGACAAGGTGGAGGATCGGAGGCCAATATACGCCGATTTTTCACCCTCAGCATCGTCCGGCCGCCTGCCCCTCTCGGCAGGAACGTCGGGCCCCGCACCGGGCGCGGGCTGAAGACACGCGCTCTCCCATCGAGGGAGAGGAAACACGAAGGGCTCTGGCCGCCATGTTCGACCTTCATCTGACCCGGGAACAACTGGAGATCCGCCGTACGGTGCGGGATTTCGTCCAGCGCGAGATCAAGCCCATCGCCCTGCAGCGGGACCGCCTGGAGGATTTCGACGCGCGGTTTCCCTGGGAGGTGCTGGACAAGGCCTCCCGCATGGGCCTGCGCACGCTGGCCCTCTCCCAGGAGCTGGGCGGCGGGGGCGCCGATGACTTGACGTCCTGCATCGTCACCGAGGAACTGGCCGTGGGGGACGTGGGCATCGCCGCCACCCTGGCCCAGTCCTCCACCTTCGGCCACATCTGGTTCGACCGCGTCATGACTCCGGGACAGCGCGCCCGCTTCCTGCCGCCATACCTGGCCGACGACCGATACCACCTGGCCTTCGCCGGGCACGAGCCGGATACCGACCTGGGCTGGTGCTACCACAGGGCGTTGATCCCCGGCACCGGCTACAAGACCACGGCGGTGCGGGATCGCAACGGCGACTGGGTAATCAACGGCATCAAGAACTTCATCACCAACGCGCCCATCGCCAAGCTCATCGCCGTCCAGGTACGGACCGATCGGACCAAGGCCGGCCCGGCCGGCATGAGCAGCCTGCTCGTGCCGCGGGACACACCGGGGCTCACCATCCGCGAGCACGACAAGGTGGGGCGCCGCCTCGGGTCCAACGGAGAGCTGGTCTTCGAGGACTGCCGGGTGCCGGCAGAGAACCTGCTAGGAGAGGAAGGGAAGAGCCCCCTCATCGGCGAAGGAGCGGGATCGGTGGGCCGCGGGATCCCGCGGTTCCAGGCCATGAACCTGGGCATCGGCCGGGCGGCCTATGAGGCCGCGCTGGAGTTCGCGCGGCTGCGCGTGCAGGGGGGGCGGCCCATCATCGAACACCAGTCGGTGGGCTTGGTCCTGGCCGAGATGGCCATCAGCCTGGAGGCGGCCCGCAGCATGGTCTGGCGGACGGCCTGGGCGTCGGACCACCCTGACGCCTACACCGACGGCAGCCTGCCCGACCTCCCCCTCCAGACCGTCGCCAAGGTCTTCACCTCCGAGACGGTCCAGCGGGTCGTGCTACAGGCCGCGCAGATCTTCGGGGGCATGGGCGTGATGCGCGAGCTCCCCATGCAGAAGTACGTGCGGGACGCCCTGATCTTCCTCCACTCGGAATTCACCAACGACGTGGCCCGCCTCCGGATCGCCGAAGCCGTGGCCGGCTTCCGGCGGCTCGGGATTCCCCTTTCCGGGGGAGAGGGGGAGTGAGATCGGGCCGCCCTCGACCTTCTGGCCGCGCCGCCCGTGGCCGTGCCGGGCGTCATCCTGGCCCTCGGATTCGCCGTGGGCTGGATCCGGACGCCGCCGCCGCCTTCGCCGTGGTTAAGATGGCCCTGATCCTCGCGGCCGTCGCCGCCTTCCGCCTGGTGGCCGGCGACCGCGACCTGGGCCTGTAGCTTCCAGTCAGCGCAGTTGGCCCAACCCTCCCCACTGGCCCGAACCGGCCGCAAACCGCTTCCCCCGGGGGGCCATCCGGGATAGAATCCGGATACCAACCCATCATCACAGCCCTGATGCACCGGGTGTTCGTGGGAGCGTCGTCCCATACTCCGGGCCGTTCGCAGTTCCCGACAGCACGTCCCACGCGGCGCTCGCCTGGAGCGGAAGCCTCCACAGGGGTTCGGGTAGGCATGGACGGCCGCCATCGCAGAAATGTCACGACCCGCGTGTTCCGCCAGGGGGCGACGATTCCGGAGGAACCGGACTGGGAGGGCTCCACGCCGGAGGAGCGGATCGAGGCCGTCTGGACCCTCACGCTGTTGTGCCTTGCCTGGAACGGCGAAGACAGCGGTGAACCGCGACTACAGAGATCTGTTAGCCGAATTCAACGCCCACGGCGTTGAGTATCTCGTGGTGGGTGCCCACGCGCTAGCCGCGCACGGGCGCGTCCGCGCCACCAAGGATCTCGACGTGTGGGTGGGTGCCGGCGCGGAGAACGCGCGGCGGGTCCTTCAGGCCCTGCGGGCGTTCGGAGCGCCGTTGCACGATCTCACCGAGGCAGATCTCGTCCAGCCCGGCGTCACCTTCCAGATCGGGGTCGCCCCGGTGCGCATCGATGTGCTGACGGCCATCGACGGCGTGGACTTCTCCGAAGCGTGGCCCGCCCGCCTGGTCGCCAGATTCGCGGACCAACCCGTCGGGGTGTTGTCCCGGGAACACCTCATGCGGAACAAGCGCGCGGCCGGACGAACGCAGGACCTGGCCGATCTCGAGTGGCTGCAGACGGAAGGCGGGACACAGCGGGAGGATTGAAGCCGCTGCTAAGGCGGGCTCCACCAAGGCCCCGGTCCGGCCTGTGATCCGGCGCGCGGTGCGGAAGCCGGTATGGCCGGGGGACGAGACGATGTCCTTCCCCCGCAGCCCTCGGCGCGAGACCGGACGTGATGGGGTCGAGCGACGCCGCCGGGCCCTCGTGGGCCGGGAGCGAATGCCTCATCCACCGATGGCGGACATGGCGCGGGCGGGACGGACGAAGTCCGGCGCGTTGATACGGTGGCCAGGATCCTTGGTCCACACGGCCTGGACGACGAATTGCTCCAGCGCCTCGTCGCCGGCCCCGGAGCGGAGCAGCGACTTCAGGTCGTGCTCGCGGGTGGAGAAGAGGCACGTCCGGAGTTGCCCGTCGGCGGTGAGGCGGATCCGGTTGCAGGAGCCGCAGAAGGGTTCCGTGACCGGGTTGCTGAAGCCCACGCCCCCCGCCCCGTCCGCGAAGCGGTAGCGGGCGGCCGGCCCGGGGCCAGGATCGCGCGCCGGGACCAGCGGGTACACGTGGGCGATCCGGCGGCGCACCTCGTTCCCGGGCACCACCAGCTCCGGCGACCAGCCCCCCGCCCCGTCCAGAGGCATGAACTCGATGAAGCGCACCTGCACCGCCTTCTGCCGGGCCAGCCGGGCGAAGTCCAGCACCTCGTCGTCGTTGTGACCCTTCATCAGGACGACGCTCACCTTCACCGGACCCAGCCCGGCGGACAGGGCCGCGTCCAGCCCTTCCAGGACCTTGGCGAAGCACCTCCGCTGCACCCGCGCCATGCGCGCGAAACGGTCCGGGTGTAAGCTGTCCAGACTCACGTTCACCCGGGTCAGGCCCGCGCGGGCCAGCGCCGCGGCCTTCTCGGGCAGGAAGAAGCCATTGGTGGTCAGGGAAAGGTCCAGGCCAGGCCCGAGGGCCCGCAATCCCCGCACCAGCACCTCCACGTCCGGCCGCACGAGGGGCTCGCCCCCCGTGAGCCGGACCGTGGTAATCCCCAGCCGGAGCATCACGGCGACCACCCGCAGGATCTCCTCGTAGGAAAGGATTTCCTTCCGGGGCAGCCACCGCAGGCCGTGCTCGGGCATGCAGTAGACACAGCGAAAGTTGCACCGGTCCGTGATGGAGATCCGCAGGTCGTCCACCGCGCGACCGAAGCGATCGTGCAGCATGGCAGCGCTCGCGCCGCGGGGCTCACACCCTCCGGACGGGGTGCCCTCCCGCCCCCATGCCACTGATCGGGCATCCGCGGGGCCCGCATTCACTGGGAGGAGACGCCCAGGTTCCCTCGACAAGAGACAACCGCGGGGTCACATCCCCGCGCGGCAGGGGATCCGAAGGAACGGGCGGCGCCTGGCCGCCATCGCCCGCCGCGTCGTCCCGAAGGACCGCCTCCGTGACCTCGAGGGCGGCGCGGTAGAACCCGATGCGATCCCTTTCGGCCACCCGCTCGTGCAGCGGGCCGATCCACCGCAGCAGGTGCTCCCGACAGAACCGTGGTCGGAGGTCCGCCGAGGCCGGCCCCTCGCCATCCGCATCCGCCTCGCTCTCCCACAGATACGCCATGAAGCGGAGTTCGTTCGCGATGTGGTCCGGCAGGTCCTCCTGCGGCAGGACTCCTGCCCGGAGGTACGCCTGCCGGACCTGGAGCGTCGATTCTCCCATGAGCAGCCTTCCAATGACCTGCTCGGTACTCTCCCTCCCCGGCCCCGGCGGGAGCACCCAGCAGTCGCGATAGACCGACTCGTACGGGGCCACATATCGTGGATTCGGCACGACGAACAGGTCCATGAACTCGCGCTCCAATTCACCTAAAGACAGTCCTTCCGGGCAGGAGATGCCCAATGTCAGCGCCATCTGGGAGACGGCGTGCGCGCTTTCCGCAGTCGGAGCGGAGCAAAACACCCCGGCCAAGAAGCCATAGATGCGCACGCGCGCCGCCGCAGCCTCATCTTCAATCAGTTGCACGTCGTCTCCCGGGTTCATAGCCGTTACCGGTGACATTGACGGCAGTCGTTGGCGGGAAGGTAGCCGCTGGGAGGTAGAGGACTGCGCTCCACTTTGGGCTCCCGGCCGAGGTTGCCGTACAGGACCGTCTTCTTGAGGCCGTCCTCCATGTGCTCGGCGTCGGGATACTTGCGTTTCAACGTCTCATAGTTGCCGAACTCGCGGGTAATTCCCATGCACGTAATCACGCACGCGGGGAGCTGGCCGACGGCGAGGCGATGCGCGCACATCGTGCACCGTTCTGTTGTGAGGGCGATCACTTGCGCTCTGACGGCCGGGTAGGTGCCCTCCTCGTAGTGGTACACCTCGTTCCATCGCTGGCCGGCGGCCATATACTTGCCGGTCCGCGCGACCACCGCCGGCGAGTTCTCAAAGTTGTTCTCCTGCTTGCAGGCGAGGGAACAGGCGTTGCAGCCGATGCACCTCCTATGGTCAACGTAGATGGCGGGTTTGAATGTGCTATCTGACATGATGACCGCCTTTCGTTAGGCCCTGCTTCGCGCTTTCTCTTTCGCGCAGGGCCGAGTTTCCCGTCACGCAATTCCCGCCTCGGAACACAGACCAGGTTCCGGCAGAATCCGCGAGCCAGGCCGGCCCCGCTACTTATAAACCCGCACGGCTCCATCCTTGTGGGCAGCCATGCCGGAGAGGCGCTCGGCCTTGCCCGGGACGAACTGGCCATCATTGGTTCCCTTGCCGCGGGCAATCTGGCCCGCGGCCCAGTGGCCGAAGCCGTGAACCAAGCCCACCACGTCGGGGTGGATGCGGCGGGTCACCTTGGCCCTGGCCCGCGCCTTGCCGTACTGGTTCTCCACGGTCACCATGTCGCCGTCGCCAATCCCCAGGGTCGTGGCCCGGTTGATGTTGATCCAAAGTTCGTTCTCACCGTGGAATTCCATCAACCAGCGGTTGTTCATGGTCCGGGAGTGCGTGTGCAGCGCCTCCTTCCAGTTGATGATATAGAAGGGATAGGTGGGGGTCGGGCCATCCTCGGTCGGGACGAAATCCGGCAGCGGGTTCAGTCCCTTGTCCAGCATTTGCTGCGAGTAGAATTCGAACTTCTTGGAAGGCGTCGCAAACCCGGTCGTCAGGTACTTGTTGTACTTGGTCTCCTCACCGATCCAGGTTGCGCCATCCATCGCCTTGAGCTGCGTCAGGCCGAACCCGAGTCCGGTCACCAGAGCGTCATCCATGAACTTCTCGTAGGCCACGTTGAAGGGATAGACGTTGTGGCCCATCTCGAGCGCCAGATCTTTCACGAACTCGTACTCGGGCTTCTGCCCGAAGAGGGGCGGAACCACCGGTTGGCGGAGTGCAACCACCGGGAAGGTCACCCATTGCGGCAGGAGCTCGTAACGCTCCAGATACGTGGTGCCCGGAATGACGTAGTCGGCCATGAGCGCGGTTTCGCTCAGGTGTGTGTCCACGGAGACAATCAGTTCGAGATTCTTGAGGGCTTGCAGGCTTTTCGCCGTGTTGGGCACGGAGAACACGAAGTTCTGCATGACGAAGACGGCCGCCCTGGGCATATAGGGCTGCCCCGTGATCATGGCATCGCGCGCCTCGACATAGATGCCGGAGGAGTGGGCGAAGGGATACTTGGTGCCCTTGCCATCCACGCGCGGCGGCACGGGTGGCTGGAGAGGCGGCACGGTGAACGCGGGCCCTTTGCGCCCAGGCAGGATCAACGTGCCTGGCTTATCCACCTGCCCGATCAACCCCGCCAGGGCGGCGATGGCCCGGCTGCCCTCCGCACCGTTCATGTGCTGGCCAGGGCCGGACCAGGCATCCACCACCGCGGGCTTGGTCGTCGCCAGTTCGCGCGCCACCGTTCGGATCGTGGTGGCGGATATCCCGGTGATGGGAGCAGCCCACTCCGGAGTTCTGGTCTCCACCAGGGCGGCGAATTCGTTGAAACCAACCGTCCAGTTGGCCACGAAGTCCGCGTCGTAGAGCCGCTCGCCGATGATGACGTTGGCCATGGCCAGCGCCAGCGCGCCGTCGGTTCCGGGCTTTATCGCCAGCCACCGACCTCCGTACTGCAGCGCCTTGTGGGCGGTCTCAGTACACCGAGGATCGACCAGGACCAGTTTGGCGCCGTTGGCCAGTCCATCCACCAGGATGCGCGGGAGATGGGCCCACTTTGTCGCGCTGAGCGGGTTCCAGCCGAAAAGCAGCATGTACTTGGTGTTCCGGAAGTCCGCCAAGGGCCGGCCGTTGCCGAGTGTTCTTTCGAACCCGAACTTCCGGGCCACGTCGCACAGGTTGGAGTGCTGCAGGAAATTGGGCGTGCCGAAGACATTGCAGAAGCTTTGCTGGATCGGGACGAAGCTGTTGTCTTCTGTGAACCACACCACTTTCTCCGGCCCGTCAGAGGACTTGATCGCGACCAGCCTGCTTGCGATCTCCGCGACCGCCTGTTCGTAGCTGATCTCCTGCCATTGTCCCGCTCCACGCTCGCCGATCCGCTTAAGCGGTTTCTTGACCCGATCCGGATCGTAGAGCGTCATGGTGCCGGCGTTGCCCTTGGGACATATCCGCGCGATTGGCCCGCCCGTGCTTCTCAACTTCGCGTAGCCGGTCGAGAT
>Ga0326597_10007108_pt1 | contig 15265 bp, 14 predicted proteins | sample RVTome_12_FD_203789 | JGI IMG/M metagenome (GOLD analysis project Ga0326597, IMG submission 203789) | Soil microbial communities from uranium-contaminated site in the Upper Colorado River Basin, Wyoming, United States - RVT100D185 | ecosystem: Environmental > Terrestrial > Soil > Contaminated >... | reverse complement strand
TGGAAGGGCCGCAGTTCGAACGTGAGGAGGCGAGGAAATCCCGTCGGATCGCCGATGGTCGACAGCGGGTCGTTGATGTCCGCGACGGAGGCTGAAAAGGGCCCGTTTCCAGGTTTGTTGGCCTTCATCATCTGTTCCCCGAGCGGCGTGAACGGAGTCTGCGCCGCGGCGCGCTCGGCGGCCTGGCCCGATCCGCCGATTCCCCCACCCGAGGCGTCCCATATGCCCGTCAGGTCGCGCGGGGGCGCGGGGCCGCCGGGTGGCAGGGACGTGAACGCCTCCCGGTTCATTCCCGGGTAGTTCCAGGTCTGCGCGAGCCCGATGGACGAGCAGGTCACTGCCATCAGGGCAACCAGCGGGACGATGAACCGATTTGACATACCGAGTCTCGCTCTCTACTTCAGTGTCCGGCCGTCGGCAAAGACGACGGTTCTCAGGCGACCGACAGGCGCGCCGGTCTTGACGGGCTGCGCGGTCACCGTCACCGCGTCTCCAGCCTTGAATGATCTCCGGCTCCACCCGCGCTGGGGCATGTCGGTTGGGTTGCCGGCCTCCGCAGCCCAGCTCGTGACCGTGCCGTTCGGCGGTTCCCTCACCGCGCCGGTCGATGATTATCTGGTGATCGGGCCCTCGGTGTATTCGTACGCAAAGCACTCGTACTCCAAGAGTCGTGCGTTCTCTTCCTGGCGACGGTAGAGTGGCATGCTGATCGTCCATGGCCTCGAGAAGATCTTGGGATCTTCGATGGTCGCTTCATACAAGATGTGGTCCGGACCGGTGCGCGTATACCGCTCCACGACATGGAGGGCATCGCTGTGATAATTCCCCGATCGGTCGAGCCACGTCTGGTCCGTGAAATGGATCACGTCCACGACGAAGGTGTCCCCGTCCCAGTTCCCGCGTGAGTCCCCAAGCCACCACTGGATCGGACCCTCCGGGTGAGGACCCTCCAAGTAGACGTTGCGGATCGCGTGAACGTACTCATACAGAAAGGTCATCTGTCGAGGTGTTTGCACGATCTGGAACGGGTAGGGCATGTAGGTGAGCCTGGGCACGCCCACGAGATAGCAGTTCGCCTCGGGATCGTCGGTCAGACGATTCTGGAAATTCTCCCGTCGCCTGGCGAGCGCCGATGGCAAGTATGGGATCTCGCCCTTCATCACGCCCACCCCGGCAGGTACGCCGAGGCTGGCCGCATGATCTTGAAGGTTCCACACGGCCGTGTTCACGACCTGCCAGATCCCCTGTAGATCGGGATGACCATCGGGCGTTCGCGGCGGCTCGTACGCCGGCGGTGCGCCCTGACCTGCACCCGATATGGCGGTCGTCGCCGCGATCACGGCCACCACTACCGCAGCGCCGATGAGACGAATGACTCGGTCCGAGGCTAACGGGGATGCTGAAGGCACTGCCTACCTTCCTTCGCTCGGCGCGTCTCCGCCAAAGAGCGTCCGGCCATCCGGCAGCGTGGTCTGGCCGCCTCCGTACAGCTGCAGCGAACCGTCCCTGGCCTGAAAGCCCGTGACGGTCACGGTCTCGCCAACGGGCAGGTCCTCCGTCTTCCAGCCCCGCCGGCGCAAGCTGTTCGCGCTCCCGAACCAGACTGACCACTCCTCCACCTGACCGGTCTCGTTTTTCGCCTTGACGGTCAGCAGTGCGTGTGGATTCCTCCACTCCATCCTTGCCACCGTGCCCACGATCTCGATCCTCGCGTCCATGTTGAACCCGGCCGCCACCGAGTGATGCGCCTGGCTCGACACGGGGCCCAGGATCACGCCCACGCTGCCGAGCAGCACTCCCACGACGCACCGCCGCACTGCCGTCGTTGTCATCGTCGTCATTGTTGGGCCTCCTGCTCCTCCCACGCCTCACGGAGCTGCCGAGCCTCTCTGGCAGTGATGCCGGGATAGACCCCGAAATCAGTGAGAAAAATTTCCATCAGCTCTTTGTTGCTCTCGTGGCACGCCTCTTCCCAGAAGTCGACCCACTCCTCGGCGTTACGCCTGAACACGCTGACCAACGTCCACGGCCTCGTGTACACATTTGCGTCGTCCACGGTGGCGGCGTAGTGGATCGTATTCGCATCGACGAGCGTCAGGCGTTCGACGACGCGCGCCTCATCGGTCAGAAACCGTCCGCGCTGGTCCAACCACCCCCTGGCGGCCTGGTTCGTCGTCTCGATGACGAGCGTATTGCCATCCCAGTGGCCACGTGAGTCGCCCTGCCAGAGGCGCATGTCCTCGCCAACAGGCGGACGCTCGTGCAGGGGGATGATGCGATAGGCGTGATGCTCTTCGGACTGGATCACGAAGTAGTCCGGAGTCACCAGGAACTGATAGAGGCTCGTCATGTACATGGTCGCCGGCACACCAGACAGCATGCAGCCGGCTTCCTGCTGGAGATAGCGCCGTACGTTCTCCCGCCTGCGAACGTCCGCCCACGGCTGTATCGGCACCTTGCCATCCGGCGTGTCCACGACCATGGTCGGCCCGCCGCTGTCGTCCGGGGTTCTGGGGTGTTCTTCGACGTCTTCGTGCGATCCCCCTGCTATTCTGGTACGCCAGAATCCTCCCAGGTCAGGTTGGCCGTCCTGGGTGCGCGGCGGCGTGAACGTCTTCGCCGCCTCCAACGCGCAGGGGTGAAACACGGCAGGCGTGCTGTCCATGCAACTGGATTCCGTGAGGTACGCCTGGCCCATCACGGGTACCGTCGCCAGCAACACCGCTGTCAGGAACGACGCCGGTACCACCACCAGCGCGAGAATTCTCCGGCTCACGTCTGACCTCCTTCGAGAAGCGCTTCGCGACAGCTTCTCACGTCTCCGGGTCGCCATACGATACCTGATGAGCACGCGATCATGCCGCGCCATGCTGGCCAGACGCGAGCAGACCAGACGCTGGTCCCATTCTCGTCCGACGCGCCTGGCTATTGCCACGCGGCGCGCACAGGTTCGCCGACCAGGAACGCGGGGTCGGCACCTGGCCGCGGTCTGTACTTTTGCACGCGTCCGGTGTTGACCTCGGCGACGTAGAAATTGCCTACCTGGTCGACGCTCACTTGGTGCACGCCCCAGAACCCGCCCGGGAACGTGCCGTAGGCGCCCCACGTGTAGAGTAAGTGCCCGTCGAGGTCGTATTTGACCATCTTTGCGGACGTGCGGTCCGAGACCCACAGATGCCTGTCACCGGCCATGTAGATCGCCTGCGCGTCCGACGTGCCTGCCTCGCCGTAGCGCCACTCATGCAAGAAGCTGCCGAATTCGTCGAAGACCTGAACGCGGCGGTTCGTGCGGTCGTTCACGAACACGCGGCGCGTGTCTGGGTCGGTGGCGATGCCGTGCACGCGCCCGAAGTACCCTGGACGCAGATCTTCGGGGCCGGTGGTTTTCTGACCCCAGGCCATGAGGTAGTTCCCTTCTGCATCGAACTTGACGACACGCGTGTTGGCATCGTCGGCCACGAACATCGTGCTATCGGGCAACCAGGCCAGGAACGTTGGCTGCTCGAAGTGCTTCTCGTCGTTGCCCGCTTCATCGTACGTGCCCAGGGTCTGCACCAGTCGCGTGCCGTCGTTCGAGAACTTGTAGACGGCGTGTCCGTGTTCATCGACCGCCCAGACGTGCTTTTCCGGGTCGTAGGGATTGATGTGGACGGCGTGGGCGGTGCGGAACATGGTGTCCCACTTCGTCCACACGTCATCCTCGACGATGTTGCCGCTGCTGTCGAGCACGATGAGGTTGTGCTCCCAACGTGCATCGACTCCCATGGTGCCGTCCCATTCGAGGTCTTCAGGGCTCGCACCGCTGGCGTTGCGGAACGTCCCCTGGGCCCCAACAGGAAACACGATACCGAACCCAAATCCGGGAACCGGTCTCGACGGCGGCCGCTCCATGAGCGGCAGCTCACCGCGTTGACTCACGAACACGCGGTCCGGGCTCTCGGCAAACACGCCCTCTACCGACCCCCAGGTCCACTCCTCATGACCCGGCAACTGGGACATCGGCTTCGGCCATTCCGGAACTACTTCGTACCCGCCGAAGAGATCCTGGCCCCCTATCTCACCCGGGAACGCGCTGAACCCTGCTCCCGGAAGTGCCGCCGCCGCAGATTCCGGCGCGCGCAGCCCAGCAACCAGGAGTCCGATCCCGACACCCGACACGATCATCAGCGCGGGGATTCCAATCTTTCGCATCAGATTTCCTCCAGTCGCGGCAGACGCGGCGCCCTTCCTACTTTAGATGCCCTGCAGCCTTTCAGGCGAGCTTCGCCTTGCAGTCCAAAGCCGCCTGACGCTGATGGTTCGCGGGGGGATCTATCGCGCGCTTACTGCGTGCCCCGACGGCGCCGGACGCGTGAAAGGGATCCGACGATCCGCTCTCTGGGTGCCGGATAGGCGAGCAAGATTATCACGGGAGGGTCTTGCTTCACTTGCTGGTTTCGCGCCTGCAACGCTGCCACGAGATGCTATCGCGACATCAGGTAGGTCATCTTGACGACAACCTGCTGGTTGTGGACCTCGGGGCGTCCCGGCACGTTGCCCTGCAGCCCGTCGTAGACGATGTACAGATCGCTGCCTGGCTTGTAGATGAAGTTGTAGCGAATGCTCGCGCTGAGCTGGCGCGTTGACGAATTGTATTGCGACAGCGAGCGCAGCGTCATGCGTGGCGACAGCGCGTAATCCACCCTGAGGATTCCGAGATTCACGACGAACGCCCCCCACGGCAAATCGACGTCGTTGCGCCGTAGCGAGAACTCCGCCGACGCGCTGCTTGTCGCGCGGAGGCCAAGCGTCAGGTCGAGGTCCTGCCTCGTGCCGCCGTAGAACGTTTGTGGTGAGTATGTGGCGCGCTGATAAAACCGCCGCGATGAAGGGCTGTTGTAGGTGAAGTTCCAGTTGTAGAAGCGATACGTTCCGGCCGGAATCGTGACGTTACTTCGAATCGCGAACGGCTGATCGAGGACCTCGAGCATCCGGTTCAGGACGACATTGACATACGTACCGTCCTGAAAAAACGTCCCGACCATGTGGTGCAGACGGCGCGTGACCAGGCGGTTCTGCTGATCGGTAATGTACCTGAAATTCAACATAGGTCGCATCACGCGGATGATGCCGCCGGGACGAGGGGTGCGCTCCAGGTGCAGCGTTGTGTTACGAATGCCTGTCCGCGGTACGAACCCGACTTCGGCGTTGAAGTTGTCTTCGATGTCGGTGTACTCGGCGTACGAGTTCCACTGGTTGTTGAGGAACAGCGCTCGTGAATAGAAGGCCTGCTGCTGTTCAGTGACGCCGGGGCTCGATGTCTTGGCCAGAAATGAGTGAATCGAGAAGCTGGGAGTCGGCGCGACCACGGCGTCGGCCGCGAAGGTGCGGTTGAAGCTGGTCGAACCGCTCGCATCCTTGTTGATGACGAGGCCGCCAATTTTCGACCGAGCGGACACGTCCTTGCTGTACCTCGCGACGAAGAAGTTCTCTCCGGAACCGCTGAACCCTTCGTCTGTTTGCAGTTCCATGACGGCGAGGTTATGGCCGGCGACCTTTCCCGTCATGCGGGCGCCTGCAAGAATGGGCACCGGCTGACCCGTATCGGACAGCCCGATGCGGCGGCTGAAGAACAGGTCGGCTGTCTCCCCGCCCGGGTCGCCGACGGCGAACTGCCCGGAGTTTTCAAGGAAGAAATCGCGTTTTTCCGGAAAGAAGAGCGGAAACCTCGTGAGGTTGACCTGCTGCTCGTCCACTTCCGCCTGCGCGAAGTCGGTATTGACGGTGACATCGAGAGCGAGGCCGGACGTCATGCCGTACTTCAGATCGAGCCCCACCTCCCGCTGCGCGTCGGAGGACGTGCTGACCCCCGTGCGGTCGCGGCGGCCGCCTGCGACGAGAAACGGCTTCAGCCGGAGATCGAGGCCGCGCGTCACACCCACCATCCCGGTCAGTGTTCCCGCCTGGCTCACCCGCGTCACGCCGAACGGCTTGGGAACCGGTGCCCAGAACACCTGCTCGTTCTTGCGGCGGATGTTCCGCATGAAATTGATGCCCCAGATCTGCTCATCCACATCGGGTGACCGCAGGGTGACCATCGGGATGGCGATTTCGGCCGTCCAGCCATCGATCGTCCGCGTCGTCGCAACGTCCCAGACACCGTTCCAGTCGCGGTTGACGTTCGTCCCGGCGCCGCCCGCGTTGCCGCCGCCTTCCTCGAACACCTGTTGCTCCAGCTTCGCGCCGAGCGGATTTGTGACGAACATGTACCCGGATCGAGAATCGCGGAAGGTGTCCAGAATGATCTGGAAATTGTCCTCCTCGAGAAGTTGCGGCGAGTCGCGACGCTTCTCGGTCGCGATGACCCCGAGAGGATCAGAATCGAACGCCTGAACGCCGATATACAGATAGTTCGGGTCGTACAGGACGCGCACCTCGGTGCGTTCGGTCGCCGCCGAGCCCTCCGATGGCTCCTGCTGTATGAAGCTGTCGGCCACCATCGACTCTTGCCAGGCTGCTTCGTTCAGGACACCGTCGATGTCGGGCGCGGCACTCGCCCGCCGCGCCTCGAACTGGGGCCGCTCGCCGCCTCCGCGCTCGGGCACCTGCGCGCCCGCCCCGGCTGCCAGGGCGCCGAACCCAAGACACAGCGCCATGACGCGAAGGGCATGCCCTGCTCTCAATCCACTTACCATTCCGACAGCTCGGCGGCGATGTACCACCGGATGATCATACGCTCTCCCACATTTTTTCGGCTCCCCGGGAACTGCGGCAGCTGATGCTGGCGACCCCTCCTCACGCCGCACACAGTGACCGGCGCAGGACTGTCAATTGAGTGTGAGGGTTGCGACTCCCATGGCCGCCAGCCACAGCGCGTTCAGGTGAAACACGGGGAGATAGAGACTCAAGTCGTCAGGTAAGCCCATCGTGAGCGCCATGCCGACGACGCCCAAGAGGCCGCCGGCTCCGACGAGCCACATCGGCCACGGGGATCCCGACACCAGGAGCCCGACCATGAGCGCGACCTGACCGACGCCGAAAAAGACGCGTCCGAAGCGAACCACACAGGTGACGTATTCGGTGCTCACGCGAAGCGAAGCGACGAATCCCTGGATGGCCCCGTCGTCCTTTCCCTCCATGTCGATTGAGCCCCATGCGCCGAAGTGATAGTAGAAAGCGCCTGCCAGCGCAGACATGATCAATCCGGCGCCCACTACGCCAATCGCGGGCCACACGATGATGCGCCCCGCCGAGCCCGCCATGAGGGTCGCGAGCGCGATGAATGCCATCAGGGCGACGACGTAGCCGAACAGATGCAGGCGATACAGCCAGATCCACAACCGTCTCTTCGTCCCGACCGCTGTGAAATCCGCTGGAACGAAATAGGCTCCTATCTTGGCGGGCAGCAGCACCCAGCCTATCCAGAGCATCGAGGCAGCGACAATGAAGAGACCGCTGGTCATTTGGATTTCGAAACCGTTCATGGTGCCCCTTCAAGCGAGTCTCGTATCACGCGGGTCAGGAAACGACCTCGTCCGGTGGACAAAACTATCGCATAATGCACAGCTTCCTGGTCAGGCGCTGTACGTCAAGTTGCGGCCGCGTGTGCGGGTCGGCACGTGAGCGGCCCGGCACGTGCGTGGTGCAACCGCCAACCAGAGGTCAGTCGTTATGGCGCATATCCTCCTGCTCGGAGCCGGCCACGTCCATCTACACCTGATTCGTTCGTGTGCCCAGTTGCAGACGGCGGGGCATACCGTGACGGTCGTCGCGCCCGGGGTGTTCTGGTACTCAGGACTCGCCAGCGGCGTGGTGGCCGGGGATTATCCCCCCGAACTCGATCGCATCGACGTAGAAACACTCGCTACACAGGCCGGTGCCACCTACCTGCGCACCACGGCGGCCGCCATCGATGCCGAGTCGAAAACGGTGACGACGGCCGACGGCCAGGACGTAGCGTACGATGCCTGCTCGCTCAACGTCGGCAGCACCAGCGATCCGTCACGGCTCCCCGGTGAACATCCGCATCTGTACCGGGTCAAACCGGTACGACTGTTGTTCGATTTGTCCCGTGAACTCGACGAGCGGATTGCTCGCAGCGAACATCCGAACCTCGTGGTCATCGGTGGGGGCGTCACCGGTGCCGAATTGGCCTGTTGTTTCCACCATCGCCTGACGCGTAGCGGTGGCAAGGGCGTCGTGGCCCTGGTTGCCCGGCGCGGGTTGACGCCAGAATTGCCGGCTCGCGGGCGACGAGCATTGCGACGGCACATCGAACGCCAGGGCATCGCCTTTCACGAGACTGGAGCGGATCGACTCGACGTCGACAGCGTCCATCTTGCCGACGGCACGCGCCTGCAAGCTGATGCGGTGGTGCTGGCTACCGGACCACGGGTGCCGGCGTTCCTTGCGGCATCGGGTCTGACATGCAACGACGCCGACGGCGCCGTGGTCGTCGACCAGCACCTCCAGGTCGTGAATGCGCCGGGTGTCTTCGCCGCCGGTGACTGCCTGCACTTCGCCCCCAAGCCTTTGCCAAAGATTGGTGTCTTCGCTGTACGCGAGGCGCCGATCCTGGTCCATAACCTGCTGGCCTTCCTCGCCGGCAACCCTTTGCGGACGTTCACGCCGCAGGATGTGTTTCTCAGCATCCTCAATCTCGGCGACCGCCGTGCCATGGCCTACCGCGGCAATCTGGTGTGGTCGGGCCGCTTTGCCTGGTGGCTCAAAGATCGCATCGATCGTCGATGGCTGGAGATGTATCGGTAGGTTCGGTCGGCGTAGGTGTGACCGCTTCAGGAGAGAACGAAGTGATGGGACGCGCACCCAGCAAGAGCTTCCCGAATCGCATAACACGAGAGGCGACCCGGGAATTCCAGACGTAACAGCGTGGAGCGACGAGATGCTTACCGAGCGCTAGTTCCCGACCAACGGATTCGCGTGCCCACCGGCGATCCCGTATTGGTTGTTCTCCTGGCAGATGTACTCCATCAACTCGTCGCCTGGATTGCTCAGCCTGGCGTTGAATGTAAGCGTGAACACTTTGGAGTACGCCCCCGGATCGTCGATGGTGATCTTGACCTCCATGTGACCCAGGTCCGTGCGTGTGAACCGCTCGATCACGTGGAGCTGCTCGGTGTGTGGATGGCCACGGCGATCGAACCAGAACTTGTCGTTGTAACCCACCGTGTCGACCACGAGCGTGTCCCCTTCCCACCGTCCGATGGAATGTCCGAACCAGGTCGGATCGAGGAACTCGGGATGCCCGCGTCCGTCCATGAAGATCTGCCGGTAGCTGTGTATGTTCCCCTCGTGGAGCTGGAAGAGGTGGGTGGCCGCCTTGTGTGTGTAGTTCTGCACGAAGCGCCAGGGGTAGGGTTGCGCCCGGACGATGCCCTGGGGCATGCAATAGAGGTACGGCTCGTTTTGCTCCTCTCGCGAGTCCCGCAGGGCTCGGGCTGCCGGCAAGAGAGGAACCTCGCCCGGCTGCAATCCGCCATCGCGCTCCATGTCGTTCACGGCACCGCCGCCGAGCCAGAGCCCGTTGAGGTCCACAGTGCCGTCCGGCAGGCGGGGCGTCGGCCCAGTCGGCGGGGCCGGCCGCGGCACCGCCTGGCCGAGCGCATTCACACTGCCGAGGGCACCCTCCGTTGCTCCACCCTGCGCCACGAGCGGCAATGTCGCGGCGAAAACAATGGACACGATAAGAAGCGTTCTCACGATACCCTCGCGCAATGAATGTCGAGGTGGGACGCAGTTGCGTGGTGCTTCGCCCCACCGATTGTTGACGCCTCAGCATGGCATACCTCGCGGCTGAGATCACCTTCGGTCAAGCCAGCGCCCATCGCGCCGTGCGCCGGCGACGTGAGGAAAACAGTGTCGCAGCCGTCATGGATGTTTTGAAGAGCCAGTAGCTGTAGTCTGTGTGTTTTTATACATATTGTCGTAAAAAAGACACTACCAGAGGTGCTCCGATGGCTTCTCACCGAACGCGCACAGTGTCCTACCATTGGTGTGCCGGCATAATTATTGCAGTAATACCTGCGGCGCTTCTGAAGCGGCCCGTTACTCTGGTATCAGGAGTACTGCTCACACCTCGCATTCCTGCCTTGACGGGACGAATCCGGTGATTCGACCGACTGGGTCACCCATTCACAGGAGCGACGTCGTTCATGATTCTTCGCAGAGTCAGAGTATTTCATCTCGCCTTGGTCGCAGTGTTTCTGTCGTCGGCATATTTCGAGGTCGCGGATGTTCCGGTTCCGGGCCAGGACGTCTATCTCGAGCCTGAGCCGCCAGGGTTCCACGCGACGGTCACCGCCTACTCGTCATCGCCCGACGAAACGTGGGGCGACCCGTTCATCACGGCGAGCGGTCGGCGCGTGTTTGACGGCCTTGTCGCCTGCCCACGCGCCCTTCCGTTCGGGACGAACGTTAGAATCGGTGACCGCACGTACGAGTGCTATGACCGTCTGCACCGAAAGTATGACGATCGGTTTGATATCTGGATGGCCACCAAGAATGCCGCTCTCGAGTTTGGCAAGCGGCGGCTGCTCGTTGAAGTAACGGAAGGGTAGTTCTAACGATTCATCAGGCCGCGAAGGTCACGCGGCACCGGTGCTTCAAGTTGCAGAAGCTCGCGCGTCAGGGGATGCGGTAAGGTCACACGCCACGCGTGCAGCGCCTGTCGGGTCAGCGCGGGATGCGCTTCCCCGTAGGTCTGGTCTCCCGCTACCGGCCACCCTCGCGCGGCCAGGTGCACGCGGATTTGATGGGTGCGCCCGGTCACCAGTTCACAGCGGACGAGCGAGTAGCCATCCACCGTCGAGAGCACTTCGTAGTCTGTCTGGCTGTGCTGACCGGCTGCGGTCACGATCACGAGGCGTCGGTCCTCTGGGCTCCTGGCAAGAGGTAGCGCGATCGAGCCCCGCGCTGGGTCTGGCGTGCCGCGCACGACCGCCAGGTACTCTTTTTTCACCAGGCCGGCCGCAGCGTCCCGCTGGATGTGTGCGTGCAGTTCGGGTTTCAGCGCCACGAGCACGAGCCCCGACGTATCCTTGTCGAGCCGTGTGACGATGCTCGGCTCGACACCGGCGCGGCCGCGCACGTGCCAGAGCAGGCCATTGAGCAGCGTTCCCGACCAGTTCTTGTAGGTGGGGTGCACGACCATGCCTGGCGGTTTGTCGATGGCGATGAGGGAGTCATCCTCATAGACGACCGCGACGGGCAGCTCTTCCGGCTCGGGCCGCGGGCGTCGGATGACTGATTGAATCGGCAGGTCCTTTTCAGGCATTGTGTACCGTATGGATGTTTCGAGTCCCCTCAAGCTTCGGCTGCCGCGACCGGATGACGCATTGCCGGGGCGTTCCGACCCAATGCCGGTTCCCGGTGAGCATTTCGTCAACGGCCACCCGCTGACGCCACCGTTTCCGACCGGCCTCGACCAGGCGGTGTTCGGTATGGGGTGTTTCTGGGGGGCGGAGCGGAAGTTCTGGGAAGCGCCGGGGGTCTACTCGACCGCGGTGGGCTACGCCGGTGGCCACACGCCGAACCCGACGTACAGGGAAGTGTGCTCGGGAATGACCGGACACACGGAAGTGGTCCTGGTCGTCTTCGATCCGGGACAGACATCGTTCGACGCGATGTTGCGGATATTTTGGGAGAATCACGACCCGACTCAGGGGATGCGACAGGGCAATGATGCCGGCACACAGTACCGGTCGGCAGTCTATACGTACTCCGCCGATCAGAAACGGGCTGCCGACTCCACGCGCGCTGCGTTCCAGGATCGTCTCACGGCCGCGGGCTTTGGCCGGATCACCACGGAAATCGCGTACGCGCCGGCGTTCTACTACGCTGAGGACTATCACCAGCAGTACCTGGCCAAGAATCCCAACGGCTACTGCGGCATCGGTGGCACCGGAGTGAGTTGTCCGGTGGGCATCGAGGCTTGAACGACCTGCCTACGCGTTTCGTGCACGTATCGGCGCGAAGTTACGGTGCGGCGTCGCCGAAGCTCGAATGAACAATACACGTGCGCGGCGGCGGGTATAATTCGCACAATGGGCAAAGTCACGTATGCGAACACACCGGACCGGGCTGACCAGGCGGACATCCGCTCGGCGCACGGTGTCCGGGTCGTTGACGAGGTCGAGGAGGGAACCGGCGTCAACGCGCTGCCTAACGGTGTGTATGGTTATACCTATTCGCCAGGTCTGGTCAACGCGCCGCTCTTCACGGCAAGGCGCTACCGCAGCTACGAGACGCACAAGCTGGCGAGCGGCGAGGTCCTCGTGATCGCGTACGCGGACGCCAACACGGCGCAGCAAATCGCGTCGGCGTCAGCAGACGTGACCGTGCTCGTGCATCCGGAGCCCAGCGAGGATGCCGTTGTCATTGTCAAGATTCCATATGCTCGGATCCGCCAGCACAGCCAGTACGCCGCACCGAACCAGGACGGTTTTACGGTGACGGTCGCGCCGGCGTAGCGCGCAGGCTTTCAGTCCGCGCGTCCGGGGCGATGCGCTGGCCCCGTTTCGACCGGGCGCCTCGAATCACTCGACCATTCCGACCAGGACCCAGGAAAGAGTTTCGCGCCGCTCAGGCCGGCGTGCTCCATCGCCAGGAGGTTCTGGCAGGCGGTCACGCCGGATCCGCAGTACATCACCACTTGATCCGGCGACCGTTCGCCGATCACCTCGGCGAACTGCTGCCGCAGTACGCCGGGGGACATCATCACGCCCTCGTTCGTCGCGTTCCGCCTGAAGAAATGATTGGCAGCGCCCGGGATATGCCCGGAAGCGCGGTCGAGCGGTTCGGCGCCGCCCTCGAACCGTTCGGGGGCTCTGGCGTCGACGAGCAGCGCAGATGGATCGCCGAGCCGTGCCTCGACGTCCTCGACGCCGAGCCGCAGCTCCTCCCGCGGTTGTCCCGAGAAGGTCGCCAGCTCCCGCGTTTCCTCGCCGCCACGCACCGGTCGGCCCTCGCGCACCCACTTCGCCCAGCCGCCGTCGAGCACCGCAGCCGCGTCGTGCCCCATGTAGCGCAGCATCCACCACATGCGGCTCGCGAACATTCCCGTGTCCTGGTCGTACATCACAACCTGCACGCCGCCGCCAATCCCGAGACGGCCAAAGGTTGCCTCGAGCGCCGCGGCTGACGGAAGCGGATGTCGTCCCCCGCCGCCGCCGACGGGTCCCGCGAGGTCGTGCGAGAGACTGGCGTACACAGAGCCAGGGATATGCGCGGCTCGGTATTGCTCACGCCCCGAGCCCGTGTCCCGCAAGTCGTAACGGCAGTCGACGATCACCCAGGAGTCGTCGAGGTGCGCCGAAAGCGCGTCGGTGGAGATCAGAGTCTTGTACGACACATCTACCGCAATCGTTCCGCCAGCCGATGGAGGAACAGGCCGACGTCGGTCACGACGCCCAGCGTTTGCGCCGATCCCCGATCCGAGAGCTTCGTCACCACGGCGGGGTTGATGTCGACGCAGACGACGCGGACCCAGGATGGCAGCATGTTGCCGACGCCGATGCTGTGGAGCATGGACGACAGCATGAGGACGAGCTGCACGTTCTGCGAGAGAGCCGCTGCGTAACGCTCCTGCGCGTCAACCAGGTCCATCACCGTTTCGGGCAGCGGCCCGTCATCCCTTATGCTGCCTGCCAGCACGTACTCGACGCCATGCGTGACGCATTCGTACATCACGCCCGACGTCAGGATGCCGGAGTCGACCGCCTGGCGGATGCCCCCAGCGCGGTTGATCGTGTTGATCGCGGCCATGTGGTTCCGGTGCCCCTGCTCGACCGGCCCTCCCTCGACGAGATCGATTCCCAGCGACGTGCCCGACAGTGCGAATTCGATGTCATGCACGGCCAGGGCATTGCCGGCCAGGACGACGTCGACATAGCCATTGCGGATGAGCTCGGAGAAGTGCCCGACGCCTCCCGTGTGGACGAGGACGGGGCCGGCGACGACGGCGATCCGGCCGCCGCCATGCTTGACCTGTCGCATCATGTCCGCGATACGGCTGACCACTCCTTCGACCCGGCGTTCCGACGAGACATCGTTGCTCATGAACGCGAATCCCAGACGGTCGCGCTCGCGAAACTCCGGGGTCACGCGAATGCCGCCGTGCCCGCAGAGCACCGGCTCGCCGGCGCGGACGTCACGTAGCTTTCGGCACACCGCCCTGCCTCCGGCCGCCACGATCACCGCGTCCATCCGCTGCTCCTCGACCTCGACCCAGCGTCCCCCCAACCGCACGTGCGTGCGATGGTTGGTGGTCGAATAAAAATCGTCGGGAACGCACCGGTCCTTTTCCGCCGGCTTCACGGTGGCGTCGCGCTCCCGCATGGGATGGCACCCGAAGGTGGTGAGTTGCTGCAGGAGATCCCCCAGCACCGAGGAGTCTGCGGCGTCGATCCGCATCTCGATCCGAGACGGGTCGTCGTTTGTGCGTCCGATGTTGAACGTGAGGATTTCGTACGAGGCCTTGAATTCGATGATCTTGTCGAAGATCGCCGAGAGCAGCCCCGAGTCGATCAGATGCCCTTCGGCCTCGATCGTGTCGCTTGCAGCCATGGAGGTCATTCTACCTTCGCACTCTCGCTATGGTTGCGGGACGAAGCGGTAGCCGACGCCACGTACGGTCTGTAGAAACTTCGGCGCGGCTGGGCGGTCTTCGATATATCGCCGCAGCCGCACAATGAAGTTATCGATGGCGCGGGTGTCGACGCCTTCGGGCAGTCCCCACACCTCCTGCAGGATCGCGCGGCGGGACACCGCCTGGCCCGCGTTCTTCACCAGATAGCGCAGTAGGTCGCATTCCATCACCGTCAGGCGGTACGACTTGTCGGCCGCCCGCACCTGCATCGCTGCGAAGTCGAGCGTGCGGCCCGCAAACGCGTACATGTCGGTGGCCGCAGCGTTTGGTGCCGCCGCGTCACGGGCGGCCGGATCCTGCTCATCCCAGCGGCGGCGGCGGAGGAGTCCGTTGACGCGCGCGAGCAGAATGGTGAGCTCGAACGGCTTCGGGAGATAGTCATCCGCGCCCGCCCCGAAGCCCCGCAGCACGTCCTCGGCGCTGCCGCGGGCGGTCAGCATCAGTATGGGTACGTAGTGGCCGGCGGCGCGAAGCTCGGATGCGACGGTGAAACCGTCCTTTCCGGGAAGCATGACATCCAGGATGATGACGTCGACATGCCGACGCTCCCCGAGGATGATGCTGAGCGCGGCCTCGCCGTCCAGTGCGATCTCCGCCTCGTGTCCCTCGGCTTCGAGATTG
>Ga0326597_10007107_pt1 | contig 15265 bp, 13 predicted proteins | sample RVTome_12_FD_203789 | JGI IMG/M metagenome (GOLD analysis project Ga0326597, IMG submission 203789) | Soil microbial communities from uranium-contaminated site in the Upper Colorado River Basin, Wyoming, United States - RVT100D185 | ecosystem: Environmental > Terrestrial > Soil > Contaminated >... | reverse complement strand
CGTTCACCCGGATGTACGTCCATATTCTCTCTGCTGCCTTTCCAGGAGCTCAGTATTGATGCTCGCGTACTGTCTTTTCAATTTTGCGAAGTTCACTGGCATTGTAGCCCAAATTTCTGGCAAGGGCGACAGGGTTCATCCAAAACTTGGCCGATAATTCATCACGATCGACATGGACATGAGGTGACTCGCTAATCAAGCCGTGACTGTAGAAGTAGAATCGATACGGGCCAACTCGAAACACCGTAGGCATAAGAATACTCGCTACCCCCACCTGGAACGCGCAATCGCCAATGATGCCAGGTTGGGTTTGGCACTCGATTGCGAATTGATACCAAGTGCCCGGCGAGTGGAGAAAGACGCGCTGGCCGTGCCTGAACTTACGCGAGAAAGACTCGGCGGTTTGGCGAGGCGTTAGCCGGCTCGGGTGCATGCGCGCGCTTTATGCCTGGGTTTGTAATTCTTCGCGGATGACGCGCCGAAGAATCTCTTCCAATGGCTCTTTGCGCTGTTGCATATACTCGCGGAGCGCGTTGTTTATCAGCGTTTGATAATTGCCACCGCCCATCGCGTGCACTTGAGCGCGAAACCAGACCAAAATATCTTCATCCAGTCGAATCGTGATCCGCGTTTTACCGGGCGGAACACGTACCACTGCGCCCCGCTTGCCTTTGCTGAAATCGTATTCTTTCTTCATAGAAAACGGCCAAGGAGACCGGCCCCGTTCAGGGGGCTGGAGGAATTGGCCGCGACCCAGCAGGGTCGAAGCCCCTTGACCTGCACCTCTCTTTGCTCTATACTTGAGATATGCGTTTGTGTGTACAGCTTCAACTGAGGCCCAACCAAGAGCAGGCTCAAGCCCTCAAGGAGACGCTGGCAACCGCCAACAAGGCGGCTGACTATGTTTCCGAGATTGCCTGGGATGCTCAAGTGTTTGGCCAGTTCAAGCTGCACAAGCTGGTCTACTCCGATATTCGCTTCCAGTTTGGGCTTCCTGCCCAACTTGCCGTCCGCGTGATTGCCAAGGTCGCTGACGCCTACAAGATTAAACGGCACAAGAAGCGCCTGTTTAAGCCCCTTGGCGCGGTTGCCTTTGACGCCAGGAACTTCAGTTTGTTTGCTGACAAGAGCATGGCGTCCTTGTCCACCTTGCAGGGACGCCAAAAAATCCCCTTCTCTTGCGGAAAGCGACAGCGGGAATTGCTGGAGTTCCAGTTTGGCGAGGCTGACCTTGTCTATCTCAAGCGCAAGTGGTTTCTCTTTGTCACGATCAACGTGGAAGAGCCACCCATCGGGGCCGCAACCGGGGCTCTTGGCATTGATTTTGGCATCGTCAATATCGCCACTGACTCTGAGGGGCAAGTTTACAGCGGCGAGACGCTGACCAAGGTCCGCAAACGTTACGCTGGCTTGCGCCAACGCCTTCAAAGCTGTGGTACTCCAAGCGCGAAGCGCCACCTGCAAAATCGCTCGCGCAAAGAGAAGAACTTTGCCAAAACGCTCAACCACACGATTGCCAAGCAGATTGTAGAGAAAGCCCAAAGGCACTCTCAGGCCGTTGCCCTTGAAGACCTCAAGGGTATCCGAGAGACAACCGTTCGCAGGGCACAGCGTTTGCTCCACCACTCTTGGGCCTTCGGCCAACTGCGAAACTTTATCGCCTACAAGGCTCAGTTGGTTGGCACACCCGTCGTGCTGGTTGAGCCTGCCTACACCAGTCAAACCTGCCCTGAGTGTGGACACATCGCCAGAGGCAACAGACCCACTCAAGATAATTTCAGGTGTCAAGCCTGTGGCTACGCTGGCCACGCAGACACCATCGCCGCACGCAACATCGCGGCTAGGGCTGCCGTCAATCAGCCTATTGTGGGGATTGCAACGCATCGTAATCACCTACAAGCCTGCCCCGTTTACGGGGCGGGTAGTTGACACTGTTTCCGTTCGTGTGGGGTAGCCTTACGAGCGGAAATGAGCCGGAGGCTATCGTCGCGCCAGGTATAAACTATGACGAGGATACGCCCCAAAGCGTCTAAGCCAATAGTGATGAAGCGTTCTTCATCGGGGTCATTGTCTTCGATGGTGATGGCGGCATCGTCTTCAAGCGCTGTTACCGCGTCTGCGAAGTCAACACCGTGTTTGTCGAGATTGGCTTGCGCTTTGTTGGGATCCCATTCATAATCCATCGTCTGCCATTATATGCACAGACGTACATATTGGCAAGCAGGTGAACCATTACGGGTTTAGAAGGGCACGGGCTATGCAGTTATCAAGGTGCTTTGGCGTTTCTGTGGCTGGACTTGCACGCTATTTGTATCAGCCGCCGAACGGCTTGGCGATCAGCGGCAGCCGAAGGCCATCCGCTGCATCGGCCTGTTAGACCTTGGTTCACGACCACATCTCCGTCTCGATCAGGAGCATGTACCTGTCGGTGTAGAACATGTCTGGCTCCTGCTTTCTGGCGCGGACGGCTCAGTTGCGAAAAGGCCCAGAATTGCTCTTGTCCGTCGGTCAGGTCGTTTCCCACAGATAATTGCAAGGTTATGGTTCGGCCAATTGAAAGTCTACCATGCGGCCAATTGCAACCTTTCAAATGGTCAAAGGCCCCAAATCAGCAGCAGCAGCGGCACGCCGACGGCCACGACCAGGATCTCCATCGGCAACCCCAGTCGCCAGTAATCGCCGAAGCGAAAGTTGCCCTAGTACTTGGTTAGGATGCCTTGCGAGGTCCAGCGGATGCGCGAGGTTCAAGACCTATGCGCAGCGCCAGGAACAAGGGATACAGCAGGATGAGGTAAAGGAGAACGTACACCGGGGCAAGCCATCCTGGTTTGTCGGTCACCACTTGCCAGGAAACGAACCCAACACCGACGGCGGCCACAAGCAGCAGGGTCGTTCGCGCCGACCATGTGATCCAGGCGTCCACCGCAAGCGACCTGCGCGCATCTTGCCGGCGCAGTGCGATCCATTTCCAGGCCGTCAGCGCAACGGCAGCAGTCGGCATGATGCCGGCAACAATCACCGGGACGCCGAGATCCGTTCCGGCGACCAACAGAACCGCCAGCGCTGCCAGAACCCAGGCGCCGACCACCTCCTTTCGGGTCACTGCCAGCGTCGCAAGCAGCACGGTCAGCATGACTGGCGCTCCAGCAGCAAGGCCAAAGGGGACGAAGAAAACCACTGCCAAGCCTCGCGGCACAAAATGGCCCCAACGCCGCCATCCCCGCCGCCGGGCGGCGAAAGCAAGGCCGGCGAAAGCGCCGAACAACGTCGCGATCGCCAGGATGCCGGCCGTGCCGGCGACGGTGAACTCCGGATTCGTGGAGATCAGCCGCATCCAGAGCCGGGCGGCGATGCCCCACGCCAGACCCAGGCCAGCCCCGCCCAGGACGGCGGCCCACACCAATGGGCGATGTTCCGCAGCGTCGAGGTGCATCGAGGGCAAGCGGACGACTCGTCGTAGCGTTGCCGGGAGCGCGTTGCCCGACGCTCTTCTTGCTATGGGCTTTTCAGCTGGCAGTGTCATCGTTCCTCCTAAAAATGCTCGCTCAAACTACGGTTTCTCCCGCGTGAGGTAGTAGGCCCACAGGATGGGGATGAAGGTCAAGGCCACCACGAGCAGGGCTACCACGTTGGTCACCGGTCGCTGGCGTGGACGGCTGAGCTGCGAATAAATCCAGATGGGCAGCGTCTGCTGTTGCCCGGCGGTGAAGGTGGTCACGATCACCTCGTCGAACGACAGCGCAAAGGCCAGCAGCCCTCCGGCCAGCAGTGCCGTGCCGATCGCCGGCATGACCACGTGGCGGAAGGTCTGAAACGCGTTGGCGCCCAGGTCCAGCGAGGCTTCGATCTGCGAGTGCGCCGTGCGCCTCAGGCGCGCGACCACGTTGTTGTACACCACCACCACGCAGAAGGTGGCATGGCCCAGCATGATGGTCCAGAAGGTAAACGAAAAATCCATCAAGTTCATGGCCGAGCGCAGCGCGATGCCGGTGACGATGCCGGGCAGCGCCAGGGGAAGGATCACCAGGAACGAGATCGCTTCGCGGCCGAAGAACCTGCTGCGATGTACGGCAAGCGCGGTGAGCGTGCCCAAGGCCAGCGCGATCAGCGTGGCCGCAAGGGCGACTTCAGCCGACAGGGTCAGGGCGCGCCATAGGTCCGCGCGGTTCCAGGCCACCTCAAACCACTTCAACGTCAGCCCTGGCGGCGGGAAGGTGAACGACGCTTCCTCGGTGGTGAAGGCGTAGAGCGCGATGATGGCGATGGGAAAGTGCAGGAACAACAGCACGCCCCCCGTGACCCCCTTCAGCCACCACGGCGCGCGCAGAGATCTAGAACGCATGGAACGCCCCCAAGCGCCTGGCCACGATCAGGTAAACGCCCATGATGACCATGGGCACTGCCGTGAACGCCGCCGCAAGCGGCATGTTGCCCGAGGTGCCTTGCAGCCAGTACACGGTCATGCCGATGAAGTGGCTGGAGTCCCCGATCACGCCGGGGATGATGTAATCGCCCAGCGTGAGGGAGAAGGTAAAGATCGAGCCGGCCACCAGGCCCGGGAAAGCCAACGGCAAGATGATGTGGGCAAACGTGCGCAGCGGCCTTGCCCCCAAATCCCCCGACGCCTCGACCAGCGACAAGGGCACGCGCTCGAGCGCCGCGTGGACCGGCAGGATCATGTACGGCAGCCAAATGTAGACGAACACGATGAACATGCCCAGCGCCGACACCGACAGCGACGGCCCGCCGATCACCGGCAGGCCGAGCAGCCAGTTCAGCGCGCCGTCCAAGTGCAGTTGCGTGAGGAACCAGTTTAGGATGCCCTCCTTGGCCAGGATCAGCTTCCAGGAGTACACCCTAATCAAATAGCTGGACCACAAGGGCAGCATGACGCCCAAGTACAACAGCGCCTTGGTTTTAGGTGATGCGTAGCGGGCCATGGTGTAGGCAAGGGGAAAGGCCAGCAGCGCGCAGGCCACGGTGACCGCTCCGGCCATGCCCGCGGTGCGCAGGATGATGTCCAGATTCGCTGCCGACAAGAGCTTCAGGTACGTCTGAAGCGAGAGCTGCCGCACCACCAAGCCTGTAAAGTCGTCCAAATAGAAAAAACTCTGGACGACCAACGCCAGCAACGACCCGAAGTAAACGACCCCCAGCCACAACAGCGGCGGGGACAACATGAGCAGCAGGGTCAGCTTTTCGTGTCGATAGAAAAACGTGGACAAGCGGCCCGACAGCGTGGATCTTGGCGGCGGCATCAGGGCGGGCGGTGCGCTCATACCGATCTCGACAGGGGCCGATTGAGCTCCTGAGGCCAGAACAAACGCACGCGGCTCCCGCGCGCCGCCTGCACTTGGCTGGAGGTGGCGTCCACGTTCTGGGACATGGCCGTCAAGTCGCCGCCGCCGTCCAGCTCGACCAGGTAGCGGGTGTACATGCCCAGGTACACCACGTCGCGCACGCGCCCGATCGCCGAGCACATCCCCGGGGGCACGGGTGCATCAGGCGGGCCTATGCGGATTTTCTCAGGCCGGATGGAGAACGTCACGTCCGTGCCGGTGAGGGCTCGGGCCAGCGCGGGTTGGACCAAGTTGGAGGTGCCCACGAAGCCGGCTACAAAGGGTGACAGCGGGCGCTCGTAGACCTCGGCGGGCGTGCCCAGCTGTTCGATCCTGCCCTGGTTGAACACGGCCAGCCGGTCGGACATGGTCAGCGCTTCCTCCTGGTCGTGGGTGACGAAGACGAACGTGATGCCCACCTGTTGTTGGATGGCCTTGAGCTCGATTTGCATCTGCTGACGCAGCTTGAGGTCCAGCGCGCCCAGCGGCTCGTCCAGCAGCAGCACGCGCGGCCGATTGACCAAGGCTCGGGCCAGGGCCACGCGCTGGCGCTGGCCGCCGGACAGCTGCGCGGGCTTGCGCTTGCCAAGCCCCGGAAGGCGCACCAGCTCCAGCATCTGCTCCACCCGCTGCATGCGCTGCGCCTTGGGCACCTTCTTGATCATCAGCCCGTAGGCGATGTTCTGCGCCACGCTCATGTGCGGAAACAGGGCGTAATCCTGAAACACGGTGTTCACATCGCGCTCGTAGGGGGAAAAGCGGGTGACGTCGCTGCCGTGCAGCTGGATGCGGCCTGAGCTGGGGTGATCGAAGCCGGCGATCAAGCGCAGACAGGTGGTTTTCCCGGAGCCGGAAGGCCCCAGCAGCGTGAAAAATTCTCCGTCGGTGATGTCCAGGCTAACCCCGTCCAGAGCCTTGACCTCCCCGAAATGGCGGCTGACGTCCTCCAAACGAACCGCAGGCGCTTCACGCTTTTCCATAAGCAGACGCAGGTTTGGCTTTCCGAATTGACGAAATCACAGAGGGGAGGAAGGGTCCCTCCCCTCTGCGCGGGATTCGTTGTTAACGACCGCCGATGACGGCGACGTAGTTGGTGACCCACTCGTGGTAGGGCACGCACGCGCCGCCGTTGCTGGTGCAATCGGCCGTTGGCGTCTTCCAGAAATGGACTTGGTCGAAGTTGTCAAAGCCGTTGACCGTACAACCTTGATCGGTCAGCAGGGCGTTGCCCGTGCAGGCGGCGGGCACGGAAGGCACCGAGCCGAACCAGGCGGCCAGGTCGCCTTGCAAATTCAAGTTCAGCGAATGCTCCAGCCACTGATAGGCGCAGTTGGGGTGGGGCGCCTCGCTGTGCATCATGGTGGTGTCGGCCCAGCCGGTGGCGCCTTCCGTCGGGATGACGCTGGCGATGGGCTCGCCCGCCGCTTGCAGCAGGTTCACCTGGAACGGCCAGGAGCTGGAAGCGGCCACGCCTTCGTTGGTGAAGTCGTCGATCTGGACGAAGGCGTCGTGCCAGTAGCGGCCCACGAGCGCGCGCTGCTGGCGCAGCAGGTCGAGGGCGGCGTTGAACTGGTCGCGGTTGAGCTCGTAGGGGTCCTGAATTCCCAACTCCGGGCGATGGGCCATCAAGTACAAGGCGGCGTCCGCCACGTAAATGGGACCGTCGTAGGCCTGGACGCGGCCCTCGTTGGACTGGCCGTCGGGCAGGCTCGTCTGCTCGAAGACCACGCTCCAACTGGTGGGGGCTTGGCCGGCGAACGCCTCGGTGTTGTACATCAGCACGTTGGCCCCCCACTGGTAGGGGACGCCGTAGTGCTCGGCCACGCCGTCGCCGTCGGTGTCCACGGTGTGCCAGGGGGCGTTTTGCAGGCGCGGGTCCACGGTGTTGTAGCTGGGGATGCGGCTGAGGTCGATGGCCTGGACGCGCTTGCCGGACACTAGGCGCAGGCTTGCGTCGCCCGAGGCGGTGACCAGGTCGAAGCCGCCGCCCTCGTTCATCAAGGCCACCATCTCATCCGAGGTGTTGGCCACCTTCACGCTGACTGCGCAGCCCGTGCTGGCTTCATAATCGGTGACCCAATCGTAGGCGGGGTCGGTCTCGCCGCGCTCGATGTACCCGGCCCAGGCGATGATGGACAGCGCGCCCTCGCCGGATTGGGCGCTGGTCAACGGCATGACGATGGCCCAACTGAAAACCAACAGTAAAGATAAGACGCAAATCCTGCGAACCCACTTCATAAAAATTCTTCCTCCTTGAGTTGCCATAGCCGGTCCGGGGCGCTTGCAACCTCCTCTTGCTTCGAGACAACCACCTCCTCTTGTGCTTTGGTTGCCCCTGGAGCGCTATGGAGTCCCATATCATAAGGCAATCGCGCGGGAAAGGGGCAAGGAAGGTCTTCTGTTCAAGCGAGTTGGGCCTTGACACCCCGACAAAAGGGGCGAAACTCAAAAAGGAATCGGGTTCCCGAAATTCTTGACCCCATCCCCCAGCGGCGGTATCATCGAGCGCCCATTTCCCTCCACGTCGGAGGGTATTTTTCTGAAAGGGAGGTGGCAGACATGCCGACCTACACGTCGTTGGATGCGCAGTTGTTGGCGCGCGAGGCAGCCGTTCTGAACTTCTGGGAGGAGGCCGGCATTTTCGCCAAATCCCTGGAGCAGAACAAAGGAAAGAAGCCCTGGGTGTTCTTCGAAGGTCCGCCCACCGCCAACGGAAAGCCCCACTTCGGGCACCTGATGCCGCGGCTGTACAAGGACCTGTTCCCGCGCTACAAGACCATGCAGGGCTTCTATGTGGCGCGCAAGGGCGGCTGGGACACCCACGGCCTGCCCGTGGAGCTGGAAGTGGAAAAAGCCTTGGGTCTCAACTCCAAGGCCGAGATCGAGCGCTACGGCGTCGAGGCCTTTGTGCAAAAGTGCAAGGAAAGCGTCTGGACCTACATCGACGTCTGGAGCGAGATGGACCGCAAGATGGCGATTTGGTTCGACCTCAAGAACGCCTACGTCACCTATAAGGATGAGTACATCGAGAGCGTGTGGTGGGCGCTGCACCGCATCTGGGAGCAGGGCCTGCTCTACCGCGGCCACAAGGTCATTCCCTATTGCCCGCGCTGCGGCACCCCCTTGAGCAGCCACGAGGTGGCTCAAGGGTACGAGGACGTCACCGAGCCCTCGGTGTTCGTCAAGTTCAAGCTGCAGGGGCGCGCGAACGAATACGTGCTGGCGTGGACCACCACGCCCTGGACGCTGCCGGGCAACGTGGCTCTGGCAGTGGGTGAGCGTTTCAATTACATCAAGGCCAAGCAAAAGGGCGAGGTGCTGTACCTGGCCGAGGCCCTGGCCGAGAAGGTGCTGGGTCCGGATTTCGAGGCGCTGGGCACGCTCAAGGGCGCGGACATGGACGGCTGGAAATACGAGCCTCTGTTCCCCTACCTGAGAAACGCGCTTGTCGAGCAGGGAGAGGCAAACCCCAACGCCTGGTTCGTGACCGCCACCGAGGGCATGGTCACGCTCGAGGACGGCACGGGCGTGGTCCACACCGCCGTCATGTACGGCGAAGAGGATTACCAGCTGGGACAGAAGCTGGGATTGCCCGCTTACCATACCGTGAGCGAAGATGGCAAATTCATCGCGGCGGTGGAGCCGTGGGCGGGGCGTTTCGTCAAGGACGCCGATCCCGACATCGTCAAGCACATGAAAGCCACGGGCTCACTCTACAAGGCGGAGCCCTACACCCACAGCTACCCTTTCTGCTGGCGCTGCAAGACGCCGCTTCTGTACTACGCGCACGACTCGTACTTCGTAAAAACCACCGCGCGCCAGGAGCAGATCGTCGCCAACAACCAGGCGATCCATTGGCACCCCGAGCACATGCGCGATGGGCGCTTTGGCAACTTCCTGGAAACCATGAAGGATTGGGCGCTGTCGCGCGACCGCTACTGGGGCACGCCCCTGCCCTTGTGGGTCTGCGAAGGGTGCCAGCGGGAGCAGGGCGTGGGCAGCCGCAAGCAGTTGGTGGCGCTGGCAGTAGACAAGGAGCTTGCCGCCAAGGTGGAGCTGCACCGGCCCTACGTCGACGAGGTCCAGCTTGCGTGCCCGGACTGCCGGGGCGCGATGGCGCGCGTGCCCTACGTGATCGACGGCTGGTTCGACTCCGGCATGATGCACACGGCGCAGCATCACTACCCGTTCGAGAACGAGGGCGCGTGGAAGGCGCAGTTCCCGGCGGACTTCATCTGCGAGGCGCTGGACCAGACGCGCGGCTGGTTCTACAGCCTGCTGGTCACCAGCACCTTGATTTACCCGGATGCGCCCTATCCGCACCCCTACCGGCACGTGATCGTCACCGGCCTGGGCCTGGACGCCGAGGGCAAGAAGATGAGCAAGTCCGTGGGTAACGTGTTAGACCCCTTCGATTTGCACGCCGCCTACGGCGCGGACGCCGTGCGCTGGTTCTTCTACTCCGACAGCGCGCCCTGGCGCGACAAGCTGCTCAGCAAAGAGGTGGTGGGCGGGGCGCCGTATCAGTTCATGGACACGATCCGCAACACCTACAACTTCTTCGCGCTCTACGCCGAGATCGACCGGTTCGATCCCGCCAAGCACAAGGCCCTTGCGAACAAGCGCCCGGCGCTGGATCGCTGGCTGAGATCGCGCTTGCAGGGGACGATCCAGGCAGTGACCGCCGGGATGGACGGGTACGACGTGGTCGCGGCCACCAAGGCCCTGAGCGCGTTTGTGGATGACCTGTCCAATTGGTACGTGCGCACCTCGCGCGGACGGTTTTGGGGCGAAGGCTTTTCCGAAGACAAGGCTGCGGCGTACCTGACGCTGCACCAGGCGCTGCTGGCGCTGTCGAAGCTGCTGGCCCCCTTCGTGCCGTTCCTGGCTGAAAGCTTGTACCAGTCGCTCGGCGGGGACGGCGCGCAGAGCGTCCACCTGTGCGCGTATCCGCAAATCGATTCGCAGTTGCAGGACCAAGCGTTGGAGGCGCAGATGGCCCTGGTGCGCCAGATCGTGGTGTTGGGCCGCGCGGCGCGCAACAACGCCAAGGTCAAGACGCGCCAACCGCTGTCGGCACTGCGCGTCCAGCACGCCGGAGGCCTGCCGCAGGAGCTGGAGGCGCTGGCGCTGGATGAGCTCAACGTCAAGGGCATCGCGTATGTGAAGTCGTTGGACGACGCCTTATTGGTCCAGGCCGTTGCCGACCGCGGGCGCCTGGGGCCTAAATTCGGCGCGCTGACTGCGAGAATTTTCAAGGCAGTGGCGGAAGCGGACGCGCGCGAGCTGGCCAAAACCTTCAAAGCGCAAGGCCACGTGACGCTGCGGGTGGACAGTGAGCCGGTCACGCTGGAGCAAGAGGACGTGCAGATCACCTACAAGGCCAAAGAGGGGTTCTCCGCCGCTTACGACGAAACCATGACCGTGTTGCTGGACCTTGCCATCACTCCGGAGCTCAAGCGCGAGGGGGACGCCCGCGAGCTGATCCGCGCCGTGCAGGAGATGCGCAAGCAGGCGAACTTCCACATCAGCGACCGCATCGAGCTGTTCGTGCAGGCCGACGCGGCGCTGCAAACGGCCATCGAGACTTTCTTGGAGAAGATCCAAGGCGAGGTGCTTGCCGAAGCGGTCCATCTGGGGCCGGTGCCAAGCTCCGTGGAATTCCAAGCGCAACCCACCATCAACGGCGCCAAGGCCGCCGTAGGCCTTTCCCGGCGATCGTCATGAACCTCGAAGCCATGGCCCCCCTGATGGGCCGGTCTGACTTTTGGCGTCAGGTTCAGATCCACCCCCGTCTGAGTTCGACGGCGGACGCGCTCAAGTCGCTTGCCGAAGGGGGCGCTGCGGAGGGCACTGCGTTGATCGGGCTGGAGCTGACCGCAGCACGGGGCCGCGCGGGCCGCGCCTGGAGCGCGCCTCGGGGAGGGCTATGGCTGAGCGCCCTGCTGCGCCCGCCGATGGCCATCGAACAGGCCGGCTGCATCGCGGTGTTGACCGCGGTTTCGCTGGCGCAGGCGCTGCGCGCGCGCTACGGCATCGCCGCGGGGATCAAGTGGCCCAACGATATCTGGGTGCATGGAAGAAAGCTGGCGGGGATTCTGGCGGAGTTGTCCACGCGGGCGGGCCAGTTGCAGTGGCTCAACCTGGGAATCGGGCTCAACGTCAACAACCCGCTGCCTGTGCAGGCGCGCGTCGAACCCACCTCCTTGCAGCAGGAGTTGGGACGAGAGGTCCCTTTGGAAGAGCTGGCCGTCTGCGCCCTGGAGGCATTGGCCGACGGCTATCGGCGGTTCCTGTCCCACGGGTTTGCGCCTTTTGTGGAGGAGTGGGAGCAGTTGTCGGTGTTGGAGGGCATGATCCGCTTTGAAAGGCACGGCGTTCTGATGAAAGGAAACGTGATGGGTTTGGATGACGGCGGCAGGCTGCTGGTGAGGACCGATCGGGGAGTGGAGCGACTGGCTGCGGAGGAAGTGCACGTGCGGTCGGCGCAGGGGAGTCCGTCATGACGGCAACGGCGGTGTTGGGTGCCCAGTGGGGCGATGAGGGCAAGGGCAAGATCGTGCACCTGTTGTCCATGGAGGCGGATTGGTGCGTGCGCTTCAACGGCGGCACCAACGCGGGCCATCGCGTGGTGTTCGAGCGAGTTCAGGCCACCAGCGGGGGCAGCGTCAGCGTGCCCGAGGAGTTCCGCTTTCACCTCGTGCCCTCCGGTGCGCTCAACCCCGGGTGCGCCGGCGTGCTTGGCAACGGCATGGTGATCGACCCCTACGCCCTGGTGCAGGAGATCAAGATGCTGCAGCAGGCCAAGGGGAGCGACGACCCCAACCTCTATTTCAGCGAAGGCGCGCACCTGCTGCTGCCTTATCACCCCATCGTAGAGCGCATGGCCGGCTCGGCGAGCGAGCTGGACACCACGGCCAAGGGCATCGGCCCGGCGTACCGGGACAAGGTCAAACGGGCCGGGGTGCGCATGGGCGACTTGAAGTACCCTCAGATATTTCGCCAGCGCGTGGAGCGCACCCTGCAGTGGGAACGCAAGGTCTGGGGAGAGGAGCCGTTTGCGGCGCTGGACGCCGCCAAGCTGTGCGACGAAATCCTGGAGCTGATGGACCCCTGGCTGGAGCGCGTGGTGGACACCGGAGCCCTGGTCAACGCCGCCATCGACCGCGGTCAGGACGTGGTCTTCGAGGGGGCGCAGGCGTGCCTGCTGGACCTGGACTTTGGCACCTACCCGTACGTGACCTCCTCCAGCGCCACGGTGGGCGGCGTGGGCGTGGGCGCGGGTGTTTCGCCGCGCCGGCTGGATCGGGTGCTTGGGGTGTCCAAGGCCTACACCACGCGCGTGGGAGCGGGACCGTTCCCCACCGAGGACGAGGGCCGGACCGGCCAGACGCTGCGCGAGAAGGGGCACGAATACGGCACCACCACCGGACGGCCGCGCCGCTGCGGCTGGCTGGATCTGGTGGCGCTGCGCTACGCCTGCCGGGTGAACGATTTCACGGAGCTGGCGCTGATCAAGCTCGACGTGCTGTCGGGCTTTTCCCAGATCAACGCGGCGGTGGCCTACGAACGCGACGGCCGGCGCAGCGCCGATTTTTCGGCGTTGCCCCAGGTGTTGTCCGCCTGTAAGCCGGTGTATGAGCCGTTGCCGGGCTGGCACGAGGACATCGGCCTGTGCCGCGACCTGGACGAGCTGCCCAAGGCGGCGCAGGAGTACGTGCGCTTCATCGAGGACTTCGTGGATTGCCCTATCGGCCTGATTTCGGTGGGGCCTGGGTTTGCTGAGAACGTGGCGCTGCGCTAACATCGAGCCGGTGTAGCAGCGGGCATCTCAGCGCAGCAGCAGAAAGGTCTTCCGTTGAGCGTGTGGTCTCGCCTCATGCGTCTGCTCAAGATCGGGTTCAAAGGGCGCACCCAAGACCCCTTAACCGTGATCCAGCGCGACTTATCGCTGATGGAGGAGCGGGCTCAACAGGTCAAATCCAACGGCTTGAGCCTCGGCAAATCCAAGATCCAGCTTGAGCATCGCATCCGCGACCTGGGCAGGCACGTCGAACGCTACCAACAAGAAGCCCGCAGGGCGTTGCGCCTGGGGCGCGAGGACCTGGCCAAGCTGGCGCTTGCCAACAAGCAGTCCACCCTGGCCACCCAGCAGCTGTTGCAGGGCAAGGTGGACGCGCTGGCGCAGAAGGTGGTGGAGTTGGAGCGCGTGAAAGAAGAGTTGGTCAGCCAGATCATGATCTTCAAGATCAAGCGGGACGAGCTGATGCTCACCCGCAGCGCCGTACAGGCCGAGTTGTTCGCCGAGGAGCTGCGCCTGGGGTGGGACCAGGAGGGCGGGTTCACGCGCAGCCAGGGCGCCATGAAACAGCTGGAGCAGGAAGTGCTGCAGCTCCAGGCCCAGGTGGATGCCACCCGCGAGTTGGGACAGCCCCGCCTGCCGCCCCTGGACGAGGACGAGCAAGCCCCGCAGGCGCCGGTGTCGCCCGAAGTGGCGGCGGAACTTGAGCAGCTCAAGCGCGAGCTGGAGCGGGATTGAGCAAGTTGACTTGCACTGCGGTTTGTGATAGCGTTAACGGCGTTGCTGGCCTCAACGTCTTTGATCTTTGGAGGTGGATGCGCATGAAGACAAAAGGCACCTTATGGTTGAGCTTGATCATGATCCTGGCGGGGTGGGCGGCATATGCACAAGACGCCGGAACTCCGCCTGAAGCGGCCCCCGCAACCAGCACCGACGAAACCCCCGCCACCGCAACGCCCGCTACCGCAACGGGCGGCGCGCTGGACTGGCAGGAAGGCGTTTTTGCGTTGCTGGTGGTGGCGGTGGTGATGCTCAGCTTGATCGGCGTCGAGTGGATCCATCGGCGCAACCGATCCGCTTCTTGAGCGGTCCGCTCGGTCGCAGGGAAAAAACCCCCGCAGTTTATCCAATACGCCTGCTCCCCCCCTCGCTTTTCGCACACTTGTGATCGCCCTCGCTGTGGCGTCAGGGCTTGACCGTCGCCATCTGCTCTTCCAGGTATTCCTGAGTCAACGGCTCGATGAGCCAGTGCAGCTCCCCTTCTTTCAGGATTTGCTCCAGCCGGTGGGTGGTCAGCTCGATGCGGTGGTCGGTGATGCGGTTCTGCGGGAAGTTGTAGGTGCGGATCTTCTCGCTACGCGCGGCGCTGCCGATCTGGATGCGCCGCTGCTGGGCGATCTGCTGCTGCTGCTCGTCCTGGTAGCGCTGCTTCAGGCGCGATTGCAGCACGCGCATGGCCTTTGCCTTGTTCTTGTGCTGCGATTTCTGATCCTGGCAGATCACGATGATGCCGGTGGGCAGGTGCGTGACGCGCACGGCCGAGTCCGTGGTGTTGACGCTCTGACCTCCAGGACCGCCGGCGCGAAAGACGTCCACGCGGATCTCCTCGGGCTTGATCTGGACCTCCACCTCGTCCACCTCGGGCAGCACGGCCACCGTTGCGGTGGAGGTGTGGATGCGGCCGGAGGACTCCGTGCGGGGCACCCGCTGCACGCGGTGCACGCCGGATTCGAACTTGAACGCGCCGTAAGCCCCGCGCCCCTGCACGATGAAGGTGAGCTGCTTGAAACCGCCCAGCTCGGTGGGGTGGCCGTCGATGATTTCGACTCTCCAGCTGCGCTTCTCTGCGAACTTCTGGTACATGCGGGTCAGGTCGCCGGCGAACAGGGCGGATTCCTCGCCGCCCGTGCCCGCGCGGATTTCCACGATGGCGTTTTGTTCGTCCTGGGGGTCGTGGGGGACCAGGTGCGAGACCAGCTCGGACTGCACGCGGGCGTACGACTGAGCCGCTTCCTCGAGCTCCGATTCCGCCAGGGCGCGCAGCTCGGGGTCCGACTCCTTGAGCTTCTTGGCGTCCTCGATGCGGGCGGCCAGCTGGTTGAGCTGCTGGTCCAACTCGAACACG
>Ga0326597_10007105_pt1 | contig 15268 bp, 14 predicted proteins | sample RVTome_12_FD_203789 | JGI IMG/M metagenome (GOLD analysis project Ga0326597, IMG submission 203789) | Soil microbial communities from uranium-contaminated site in the Upper Colorado River Basin, Wyoming, United States - RVT100D185 | ecosystem: Environmental > Terrestrial > Soil > Contaminated >... | reverse complement strand
CCTTGGCGGCCACAAAGTGGCCGGCCTCGTGGACCATCACCATGACGATGATCCCGAACAGGACGATGATCCCGCCGATCACTGCGTGCGACTCCCGAATGGACGGCTCATCACGCTAACGCCGGCGGATATCAACGCGAAGCCCCCAGTCAGTCTCCAGTCTCCAGTCTCCAGTCTCCAGGCCCGAGGGCCGTCGGCCGTCGGCCGTACGCCTTTTGGCTTCCACAAGAAGACTTCGGGTGTCGAGCAACCCGGACGCGTCTGTCGTATTGCGAATCGCGAATCGCGAATCCTGCCCATCAACACGAAACGCCCAGGTGTCCCGTCGCCACTGCTCGCGCCTCGCGGTCGACGGCCAGCACGTCTTCGATCGATTCGAGCGCCCGCACCGCGACGTCGGCGAGCGTCCTCTCGACGACGACCGGGATCGAGGCGAACCCGATCTTGCGGTCGAGGAAGGCACGGACCGCGATCTCGTCCGCGGCATTGAGGGTGGTTGGGGCCGATCCCCCGATTCGGCCCGCCTCGTATCCGAGGCGCAGGCAGGGGAATGCCTCGAGGTCGGGCGGCTCGAAGGTGAGGGCTTTGCCGACGAGGGAGAACGGGGCGGCAAGGGCGGGGCGCCGGCCGGGCTCGGTGAGGGCGTACTGGATGGGGACGCGCATGTCGGGTTCGCCCAGGTGAGCCTTGAGCGACCCGTCGACGAACTCGACGAGGGCATGGACGATGCTCTCGGGGTGGACGACCACGTCGACGGCGTCGTAACCGAACCCGAAGAGATGGTGGGCCTCGATCACCTCGAATGCCTTGTTCATGAGCGTCGCCGAGTCGATGGTGATTCGCGGCCCCATCTGCCAGGTGGGGTGCTCCAGGGCCGCTTCGACCGCGACCGATTCGAGCAGTTCGGTGGGCATCCCCCGGAAGGGGCCTCCCGATGCGGTGAGCACCACCCGGCGCACCGCGGCCCGGTCCTCGCCGATCAGGCATTGGTGGAGGGCGCTGTGCTCGGAGTCCACCGGGACCAGTTCCCCGCCGCCCCGGGCGAGCGCCGCGGCGACTACCGGCCCACCGGCGACCAGGCTCTCCTTGTTGGCCAGCGCCAGCCGGTTGCCGGCGTCGAGCGCCGCCACCGAGGCCGCCAGCCCGGCCGAGCCCACGACCGCGTTCATCACGACGGCGCCGGGCAGCGCCGCCTGCTCGACCAGCACCTCGGGCCCAAAGCGCACCCGTCCCCCCAGGGTGGCGGAAAACCGCTCGCGTTCGGCCTCGGTGGGAGCGGTGACCCCGATGACGGCGTCGGGCCGCTCGGCGGCGATCGCCAGCAGTTCCTCCGAGCCGCGACGGGCGGCCACCGCCGCCACCTCCATGCCCAAATGGTCGGCGACGGCGAGGGTCTGGCGACCAATCGAGCCGGTCGCCCCGAGTACGACGAGGCGTTTCACCCCAGCAGCCCGATCGTCTGGAAGAACACCCAGGCTGCCGGGATGACGAAGAGCAGGGCGTCGATCCGGTCGAGGATCCCGCCGTGCCCGGGGAGGATCGACCCCATGTCCTTGACGCCGAGGCTCCGCTTGAGCATCGACTCGGCCAGGTCGCCGAGCGGGGCGGTGAGGACCACGACGATGCCGAGGCCGATCCCCGACATCAGGTCGAATGGCTCGAGAAAGCTGCCGATGGCGGCTCCGGCGAGCATGGACGCGGCGATGCCGCCGATGAGGCCCTCGACCGACTTGTTGGGCGAGAGCACCGGTGCCAGCGCCCGGTTACCCCAGGCCCGGCCGATCGCGTAGGCACCAATGTCCATGGCGGCCGTGACCCCGACGAGAGCGAGAATCAGCACCCGGTACTCCGCGGAGGCGAGGATCGGGAAGGCGAATGCCGCGGTGCCCACCACCCAGGCGAGCCCGAGGATGGTGAGCCCGCCGTTGGTCAGCGCGTCGCGCCGCAACGGCGAAAACGCATACACGAAGAAGATGGCGACGAGGGTGAGGGCGAGAGTCGCCGGGATCGCCACCGGACCGTGGAACCAGGTGGTGGCGAGCACGGCCAACCCGCCGACGAACCCGAAGATCGACAGTGGACGGAGCCCGCGCCGGCGAACGGTGGCGAACAACTCACCGAGACCGAGCAGGACGATGATCGCGATGAACCCGGCGAGGGCCTCGGGGGCAACCCAGAGCGAGCCGAGGAAGAAGCCGGCGAGGACCGCGCCGGTGAGCACCCTGGTGCCGATGTCCGAGCGCACCCGGGTGTCGAGGTATTCCTCATCGGTGCCCAGATCGGCCACGTCCTCGAACCCGACCACGCCGGTCTCGACGCCCGGCATCGCCGCTGACATCGCCTGCCACTCCCGCTCCTCGTCGCCGGCGAGGAAAATCTCCTCCGCCAGGCCGCGGTGCTCGGAGGTGCCGGCGGTTCGATAGATCTCATGCGACAGATCGTCGACGGAGGCGTATCCCCCGGGGAGCACCTCTGTGGGTTCGCCGTACCCCGACCCCAGATCGATTGGGCCCGTGACCCAGCGGTCCTCGCCCTCGTCATCGAACTCGTCCTCGTCCGAGACGGCGTCGATCTCGCCGTCGTCGAAGGCCAACGGCGCAGAGTCCCTGGCATCGCCGACGCCGGCCGGCATCGGCAGTTCATCGGGCTCCACCCACTGATCGACCCATTCCTCGACGGCGGCCTCCTCCGCGGCGGGAGCGACGGCGGCGATCACCTCGTCGAGTCCCGGCGGTTCGATATCGAGCTCCTCGGTGGGGTCGTCGGCGAGGAGCCGCTCCGGAGTGGCTGCCTCCGGCGCCATCGCAGTGGCGGCATCGTCGAATCCCGCAGGGTCCGGTTCGACGGCGGCAGACGGTGCGGCCCCTGCCACCGGCCACTCGGTCTCGGGGAGATCGGCCGGAGGCGCCGACACGGTGTCCTCGTCGATCTCGGCGAACCACGCCCGCGGTATGGCGGTGCCATCGTCGGCCCAATCGGTGGCCTCTTCGGCAACGATCTCCTCGGCCTCGGGGTCCTTGTGGCGGAAAGGCCAGATCCCCCGCCGGCGGGTCGGCGCCTCCTCGGCGGCGACCTCGATCGGCACATCGGGAAGCGGCGGCGCCCCGGGCCGCAGCGCCTCCGGGGTTCCGGCGTATTCGTGCCATTCGTCGACGTCGTCCGCCTCGTCGAGATCGCGCAGGACCTCGAACGCCTCGGCTCCGGCCACGCCGTACTGCGACCGCGCCGCGGCGGCTTCGGGTGACGGGTCGGCCGAGATCGCCGGGAGGGCATCGCGGTCGGTGAACTCCTCGAGAGCGACACCGTCGTCGTCGAGCTGCTCGGGGGCCCCGGGGGCGATCACCTCGACGGCGTCGCCGTCCTCCCCCAGGGCTTCGAGTACCGCGGCGAGGTCATCCGGCAGGTCTCCGGCGACCGTCGGGCTCGACGCGGCCTCCGCCGCGGCGCCGTCGAGGTCGTCGTCCTCGAACTCGTCCGCTTCGATGACCGGCTCGGCAAAAACTCCTTCGGTCGCTTCCGCCCCCGCGGTCGTTGCGCCGACCCACGAGGGGAGCTCGACGGGCAACGCCGGGTCCGGGTCGTCGGTGTCGGAGAGCCATGCCGGCAACGGTCCCTCCGGCTCGAGCGCCCGCTCCAAGGGACGCGGGGCGGCAACCGGCGCCTCGGCTGCGGGCGGAGGTGGAGGCGCGGTGGCGTCGCCGCCGGAGTCATCGATGGTCTCGTCCTCGGACCTCCGGCGGCGAAAGATTCCGCGGCGGCGCTTCTTGGGCTCTTCGTGGTCCCCTGGCGCCGGCTCGACCGCGCCCGACTCGTCGGCGAGGGTCCATTCGGGGTGCCAGGGATCACCCGGATGTGGCTGAAACCCCTCGTCGCCCCTGTCGCTCACGCCGCCTCCTCCGAGTCTTCAGACCTCCAGCAGCTCGGCCTCTTTGTGCTCGAGCAGCTCATCGATGCGCGACGTGTGCTGGTCGGTGATCTCCTGGAGCCGCAACTCACCCCGCCGCACGTCGTCCTCGGACACCTCGCCCTCGAGCGCCTCGATGTCGTCCTTGCTGTGGCGTCGAACGTTGCGGATCGCCACCCGGCCCTCCTCGGCCATCGCCCGCACCACCCGGATCAACTCCTTGCGGCGCTCCTCGGTGAGTGGGGGGAAGGCCAGTCGGATCACGTTCCCGTCATTGGACGGGTTCAGCCCGAGTCCCGACGCCTGGATGGCTCGCTCGATCTCACCGAGCGACCCGCGATCGTACGGTGAGATGACGAGTAGTTGGGACTCGGGCACCGTGACCGAGGCCAGCTGCTGGAGCGGAGTCGGCGCACCGTAGTAGTCGACCTGGACGCGGTGCAGGATCGACGGATTGGCCCGGCCGGTGCGCACCGACCCGAACTCGCCGCGGACATGGTCCACGGCCTGGTCCATCTTCGCCTCGGCTTCGCCGAGAAGCTCGTCGATCACCCCTGCCTCCTCTGGCGTCGGGTGTGGCGCGCCCGTCCGCCGACTAGCGAACCAGGGTCCCGACGGCCTCGCCGCGAACGGCCCGCGCCACGTTGCCGGGAACGGTGATGTTGAAGACCCGAATCGGGAGGTCGTTGTCCATGCACATCGTAATGGCAGTGTTGTCCATCACCCGAAGACCCTTTTCGAGCACTTCCATGTAGGTCAGCTCGTGGAGGAGGACCGCCTTGGGGTCAGTCTCCGGATCGGCGTCGTACACGCCGTCGACCCGGGTGGCCTTGAGGACGGCGGCGGCTCCGATTTCGGCGGCGCGCAGGGCGACAGTGGTGTCGGTGGTGAAGTACGGGTTGCCCGTCCCCCCGGCGAACACCACCACCCGGCCCTTCTCGAGGTGACGAATGGCGCGCAGCCGGATGTAGGGCTCGGCGACCGAAGTGATGCTGATAGCGGTCTGCACCCGGGTCGGCACCCCCTCGGACTCGAGGGAGTCGCGCAAGGCAAGGGCGTTGATCACCGTCGCCAGCATCCCCATGTAGTCGGCATTGGCGCGGTCCATGCCCTCGGCTGCCGAGGAGAGGCCGCGGAATATGTTGCCGCCGCCGACCACGATGGCGATCTCGTGACCCTCGCGATGCACCGTGGCGATCTCGGCAGCGAGCCGCTGGACGGTCCTCGGATCGATGCCGTAGCCGATCTCGGAGTCGGCGAAGGACTCGCCGGACAGCTTGAGTGCCACCCGGCGTCCCACTATTCGGACTCTTCCCCGACGGCGACGCGCGAGATCTTGGCCACCGCGATGTTCTCGCCCATCTGCGCCGCCATCTGCTGGATCATCGCCCCGACCGTGCCATCGAATTTCTGCGGATTCACGAAGGGCTGGTCATAGAGCACGTAGTCCTCGAAGAACGATCCGATCCGGCCCTCCACGATCTTGGCGACGACGGCGTCGGGCTTGCCTTCGTTGCGCGCCTGAGCGGTGAGCAGTTCCCTCTCCTTGGCGATCGCGTCCTCGGGCACCTCTTCACGCCGAACCCAACGAGGCCGGGCGGCGGCGACGTGCATCGCGACGTCGTTGGCCGCCTGTTGGAACGCCTCGCCCTTCGCCACGAAGTCGGTCTCACAGGCCAGCTCGACGAGCACCCCGATGACCGGGCGGTCCGCCTGGAAGTGGAGGTAGTGCCCGATGGAGCCCTGTTCGGTGGCGCGACCGGTGCGCTTCGCCGCCGAGGAGAGGCCTTTCTCCCGCAAGAGATCCTTGGCGCGGTCGATGTCGCCCCCGGTCTCCTTCAGAGCCCGCTTGGCATCCATCATCCCGGCGCCGGTCGCCTTGCGGAGCGCGGCCACCTGCTGGGCGGTCACCTCACTCATCGCCGGCGGCCTGGCTGCGGTCCTTGGTTCGAGCGGACGCCATCTCGGCGCCCTCGAGACATCCATCGGCGATCACATTGGCCATGAGCTGCGCCGACCTGATGGCGTCGTCGTTGCCCGGGATCACGAAGTCGATGTGGTCTGGGTCGCAGTTGGTGTCGACCACCGCAATGATCGGCACCTCGAGCCGGCTCGCCTCGGTCACCGCAATGTGCTCGGTGCGGACATCGATGATGAAAACGGCATCGGGCAGGCGGTGCAGCTCGCGCACGCCCCCGAGGACGTTCACCAGCTTCTCGAGTTCTCGGCGGAGGCGCAACCGCTCCTTCTTGGGGAGGGCATTCATCTCGCCGGATTCGTCCATGCGCTCCAGCTCGCGCATGTAGAGGATGCGCTTGTGGATCGTCTGGAAGTTGGTGAGCATCCCGCCGAGCCACCTCTGGTTGACGTAGGGCATGCCCGCCTTGGTGGCGGCCTCCTCGATCACGCTCTGCGCCTGCTTCTTCGTGCCCACGAAGAGCACGACCCCCCCGGTGGCCACCTGGTCACGGACGAAGGCGTACGCCGACTGGGCGGCGTCGAGGGTCTGGCGGAGATCGATGATGTGGATCCCGTTGCGCTCCGAAAAGATGTACGGGCGCATCTTGGGGTCCCAGCGTCTCGTCTGATGCCCGAAGTGGACCCCCGCTTCGAGCAGCTCCTTCATGGTGACAGCGGCCACCGTTCCTCCTTGGTTGCGGTTGTTCTCGTCCGCCCACCCTGAGAGCCTTCGCGGAGCGCAAGCGCTCCGACCGCGGAAGGTTGCGATGGGCGTGATTGATTGCGGAGGAGTGTAGGAGATCGCAATTCGCAATTCGCAATTCGCAATTCGCAATTCGCAAGACGGGGTGACGGCGGAGGGCGGACGGCGGACAATCGCGAAAGGCGAAGAGCGAGATGCAAGACGCGCCAGGGGTGCTCGCGTGCGAGAACACGACCCGCGTCTCGCGGGAGGCGGGAGGCGGGAGGCTGGAGACTTGAGGCTGGAGGCTGGAGACTGGAGGCGGCGGCGGGCTTCAGCCGCCGGGCTTCTGGCCGGGCTCCATCATCCGGTTGCGCAGCGACATCACCGACTTGGTGTGGATCTGGCAGATGCGCGATTCGGTGACTCCGAGCACGTCGCCGATCTCGGCGAGGGTGAGCCCCTCGTAGTAGTAGAGGGTGATGACCAGACGTTCCCGCTCGGGAAGGCGGTTGATGGCGTCGGTGAGGAAGTAGCGGTTTTCCTGCTGCTCGTACGAGGTCCCCGGTTCGCCCGAACGCGGGTCGGAGAGCAGTTCGCCCATCGTCGCCGAGCCGCGGTCGCCGGGGTCGACGAGCTCGTCGAGCGCCACGAACCCGAGGCCGGCGATCTCGCCGAGCTGGGTCTGGAGGGTCTCCACCTGCACGCCCATGTGGGCCGCCAGCTCATCCTCGGTCGCCGACCGCTTCAGCCGGTGTTCGAGCTCGTCGAGTGACCTCTGAATCTCCCGGGCCCGGGCGCGGACCGAGCGCGGCACCCAGTCGAGCGCCCTGAGCTCGTCGAGGATCGCCCCCTTGATCCGGTTGACGGCATACGTCTCGAACTTGATGTTCCGCTCGGGCTCGAACTTGTCGATGGCGTCGATCAGACCGAACATCCCGTACGAGACCAGGTCGGACTGCTCGACATTGCGGGGCAACCCGACGCCGACGCGACCGGCCACGAACTTGACCAGCGGCGAGAAGTGGAGGATGAGGCCCTCGCGGGCCACCTGGTCTGCCGTCTTCTTGAAACGCCGCCAATACCCGGCGATGTCCTGTTCGGATGGCTCAGGCGCGCGGATGCGATCGCTCATATGCCGCCTTGAGGTGGGAACGGGACACAGCAGTGTATGTCTGCGTGGTGGCGAGTTCAATGTGACCCAGCAACTCCTGCACGGTGCGAAGATCGGCGCCCCCTTCGAGCAAGTGGGTGGCAAAGGAATGACGGAGGGCGTGGGGGAAGGTCCCGAGCCGCGTCCGGACCACATGGCGGACGCCGCGAGCCCCGAGAGGGCCTCCCCGCACCCCGAGGAACAGCCGCCGCGATGAGCCTTCCCCGGCGAGAACCGGGCGGGCCGTAACCAGGTAGCGCTCCACCCACCGCCGGGCCTGGCCGGCGAGGGGGACCACCCGCTCCTTGTTGCCCTTGCCGAGGACCCGGACGAGATCGACTCCACGGACACCCTCGACGTCGAGCGCTGCCAGCTCCGACACCCGCATGCCGGTGCCATAGAGGACCTCGAGGATCGCCCGATCACGGACGTCGGTGGGATCGTCGCCGATGACGCCGTCGAGCATGGCGCCGAGGGGACGCGCCGCGATCGCCCGGGGAAGCCGCGTCGGTCGCTTCCGGGGAGGCAAGCCCGCCGAGGGGTCCGACTCCACGACGTCGCGGCGCAACGCGTCCTGGTAGAACGCCCGCACCGCCGACGCCTTGCGTGCGATCGAGGCGGGCGCGTACGCCCGGCTCACCAGCTGCGCCTGGAACCGCCGCACCGTCCGCCGGTCGATCTCGTCGACCGACTCGAGCCCCAGCCGGCCGCTGAAGTCGAAGAACTGGGACAAATCGCGCCGGTATGCCTCGACGGTATTCGGCGAAAGTCCCCGCTCGGCAGACAGCCGGCGGAGGAAGTCGCCGAGGTGGGGAACCACCCACTCGGGGGGCTCGGGTATCGAAGTCACCGTCACATCGTGGCCGCGGGGACCCGCGTGGTCAACGACCGGGCACGCCGCCGGCAGGGGAGACCGAGGACGGGGGCGGCCGGTCTCGGGCCAAGAGGAGACCCTCGTCGGCGGAGAGCCGGCCACCCAGCTCGAGCCGGGCGACCGCTGCCAGCACCGTCGGTACCGGGAGGCCGAGGGCCGCAGCCAGGTCGTCGGGGGCGACGGGCTGCCGGGCCGCGGCCAGCACCGCCCGGTCGACCCCGTCGGGCGCATCGGCGACGACCTCCTGGCGAATCGTTCGCAGAGGCGGGCCGAGAACGAGGGAAAGCCCTTCGACGAGGTCGTCGGCGCCGAGCACGGGAATCGCGCCGTCGCGGATCAACAGGTTGCATCCCACCGAGGCCTCCCGATCGACGTCGCCGGGGACCGCAAAGAGCACCCGGCCTTGTTCGCCCGCCCGCATGGCGGTCACCAGGGCGCCACCGGTGACGGCGGCCTCGACGACGACCACGGCCGCCGACAGGCCCGAGATGATCCGATTGCGGGGCGGGAAGCGCCAGCCGTTCGGCCGGGTGCCCGGCGGATACTCGGTGATCACTCCGCCCCCGGTCGCGAGCAGCGCATCGTGGAGGTCGCGGTGCTCCGCGGGGTAGACGACGTCGGAGCCCGATCCGAGTACCACCACTCCCACACCGCACGCTTCGATCGTCCCCCGGTGTGCCGCACCGTCGATCCCTCGCGCCAGGCCGGACACCAGCGGCCATCCCGCGGCAGCGATCGCCCGGCCGCACGCCGCCGCCAGGCGCCGCCCGTACCCGGTGCAACGACGAGTGCCCACCACGGCCACCCCCGGGGTCTCGGGGAGCACCCCCCGGACGAAGAGAACATCCGGGGGATCGCCGAGATCGCCCAGCACGGCCGGATACCCGGGTTCCCCATCGAAGACGGCGCGGCAGCCGGCGCGCTCGAGCGCCCCGCGGCAGTCGGCCGCGCCGCGGACCCGCCCGGGATCGACCCCCTCGAGACGGCCCCGACGGGCGAGACGAACCACGGCGCCAGCCGAACCGTGGCGCTCGACCAGAGACGCCGTCCGTGCAGGATGGAGCCCCAGGAAGGCGAGTTCGAGGCGATGCTCGCGGCTCACAAGGCGCCTCGCAGCGCCAATGCCTCCTCGACGTGATCGCCCGAGGCGACCGCGGCGCCCTGGAGATCGGCGATGGTGCGTGCAGTTCGCCTCACCCGGTCCCACCCCCGTGCGGTGAGCCCGAGCCGGTCCATGGCGGTCGCCAGCAACCGCCCGACATTCGACGCCCAGGGAAGTCCATCGAGTGCCTCACGCCCCAGTGACCGGTTCAGGGTGCCGCGGTGATGCTGGAGACCGCGCGCCGTGGCGACCCGGCTCCGCACCACCGCAGAGGGCTCACCGCCGAGGCCGAGCAACTGGGCGGCTCCGACCCGGGGGACCGTCACCCTCAGGTCGAACCGGTCGAGCAGCGGGCCCGACAGCCGGGTGCGGTACCGATCGACCGAGTGCGGAGAGCATCGACACGGCACCCGCAAGTCGCCGAGATAACCGCACGGGCAGGGATTGGTGGCGGCGACCAACTGGATCCGGCATGGGAAATCGACCGAGATCCCCTTGCGGGCGATGTGCACCCACCCCTCCTCGATCGGCTGACGGAGGGTGTCGAGCAGGTGGGTGGGAAACTCGGCCAGCTCGTCGAGGAACAGGACCCCGCGATCGGCGAGTGTCAGCTCGCCGGGGACCGGCACTCCCGAGCCCCCGCCGAGAATCGCCGCCGGAGTGGCGCTGTGGTGAGGGCTTCGAAACGGCGGCCGCTTGCCGACGACCGGCGGGCGGCCGCCGGCGGCGTGCGCCTGGGCCACCTCGAGCGCCTCGGATGGTGTGAGGTCGGGGAGGATCCCCGGCATCGCCCGGGCGAGCATCGTCTTGCCGGCTCCCGGGGGGCCCGCCAGCAGGAGGTGATGCCCCCCCGCCGCCGCTACTTCGATGGCTCGCCGGGCGGTCGCCTGCCCCCTGATCGCCGCCAGGTCTACCTGAAGGGGCGGGTCGACCGCAACGGCGTCGCCCGAGGGCAGCTCGCCGGGATCCCGGCCCGTACACACCGCGATCGCATGGGCGAGGCTGGTCACCCCGCGAACATCGGCGCCGGAGAGGGCCGCCTCGGCGAGGCCATCGGACCCCACGATGCAGGGCAGGCCCCGCCGCCCGGCGACGATGCCCGCCGCCAACCCGCCGCGCACCGCACGCACCGAGCCATCGAGTGCGAGCTCACCAAGCGCGATCACCTCGGTGGACGCCATCGGCATCACGCCGAATGCCGCCAGCACGCCGAGGGCGATGGGGAGGTCGTATGCCGAGCCTGCCTTGGGAAGGTCTGCCGGGGCCAGGTTCACCGTGATCCGCCGGCTCGGAAAGCGATGGCCGGTGGCGATGATCGCCGACTGAACCCGCTGGCGTGCCTCGCGGATCGAGGCGTCGGGCAGGCCGACGATGTTGAAAGTCAACCGATCGGTGGCGATCTCACCGGCGTGCGCCTCGACGCGCACCGGGCGAGGACGGACACCGACGAGGGCGGCAGACGTGACGGAAGCGAACATGCGCGCACCATATGGGTCGCGGGTGACAGGAAAGAGCGGCAAGCGCCGCGTGAGTAGCTGGGGTCAGGCTTCGGGGGTGGGTGCGCCGGGGGGGTAGACCGCCAGGCTGGCGATCACGCCGACCATCCCCGCCATCGGCGGGACCCCGGCCCACAGCGCCACCGGCCAGCCGATCTCATGGACGAGGGGCAGCGCGGCCATGTGGAGCGTCACCGGGATCGCTGGAACCAGGAACGCCATCATCCGCAAACCGAAGCGCCCCCCGGGCAACCGCCGCATTGCCAGCTCGACGAGCAGACCCCCGATCGCCGCCGGGATCACCAGCCAGTAGTCATCGCCCTGGGTCACTGCGAAGGCGGCCGACCCGGTGATGAGGGCACCGGCGGCGCCGGTGGGGAGCGAGCCGAGGCGCCGCAACACCAGCACCACCGCGCTCAGCGTGGCGGCGTGCCAAATGAACCCGGCCACGCCGACGGCCTGGCTGAGCTCGTCGATCACTTCGCCCCTTCCCCACCAACCGGCCACCGGCCACAGCTGGCTCAGCGGGTTCATGTACTGGGTCATGAACCCGACGAACGAGAGGAAGGCGAGGGCGGTGAGGACGGCGGGAGCGCTCTGTCGCCACCCGGCAACCGGTTGCCTCGTCCCGGCCAGAAAGGGGCCGGTCGCCATCATCACCGCCCCGGTGGCGAGTACCAGGTGGGTGGGGCTCACCAACGCCTCGAGGTTCTCTTCCACGCCGAAGACGGTGTGCCACAGCATGTCGGCGAACCCGCCGGCGAAGAACACGCCGATCCCGATGACGGTGAGGGCGTAGCCCTCGGGGACGGCATCGCGCCAGGCGGCACCCGCCGCCCTGGTGTCGAGCACCCGCCGGAGTACGACGTAGGCCACGAGGGCGTAAGTCCCATACAGGACCGCGTGCCACGGGGTGAAGAACGAGTCGTCGACCCGGCCGTGATTGTGCGCCCACCCATCGATGTGGATGCCGACGGCGAACACCACCCCGAGGACGGCGACCCGATCCGAGAAGCGTTCCGAGGCGGGAACCCGCTGCGAGGCGCGTGCGGGTGCCGCCATGTCACCGCCCCTTGAACTCGGGGGGCCGCTTCTGGATGAACGCGGCGACACCCTCGGCGAGATCCTCGGACGAGAAGAGCACCGTCTGGGCCCGCTGCTCGTAAGAGAGGGCTTCGTCGAACGCCATCTCGAAGGATCGATCGAGGCCCTGCTTGATGAACCGCTGCGCCAGGGGGGCGCCCGAAGCCAGCTCTTCGGCCAGCTCGGTCACGGCGCCGATCAGCCCGGCGGGGGGCACCACGGAGGTGGCGATGCCGTACTCGAGCGCCTCGGCGGCATCGAAGATCCTGCCGGTGAGCGCCAGCTCTTTGGCTCGCGCCATCCCCACTCGCCGGGGCAACAGCCAGGTGCCGCCGAAGTCGAGGGTCAACCCGCGCTTCACGAAGATCTCGGCAAAGCGCGCCCGATCCGTCGCCAGCAGCAGGTCACACCCCAGAGCCAGGTTCATCCCGGCACCCACGGCAACCCCATCGACCGCGGCGATCGTCGGCTTGGGAACCCGATGCAGGGCAGCCGCGGCCGCCCCGACGCTGGCCATGGTCGAGTAGGCGTCGGCGGCGTCCCCCGATGTCATCGCCGTGCCGACATCGGCGCCAGAACAGAAGTCCTCGCCCTCTCCGATGATCACGAGAACCCGGGCGTCGGCGGTGGCGAATTCGGTGAACAACTCGGCCAACCGCGGCCACGCACCAAAGGGGATGGAGTTGCGACGCGATGGGTTCTGGATGGTGAGCCACCGGATCGGCCCCTCGTCGCGCACCCCGAACATGGGCGAACACTACCGGCGGCCGGGGAGGGGCCTCCCTACGATCAGCCCATGGGCTTCAACCCGTTTCGCAAGCAGCGCAAGACCGCATTCGATGTCGTCATGGTGGTGGCGACGATCGTGATCGCTGCCGCCCTCGTGGTGTGGGCCGTGGTCGGCTGATTCGGGCGAGCAGAGAAGGGCGAAAGGGCCTGCCGCCTCTTGTACCGTCCTCGCCCATGAGGTCGGCAGGTCGACTCGAACCCGAGATCGTGATTCCCGTTCAGCCCTACGCCGCCCGCAAGCGGTACCTGTGCCCCGGCTGCTCCGGATTCGTGGAGCCGGGGGAAGGGCATCTCGTGGTGGTGCCGGAGGACTGGCCCGATCTCCGCCGCCATTGGCACCGGGCGTGCTGGCACCACGAGCACCGCCGCAGGTACGGCAAGAGAATGAGCAATGAGCGAAGAGCAAAGAGCAATGAGCAATGAGCAATGAGCAAGAGGGGGTCACGCGTCCGGACCCGAAACCCCCTCTGTCGAATTGCGAATCGCGAATCGCGAATCGCGAATTGCGCTTCTTGCCGGTTGCTCTTTTCTAGATCCCACGGATCCAGCGGATCGTGGCTCCGGTGTGGTCGAGCATGACCGTGATCAGATCGATCCGGGAGGGGCGGGGGCGCGCCTTGGCCGCCGCGTCGCGCATTCGCCTCAGCTTCTCGTCGGTGATCTGGACGAGGGGGTCGTCGCCGAGGCGGGTCTTCACCTCGACGGCGACGAGCCGACCATCGGCGCGCACCAGGAGGTCGATCTCACCGCGGCCGGACCGGCGATTTGCCGCCACCAGCCGGGCGCCGCGCCGCTTCAGGAAGGCGAGAGCGATCGACTCGCCGAGAGCGCCTACTCGTTGTCGGTGTCGAGCGGCTGGAACTCGGGATGCTCGAGCTCCTCGACGTTCACGTCGCGGAAGGTCAGCACTCTGACCTTCTTGAGGAACCGCGCCGGGCGGTACATGTCCCACACCCACGCGTCCTCGAGCTGGAGCTCGAAGTAGACCGAGCCACCTGCCTCGCGAGTATTGAGCTCGACTCCGTTCGCCAGGTAGAAGCGGCGCTCGGTCTCGATGACGAACCGGAACATCGGAAGGACGTCCCGATACTCCCGGTAGATCTGCAGCTCGACGTCCGACTCGTACCGTTCGAGGTCTTCTTCGCTCATGTTCGGGATGGTCTCCTGGGGTTCCGGCGGGGTCACCGGCGCACAGCGCGGATGTTACTGCCGGCGCCGCCGGATGGGTTCGGGGCATGGGGGGTGGATATCACGAGGGAGTGACAAGAAGCCACCGGGCGGCCTTCGGCCGCCTTGGGCCAGCCTGCGGCTGGCCACGCCTCCCGCCCCTGCAAGAGACGGCTCCGGCTCCGGCTCCGGCCAGCAAGAACCGCACGTGACCGTCCGCCGTCCGCAGGATCGGGTTCAGCTCTGGAGACGCGTTCGCGGTTCTCGCCAATTGCCAATTGCCAATTGCCAATTGCGGGCCGAGCGGAGCGAGGACCCTACAGCCCTCCCCACCTGCTGGGCGGCCATACGCGGCCGAAGGCGCGGCCGATGATGTCGTCGACCGGCACCGGCCCGAAGCGGCGGCTGTCCTCGCTGGCGTTGCGGTTGTCGCCCATGACGAAGATGTGGCCGTCGGGGACGACCAGCGGCCCGAAGTCGCCCATCCGGACACTCCCGTTGAGATAGGGCTCGTCGATTGCCACCCCATCGATCATCACGGCATTGTCGGCGATTTCGATCAGCTCGCCCTCCACGGCGATGACCCGCTTGATGAGCGCGGACTCCGGAGTCGACAACCCCAGGGCCTCGCCGATGTGGCGCACGATGGCCCCGAAGAAGGACTCCCCGTCGTTGCCCTGTTCGAGCGGGGAGTTGAACACGATGATGTCGCCACGGTGCGGCTCGCCAAAACGATATGCCAGCTTGTTGACCATCACCCGATCGCCCTCGACCAGCGTCTCTCGCATCGACGCCGATGGGATGTAGAAGGCCTGGATCAGGAACGACTTGATGATGACGGCGACGACCAGCGCCACGATGACCAGGAAGGGGAGCTCTTTCCAGAACGACCGCACCGCATCCGAGCGTTCGCCGCGGTCCTGGGCACCGGCGCGGAGACGATCGATGCCCTCGTCATCGGAATGGGGTATGCCGAAGAAGTCGACCGGATCGTCGTCGAGGGACTCTCGGTCCTGCTGCGGGGGATCGGTCGTCACCGGCGGCACGCTAGCGGGAGCG
>Ga0326597_10007104_pt1 | contig 15268 bp, 13 predicted proteins | sample RVTome_12_FD_203789 | JGI IMG/M metagenome (GOLD analysis project Ga0326597, IMG submission 203789) | Soil microbial communities from uranium-contaminated site in the Upper Colorado River Basin, Wyoming, United States - RVT100D185 | ecosystem: Environmental > Terrestrial > Soil > Contaminated >... | reverse complement strand
CTGTCGATCGATCAAGGGGAGTTTATAGCGGTGATGGGCCCCTCCGGCTCGGGGAAGAGCACCCTGATGAACATCCTGGGCTGCCTGGACCATCCAACCGAAGGGCGCTACATCCTGGATTCGGTCGACGTGAGCCAGATGAATCGGGCTGAGCTGGCCGGTGTGCGCAATGCGCGGATTGGATTCATCTTCCAGTCCTACAACCTGCTGCCTCGGACCTCGGCGCTGAAAAACGTCATGGTTCCGCTGCTATACGAACGCAACCACCGTCGCGGCAAGGAGGAGCGAGAGACGGTCGCCCGTCAGGCGCTGGAGGCGGTGGGGCTGGGCGACCGGATGCAGCACCTGCCCCGGGAGCTCTCCGGCGGACAGCAGCAGCGGGTGGCCATCGCCCGGGCGCTGGTCAACGACCCGGCTGTCATTTTGGCGGATGAGCCCACCGGGAACCTGGACAGCCAATCCGGTGAGGAGATCCTCCAGCTGCTGCACCAGCTGCACGGGCAGGGTCGGTCGATCGTCATGGTCAGCCATGACCCGGAGATCGCCGCCCAGGCGCAGCGCACGATCTACTTGCGCGACGGTCGGCTGGAGAGGATCACGCGCAACGGCTCAGGAGCACGAGCCTTCGTGAGGGCCGAGGTGAAGCATGAACCTGTCTGAGTTCCTGCAACTGGCCTGGGAGAGCATCTCCGGTAACAAACTGCGTTCCCTGCTGACCATGCTGGGGATCATCATCGGCGTGGCCTCGGTCATCACCATGGTCGGCATCAGCGCCGGCACCTCGGCCGCCATCGAAGAACAGATCACCGGCCTGGGATCGAACCTGGTGTTTGTGCAGTCTGCATTGATGCGCTTCGGACCGGGGGCAGGCCCGAGGCTGTCGTCCTCTGGCGGCGGGGACTTCGCCGTGGCTCTGCGGGGCGGTCTGGTCTATGACGACGCTTTCGCCATCGCCGAGCAGGTCGATGGGGTGGTGGCGGTCGCCGTCGAGCAGCAATCTTCCGAGACCGTCAAGGTCGGCAATGTCAACCTGGACTCGGTGACCATCCTGGGGAGCACCGCCGACTTCCCCTCGGTGCGGGACATGACCCTCGCGCAGGGGCGGTACTTCAACGACCAGGAGGTCGAGCGCAAGCAAAAGGTGGCCGTGCTGGGCTTCACGCTGGCGCAGGAGCTCTTCGAGGCGGCGGATCCGATCGGGCAGACCGTGACGGCAGGCAACACCAAGCTCACGGTGATCGGCGTATTCGAAGAGCGGGGTCTGGTCAGCGGCGTGGACTTCGACTCGCAGCTCTACACGCCGATTACGGTGGTTTTTCAGAAGTTCACCCCTTCCATGTTCGCCCGCATCGCCGGCGACAGCGTCCGCATGATCTACGTCGAGATCGAGGGCCCGGAGGTGCTGGAGAGCACCATCCAGCAGATAGAGCTGCTGCTCGCCAAGCGGCACGAGGTGTCTCTGGACGAGGCCGACTTCACCGTCACCACCCAACAGGACATCATCGAGACCCAGGAGTCGACAACGGCCGCCTTCCGCAATCTGCTGGGCTGGGTAGCCGGGGTCTCCCTGATCGTGGGCGGCATCGGGATCATGAACATCATGCTGGTGAGCGTCACCGAGCGGACCCGGGAGATCGGGATTCGGCAGGCGATCGGGGCCACCCCGCAGGATATCCGCTGGCAGTTCCTGACCGAGGCCGTGACCTTGAGCATGGCCGGTGGGCTGTTCGGGGTGGTGGTGGGCGTGGCCGGGTCGTGGGTGTTCGGCATGCTGAGCGACATGCGCACGGTGATCGTGACCGGCTCGATCCTGGTGGCGTTCGTCTCCGCGGCCACGGTGGGGATCTTCTTCGGTTTCTATCCGGCAAATCGAGCGGCGCAGCTGGATCCAATCGAGGCGCTGCGGCATGAGTGAGCGGGGCAGCACGAGATCTGAAAGGCGGCAGGGAGGCGTAGTGATGACTGGCAACTTGAGATGGGTCTGGGCGGTGGCGTGCCTGGTATTGCTGGCAGGATGCGCTGCGAGCGCCGAGCCCACCGGGAGAGCCGGCGGCCTGTCGGAGGGTTATGAGGGCGCCCTGCCGGTCCAGACGCAGCTGATCGTGGGTACGCTGCTGCTGGAGGAGGGCGAGACGGCGGTGACCCGTGAGCAGGCGGCGGAACTGATCCCTCTGTGGAAGGCCGTTCGCACTCTGAGCTCCAGCGACACCGCTGCGCAGGCCGAGCTCGAGGCGCTCATGGACCAGGTCCAGGAGACCATGACCGCCGAACAACTGGAGGCCATCGCGGCCATGCAACTCACCCAGGAAGATCTGTACCGCGTGGTGCAGGAGTTGGGCATCCAGCCCGGTGAGGTGGCGGGTGGCGACCAGGTCTTCCGGTTCGGCGGCGGTCAGGCGTCTGGAGAAGGCCAGGCGTCCGGCGGCGGCCCGCCCGCGGGGTTCATCGTTGAGGGCGGCCCTCCGGGAGGCGGCCAGTTGTTCACCCAGGATCTGGATCCCGACCAGATCGCCACGCTGCAGGCCGAACGAGGCGGGCAGGCGCCAGGAGGGGAACGCGCCGGGCTGTTCTTGATCGAGCCGCTGCTGGAGATGCTGGAGGCCAAGGCCGGGGCCTAACCGCCTGGTCGTCGGCACGGCCTGAGCATCTGACCGCCGCGCCCAGCGTGGCGCGGCCGGGCGGTTGACAAGCACGCTCTGCACGGTTTCAATCCCCACAAGCTTCAACCATGGAGGAGGCGTTTGACAGTGAGGATGCGATTGGGATGGGTGTTTCAAGCGGCGGTGCTGCTGGCGCTCAGTGCCTGCTCCGCCGGCGGCGCGACCGATGAGCCGGCTCTGGCGACGGAGGCACCTCAAGCCGAACTGCAGGAGGCGACCGCCGCGCCAGCGGACTCGGCCGCTGCTCCGGAGGGGGAAGTCGTGTTCCAGATCCAGCCCGCCGAGACGGAGGCACGCTTCGTGATCGGTGAGATTCTGGGGGGCCAACCCAACACGGTGATCGGGGTCAACAACCAGGTGCAGGGCCAGATCAGGCTGGATTTCTCCGATCCCGCCGCCAGCCAGATCGGGGCGATTGAGATCGGGGCGGAGGCCTTTGTGACCGACAGCAACCTGCGCAACCGGGCGATCAACCAGTTCATTTTGCAGTCGGGGACACACCCCACCATCACCTTCATTCCGGCTTCGATCAGCGGCCTCCCAGGTACCTCGGCGGTGGGACAACCGGTACAGCTCGAAATCACCGGCGATCTGACCATCCGCGACATCACCCAGCCCGTGACCTTCACGGCGGAGGTGGTGCTGGCGGCAGAAAACCGTCTGGAGGGCAGTGCCACCGCCACGATCCAGAGGGCCGACTTCGAGCTGACCATCCCGCAGGTCCCGCGCGTGGCGGGAGTAGATGAAGTGGTGGTGCTGGAGCTCGACTTCGTCGCCCTGGCCCCCTGACCCACCCACAGGAACCACGCCCTTTCTTCACAATTCCCACATGATCTCTTGATAAGATCGCGAAGGAGAAGCGGCGCGACGGCAGAACAAGGTCTGTGAGATGGCCAAGACCATCATGGTTGTGGACGACGAGCCCAGGCTGGTAACGCTGGTCGAGGCATACCTGACCCAGGAAGGCTTCCGGGTCGTCACGGCCAGCGACGGCCGCCAGGCGCTGTTCCTGGCGCGACAGGAGAAGCCGGACCTCATCGTGCTGGACATCATGATGCCGGAGATGGATGGGTACGATTTTATGCGCCTGCACCGCAAGGAGCAGGAAACCCCCATCATCCTGCTCACGGCGCGGGTGGAGGACGACGACAAGGTGCTGGGCCTGGAGCTTGGAGCCGACGACTATCTCACCAAGCCCTTCCGGCCGCGTGAGCTGGTGGCTCGCATTCGGGCGGTGCTGCGCCGCATGGGCCAGGTCCGCCCCAGCGCACAAGTCTTGCGGGCGGGCGAAATCACGGTGGATCGAGAGACCCACACGGTGCAGGTGGCGGAACGCTACGTGGACCTGACCCCCTCCGAATTCGATCTGTTGGCAACGCTGATGTCATTTCCGGGCCGGGCTTACTCCCGCCTGGAACTGTTGGACCGGATTCAAGGAGTGGCTTACGAGGGTTACGAGCGCACGATCGACGTGCACGTCAAGAACCTGCGGGCGAAGATCGAAGCCGAGCCGCGCACACCGCGTTTTATCCAGACGGTCTACGGCGTCGGCTACCGCTTTGCCCGGGATTGAGCGGCGATGCGCCTGGGCCTCAAGCTGATCCTGGCGTTCCTGGCGGTGGGCCTGGCTGGCGTGGGTCTGGTGGCCCTGATTGCGGTGCGCGCCACCGCCAATGAGTTCGGACGGTTCGTGTTCAACCAGGTTCAGGGATCCTTCACCGAGGAACTGCGCCAGTACTACCAGGAACACGGGGGGTGGGCTGGAGTCCAAGACGTCTTGCTGGTGATGCCCGAGGGGATGCCGGGCAATCGGATCCGGGCCTTCGAACGGGCCGTCGGGCCGCTAACCCTGGCTGACGCGCAGGGCGTGGTGATCATCGGCGGACCCGGTCTGCGGCCGGGGGTGGTGTTGCGGCAGGAGCTGCTGCGGTCGGCCACCCCGGTCCAGATTGATGACCAAGTGGTGGGGTTCTTCGTCGCCTCGCCGGAGGCCTTTGGCCGCAACCAGGCGGAAGCCAACTTTCTGTTTCGCACCAACCGCCTGCTGATCATCGGGGCGGTGGGCGCGATGGCGCTGGCGCTGCTGTTGGGGGTCCTGCTGGCCCGCTCGTTCACACAGCCCATTCGGGACCTGACCACGGCCGCGCAGGCGATCGCCTCCGGTCGATTGGAGCAGCAGGTGCCGATTCGCTCCGAAGACGAGCTGGGGCAGCTGGCGCAGGCCTTCAACCGGATGAGCGCCGAGCTGGCCCGTTCGCGTGACCTCCGGCGCCAGATGACCGCCGACATCGCCCACGAGCTGCGCACACCGCTGAGCGTGATCCTGGGGCAGATCGACGCCTTGGACGAAGGGGTGGTGCCGCCCTCCCCTGCGGCCTTCGAGATCCTGCGCGATGAGACCTCCCGACTCGGGCGGCTGGTAGAAGACCTGCGCACCCTCTCCCGCGCCGACGCCGGCGAGCTGCCTCTGGAGAGCCGGCCGGTGGCGCCGGCGAGGCTGCTCGAACAGGCCCTGGCCGCCCACCGCCCGCTGGCCCTGGAAAAGGGGGTCGCGCTCGAGCTGGAGGTCCAGCCGGAGCTCCCGGACCTGGTGGTCGATCCTGACCGCATGGCCCAGGTCCTGGGAAACCTGCTCAGCAATGCGCTGCGCCACACCCCGCCGGGTGGGGCGATCACACTGGGGGCAGCCCGGGCCGGAGCGGCGGTCCTGCTGCGGGTGCAGGACACCGGGCCGGGGATCGATCCGCAGGACCTGTCGCACCTCTTCGAACGCTTCTACCGCGCCGACCGCTCTCGCCAGCGCGAGACTGGCGGCTCGGGGCTGGGCCTGGCCATCGCCAAGGCCATCGTCGAGCTCCATGGCGGGAAGATCTGGGCCGAGAGCGCCCCACCCCGCGGCACCACCGTTTTCGTCCGCATACCTCTATCCAGCACTCCGGTCGCTACCAGCCGGTCATGAGTTCGGCGACTCGGGCTGCAAATCTCTTCTCACATAGAGCCTGTGATCTGTAAGGTGATACACCAATCGGTAGTGTTGCTGCAGGTATGCCTCAACTTGCGGAAGCTCGAATCTGGCCAGCGCGACCTGTTCTGGTTGGTATTCCTCGATGGCGGAGATGATCTCGGCCTGAGATAGCTCGCCCGTGAGAAGTCGTTTTCCGGTCAACGCGGCGACTTCCGGAGGAACGGGCTTGCCAAGCCAAATGGCAAACATCGGGCGATCGGTCAAAATGAACTTCGTTGCATCAGCGTATTCCCGCATCACATCCAGCATCCCCACGGCTTCAATCTCCCGCGAGTCGGCAGGCGGCGGCCTCAGGTTTGGAAGCCGGTAGTCGAGTTCGCTGATTGAACTCGACAGGGTTGAAGCAGCGAAGTACGGGACCAAGATGGCAACGGCCACATGCAGAGCTGCACGAATGCTCACGACTCGTAGACTGTGGAAGCGATTTCGGATGGCGATCAGCAACTCACCGACGGCGATGCCCCCCAGAATCGCAACCGGTATCGTGACGAGCAGCTGGTGGTGGTACCAGACGGGCGACACTTGCGAGAGCAGGAGAAAGCCCGTCAGGGCCCAGGCCATGAGGTACAGCCCGGTCAAGCGCCCCTGTCGGATGACATACACACTTCCAATGACGGCCAGGAAGACAGCCGGCAGCGACTCGCTGAGGTACCCGGCTATCGTGATGGGGTCGTGGAACTCAGTCGATTGGGCTGCCCAATGGGTCACCGTGAGTTGGGAGAGACCATCCGGGTAGATAGCGAGCAGCCCAATCAGAAGAGCACTGATCCCGAATCCGCATGTCCAAAGCCCAGCGGGGACGAGGAAGTTGCTCCAAGAACCGGTCTTGCGAAACCCGCGCCACTCCTGAGCGATCAGACCGGCGATGAACAGCGGGGCCAGCAACCCGGTGAAAAGCTTGGTCATGACGGAGAGTGCCAGGGCTAGCCCCGAGAGCACCAGCCAGAGTCTCCTCCCTTCCTTGTGCCAGTGACTTATCGCCAGGAGTGAGAGCAGGGCCAATGCAATGGCCGGAAGTCCAATCATGATCGATACGCTAAGTCTCAGATAGGACGGGAGCAAGATCAAAACCAGGCCGCCGGCTACCGCGTGTGGAGTCCCCCAAAACGCTCTGAGATACTGCACAGCTGCCCAAAAGAGCGCACCGGAAAACAAGAGAATCAGCAGGCGTACCACTGTGAGATTCACCCCGACGATCCGGAACAGGGCCGCGATGAGGTAGGTTAGGAGGGGCGGCTGATCGCTCCAGACGTCGGTATATAGTTCGGCTCCCTGGTTGACCAGGAGCGACTTCATCAGGTTCACGCCCTCGTCGGCGTCCAGTTCGAACGCGAACCTGAAGGGGTAAAAGAGGATCACCAGGGCGATGAGTATCCCCGGGGACAGCAGCCAAAGCAGGCGGCCGACCCGTGCCTTGTTGCGCAGTGCGCTGGACTTGTCCATGGGTACAGGCAGGATGTGGAAGCGGAAAAACTACAGAATGAGGATGTGAGTATATCAACCTTCCGGTCCAGGTGGGCTCTCGGCGCTTCCGGGGCCATGATCTGTTGATGTCTGCCGCAGGCCGTGATATCCTCGGTCCGGCGCCCCTCACGCCAGACCTCCTCACCGGGGACCCGTGCTTCCCGGCGACGCGGGGGCAAAGGGGATCGTTGTCCTCGAGGGTGCAGCAGGTTTCTACACCAGCTTCTCTGAACCGAGGGCTGGGATGCACGGGGTTCCAGCGGCTCGGGATAACAGAGGAGACTGGAAATGACCAGGCAGAAGCACGGGGTGCGCGAACGTATGCTCAAGACCGGAGAGAGCTACGTGAGCGCCCGGCGCAATGTCCTTCGGCAAGGCGCACCTTCCCCCGCCAGCTCAACCGAGAGCCCCCACTTTGCCGGCAATGTCCCGGCGGCGACGGCCCTGCGGACCCTGCTGGCCCACCGTGGCGTGCGCGCCCCCCACACCGGCCAGCCCTTCAGCGAGGCCATGGTCTTCGGCGTCGCCGGCGGCATCGGCGCGGGGGTATTCGCCTTCCGCTATGAGAAGGAAGACTTCTCCAGCTTCTTCGTGGCCGGACGTCACAGGTGGGAAGACGATCTGAGCTATCTGCAGCATGCGGCGAGCCGGTTCGGCATGGAAACCCAGATCCAGGAGGCGACCGGCGCCAAGAAAGGCCTGCTGCAGCTGCAGGAGCTGGTGCAGGCTGGAGGCCCGGTCATCGCCTGGGTGGATATGGCCAACCTACCCTACCGGGGCATGCCCGAACACTGGAGTGGAGGCGGCTACCACGTCATCGTGGTGTACGCGGTCGACGCGGCCCAGGGCCAGGCCTCGGTGGGTGACCTGGTCGACTCGCCCATCACCGTCAGCCTGGAGGAATTGGCCGTCGCTCGGGCTCGCATTGGCAAGCAGAAGCATCGCCTGCTGGGTCTGACCGGCGAGCCAGCACCGATCGACCTGGGAGCGGCCATCCAGGACGGCCTGCGGGCCTGCCAGGCCGGGCTGACCAAGGGGCGCTCGTCCAACTTCACCCTGGAGGGTTTCCAGAACTGGGGCGAGCAGTTGGTGGCCACGGGAAAGGAGGGTTGGCCGGCCAAGTTTCCTCCGGGCCGAAACCTGTGGCGCGGGCTGACCTCTATCCTCGACTTCACCGAGCACTACGGCACCGGGGGAGGGCTGACACGCCCGCTCTTCAGCGACTTCTTGCAGGAAGCCTCCCAGGCGCTGGAGCGGCCGGATCTGGCGGAGCTGGCAGAACTCTATTCCGAACTGGGGGTGGCCTGGAGCGCGCTGGCGGAGGCCGCCCTGCCGGACGAAGTCGCTCCGCTGCGCCAGGCCAAGGAACTCCTGCGCCACAAGTCCGAGCTGTTCCTGTCTGAAGGCGCCGGCGGCCGGGGGAGCTATGTGGAGATCTGGGCCCGGCTCGACCAGCTTGCCGAGGAGGCCGCCGAGTCCTTCCCTCTGTCGCTGCCGGAGATTCAGCCTCTGCTGCAGGGGCTCTCCGATCGGGTTGGCGAGCTCTACCGGCTGGAGACGCAGGCCGCCACGGCACTGGATCAGGCCGCCCGGCGCGACCAGGCCTGAACCGAGGTGTTGTAGTACCGTAGTCCTATCGGTCCAATCCCAAAGGAGGAAGTGATGGAGCAGCAAACCCCCAGCCCAATGATGGAGGCGGGACGCCGACCGCTTCTATCCGCACGCCAGATCGGTGTCGCAGCCGCATTTGGCGGCGCGGCGCTGGCGATCGTTCTGGCCGGCATCACCATCCCCATCCCCGGCACCCCGGTGGTCACCGATCCGCGTGAGATCTTCACCACCACCGGCGCTTCGCTCACCGGGCCCGTCGGCGGCATCGTCATCGGAATCCTGGCCGGCATCGCCGAGCCGGGGATTCCACTCGCCAGCCTGTTGGCGCACATTGTGGGGGGCGTTGTCAACGGATTCGTCTACAAGAACCTGAGCTGGCGCTTTCGCCAGAACAACGTCACTCGGCTGGCATTGTGGGCGGTGCAGGTGCTGTTCTACTACTACATCGTGGTCGTTCCGCTCTTCGTGGTTGGCCTGGTGGTCTTCTATCCGGATCCGGAGTATGGCGGCTTCTTCGCCCTGCTCGGGGCGCTGGAGGCCGGGGTAATCCCGGAAAGCATCCTGACCACGGTGGTCACCACGATCATCATGGCCGCCCTCCCCGAGCGCTATCGCCGGCCGCTCTGGTAAGCTGAAGCGCAGTAGACTTACTCCATAGCCCGTCCGCCCCCAGGCCGCGGCTGCTTGCAGAGCCGCGGCCTGGGGCGATTGGACAGGGGACCGGCCCGCTTCCGCCTCCATGACCTTCGACATCGAATTCCAGGATGTCTCGTTCCAGTATGAGGGCGCCAGTTCGCCTGCCTTGCAGCATGTGAACCTGGCCGTCCGGCCCGGGGAAATCGTGCTGTTGACCGGGCCGGCGGGCAGCGGCAAGACCACCCTGTGCAGCTGCATCAACGGCCTGGTCCCCCACTACCACGAAGGGACTCTGACCGGACAGGTTCTGGTGCGCGGCTACGACACCAAGCGGGCGCGCATTGGCGGGCTCTCCTCCCTGGTCGGCCTGGTGTTCCAGGATCCGGAGAGCCAACTGGTTACCGCCAGCGTGGCCGATGAGGTCGCCTTCGGTCCGGAGAACCTGGGGGTCCCGCGGGAAGAGATCACCCGCCGGGTGGCGGAGGCGCTGGAAGCCACCCGGCTGGCGGGATACGACGAGCGGGACCCCTTCAGCCTATCCGGCGGCGAGCAGCAGGCCACCGTGATCGCCGCCATCTACGCCATGCATCCCGAGATCTACGTAATGGACGAACCACTGGCCAACCTGGACCCGGCCGGCCGGGCCCAGGTGCTGCGGCTGGTGATCGAAGTTGCCCGGCGGCGAGGCAAGACCCTTTTTCTGGTCGAGCACTCCCTGGAGGAGACCCTGCCGTTCGTCGAGCGGCTAATCGTGCTGGATGGCGGCCGCCTGGTACGGGACGGGCCGGTGGACCAGGTGCTGGCGGCCGGCGACATCCCAGGTGTGTTTACCCGCCCGCCCATCGTGCGGCTGGCCGAAGCCGTGCGGCTCGACCCGCTGCCGCTCACGCCGCAGGATTTCTACGCCAGGCTGCGAGATCAGTACGCGCTCGGCCGGTACAGCGACGACGGAGCGAAGGATGCTGTGCCCCCGGACGGCCCAGTCGTCATCGAGTTCCAGGACGTGCACTTCTCCTACAACGGTCAGTCCGCCGCGCTGGACGGCGTAGATCTGCAAATCGGCCAGGGGGAGCTGGTGGCCATCCTGGGCCGCAACGGATCCGGCAAGACCACCCTGGTGCGCCACATCATCGGCCTGCTGCAGCCAGAGCGCGGACGGGTCACCGTGTTCGGGCAGGATGCCAGCCAGACCCCGGTGCACGAGCTGGCGCGCAGGGTGGGGTTCTGTTTTCAGAATCCCAACCATCAGCTGGTGGCGTTCAACGTGCTGGATGAGATTAGCTTTGGGCTGAACGCCCACGGGATCGCACCCGAGGAGATCGACACTCGCATCCAGCAGTCCCTGGAATTCGTCGGTTTGCTGGAGTATCGTCAGGCCGAGATCTTCGACCTGGGCAAGGGGCAGCGACAGCGCCTGGCGCTGGCCTCGGTGATCGCGCTGCATCCAGATATCCTGGTGATCGACGAACCCACCACCGGCCAGGACCCGCGCATGGCCCAGGACATCTTCGAAATCCTGAAGCGGCTAAATCAGGCCGGCACCACGGTGCTGCTGATCACCCACAACCTGGGACTGGCGGCGGAATACGCCACCCGGGCGGTGGTGGTCAGGGCGGGCAGGATCGACTTCGACGGCTCCTTTCGGGAACTGCTGCCCGATCTCGAGCGCCTGCGGGCCAACTCATTGGAGCTGCCGCAGACCACCCTCCTGGCCAGCCTGCTGGCAGCGCACGGCGTCCAGCCCTGGCTCACCAGCTACGAGCAGATGGCGCGGGCCCTACAGGCGCTGACAGGAGCGGCCGGTGCCCATTGAATTCCAGAAGGGCGAGTCGACCCTCCACCGCCTGGACGCCCGCACCAAGCTGCTGTTGTTCGTCGGACTCACGGTGGTTGCGGTGATCATCATCGACCCGATATTCATCGCCATTCTGTTCCTGGTCCTGTACGCCTTCGGCGCCCGGGCCGTGGATCGGGCGCTGCTCAACCGCAACCTGCGCGTGCTGGTAGCCATCTTCTCCACCTTTTCGCTGTTCCAGATCCTGTTCTTCACCCCAAAAGATGCTTTCCTGCTCTTTCACTTGATCCCCGGGCGAGAGTGGATTCCGGTCACGGTGGAGGGTCTGATCCGCGGGATGGCTGTGTTCTTCCGCTTCTTCATCGTCGTGCTCTCGGTCCATTTGATGCTTTACACAACGCCTCCGGTCTACCTGGTGCTGGGACTCACCCGGCGCGAACGGCGGCGTGGGCTGCTGCGCACCGCCGGGGTGACCGTGCTGTTGGGCGCGGTGTTCTATGCCGCAGCCCGGCTTGCTATTCCCGAGACGATCGCCCGGCTCCCATTCGAAGCGGGGGCGCAGCTGGCCGTGGCGGCCGCGGCCGCGGTGCTGGCCGCCTTTGTGGTTTTCAGCCTGGCGACCCATGGGCTGCCGCCGGAGATGGGCCTGGCGTTGAGCATCGGTTTCGCCACGGTGGGGATCCTCTCCCAGCAAACCCAGCGGATCACCGACGCACAGAAGGCGCGAGGCTATGACGTCAAACCGAAGAACCTGATCCGGCGGGTACGGGTGTTGACCGCCCTGCTGCTGCCGATCTTCTTGGCCACCTTGGAACGCTCCCAGGACATCGCCGTCGCCATCCTGGCGCGGGCCTTCGATTACAACATCTCCGCCAGAACCTACCGCCAGGAGCTGCGCTTCGCAACTTCAGACTACCTGGTGATGGCCATCATGATCGGCCTCATTCTGGGGGGGTTGGCCCTCAATGCCATGGGGGTGGGCAACCCCACCGAGCAATTCGTGCTGCGCGCTTTGGGCGCCTGAGGGCGCCGGAAGGAGAATAACCATGCCCGAGCACTTTCTGGACGGCAGCGTCACCCAGCCCTTCTGGGACAATTCGATCCAGCCTCGGCTGGAGGTGGAGTCCGGTGACACGGTGGTGATGGAGGTTCCGGAGTCCTGCGGCCAGGTGACTCCGGAATGGACCGACGAACAACTGGCCAAGATCGATTTCTCCAAGATCCACGCGCTGATTGGGTCGATCTTTGTCAAGGGCGCCATGCCGGGCGATACGCTCCAGGTGGAGGTCCTGGGCATGGACCACAAGGGGTGGGGCTGGAATGGCCACCTGCAGGGGTTCGGTTTGCTGGCCGAGGACTTTGATTTCGCCTACATCCACCATTGGGAACTGAAAGGCGCCGAGTGCCACTTCGGGGTCAAGGACATCGTGGTCCCCTTCGAGCCGTTCTTCGGAACCATGGGTGTCGCCCCGGTCGAGCCGGGTCGGATTGACACCATTCCTCCCCGGGCCAACGGCGGCAACGTGGACATCCGCAGCCTGGGGCCGGGCGCCACGGTCTGGCTCCCGATTCTGGTGGAAGGCGCGCTCTTTGCCTGCGGGGACTGCCACGGGGCGCAGGGGGACGGCGAGGTGTGCGGCACCGGCATCGAGTCCCCGATGCGCACGACCATCCGGCTGTCGGTGCGCAAGGACTTGGCGGTGCGGGAACTGCAGTTCCAGGCGCGCAGCCCACTCAGCCGGACCGACACCCAGGGCTATCACGCCACCACCGCCCACGGGCCGGACCTGATGGAGAACGCCAAGAACGCGGTGCGGCACATGGTGGACTGGCTGGAGGCCATGCGCGGCCTAACCCGCAGCCAGGCCTACAGCTTGTGCAGCGTGGCGGCAGATCTTCGGATCAGCGAGATTGTCGACGCGCCGAACTGGATCGTCTCGGCCTACTTGCCCTTGAGCATCTTCCGCTAGTCTGCCCGCTCCACCCGGAACCAGGCGAACATTCGGTCAGGGACCACCGGATTGGCTGCTACCAGGAGCATTCCGGCCCACTGCTGGCCTTCCTCGTCCGTGGTGGACCAGGTACTCCAGGCCAATTCCTCGGCCGCCTCCCGGGCGATCTGGGTCCAACCGGCTTCTCGCAGCTGATCCGCATAGGATTCGACCAGTTCGGCCGGACTGAGGTCGGTCGTCAAGCTCGCAGAGGTGTCCGCCATGCCGTCGCCGCTGCTGCTGCCCCCCGACTCGACCACGGTACCCTGCGGGGTGATCAGCTCGGGGATCATGGCGCTGCCCTCGTCGTAGGGCCCATACACGTCCGGATCGCAAGCCGAGTACTGGACCGGGGACTGGATGTTCAACCGGACATCGGTTCCCTTGCCAGGCATCTCGAAGGCGCTGAGGTAGATCTGGGCCTCGTCCTGGTTGACACAGAAGGTGGCGGTCGGCCAGGATGCGGAGACAAATCCTCCGCTGTAGGATTGCTGCGGGGCTTCTTCTCAGCCTGCCTGGAGCAATTGTTCCGTGTAGAACGTCAAGACCGCATCCGGAGCCATGCCCACGTCTAGAATGACTTCCGTGCCCCCGATGACCTGCGCCGGTCCAGCCCCGGCGCCTCCTCCCGATACGACCTCGACGCGTCGTTCCACGACCTCCGGACCGGACTCACCGATCGGTTGGCCCCCGCGAGCGCAAGCCGCGCAGCGAGCAGCGAGAGCAGCACGATTCGCCTCATGGCCCCTCCTTCAGGCAACCTGTGCCTGATGACTCGATTGTAAGGCTATTCGGGGAGAGCCTGTTCGCCCGGCTGCTGGAAGCAGACCGGACAGATGCGGTGGCCAGGTTACGGAGCAGGAGGCTCGGCCGCCTGCTGGGCCAGGTCTCGCATCCGGCTCCGATCGACCAGGGCTCCCTGGCTGATCACCTGCGCAGGCTCGGCATGCTGCCGCAGAGCCTCCAATACGTCCGGAGCCTGGAGCACCACCAGGTTGGCCGGCGAGCCCACCCTGAGCTGGAAGTCGGCCAGGCCGATCGCCTGGGCGGCGCTGGTGGTGACCATGTCGTAGAGGGTTTCCATCTCGTCGGCGGTGGTCATCCACAGCAGGTGCGAGGCCAGGAAGGCCACTTCCAACAGGTTGTTGCGGCCGTAGGGGTAGTAGGCGTCGGTGATGTCGTCCTGGCCCAGGCACACCAGCGCTCCCGCCTGGAGCAGTTCGCGCACCGGGGCGTGCAGGGGGCCGGTATGGGGATCGCTCACCACCCCCATGTCTGCCTGCTTGAGCAGGGCGACGACCTTGTGTAGATAGGGCCTGGGGTAGAGGCCCATGGCGCGGGCATGGTGGGCCAGCGCCCGGCCTTGCCAGCCGCGGCGGATCGCCTCCAGCGCCATCATCTCCAGGGTGCGCAGGCCTGGATCGCCGGCGTCGTCCACCAGCATCGAGACGGGAACGTCGAACTTCACCGCCAGGTCGAACACCTGACGCACATGCTCCAGCATGTCCGCCTCGGTGTACTCGATCCAGGGGATGCCGCCCACCACATCCGCCCCCAGCTCCAACGCCTGAGCCAGCAAACCGGCGGCCGCAGGTTCGCGCAGGATGCCATCCTGGGCGAAGGCCACCACCTGGAGCTGCAGCACGCCGGCAAACTCCTCGCGTGCTCTCAGGAGAGCCTTGACCCCCTCCAGTCTGGCCTGACTGTCCACGTCGGCAAAACCGCGGACGTGGGTGCAGCCGTGCAGCACGGCCTGGGCCAGTGCCCGGCGCACGTTCACGATGATCCAGCTCTCGTCGTACTTCTCCTTGACCCGGGCGGCCAGTTCGATGGCCGCCATGGCCTCACCCATGCCTTCGCCCTGGTAGGCCCGCAGGGCGTCCTCCTGCATCATGCGCAGCGTGTAGACCTTGCACAGGTGCAGGTGGGGGTTAACGAAGGACTCGGTGACCAGATTGCCCTGCGCATCGATCTCAACCTCGGCCCGAGCTGCGAGCTTGCCGCCGATGGCCGTGATTCTTCCCTGCGCGACTCCGATGTCCACCGGTCCCTCGGCCCGGCGGCGCAGGCGCGCATTGCGGATGAT
>Ga0326597_10007103_pt1 | contig 15270 bp, 14 predicted proteins | sample RVTome_12_FD_203789 | JGI IMG/M metagenome (GOLD analysis project Ga0326597, IMG submission 203789) | Soil microbial communities from uranium-contaminated site in the Upper Colorado River Basin, Wyoming, United States - RVT100D185 | ecosystem: Environmental > Terrestrial > Soil > Contaminated >... | reverse complement strand
CCCCGCCGGTAAGTTTGAATTCAAGCGGGACAGAAATTCTTCTTTGAAGGGGGTTTCCAGCTGTAAATCCAAATATTCTGCGCTGCTTACAAAGCCAATCGGCAGAGGCGGTCCGAAGGAGACCTTTTGATGAGGGTGAAATCCCTGACTGTATTCCAGCGGGATTTTGGCTTTGCGAAAGGTTTTCTCAAACATCCTGATAGCATCCAGATGAGAAGTATATCTTACTTCTTCGGACTTACTCCACTGCAATCTGACTTTACTGTTGACTAAGCTGGTGGCGTTTTTTTTCTGCACAACTTTTCTTTTCCGTCCATAAATGTCATCCTCTTGGTTTTTCAGATTCTCAATTTTCTGAGGTATTTTTTCGTTACAGATTTCCACAGAGATTTTTAACCTTTCATCAGCTTCCAATCTTGCCTGTGTCAACATTTGTTTTTCTTTCACCTGAATATGCCTCCAGGCCAAAATATCATCCGGACTTTTAGAAGAAGCATAATCTTCGAGCTTGATACAGTTTTCCTGAAATGCCTTTTCCCAGAGAGAGAAATTAAAAATATTTTCATCTGACTCGGATTTTAACTCTTCCTGCCAAACTTTATGAATTACCGGAGCAAGTTTTCTGTCCCCTCGGGCTAAAATCCCCTTCAGAAAAAACTTTTCTTCATCCGAAAAATTTATCCTCATATTCCTGAAATTCAGGTTAAGCTTTAAATAGGAAATTTTGCCTCTTAAATTTTCCAAATCCTGTAATGCATCCCACTGCCACGGGGTATGCGGTAGAGGGAGAAAAATTTTAAAACCCACTGCCAGATTCATATCATTCCGGCTTTTTTTATTGACTTTATTCACCTCTGCCAAAAATTGCTCCAGCTCTTCTAAATCCTGTTCTGCTTCATGTGGAATTCCTAAATAAAAGGAAAGTTTCAAACCTTTAAACTGATATTGATTGATATTTTGTATTGTCCCCAAAAGTTGCTGTGAGGTAATTTTTTGATTCAAAAAATTCTTTAATCTGTCAGAAACAGCTAAAGCGGAGAATGAAAGATTGGTTCTTTTTTGTTCAGCCAGAAGTTTGATAACCTCCGGGGTCAAAAGCAGAGGGTTTAAATCAGGAAAAAAGAAAGAAACCCTTTTATGGGCAAACTGTTCCCACAAGGTTTTTAGCAAGGAAGAAAGGTTTTCATAATCTTTCGGGACTCGGATTAAGACTTCCTGCTCACCGGAATTATCCAACCCGCTTTGAATCTGTTTCACGGTATCTTCTCCCTTAACGGCAGTAATCGATAGACTCTTCCCCTCAGTTTCTACCAAAGGCACAATTCTTTTTTCAGAATAATTTTTAGGGTTTGCGGAAAGATTTACAGAAATTGAACCAAGAACTTCTTTTGATTTAGGTTTAGGGCTTTTATCACAATTTTTGATTTCATACAAAGCAGGAACATAAACACTCTGCTGTTGACTTAAGCTAACCAGCAATTTTTCCTTTGACACCCCTTCTTTTTTTTCGCTTCCATATCTAATGAAAATTTTATTTATGACTTCTTCCTCATCTCCCAGAATAAAAAAGTCAAAAAAATCAGCCATAGGTTCCGGGTTCAGGGCCGATTTACCGTAACCTGCTATAAGCGGATACTTATATTCTCTTTCTTTAGCGTAAATTGGTATCTCAGCCAAATCCAGCATATTTAAAACAGAGGGATATTTAAGCTCATCAGTCAAAATAAAAAGGAATACATCAAATTCTTTTAAAGGGATAAAATTCTCCAAGGAAAACAGACAAAGTCTGTCTGCTCTTAATATTTTTTCAGCATCTTTAACCGGCAAAAAAACCCTTTCGGCCAGCCAGTTCGGATTTTGATTTATAACACAATACAGGTAGTTCAATTCAGAATTAGATACTCCGTAGTCATATATAACCGGATAAGCCAGAGCCAGCCTGAATTTTCCTGCAGACGGCTTTTTAATAACCCCCCACTCATTCCCGACATACCTTCCGGGTTTAATGACAAAGGACAGAAAATCCTTTTCAATTCTGCTTTTGAAATCCGAAGCCATACTTTAGGTAGGATAAATTTAAAGACCTGAATTGTCAAACTTTTATCCAAATAAAAATCCCCCGTAACAGAGCAGGGGGGATAATTATTCAGCTTGCCTGACTCAAATTCTTATTTGTATATCTGAGAGTGGTTGCATTTACAAACCTGCACCAGCGTCTGCCTGAATCTCCAGGAATCAATCGAAGTTTTTTCGGACTTGACATACATTATGGGCTGTTTCGGTCCCTGGCATTTGGGACAGATGACCACGTTTTTGGTTTTCTTGACCTTGTCGGCAAAAGACATCTTTTTAGCCATAATTTTCTCCTCGATTTACTGCCTAATTATACGTCTCAAAACTCCTAAAGTCAACTAATTTTCGACAAATTAAAATTAGGACAGAATCTTACTTTTTTACTTGACAATCATCCGCTAATACGTATATATTTTGAAACAAAGGGGTGCCCCGCTGAAAAGCGGGGCTGAGATCAAACCCTTAGAACCTGATCTGGATAATGCCAGCGTAGGGAAATAAAGTTTATTAAACCGCATATCCAGTTCAGAAGTGCGGTTTTTAATTTGTGGAAAATTTAACCCAAAGGAGGTTTTACATGACTAAATTCAGTGCCGTAGGCGAAAGCCAGGTCACCAAAGCCATCGTAGACCATTTCTACGCCCAGCTTACCAACTTCATCAAATCCGATGTCATCGTGGTGGGAGCCGGACCCAGCGGACTGGTAGCCGGAATGGATCTGGCTAAAAAGGGACACAAAGTTCTCTTGGTGGAAAACAACAACTACATCGGGGGAGGATTTTGGATTGGCGGTTATTTAATGAATGGTGTCACGGTGAGAGAGCCAGCCAACCAGGTCTGGGATGAAATCGGCGTTCCCTATAAAGAAGTCGAGCCGGGCTTATTTTTGGCTGACGGTCCCCACGCCTGTTCCAAATTGATTGCGGCTGCCTGTGATGCCGGAGTCAAGATTCAGAACATGACCAGAGTGGAAGATGTGATTTTAAGAGAGAATAACCGCGTAGCGGGTGCAGTGATTAACTGGTCGCCGGTAGCGGCTTTGCCCCGTCAGATTACCTGTGTTGACCCGATTGCCATTGAATCCAAATTGGTGATTGATGCCACCGGACATGATGCTGTAGTAGCCAGGGCCTTAGCGGACCGAGAAGTTCTGCAGATGAAGAAAGTCTGCGGCTCTATGTGGGTGGAAAAATCAGAGGACACCTTGGTGGAGAAAACCGGTGAAGTTCATCCGGGTTTAATTCTTTCCGGGATGTCGGTCTGCACATTCTACGGAATCCCCAGAATGGGCCCCACCTTCGGAGGCATGCTTTTATCCGGCCGAAAAGCGGCTAGTATAGCCGACCAGATTATCCGGGAAAGATTTGCCGGCAAAGACAAGAAAGCCGAAAAAGTTTTGGTAGAAGCTTAGTTTAGGAAATCTTTGAAATCGGAAATTGTAGCGGTCGGATTTATCCGACCTATTTTCCCCTGTTCAAAGTTGGGATAATGAATGCTGGATTTGTGCGATGAATCGCACCGCTACAAGTTCCAAAGCAGTGGGTAGCCCATTGGTTCATCACGAGTGCGATTCGCCACTGGGTAAGAAGTGGTTTTGAACTTTTGAAGGAGAGTGATTTTATGAGCAACAACAGTAACGGGAAGAAAACCTATTTTAAGAGAAGCTTTTCTGATAATGGGGAAACCATCTCGCAGATGTATTATGCCAAAAAGAATGTTATCACCGAAGAGATGAAGTATGTAGCGGAGGTGGAAAATGAAGACCCGGAGGTAATCAGGCAGGAAATAGCTTTGGGAAAATTGATAATTCCATCCAATATCAATCACACCAGCTTGAAACCCATGGGAGTGGGAAAGAAAATCTCCGTTACGCTGTCCTTTAATAATAAATAGAACGGGAGTCAAAATGTCACCTAAGGAAACGGTAGATAAAGTTAAAAGAGCAGTTTATGATGATTTTTCCCGGGTGAATCTGGATCCCGAAAAATGGGTCAATGCTTTTTATCCTCTGCCAGATGGAACAGCCTGGGTTTATTATGACCCTAATACAAAATTGAACATTGCTCAAGGGAAATGTATCATAGAAGTCAATCCCTTCTCTCGCAAAAATGATAAAATGCAGATTTGTGATAATCCCAAAACTTTATTGGCCTCGGTTCAAAGAATTGGGGCTTCCGAGGGAGTAAAACTTTCTGTTGAATCTGCCGTAGGTTGCCGCACTTTTAATAACAATCCCGAAGATATCTGGGATGCTTTTATTACTTTAAATCTTTTTGATTTCCAGTCCGGTCTGGTTCTAGATTTTGTACTGAACGGTCATAAGCTAGTGGCTCTGTATGAAAGATTATATATGCCGGGAATTACGGATGAAAGAACAGCTTTTTCAAAATATTATATAGTGCCGGTGGAAACCGAGCCGGAAAAACTTCACCATTTCAAAATTTCTTACAGCCAGTCAGATGACAAAGCGGAGTGGTTTGTGGATGGGGAAAAAGCTTGGGAAGTGATAGATATTCCAGTAAAGGCCAGTGGCTTTTATTTAGGGATGGGCCTGATGACACTAAAACCAATAAGGCCGCTTGAATTTCCTTACTATTTTCCTAAAAGCACTAGTTTACACGGTCAAGGGGCAAAAGGAATCTGGTCTGCTTTTACCATTTCTAAAGAGCGTGCTGACAAAAATAAATACTAAAGGGAGACAGGTGCTCGGAACAAGTAGAATTTCAATTCGGAAAGGAAGGTGAAAATGGCTTACTATGTAACCAAAGAAACTCTGAGAGATAAAAATTCTGAATGGAAAAGAATTCTCAAACTTTATAACACTCACCAGCTTAAACTAGATGTGAGAAGTTCCGCTCTTTTGGTAATTGATATGCAGAAATTCTTTTTAAACCCAGAGAGTTTGACTTTTACCGAAGGCGGGTTAGCCATAGTGGAAAATATCAGGGATTTAATACAGACTTACCGGCAGCACAGCTTGCCTGTCATCTATACTTGTCATGTCCATAAATCAGCCCAGATGGATGGGGGGATAATGTCCTGGTGGTGGAAGGGAATCTGTCTGGAAGGAACAGAAGAATCCAAAGTCTTCGAGGAGATTAAACCTCTGCCACAGGAAAAAATTGTTTTCAAAAACAGATATAGTGCCTTTTACAATACAGATCTGGAAACCGTCTTGCGCTGCCTGGGTGTCAAAGATTTGGTGATTACCGGAATTATGACCAATCTCTGCTGTGAATCTACAGCCCGAGATGCTTATTTCCGGGATTACCGGGTCTTTTTCCTTTTGGATGCTACCGGTAGTGTGAATGAGGATTTGCATGTAGCCAGTTTGAAAAATATAGCTTTTGGTTTTGGCTATGTGACCGACACTTCCGATATTTTGGCTGCAGTCAACAAAATTAAAGCTGAAAAAGTTAAAAAAGAGAGCGTGCTAAGATGAATAACAATTTATCAGATAGTAAAACCATATTGAAAAGAAGTTTTAGCGGGGAAACTATCACTCAGATGTATTATGCCAAAAAGAATGTTATAACCGAAGAGATGAAGTATGTAGCTGAAATAGAAAATGAAGACCCGCAGGTAATCAGGCAGGAAATAGCACTAGGCAAGTTGATAATCCCCTCCAATATCAATCACACCAGCTTAAAACCGATGGGGGTGGGAAAGAAAGTTTCCATCAAGATAAACGCCAACATCGGAAATTCGGCGGTCACTTCAGATATTGACAACGAGCTGCATAAACTTAATATGGCCGTTAAATTCGGGGCCGATACCGTGATGGATTTGTCCACCGGCGGAGATCTGAATAAAATCCGGGAAGCCATAATTAAAGCCAGCCCGGTCCCGGTAGGAACCGTTCCGATTTATCAGGTGGTGACCGAAGTCAATAAAATCGAAGATATAACTCCTGATGATTTGTTTGACATAATCGAACTCCAGGCCAAACAGGGTGTGGATTATATGACGGTTCACTGCGGGGTTTTATATGAATATCTCCCTCTGGTGAAAAACCGAATTACCGGAATTGTGTCACGAGGTGGCTCTATTTTAGCTCTGTGGATGACCAAACATAAAAAACAAAATCCGCTGTATGACCATTATGATAAAATCTTGGAGATTGCCCGAAAATATGATGTGACCCTGAGTTTAGGGGATGGTCTCAGACCGGGATGCTTAGCCGATGCTTCGGATGAAGCTCAATTTGCGGAGCTGGAAACCTTGGGCGAGCTAACGTTCAGGGCTTGGGAAAAAGATGTGCAGGTGATGATTGAAGGTCCGGGGCATGTGCCTTTGAACCAGATTGAAATGAATGTCAAAAAACAGCAGGAAATCTGCAAAGAAGCCCCCTTCTATGTTCTGGGACCGTTGGTCACTGATATTGCTCCGGGATATGACCATATTACTTCTGCTATCGGAGCCACTATGGCCGGTTATGCCGGTTCCAGTTTACTTTGTTATGTGACCCCCAAGGAACATCTGGGCTTGCCGGAATTAGAAGATGTCAAACAGGGTGTGATTGCTTATAAGATAGCGGCACATGCCGCGGATGTAGCCCGGGGATTCAAAAATGCCCGCCAGCGGGATGATGAACTTTCCAAAGCCCGTTTTGCATTCGACTGGGACAGACAGTTCGAGCTTTCTTTGGACCCGGAGACCGCTCGCCGGATGCATGACGAAACCCTTCCTCATCCGGCTCATAAACATGCCGAATTCTGCTCCATGTGCGGACCCAAATTCTGCTCCATGCATATCACCCGGGAGATGAATAGGTTTTTAGAAAAGCAAGAGCAGGATGAACTGGCTTCCAAGTTGGAATTCGGGACGAAGTAAATTTTTTTGGGCGATTAAAGTTAGACTCCTGCGATTTTCCGGATTGCAGGAGTTTTTTTACTCAATCTTTGTTAAAAATTTCACAAGATTTGTTTCATATCAGACCTGATTGTCCAAAATTTCAAAAGAAATCTTAAATTTCACTTGACTTTTTCCGTTTAAATTAGTAGATTAATGGTAGAAAAGTGCAAAGATTTCCTGCTTAGGCTCAAATCAGTTTTGAACCTGGGGCAGTAATCAGTTTGAAACCTAAAGCCTTAGGGAGGGAGTATGAGAGTAAAATTTAGTAGAGTGAGCCTGATGGCTTTATTGCTGCTGTTGTTCGTCTTCAGTATCTCATTGGCCGGGGACCCATCGCGTTATAAAAGTACCACTAAAGGTACTGGGAATACCTGGGATGAGAGGGGTACAGGAGGTGGAGGTATCATTTTCAAGGGTAAACCTCGCATTATGGATGGGTATTATATCATATTTACCGATCCCTATACCTGGGTTATCCTGGATTTTGCCAAGACGTTCAAGAAGAACGGCAGCACCAAAGCCGGAGAAACTCTTAAGTAAAAGACCAATAAAAATTTAAACCATGGGTAAAGATTTTGTTGGCGGCTTGCAGGCCAAGCTGGAATATATAGAGGTCTTAGTCCGAGAGCACAAATTCTCTCAGGCTCTGGCGGAAGTCAAAGAGCAGGAGACTTTGAAGGTCAGTTTTTCCTCCCAACTGGAGAAGGGGAGGTTTCTGTATCTTTCGGCTTTGACTCTGTATAACCTGGGCCGTTATGGGGAAGCCCTCTCGGAAGCCAAAGCTGCCTACGATATTTTCCGTCTCTCGGCGGACAACAAGTCCATCGGCGAAGTTCAGCTTCTTTTGGGCTCTGTCTATCAGGCCGAGGGAGACTTCTCTAAGGCCGAAACCGAACTGCGGGATGCCAATGCCGCTTACCGCCGCATCGACGACCACTTGGGAATGGCCAATTGCCTGAATAAATTAGCCAACCTTTATTTTGTGAAATCCGATTATCCCCAGACCATAAACTATCTGAAGAAAGCTCTGGTTGCCACCCAGCCCTCCGGAGATCTGAAAATGAAATCCAGAATTCTGGGAAATCTGGGGAGAACTTACACCCTCTTGGGAGAAATCAGCCGGGCCGAGGAGAATCTGAAATTAAATCTAGAAGCCAATCTCAAATTCAATGACGAAATCAATACCTCCCGGGCTTATCTGGCTTTAGGTCAAGCCACTCTGCAAAGACGTGATTTGGATAAAGCCAGAGATTATCTTGCAAAAGCTTTGAATCTGATTGAAAAGAATAATCTACCCCGAGAGTTAGCCATTTACCATGAATATTCCGGGGAACTGGCTTTCGTCCAAGGAGAATATCTGGAAGCCGAAGTCCATTATCAGAAAGTTTTGGAAATTGCCGAGAAAATCTCGCCCCAGGGGGACCTGACCAATCAGGGGCAACGGCTCTTGGCAGAATTGAAGCTGGCTCAAGGAGAATACACCAAAGCTCTTAAAGCTGCCTCCGCTTCTCTGGAAGTTTCTCTGCAGTTAGAAGACCAATTGGAGCAGGGAGCGGTTTACCGGATCAAAGCCCAGATCTATGACACTTTGCGGGAAGAAGAGAAAGCCCAGAAGTTTTTATCCAAAGCTCTGGAAACCTTCAAAGGGATTAAGAATAATTTCGAGCTGGGTAAGACCTATCTGGCAGCCGGAGAATTAAAGTGCGTCGACAATTTCACCCAGCTGAAATTCTTAAGCAAAGCCGAGGATTTATTCGGGGAGCTGAAATTAGATTACTTTTTAGGGACCACTTATCTGAAATTAGCCACTCATCTGTATCAACAGAATGAAGAGAGCAAAGCCCTGCTTTTCTTGCAGGAAGCCGAAAAAATTTTCAAGGAAAATGGTAATGAAACTGATTTAAAAGCCTGTCTGTTCCTGAAAAATCAGATTGAAAGAAAAATCTCCCAGGACAAGACCAAAAAAGCCATTCAGACCTACACTTTTGAAAATATCGTTACCAAAAACCACAAGATTAAAGAGATTATCGATATCGTCAAGCAATTCAAAGATACCGATTTGTCCCTCCTGATCGAAGGTGAGACCGGGGTGGGGAAAGACCTCTTAGCCCAGACCATTCATTTCCAGAGCAAACGGGCCAGCCAGAGATTTATAGCGGTCAACTGCGCCGCTATTCCGGAGACTCTGCTTGAAAACCAGCTGTTCGGTTATCAGAAAGGGGCTTATACCGGCGCGGACAAGGATAAGCCGGGTTTGATTGAGCTGGCGGATGGCGGAACTTTTTATCTGGATGAAATTGCCGAAGCCCCTCTGTCGATTCAGGTCAAGCTTTTGAGAGTCCTGGAAACCAAAGAGGTGTATCGTTTGGGTGATAATGAGGGGAAAAAGATTGATGTCAGATTTATCGCTTCCACCAATAGAGAAATCAGCAAAGCCATTGCCGAAGGGAAATTCAGAGAGGATTTATATTACCGGTTGTGCGGTTTGAATCTGAAACTGCCTCCTTTGCGGGACAGAAAAGAAGATATTCCGCATCTGATTGGTTATTTCCTGGCTGAAGCAGGTCTGGACCTGTCTTTTCTGGAAAACAAGGATATCTATCAGGGATTTTTAGAATATGACTGGCCCGGAAATATCCGGGAATTGGAAAATGAGATTAAAAAGACCTTGGTTTTGATTGACTGGAAGGATGACAAGGTTTTTAACATTCTGCAGGAGAAGTTAAAAAGCTTGACCAAGAGGCATTCCAAGGCGACTTCACTGGCGGAAAAAGTGGAGGAGTTTGAGAAGAATTTGATTTTGGAAGCTTTGCGGGCCACCGGCGGAGTTAAGTCCCGCGCCGCCCGATTATTGAATATCCCCGAATCTACTTTGAGGCATAAAGTAGAGGCCTACCATTTAGAGCAAGAATAAAAGTTACCAACAGGGGCGGCTGGAGTCAGACCCGTTCCAGAAAAAAGATTCTAACAAACAAAATAAATTAATAGGGAGGTATTCTATGAAGAATAAAATTTTCTTTGTAGTTGGAATGTTGTTTATGGTTCTGGTTTTAATATATGTTGTTTCTCTCACTAATACCAATCAGTCGTCGACTGAAGGTGTAAAGTCAAAACAAGCGCCCAAGGCATATATCAATAAGGAAAAACCTACGGCTATCTATATCGAGGGAAACCCGAAACCAGTGTTAACAATTGAAGATTTGCCCAAGGAATTTCCTTCGCATGTTCATCATATGGAGGGAGCTACGCCCCGGCATGGTTCAAGGTTTATTCTGGCATCTTTATCACCGGATGGTGAAAGGCTAGCTTTTTCTTGTGGAGTCGTGCACGAGTGGGTTGGCGTTTTTGAGACCAAGAGCAAGAAGTTACATGTTATAACCTGGTTGTTCGACACTCCTATAGATCAAATTCTTTGGTCTCCAGACTCACGATATTTCGCTTATGCATTCACTGCTCCCAGTGGAGAAACTAATGTTATTATTGTGGCTTTCCAGGAACAAACTGAAGAACCCTATGTCAGTAATTCTTGGGGTTCGGGAGTGGAAAGTTCTGTTATAATTTCCAATCTCCAATGGTCAGATTATGATAAAATCCTACAATTTGATATGCAACAATTTCACATAGAGAACGGCAAGATAATAACAGAAAAAGAGACGTTGCAAACTATCGCCTTAAAAGCAGTTAAGGAAAAAGAAGAAGTAAAAGAACCGCCCAAGAAGGTAAAAAGAACAAATTAAATCAACCAGAGAGGTATTCAATGAAAAATAAAATTATTTTTGTGGTTGGCATGCTGGTTATGGTCTTGGTTTTAATTTATGTCGTTTCTCTCACCAACACCAATCAGTCACCCACTGAAGGTATAAAGGTAAAAGAAACTCCTAAGGCATATGTCAACAAAGATAAACCAACGGCTATCTTTATAGAGGGGAACCCAGAGCCGGTTTTAAAAATTGAGGATTTGCCCAAGGAGTTTCCTTCTCATATTAAACATCCTGAAGGAGCACGTTTCCCAGATAGCAGATTTATCCTAGCTGAGTTATCTCCCGATGGGCAGAAAATATCTTTTTCCAGTGGATACCATGAATGGGTGGGTGTGTATGACCGTAATGGCAAAAAAATACACGTCTTAGATTGGTTTTTCGACACGCACATTGAACAGATTCTTTGGTCTCCAAATTCTCAATATTTCGCATTTACTTATGGATCCCCTAGTGATGAGTGTAGGGTAGAAATTGTGGGCTTTAAAGTGAAAACCAACGAACCATATTACACAAATTCTTGGTCTTCAGGCATCGGTAATCCTGTTTTGATTTCTAATGTCGAGTGGTCAACTGATGGCACTACTCTCCAATTTGACACCCGAAAATTCGGAATGCAAGAAGATTCTGTGAAGACTATCAGCATCAAGGCGTTTCAGGAAAAAGAGGAAACCGTTCAGGAACCGCCCAAGAAGGTAAAAAGAACAAATTAAATCAACCAGAGAGGTATTCAATGAAAAACAAAATTATTTTTGTGGTTGGCATGCTGGTTTTGGTCTTAGTTTTAATATACGTTGTTTCTCTCACAAATACCAATCAGTCATCAACTGAAGGTGTAAAGGTAAAAGAAGCTCCCCAGGCATATATCAATAAAGAGAAACCCACGGCCATCTATATAGAGGGAAACCCGGAGCCGGTGTTGAGAATTGAAGATTTGCCCAAGGAGTTTCCTTCGCATATTCATCACATGCAGGGAGCTACACCTCGAGATGGTGGCAGGTTTTATCTGGCTTCTTTTTCTTTGGATGGTCAAAGGATAGCTTTCTCCTGTGGGGGCGGGCACGAATGGGTCGGTGTTTTTGAGCTAGCAAGTAAAAAACTTTCATTTATAACCTGGCTATTCGATATTCATGTTGACCACGTTATTTGGTCTTCAAATTCCCGATATTTTGCTTACACTTACACCGCTCTTAATGGCGAGGATGTAGTTAATATAGTTGGTTGGAGAGAGAAAACCGCTGAACCATACATAAGTAATCATTGGCGGTCCGGAACGGACACCCCGATCACTCCCTTTGATTTTAGCTGGACCGCTGATGGCGAAAGTCTGCAATTTCAGATACCAAATTACGAGATTATCGGCAAAGAAAAAATTAAAATAGATACCCTTCATTCTCAATTAGTTACTATGAATGCAGTAAAACAAACAGAAGAAGCACTGAAGGAGTCACCCCAAAAGGTAAAAAGAAAAGAATAGTAAAATCATGAATATCTAGTTTAGGTAGGTAAAATCATCAATAATTTCTAAAGTAGGGAGACACAACCCAATATGAAAGAAAAATGTCGGGGAAAGCTGATTGTCTTGTTAGTGGCTTTGGTTTTCACCTTTTTATTTTATTCCAACACAGCCATAGCCCAGTATTATGACAATGTTTCCGGCTCCAGCTACCCCTATTTATTCATCCCCGACGCCACCGAATTCTCTTGTGGAAATTGGGTGTATGACGGTATTTATTTTTCAGGAATCTCCGACAGAGCTTATATAACTTCAGTTGATGTAACTTTTACCATAAACCACACCTTCCTTAAGGACCTGGCTGTCGACCTGATGCACCCGGATGGGACCGAATTTAGGCTGTGGAACTATGACGGTACCCAGAGTCCCTATACACGGACAGGCATTACAGCCTTCAATAACCGACCCTTGCTGGGGACATGGTTATTATGGGTTATTGACTGTACTACACAAGACTCTGGTTATTTAGAAAGCTGGAGTCTGAAGGTCAATTACACAATACCCCCTCCTTCCGCTCCAACAGGTTTGTTTGTCACCGGCACAGGTGACGGAGAGGTTTCACTAAGTTGGAATGCAAATCCAGAAACAGATTGTAACGGTTATTTCGTGCAGTGGGACACCCTCCCCACTGTCAGTAAGACGAGTTATATCGCTTGGGTCTGGTTAGAGGGTAGATTTAATACCAATTGGACAGTGAATCCTAGTCCCTATGGATTATTCAATGGAAAGCCCTATTATTTTGTGGTTACGGCTACTGATGATTACAATAACGAAAGTTCGGAATCCAACAAGGTTAGCGGAACACCGCGAGAATCCACGATTCCTGACGACCCGTACTCCACCTGGGTGCCGGCACATTATAGTAACTATGATAATGAAAACAGATCTACTAGTGTGATAGATACCATAGTTATTCATGTGGCAGAAGGTTCTTACCAGAGTGCCATTAGTTGGTTTCAACAATACCACACGCCACCCGAATTTGGGCCTACGAGTGCACATTACGTCGTCAGTAAATATGGTGAAATCACACAAATGGTGCATCACAATGACCGAGCTTTCCACGCTGTGGGCCACAATTATAGAAGTATTGGCGTAGAACATGAAGGTTGGAGAGACGATCCTGCGTTCCCTACTACCGCTATGTACCAAGCATCTGCTAATTTAGTAAGATATTTATGTAATACGCTTGGAATCCTAAAAGATAGGTCTCATATAATAGGTCACAATGAAGTTCCTGGTTCCGTAAAAGACGATCCATGCTGTTCCGACCCCAATACCTGCTGTTATTGGAACTGGGACTTATATATGAGCTATATTACCGCCAACTGCACCGCCAAAGCCGGAGATGCTAATGGCGATGGTGATGTTAATTTGCTAGATATAATTTTCTTAACGAACTTTCTTTTCAAAAGTGGTCCAGCTCCTTCTCCTTACTGTCGAGGAGATGCCACTGGCGATGGTAATGTTTTGCTTCCTGATATTGTTTATTTAATCAACTATGTTTTCAAAGCAGGGTCGGCTCCCGTGAAATCGGATGTCTGCTGTTTATAGTTTTGTTTGATTGAGGAGGATGTAAGTCTTTTTAATAAGTAAACTCCACCCTAACAGGAATAGTAGTAATTATCTTTTTCTTCCCATTCCACCAGACCAAAATCCGGGCGTAAAACTTCTCCCCTTCTTTGATTTGAGGAGAGAAAACTTTGCTTCTGGCATTGGTGAAATTCAGCTCCTTCATCTCTTCGGGAGCAATTTCAGCCAAAAGCGAATCCCCGTTCAACCCTTCCAGATCGAAGGTATTCAACTCCTTTTTAGTCCGGTCATAATACAAAGTCAGTTTTTCGATTCTGAAATTCTTAATTTTCTTTTTAGAATTATTCTCCAGCTTGATATCCAGAGTCAGATAAAAGGGAGGTCCGGCTTCGCTCATCTTAGGCATAAAATCCTGCCACAGATAAAGAGTTGGGGTAAATTTAATTTTGTCTATAATCTGAAGCGAATCCTTTTCGGTGGGAAACTTATCGGGAGGAGGAACTACGGCCAGATTTTTATTTTTAGCGGCGCAACTTAGTAAGACCACTGCCGTAGCGAGAAAGAGAATAATTCTATAAAACATAATCATAACCTAAATACGTCAAAAACCTCTGCCTCACTCTCCTATAATCTTAATAATCATCCTTTTCTTTCTCTGCCCGTCAAATTCGGCATAATAAATCTGCTGCCAGGGACCCAAATCCAGTTTTCCATCGGTTATAGGAACGATTACCTGATGATGCATAAGCAGATTTTTAAGATGCGCATCGCCGTTGGACTCCCCGGTGCGGTGATGACGATAATCACGGCCGGAAGGGGCTAACTTCTCTAACCACTCGTCAATATCCGCAATCAAGCCGGATTCGGCATCGTTGACGTAGACCGAGGCGGTGATGTGCATGGCGGAAACTAAGGCGATGCCTTCATTGATACCGCTTTTTTCCAGAGCTTTTTCCACCTGGTCGGTGACGTTGATATATTCCCGGGGCTTTTTAGTATTAAACCAGATGTATTCGGTGTGAGATTTCAAAGCTAAACCTCCTTTGTCGAGGTCAGGAGACCTCGACCTACCCAAATAAACGATGGGTAGAGTGGGTAGGGTTGGGTCTCCTGACCCAACCAAACCGTTCTTAAATTAGACATCTGCGAAAATCTGTTTAATCTGTTTATGGTGAGCTTGTTCACTCTGACATATCGGAACGAGTCGAACCACTGTGAATCTCACTCAATCCCCATAAAATAACCGCTGTCCGGGGGCTTGATACCCAGCATCCGCACATAAGTGTAAATCTGGGCCAGATGATGCATCTGATGTTCCAACTCTCCCATAAATAAATGAAACACCGACCTGATTCCGGCAATGGTGGAAACTTTCTTGGAGAAAATCTTTTCGTCCTTGAAAAGATCTTTGGTCTCTGTGAAAGTAGAAAGAAGGTATTGCCTTAAATCCTCTTTGGTTTCAGGAGATTCGGCCATGAATCTTTTGTAATCCGAAATGTTCATTTTACCCAGCTTAGCCACCGTGAGATAAAATTT
>Ga0326597_10007102_pt1 | contig 15271 bp, 11 predicted proteins | sample RVTome_12_FD_203789 | JGI IMG/M metagenome (GOLD analysis project Ga0326597, IMG submission 203789) | Soil microbial communities from uranium-contaminated site in the Upper Colorado River Basin, Wyoming, United States - RVT100D185 | ecosystem: Environmental > Terrestrial > Soil > Contaminated >... | reverse complement strand
CGATGTCTTTCAGTACGACCGTGTACTCCGCGTGCCGCCGGTTCATCTCGAACATCGCGATGACGGCTATCTGCCGGACTTTCGCATGGCGATCCTCGGCGATATTCCGTCGCCCGAAGAAAACGAACCTGCCATGGTGCGCACTCAGTTTATCGATGCCTCGACGAAGGCGATTACTTTGAGCGCCAAGTACGAGTGGAGCTTTGGCGACGGGCAAACGAGCGAGTTCGAGAATCCCGCGCACGTGTTCCTGCACCCAGGTGCGTACCGCGTTGGCCTGACGTTGAAACGCGGAGGCAAGCAGACTCAGGTTGCGAACCGCATCTATGTGGCGCGTCAATTCATCATCGACACGAAGGGGCAAGAAGGCGAAGACCTGACCGCGTACCTGGAGGCACTGGGGCAATACAACTCCGACAATCTCGACGCGATGGGGTTGGTCCAACTGGTTCGGGCGTATGTGTTGGCGGATGATTTCGTCAATGCCGCGCGGGCCGCCGACGCCGCCTTCTCGCCGACCGCTGCCGAACATACGGATCAGAGCCGCTGGCTGCTGGCTCGACTTGTCGGGCCTGCATTGCGCGACAAGCTCAACGATCCGAAAGCCGCAACGAACTTGTGGACGGCGGCCAGTCAGCAGATCAAGAACAAGGCGTGGCGAGCCGAATGCGCCGTCGAGGCGGCCGATATCTTGCTGAACGACTTGCTCGACCCGCCAGCGGCCAGCCGCCTGTTGGCAGCCGCCGACGAGTTTTTGCCGAAAGCCATGTCGCTCACCCGCAGCCGCTATCACCGCGTGCTCGGCGACTGGCACGCGCGTACCGGCAACGGCAAGGACGGACGGTCTGCTTATCTCAAAGCGGGATCCGTACGAGAGCTTCCGTACAACACGATCGAAATCAATGCCTGGCGCGGCGCTCACAGCCGTTCCAGCGAAGCGTTTCTGCGCGGCGAGGAATGGGAGCGAGTCGGCGAGGAACTGCAGAAGTGGCAACAAGACTTCCCGGCGGACAAGTACGAAGGCTATTTGTCGCTGCTGCAAACGCGATACTGGATCGCTCGAGACAAGTTCCCGCAAGCCATGGCGGTGGCCAGCGATCTGCTGGTCGTGAATCCGCACTCGCCCTACGCGGATCGACTCGTTTTCCTGACTGCGCAGTGCGAAGAGGAATCGAAACGCCTGGCACAAGCCGTCGCCGCCTATCACTCGTTGGTTACCGATTATCCCGGCAGTCCGTTGGTCGACGCGGCCAAGAACGCGATTAAACGGCTCACCGAGCCCGTCGCTGCGAAGCCGTCCGTCGACGAACAGAGTACCAACGCCGAGAAGAAAAAATGACAATCTGGTGCGCTCGCCTCGGCGGTTCAGCGTGCGAGTTCATCACGAAAGACATCTCCAAATCGCGGTTGTACGAAAACAAGGTGACGCCGCTCTACTTCGCCGGCGACGACAAAACCGCGCGGGTCTTCGTCCAGCTACTGCGCGACCAGCCAACCAGTTTCGACGCCGAATTCGGCGAGCCTGTCGCGACACTGCGTCACGAGGTGTGGCAATACACGAATCGATTCGGTGCCTGGTCGAAGGAGAAGCGAACTCGGGTCTTCGATCGCGTCCTGACCGGCAAGCAAGAGTTGCGCCAGTGGAGTTGGGTGTGGGAGCCCGCGCTGAGCCAGATCGAAGTGGCGGCGGACCCGGTCACGCTCCGCTACGCGTTGCCCAAACCATTCGTGGCTGGCGAGCAGCGGGGCTTGCTTCCGTATTGACGATGATCGCTCGCGTCAAGCAGTTCGGAGAGAAATCATTCTGCTCCAAAAAGCGATAAAAGGACCTTGACATCCATTTTAGGTCGGTTATATTCGGGGCGTCAAGCCCGCCTTGAGGCCGCGAGGGCCTCGCCAACATGACAAGGAGCTTCGTCATGGCTTCATCCGTCATTCACTCGACGCGACGTACAGGCAACGAACACCTGCCGCGTTCAACCCCTCGGCAATTCCAAACTAGCGACTGCCATCGAGAACAGTCTTCCCGAGAGGAATTCGTTACCCATTTCCAACATCTGCGGGACGATACACTCCCCGAAATGGAACGTGTCGAACGGATGCTGACTCGAATCGTGATTGCCTATGGCCTCGAATACTGCCAACTCGACATCGTCGCCAAGAGCTTTCTCGCTCTCTCTCGCGACGTCAGGCGACTGCTGGTCGAAACTCGAAAGGCAGTGCTACGCGACGAGCGTGCTTCGAGCATGCTGGAGGCGGTCCAACAAAGCGCCACCCACAGCCTTGATCACTTTCGGGACGTCATCACGAGCGACCTTGCCTGTGAGGAAGCAACGCCCGTTTACCGCAGGCTGATTGGGACGCTTATCAACTTCGAGGCGAAGATGAACCACGTCTTCGCGGTTCACTCCTCGGCAGACGCTCACGCGATGCAAAGTTGATTTGGCGAACTGTCTGGCTCGTCTATCGTAGGGCCAACGCGGAACCCTAACGTGCGCCCAGCTAATCTTGACACGCTAGTATATGCGGCCCTATTATGGATGTAAAGATCCACTTATTGTCTGTGGCGAGTGATTCGCCCAGACATGTGGTGCCGACGAAAATGAACTCGCAGCAAACCGTAGTCCAACGATCCGACCCTCAAGCCATGGAGAACTGAAATGACAACAGAAGTAGATAGCTTCGAACGGTTCGATCCATTTGTCCATGAACACGAGTGCCTTCATGAGACTCTCGGCGATTTGCGGTGGTTTCTTGAAGAACGTCGATCACCGGAGAAGTTTGCGTCTGCCTTGGCGGAGTTTGCCGATCACGTGCAGGCACATTTTGTCCACGAAGAAGAGGCGGAAGGTTTTTTTGACAACGTGATCGACCAAGCTCCGCGCCTCAAAACGCGGGCCGATGCGTTGATCGAAGAACATGCCGTCATGTCGCGTGAGCTGGCGAGATTGCAACGGCACGCGAAGGAAGGCGTTGTTTCCGACGAGTGGTGGTCGCAATTAAACGAAGAGTTCGAATCGTTCTGGCAGTTGTTCTGCCGACACGAACGAGCTGAGAATGATTTGGTGCAAGAGGCGTTTCATGACGATCTCGGCTCGGCGGACTAGTCTTCAGTTATTCCTCGACGATTGCACCAGCAAGATTGACGCCCCGTGCTCCCTCCAGGTTGGCTCCCACCACGTTCGCATGGCGCAAGTTTGCGCCCGTAAGATTCGCGTCGCGCAAGTTCGCGCCGCGGAGGTCTGCCTTCTGAAGGTCTGCTCCCCACAGATCCGCGCCTTCTAGGTCGGCCTCCCGAAGGTCCGCGGCTTCCAAGTTGACGCCTTGCAAACTGGCTCCGACGAGATGGCAGTCCTGCAAATCGGCACCTTCGAGATCCGCGCCATCTAAATCCGCCCGATCGAGATTGGCGTGTTCCAGATTTGCATGTTCGAGTTCGGCACATTCCAGATTCGGCAGCGGCGGTCGAACCTTGTTCCACTTCTCGATTCCTTCGGGGCCGCCACGTAACAATTCGAGTGCTTCTTCTCGATTCATCGTCGTGATCCTCTCGCGAATGTCTGGCTGAAGGTCTTCGAAAACTGGTCTCTAATAACCCCGACAGCCGAACCATCGCTTCTGTAGGGAAGATTAGCCTCGTGAGGCTTCGAGCCTTGCTGCCCGCGGAAACAGGATATTATTCTCTTTGTGAATGTGTTCGTGTAAGTCTAGTTCCAGCGCGCACAGGCCGTCAAGCATCGCCCGGTAGGTGTTGCAGGCACCCTCTGGAGCGTTGTAATCATTGGTCAGTGACCGCAATTGGCGCAGCGAGTTTCCAGCGGTGTCGTGCTCGTGTTCCATCATCCGGATGGGATTTTGAACGGTACCGAAGGGAAACTTCAGCGGCTGAGAAGCCGCCTCCAACTGGCGAATTGCTGGAAACAGGACTTGTTCTTCCTTCATCATGTGCGGCATCAACTCCGCCTGCAATCCCCGAAAGACGCATTTCACGCCGAGCAATTCCGCATGCTGTTCGCCATGGACTTCCGCGACCTTGGCAATAAGTAGTTCGAGTCGCGGAAGCTCAGTCCGCAAATAGGCATGATGTGTTTGCTCGATATGATCGCACAGCTCGCTCAGCGGCGCAGCCAGCCAATCTCGACGATCAGCAGCAGGAGCCGCTGGGGGCGCGAGCTTCGTGAGGACTTCGTTCGGATCGAGATCCTGCCGCTGACATGCCTCTTGCAGTGTGACACTACCGTGACAGCAGTAATCAATCTGCAGCTCTTCAAAGACACGTGACCAAGCGGGACATTCCGCGACGAGTTCGCCAACGGGCCGATCGAGAATAATCTGCGACATGAAGTTGCTCCTGCTTGCGTGTTGGTGAGTGTTAAGCGCTCTCCCCGATGCACAAACGGTGCCGTTGCCACACGAACGGAATGCCGCTTCGCCAGCCGGAGCCTTCCAGTCGTGCTTGTCCACGGTTTCGTCGAAGGAGCAGCGAACGTCACGAGAGCGAAGGCATAGCGCGCGAAAAATGATCAAATCGCGCCATAACGCACACTCCTACCGTGCAGCCGAAGGCGTTCTTGGCATTTCGGACTGCGTAAGGCAGCACGGCATGCGGTCTGCAACAGGCAAAGGCAACTCATTTACGAGGTTGTGGCATAAGGCGGGTTCACTATGTTTGATAGGAAGAAGTCTTGGGTTGCTCGACAGGTCATTGTTTGGTGTTCCGTTTGTCTGCCGCTGTTTCTCGCGAGCGGTGGGCGAGTTGCAGCACAAATTGAGTTCGAGTCGGAACCGGTCAACTACAACACGGCTCCCACGAACGACCCGATCCTTAAGTTGCAGAAGCTGCTCGATTCCGGCGAGCTAAAACTTACGCATGACGAGCACTATGGCTACTTGCCGTCCGTCCTCGATGCTTTGAAGATCTCCAAGTCGTCACAGATGCTCGTCTTCTCGCAAACCAGCTTTCAGCTCCGCCGCATCGCACCGTCGCATCCACGGGCAGTCTACTTTAGTGATGATACGTATGTCGGTTGGGTGCAGGATGGTGAAGTCTTGGAGATGTCGACGGTCGACCCGCGGCAGGGAGCGATCTTCTACACGCTCGACCAGAACGAAGAACCAGAGCCGCGGTTTGTTCGCGACCGGGGTCAATGCATCACCTGCCACGCGTCGTCGCGAACCCAAGGAGTGCCAGGGCACCTGGTACGATCCGTGTTTCCCGACATCAGTGGGCGGCCGCTGCTTGGTTCCGGCACATTCGTGACCGATCATCGTAGCCCGTTCGACAAACGTTGGGGCGGTTGGTACGTCAGCGGCACACATGGCACGATGCGCCACATGGGAAACGCGATCGCGCAGGATCGCCGCAACCCAGAAGACCTCGATCGCGAAGCCGGGGCCAACGTGACCGACTTAAGCAAGCTCGTCAACGTCGAGCCGTACTTGTCGCCGCACAGCGATCTCGTCGCCTTGCTGGTGTTGGAACACCAATCGCAGATGCAAAACTTCATCACGCTCGCGAACTTTGAGGCCCGCTCCGCATTGCACTATGACGGTGTAATGAACAACGCGCTGGATCGGCCCGCCGATTATCAGAGTGATACAACCAAGCGGCGGCTCGACAAAGTGAGCGAGAAGCTGCTGCAGTACATGCTGTTCGTCGACGAGTTCGAGTTGAAATCGCCAGTCCAAGGGATGTCCGAGTTTGCGGCCGAGTTTGCCGCAAGAGGAGTTCGTGACAGCCAAGGACGTTCGCTACGTGATTTCGATCTCACACGGCGACTGTTTAAATATCCTTGCAGCTATCTGATCTATTCCGACGCGTTTTCCCAATTGCCCGACCCGATCAAGGAACGTCTCTATCGACGCTTGGTCGACGTGCTGACTGGTATCGACCAGAGCGTGGAATTCTCGCATCTCCTTGATTCAGACCGCCGAGCGATCCTCGATATTCTGAACGACACGCACTCTGGATTCGGTGCCGCCAGGCAGAATCATTCGGCAGTCGCCAGTCCGGTGCGAGGTTAGGGACGCGTCCAAGTGACACATTGCGCGGATGGTCACGCTGCGCGCGCGAACTCGCACGTTTGACGCGTCTGAGGTGCAAAAAACTGGATAACCAGATCCAATTCTGGACTTCGTGAAATATGGCACGAGGTGTGCGTTTCGCTCTCCCCAATTACTCCGGGACAAACATGGGACTGGGATCGGATGGTGAGGCTGACTATGCAGAAGATGGAACCTGCGGCTCTCAAAACGAGCAAGTCCCGTGCGGTTTGTGGCACGTCCGAAATTACAGGTGAGCGACATCACGCGATCCTGCTCACTAATTTCATCACGGTTGTGCTGTGCATGCTAGCAGGAGCTTCGACCACCCAGGCTCAGGACACACCTGACTACTTCCGCCAGAATTGCATGAATTGCCATACGATTGGCGGCGGCCGACTGACAGGGCCCGACTTGAAGGACGTCACGCAACGGAAGGATCGGGCGTGGCTGGCCAACTTCTTGCCAAATCCCAAAGCGGTCATCGATAGCGGCGATCCGTATGCCCAAAAGATCTTCGAAGAATCACGCAACGTTCCGATGCCGACGCTGCCGGGTTTGACCAAGGAGCGCGTGGAGAATCTGCTGAATCTAATCGAGGCGGAATCGAAGCTCGAAGAGTCGCAATTCAAAGGGCTGCAGATTTCGACCAAGCCGTTTACGGACGTGGATCGGGCGCTCGGCCATGCAATTTTTCTCGGCCACAGGAAGCTGGAAGCGGGAGGCACGTCGTGCATCTCCTGTCACAGCATGTACGACACGCCGGCTCTTGGCGGCGGGCGGCTCGGTCCGGATCTGACCAATGTCTACGAACGCCTGAAGGGGCGAAAATCTTTGAGCGCCTGGCTGACCGCACCCGGCACCGAGACGATGCTGCCGACGTTCAAGAACCATCCGCTGACCGCTGACGAGATCAACTCGCTGGTCGCGTACTTCGAGGCGTCGGCGGGCGAGCGGCCCGCGGAACCGGCTGCCAGCCGCATGGCTTTGTTGCTGACGGGATTGGCTGGCGCCGCGGCGTTGGTCTTCGGCTTTGACGCGATTTGGAAACAACGCTTTCACAGTGTCCGCCGCCAACTGGTGGACGCCACATAGTAGCCTTTCGCTCCGCGAAAGAGCATCTTTTCGCGGAGCGAAAAGCGACAATACGAGGTCATCGATGAGCACCATGCAGGACGCGATCGCCTGGATTCGCGACGATATCAATCCCCAGGGCCGTCAGTGGGAAGAGTTTTACCGCAATCGCTGGCAACATGACAAAGTTGTCCGCAGCACGCACGGGGTGAACTGCACTGGTGGATGCACGTGGAACATTCACGTCAAGGACGGCATCGTCACTTGGGAGATGCAGGGGCTGGACTATCCGCTGCTCGAAGCCGGCTTGCCACCCTACGAGCCACGTGGTTGTCAGCGCGGGATCTCGTTCAGCTGGTATCTCTACAGTCCACTTCGCGTGAAGTATCCGTACATTCGCGGTGCGTTGATCGATCTGTGGAAGAAGGCTCGCGCCGATCATGCCGATCCAGTCGACGCTTGGAAGAGTCTCGTCGAAGACCCCGTCGCGAGAAAGCGCTGGCAGACGGCACGTGGCAAGGGCGGGTTGCGGCGAGTTGACTGGGATACGGTGCTCGAGATCATCAGCGCCTCGATGGTTCACACGATCAAGAAGCACGGCCCCGATCGCATCGCCGGCTTCTCGCCGATTCCCGCCATGTCGATGATCAGCTACGCGGCGGGCGCGCGGCTGATGCAATTGATCGGCGGCATCTCGCTGTCGTTTTACGATTGGTATTGCGACCTGCCAACCGCTTCGCCCGAGACTTGGGGCGAGCAGACCGACGTGGCGGAAAGTGCTGACTGGTATCACGCCAAGATGCTCGTTTCGATGGGAGCCAACATCGGCATGACGCGAACTCCCGACTGCCACTTCCTGGCCGAAGGGCGGCACAACGGCACGAAGTTGTGGGTCTTCGCGCCCGATTTCAACATGGTGGCCAAGTACGCGGACGAATGGGTCGCGGTGAACACAGGGCAGGACGGTGCCTGGTGGATGGCCACGAATCACGTGTTGCTGACCGAGTTCCATCACCAGAAGAAAACGCCCTACTTCATCGACTATACGAAGAAGTACACGGACGCTCCGTATCTCGTGGAAGTGAAGAAAGGAACGAACGGCATCGTGCGGCCAGGTCAGTTGCTGCGAGCGGGACGGCTGGAGAAGTACAAAGACGAGGAGCACGGCGCATGGAAGTTCTTGATGTGGGACGAAGAGGCCAAGGCTCCGAAGATGCCGATGGGAAGCAGCGGCTTCCGTTGGGCTACCAAGAAAGGGCAGTGGAACCTCAAGCTCGAAGACGGCAAGGATGGCAGCGACATCAAGCCGCAACTGAGCTTTCTCGAAGATAACGATGCAGTGTTGCAAGTCGAACTCGATGATTTTGGCGCGGGTAGCGTCTGCACTCGCGGCGTTCCGGTCAAAACGCTGACGACCGCCGATGGCGAAGAAGTCCAGGTCACGACGGCCTATGACCTGTTGATGGCCCAGTACGGAGTGAATCGCGGTCTTGCCGGCGAATATCCCGCCGACTACGACGATGCCAACGCACCGTACACGCCCGCCTGGAGCGAGAAGTACACGGGTGTCGGCCGCGACGTGCTGATCCGGTTCGCTCGCGAATGGGGCACGACGGCCGAGTATACGAATGGCAAGTGTACGATCCTGATCGGAGCCGGCATCAATCACTGGTACCACGCCAATCTCATGTACCGGGCAGGGATTCATGCGTTGATGTTCTGTGGTTGCGTTGGCGTGAACGGTGGCGGGCTGGCTCATTACGTCGGGCAAGAGAAACTGGCTCCCGCAGAGTCCTGGGCGTCGATTGCGCTGGCCAAGGACTGGTATCCGCCGTCGCGATTGCAGAACGCGCCAAGCTGGCACTACGTGCATACGGATCAATGGCGTTACGAAAAGGAATTCACCGACTACCATACGGTGCCGCAGCACGGCGACGAGAACACGACGGCCCAAGGGCACGTGATGGACATGCAGGTCCGCGCCGTGCGCCAGGGCTGGCTGCCGTTCTATCCGCAGTTCCCGGAGAATCCGCTGGATGTCGCGAAGCAGGCTCGCGCGGCCGGTGCCGAGACGCCCGACGCGATCGCCGATTGGGTCGCCCAGCGTCTGCAAAACAAGGAGATGAAATTCTCGGTCGAAGATCCCGACGCGGAAGAGAACTGGCCGCGCGTCTGGTTCATCTGGCGCGGCAACGCGCTGATGGCCAGCGCCAAAGGGCACGAGTACTTCCTGCGCCATTACCTGGGGACACACGACAACGCCGTTAGTCAGGATCTCGCACAAGACTCCGTCAAGGATGTTGTCTGGCACGAGCATGCGCCGCAAGGCAAGATGGATCTGGTCGTCGATCTGAACTTCCGCATGGACACGTCGGCCCTCTACTCCGACATCATCCTCCCGGCGGCGACGTGGTACGAAAAGGCCGACCTCAACTCGACCGACATGCACAGCTTCATTCACCCGCTCTCGCCGGCCGTGCCGCCGTGCTGGGAGTCGAAGAGTGACTGGGCGATCTTCAAGGCCGTGGCCAAAAAGTTCTCGGAGTTGTCCGCGCGGCACTTCCCCGAACCGGTCGAAGATCTGATCGCCGCTCCGTTGGCTCATGATTCGTCGGCCGAAATCGCGCAGCCCGACATGAGTCAGTGGATCAAGGGTGAGTGCGACGCGATCCCCGGCAAGACGATGCCGGCCTTCAAAGTGGTCAGCCGCGACTACAAGAACGTGTACAAGCAATTCATTTCGTACGGGCCGCTGGTCCGGAAAAATGGACTTAATGCGCATGGCACGTCCTACGCGATCACAGACGAGTACGACGAATACCTGAAAACGCATCGCACCGAGTCCTGGAACGGCAACACCTATCCGTCGCTCGACCAAGATATAGACGTCTGCGACGCGATCCTTCATTTCGCCACGGTGACCAACGGCGAGTTGGCTTATCGCTCGTATCAGAACATGGAAGAAAAGACCGGCGTGCCGCTTGTCCATCTGGCCGAGAAGAACCGCGGGTTCCGCACGTCGTTCAAAGACATTCAGAGTCAGCCGCGCCGGTTCATCAACAGCCCGATGTGGTCCGGCTTGACCGAGAACGGCCGGTCGTACTCGCCGTTCACGTACAACGTCGAAGCCGATGTCCCGTGGCGGACGCTGACCGGACGCCAGTCGTTCTATCTCGATCATCCGGTCTATATCGACTTCGGCGAGCATCTGCCGACTTACAAGCCGAAGCCGTTGCCGACACAGTATTCGGATCTTCAGTTCACCGAAAAAGTCGGCGACACGATCATGCTGAACTTCCTCACGCCGCACGGCAAGTGGCACATCCATTCGACCTATGGCGACAACCAGCGGATGACGACGCTGTCGCGCGGCATCTATCCGCTGTGGATGAACGACAAAGACGCCGAGCGGATGGACATCAAGGACAACGACTGGGTCGAGGTCTTTAACGACCACGGTGTGATCGTGACGCGGACCATCGTCAGCGCCCGCATCCCGCCCGGCATTTGCATGCAGTACCACGCCCCCGAGCGGACGCACGGCATCCCCAAGTCGCCTTTGCGAAAGGGCCGGCGAGCCGGCGGTCATAACAGTCTGACGCGAACTCGCTTGAAGCCCAACTTCATGATTGGCGGATACGGCCAATTCACTTACCACTTCAACTACTGGGGGCCGGTGGGCTGCAACCGTGACACGCATTTACTTGTCAGGAAACTGCCGGGTGAGCCGGTGTATTGAGAGATGCGAAAACGAGCTAATCCCTAATCCCTAATCCCTAATCCCTAATCCCTGGCCCTACAAATGAACGTCCGCTCCCAAATCTCGATGGTGTTCCACCTGGATAAGTGCATCGGCTGCCATACATGCAGCGTCGCCTGCAAGAACGTCTGGACCGATCGCAAAGGGACGGAGTACATGTGGTGGAACAACGTCGAGACAAAGCCCGGTACCGGCTATCCGACGAAGTGGGAGGACCAGGAGAAGTACAAAGGGGGCTGGGAAAGCAATGGCAACGGCAAGCTGAGCATCAAGTCGACCAGCAAAGCCAAGATCGTTCCCAACATCTTTCACAATCCGCACATGCCCAGCATGGACGACTACTACGAGCCGTGGACGTACGACTATCAGAATCTGTTCAACGCTCCCGAAGGCCCCGATCAGCCGACCGCCGAACCGATCTCGATGATCGACGGCAAAAAGATCGACGTGCAATCCGGCCCGAACTGGGATGACGATCTGGGCGGCTCGCCGATCTATGCCGAGAACGATCCGAACCTGGCGGGGCTCACCGAACAACAGCGTCTGCAACTCAGTTCGGTCGAGCGGCTCGTGTTCTTCTACCTGCCGCGGATCTGCAACCATTGCTTGAATCCAACCTGCGTCGCGTCGTGTCCGTCGGGCGCGTTGTACAAACGGGGCGAAGACGGCATCGTGCTGATCGACCAGAAGAAGTGCCGCGCGTGGCGGTCCTGCGTCTCGGCCTGTCCCTACAAGAAGACGTATTTCAATTGGTTCACCGGCAAATCGGAGAAGTGCATTCTCTGCTTCCCGCGATTGGAAACCGGCCAGGCTCCCGCCTGTTTCCATTCCTGCGTTGGTCGCATTCGTTATCTGGGCGTGCTGCTGTACGACGCGGATCGGATCGAGGAAGTCGCGAAGCTGCCGGACGACGAACTGGTCGAAGGCCATCGCTCGATGATTCTCGATCCCTTCGATCCCGAAACAATCGCCAACGCAAAAAAGGCCGGCCTCTCGGACGGCGTGATCGAATCGGCGCAGCGTTCGCCGGTCTATCAATTCGTGATGAAGTGGAAGATCGCGCTGCCGCCGCACATCGAGTTTCGCACGCTACCGATGTTGTTCTACGTGCCGCCGATGTCGCCAGTGCAAGCCAGTAAGCCGGAAGACACGATTCACCACGCGAGCGAAGATCTGTTTCACGACATCGATGCGTCGCGCGTCCCGATGAAGTTCCTCGCCAATTTGTTTGGGGCGGGGCACGAGGGAGTCGTCCGCTATGCACTCAGAAAGCAAAAGGCCGTCCGCTGGCACCGCCGCGCGGAAACGGTTGGCGACGTCGATCGAGCCACCGCCGATCGCATGCTGCACGAAGCGAACTGCACGCGTGAAGAAGCGGACGAGATCTACAAGCTGACTTCGCTCTGCACGTTCGAGGATCGGTTTGTGATTCCTCCGATGCACCGCGAACAGGCGATCGAAATGATGAAGGAGCCGCACGAACACCGCACCGACACGGGCTTCGGCTTCGTCGGTGGACCGCAAAGGGGACTTTAATGTCGCACCTACCAAAAGTATTGAATGCGTTGAGCAACTTGCTCAGCTATCCGGACGAGCACACGGTGCAAACGGCCGAGTTGCTGTACGTGCTGCTGATGGAAGAGTTGCCGGAAGCCGCCAGCGAAGCATCGGCCTTCGGATCGTTCGCCGACCAGCACGAGTTATACGAAGTCGAGGAGACCTTCACGCGCACGTTCGATGTGAACCCGACGTGCGCGTTGGAAGTCGGCTGGCATTTGTTTGGCGAAGAGTATGCGCGCGGCATGTTCCTGGTGCGGATGCGCCACGAACTTCGCAAGTACGGCCTGCCCGAATCCACCGAGTTGCCCGATCATCTGTTTCACGTCTTGGCGTTGGTGGCTGCCATGCCCGACGTGGAGGCGACTCGCTTTGTGAAAGCCTGCGTACAGCCGGCGGTCGAGACGATGAACGCCGCGCTGCGCGACAAGGACACGCCGTACCGCCATGTCGTGCGCTGCCTCGCCTTGGTTCTCGCATACACCTGGGGCGCGATGGCCGAGGCGGAAGACGAATCGAGTCAGAAGTACACCGATCGGCTGCAACGCTTCAAGAGCGACCCGCTGCAGTCGTATCGCCCGGCGGATGTTGGCTGCGGCGAAGGCTGTGGCGGCTCGTGCGGTGACCGCGAAGAGGTACAGCTCGTTTCGCTACAGACCTACTTACCGGTGGCCAGTACACAAGGACCGAGAACATCATGAGCAAACACTTTCTCGACCAATTTCTGTTCGTGGCGCTCCCCTATGTCTGTCTGTTCACGTTCTTCTTGATGACCGTATACCGCTACCGCATGCAGTCATTCTCGTACTCCAGCCTGTCAAGCCAGTTCCTCGAGAACAAGCATCACTTCTGGGCCGTGGTCCCGTTCCACTACGGCATCCTGGTCGTGACCGCCGGGCACTTCATTGCCTTTCTGATCCCGCGCACGATCCTGGCGTGGAACAGCCATCCACTCCGGCTGTACGTCCTGGAAGTATCGGCGCTCGCCTTCGGGTTGCTGACGCTCGTGGGATTGATCGGCGTTGTCGTCCGCCGGTATTCGAACACCAAGATCCGGAGCGTCACGACGCCGACCGACTGGGTGCTGTTCGCGATGCTGCTGCTGCAAACGATCAGCGGGATTGGTGTGGCGTTGTTTTATCCGTGGGGCTCGTCCTGGTTCGCCACGAATTTGTCGCCGTATCTGTGGTCGATCTTTCGACTCAATCCTGACGTCAGCTACATCGCCGCGCTGCCGCTGCTGGTGAAGTTCCACATCGTTTTGGCGTTTCTGACGATCGGCTTCTTCCCCTTCACGCGGCTGGTCCACGTGCTGGTGATTCCCAATCCTTACCTATGGCGCAAGCCGCAAGTCGTCCGCTGGTACGGACGCAAGCACAGTTGACCAAGGACAAGCCTGTACCATGAACATGAGCAGCTTTCATACGGAGGAAGAACGCCGCTGGGCGTGGTGGATTTTGGCGCTGAATACATTCGCGTTCACGGTCTGCTTCGCCTGCTGGATGATGAATGGCGTGTTGATCACGTTCCTGGTGGACAACGGGCTGTACAAGTGGGACCCGGCGGAGATGGGCTGGTTGATCGGCATTCCCGTGCTGACCGGTGCAATCTTTCGGTTGCCGCTGGGTGTCGCGACGGACCAATGGGGCGGCAAGCCGGTGCTCGGTTTATTGCTGCTGGCCTCGGCCATCCCCATGTACCTCGTTAGCTACTGCGACAGCTATTGGCAATTCTTCGCGGCGGGACTTGGCTTCGGGTTTACGGGAACAAGCTTCGCCGTCGGCATCGCATATACATCCGTCTGGTTTCCCAAACGGTTGCAGGGAACCGCGCTGGGGATCTTTGGTGCGGGAAACGCCGGTGCCGCGTTGACGAGCCTCGGGGCACCGCACGTGCTGAATTGGCTGACCAGCAACGGCGAGCATCTCGAAGGCTGGCGGCACCTGCCGAAGCTCTATGCAGTGCTGCTGATCGGCACGGGCATCTTGTTCTTGCTGACGGCGAAGAACCATTTCCCGGAAGGCGCGGCGGCCAAGTCGCTGGTGCAACGGCTCGAACCGCTGAAGAGTGTCCGCGTCTGGCGGTTCGGGCTGTACTACTTCTTCGTGTTCGGCGGGTTTGTCGCGTTGGCTCAATGGCTGGTGCCGTACTATGTGAGTGCATACGGGACGACGGTGGCCTTGGCCGGTGCGCTGGCGGCTTGCAACAGCCTGCCGTCCGGGTTGATTCGTGCGGTGGGTGGATGGATGTCGGATCGCTGGGGGGCGAGAACCATCATGTATTGGGTGTTTGGTTCGTCGCTGGTCTGTTGTGTGCTGTTGGTGGTGCCGCAGATGGACATTCGCTCGCCGGGCAGCGGCATCATGGCGCGAGCCGCAGGAACGGTCACGTCCGTCTCGGAATCCGAGATCGTCGTCGAGACGTTAAAGCTCGGCACGCACAAGTATCCGCTCAAGGCGAGCGCCGGCGATCTGGTCTCGACGGAAGAGCGACTCAAGGGCTTGCTCATCTGGCCCCGCTCCGCGACTTGGCAGGAAGCCGTCGTGACGGAAGGGCAGCAAGTCAAGAAGAAGGAACTGCTCGCGCGCGGCATTACGGAGATCTTCTTTCAAGCCAATATCTGGGTCTTCACCGCGCTCAGTTTGATCATGGGAGCCGTGATGGGGATCGGTAAGGCAGCCGTCTACAAACACATCCCCGATTACTTCCCCAGCGACGTTGGAGTCGTCGGTGGGATCGTCGGCGTACTCGGCGGGTTGGGAGGATTTGTCTGTCCGGTGATCTTCGGCTATTTGCTCAAGGAGACGGGCCTGTGGACAAGTTGTTGGATGTTCTTCT